>Ga0316208_1000293_pt1 | contig 66461 bp, 53 predicted proteins | sample 3monopyrite_MG_FD_204944 | JGI IMG/M metagenome (GOLD analysis project Ga0316208, IMG submission 204944) | Microbial mat bacterial communities from mineral coupon in-situ incubated in ocean water Damariscotta River, Maine, United States -... | ecosystem: Environmental > Aquatic > Marine >... | reverse complement strand
CTTGCAGGGGCCAGCGCGCGAAATAGTGGTCGATGACGGCTGTGGCATCGAGATTTTCGATCTTCGTGTTCGTGGTGTACCAGGCAACCTTTCCGGTTCGGTGGCGACGGCGGGCGACCACTCGGATGCGGATCCGTCCCTCACCCTTTCGTGAGTCCTTCAACCACAGCCATCTCTCGCGGGTCTCGTCCCCAGCCGTGCCGTAGGGCTGCCACGGGGCGAGGTCCTCGAACTTGGCCTTGGAGCCGGTGACCGAGGAGCGAAGAGGCACGATGAACTGCCAGTTGCTGGCCATGAGCTCCTTGAAGAGCCACACTGCGTGACTCTCGCGGTCCAGCACGACCAGGCGCTCGGTGGTGCCCTCTCCCACGACGGCCTCCACCTGGCGCAGGAAGGCCGGCACCTCTCTCGGAACCGAGCTTGTACCGCTGAAGATCGGGTCAACATCGTACGGTGGGGGCGCTCGGGCACCAGCGCGGCAAGAGCTGCCCGCCGCGACTCGCCCCCCCGGACGCGCTCCAGAACCTCAGCCAGCCGCACGGCCTCGGCATCAGCCGCAGCGACTCGCTCCGCCCAAATAGACGGGTCGAGGTTCTCGGGCATGGAGTCGGCTGGCGTGGTCACCTGACCTGGATCACCACTCATCGAGTCCGTGTCAAGCTACTTTGTAGCGCTGTTTTTAAGGGGTCGGCGAAATGGATCGGCGAATCATGGATCTCGGCCGAGCATCAGGAGTGTCTTCTTTGCCTGGCCGGACTTCCTGTCAGAACTCGGCCGAACCCACCAGAAAGCGGTTCCTGGAGACCCGGTCGGGATCGGAGCAGATGGTGTCCATGGAGAAGGAGGTCTCTCCGCTACCGAGTGTGCGTTCTTCTGTGAAGCCGTCGAAGCCGACGCCCAACAGGCTGGGGGCGAGGCTGTCGCGGGTACCGAACTCACAAGGATAGTCGGTGGAGAGCGCTTCATAGACGCCGCTGAGTTCACTGAGCTCGACCGAGCCGTCACCCGAGTTCAACCACCCCTGGAGGAGATCGGCGCTGGTGAGGAACAGGCTGAGCTCTGCGGTGTAGTCGACCCCCTGCTGAAGGGTGAACCGGGCGACTCCAGAGATGACGAGCATCTCTCCGGAGGGACAAGTGGCGTCTCCCGGGGTGGTACCGGTGAGGGTCCGAAGCTCGGCGTTATTGGGCGAGAAGTCGACCTCGAGCACGTCCTCGATGTCGACCTGATTGGGGACCGACTCTCCGGCTCCAGAGAACCTCGCCGTGGCCGGAGAGAGTGCGTTGAGTTCCTGCGCGAGATCGGCTGGGGTGGGGCCCCAGGGGGAGGGCTCCTCCAGTCCGAGATCGACGGTGCTGCTGGTGTCGCAGAGAGGGGTCTCGTACCTCGCTGCGCTCGTTGGCGGACTGCGGTAGAGCCGACCCTGTCCTCGGTCTCTGACGAGGCGGAGTGGATGGGGCGGGGGCTGTACCCGGGCGAGAACCTGGGTCTACGGGTGCACGAGGGCGGGCGGAGCGCCTGGGGTGTGTCAAGCGCCACGGCGCCTCCGCCAGTACCCGCGCACCCACCATGGCCGGCGGTCCTGCACCGGCCCGAGATCCCGCTGCTCCCCGACCCATCGCTCCAGTAGCGCCTCCCCCTCCGCGAAGGCCTCCGCTGAGGGGGGCGGAACGGCGAGCCAGCGGGCCTCGACTGCGTCCCTCTCGGTGGTGAAGCCCATGGCGCCGCTCGGATCGCGGATGCAGCTTCGGTGCAGGACCTCGTGGCTCCACCACAGCGAAGAGCCGAGTTCCATGGGCTGATCGACGGCGACGGGCTTGAATAGGCCGGTGCAGGGGGCGGCGGTCCCGGTGGCCCATGCGCTCACCCCTTCGGGGCCGAGTTCGACGACCAGGGAGCCCGTGGTCTGGGAGGCGGCGAGCAGACCCCCCGCGTGCATACAGGGAGCGGACATGGCCCCATTATGCCACCGATAGTGGGGGCCTCCATCGGGGCCGTGGTCGCGGAGCAGGGCGAACAGATCGGCAGGCCCGGTCGCATGAGCGGCGAGGGACTGCACCCGACAGCGCCGGGTGTCGGCGGCGGAGATCGCGGTGTGGGGGAAGCGGCGCTGTGCCTGGAGTTCGGGCAGGGTGAGGGCGTTGGAGATGGCCCGGACCCCCGACGAGATGCGCTCGGAGGCGCGACCCGCACCCGAGGTCTCGAGCACCCAGGCCTCGGTGCGGTCGGCGATGAGGAAGCTGCTGTGGTAGCGAAAGCCCCGGTGCTCATGGCCCATCTCGCCCCCCTGGGGCCACTGGTCGAGCAGCGCTTCGATCTGCTCGACAGCCTGGGCGGCGGTGGAGGCGCGCTCGAGGGCGAGGCGCACCAGGTCCATGCCAGAGAGCCCCACTCTCGGAACGGGGGAGCGGGTGAAGACGGCCTCGTTCCCGATGACCACGCCGTGCTCATTGAGCCCCATCTCGGCCCCCCACATCCAGTACGGGCGGCTGATCAGCACGGCATGGGTGTGCGGGGCCTGGGGGATCTGCAGGCTGCTGCAGCGGACCGAACTGCTGGGGGCGTGCTCGGCGGCGGGGTGCCACTCGAGGAGCTGGGCCTCGTTGGGGTTGCGGTCGGAGTTCTTGGCGAACAGGACCCGAGAGGACTCGGGGTCGAGCACGACGACGGTGTCGCACATGGCGGCTCCTGGACAGGTGGGGCGAGAGCTATTAACCTGAATCTGAATTCAGGTTCAGGAAATCGTCACCATGCAGGTCGACTGGGTCACTCACACTCCGAAGCAGAAGCGCAGCCAGCAGACCCTCGACCGCTTGCTGGACGCGGCCGAGCTGCTGCTGGCAGATCAGCAGTTCGCCGAGCTGTCGATCAAGGCGATCACGGCTCGGGCGGGGTGCTCGGTGGGCACCTTCTACACCCGGTTTGCAACCAAGGACGACCTGCTCCGGTCCCTGTATGGTCGGTATATGGAGCAGTCCCGGGCCACCCTGGCCGTGTGGTCCAGCCCGGCCTCCTGGGAGGGCTCCTCGCTGTGCGAGATCATCGGCTCCCTGGTGCGCTTCATCGCGGGGGACTACGCCGAGCGCCGCGGGCTGCGTCGCGCCTTCGAAGGGGCGATGAGTGGCGACGCCGAGCTGCGGGCGATGATGGTGGAACTCACCGGCGAGACCATCGCCGGTCTGGAGGTCCTGCTCCAGTCCCGCACCCGCGAGCACTCCCGAGTGGACTGCGGCGCCGCGGCGGCATTCGTGCATCGACTGGTCTTCGGGGTGCTCGATCAGGATCTGCGCTTCGACGGCTACCCCGGCGGCCATGACCTCGACCCCGATCAGATGGCGGCGGCGCTCTCGGCGACCCTCTGCGCCTGGTTGGGGGTGGTGTGATCACCCTCTCCCTGGCTCTCGCCGCTCCGCAGCTCCAGACCTTCGAGGTCGGGGCGGACCGGGGGCATGGGAATGTGCTCGGGGTCCAGATGTGGGTCGAGCCCCGGGACTATCGCAGCCCCGAGGCGCTCACCGAGCGTCTGGGCTCCTGGTTGGAGCAGGCCGATGGGCGCGGGTGGATCGGGTCGAACACGGTAGTGGTGCTTCCCGAGCACGCCGGCACCTGGCTGGTCGCCGCCCACGAGAGGGAGGCGGTCGTCCGGGCGGGCTCCGCCGACAAGGCGATGCGCAAGGTGGTGTTCGCCAATCTGTGGAGATTCCTGGGGGCGAAGTCCAAGGCGCCGGCGACTGATCCCTCCACCTACGCGGTGTTCTCCATGAAGAGCGAGCAGGTCGCGGCAGACTACCAGTCGGTGCTCGGTGGGCTCGCGAAGCGGTTCGGTGTCACCGTGGTGGGGGGCTCCATCCTGTTGCCCGAGCCGGCCCTGGTAGACGGGTCGATCGTCGTTTCCCCCGGGGCCCCCCTCCGCAACAGCGCCTTTGTCTTCGGCCCCGAGGGTCAGGTCATCGGAGGCCCGGTGGTGAAGGTCTTTCCCACCGTGGACGAGCTGGACTTCACGACCGCCGGGGAGGCAGCGGGGCTCGGCCCGGTGCAGACGCCGGCGGGCTCTGTGGGGGTGCTGGTCTGTGCGGACGGGTGGTTCCCAGAGGCCCACGCAGCCCTCGGGGAGGTCGATCTGCTGGTGGTGCCCCAGTACACCTCGGTCACCGGTCTGTGGACGCAGCCCTGGGGGGGCTACTCGGGCTATCCCGAGCCGGCCGATGTCGACCTCGAGGATATCGGGCGGATCTCCGAGTCCGAGGCGTGGCTGAAGTACGGACCGACCGCTCGCAGCGAGGCGTCGATGGTGATGACCGTGCCCTTGAGGGGAGCGCTGTGGGATCTGGGGGCGGATGCCCAGGCCCGGGGGGTGTTGGAGGGGGAGCTGTGGGAGGGACCCCTGGTGGATGCCCCGGTATTGCTGAATATGTGGAGGACTCGATGAGGCTGTCGAGACGGCGTTTTCTCACCTTTGGTGCCGCAGGCACGGCGCTGCTGGGGATGGGGGGTGGGCTGTCCTGGCTCTCCCTGGGCTATGTGCTGGGGGAGGGGGATGTGGCCATCGGGCTGTCGGTCAAGGAGCTGGCGGTGGTGCGATCCCTGGTCGAGGCGCTCTTCCCCGAGGAGGATGATCTGCCATCGGGGCTGTCCCTGGGGGTCCATCAGCGGATCGACGAGGAGGTCTGGGCGGCTCCGGACGGGGTGCAGAGCGATCTGAAGGCGGCCATCCAGCTGCTCGAACACCTCCCCCCTGTCTATGGCTACTCGGGGCGGTTCACCGCGCTCGTTCCGGACCAGCGGGTCGAGCTCTTCTTGCGCTACCTCAACGCGGATCGGGTGGTGATCGCGCGGGCGGCCCAGGGCTTGAAGCAGCTCTCCCACCTGTTCTACTACGGCGCCGAGGGGAGCTGGGCGGGCATTCGATACGACGGTCCATGGGTGAAGAAGGCGGTCCCACCGGACAGCTCGATTCGATACGCAGAGCTGCTCGCAGCGGGGAGGAGGGCATGATCAAGCAAGGCCATGAGTGGGAGCGCGGCGGGGTGGAGTCCTGCGATGTGCTGATCATCGGCTCGGGCTGCGGGGGCGCCACCCTGGCCCTGGCCCTGGTGGAGAAGGGGCTCGATGTCATCGTGGTGGAGCAGGGGGGCTACTACACCCGGAAGGACTTCGACCAGCGCGAGGCGAATATGCTGGCGAAGATCGACGGGGGAAAGGGGCTGGACACCAGCGATGACGGGGGGATCTCCCTCACCTATGGCAACAATATCGGCGGGGCCAGTGTGCACTACTGGGCCGATAGCTACCGCACTCCGGTGGACCGGGTGGCGCTGTGGGAAGAGCGCTATGGCCTCGAAGGACACGGGCTGGATGCGCTCACCCCCCACTTCGAGCGGGTGGAGCGGGACCTCAATGTGCACCGGGCCGCAGATGGCTACGTCAATGAGATGAACGCCCGGTTCGCGGCGGCGGCCCAAGGACTTGGCTGGGATACCAAGAAGGTGCCTCAGGCGCGCAAGGGCTGTGCGATGAGCGGCCACTGTATGCAGGGCTGCGCCTACGACGCCAAGCAGAGCCAGCTCGTCACCCATATCGCTCGGGCCGACCAGCTCGGAGCCCGGATCTACAGCGATCTTCGCGCCGAGAGGCTGGTGGGCTCGGGGGCCCGATACACCGCGGTCGAGGGGCAGATCCTCGACCGGGCGACGGGCCGTCCGAGGGGGGTCGGGGTGCGCATCGAGGCGCAGAATATCGTGGTGGCGGCGGGGGGCTATGGCACGCCGACCTTCTTGCTGAAGCAGGGGCTGAAGTCGCGCCTGCCCCACCTCGGAGAGCACTTCTTCTGCAACCCCTGCCCGATGATCCATGCCGTCTACGACGAGCCCATCATCCAGTGGCGCAACATCCCGGCGGCCTGGGGAGTCGAGGAGTTCCGGGTCGCGACCATGGACGGGGATCGCTATATCGAGGGCGGCTATCTGCTGATGCCGAACCAGCTCCAGCCCGCGATGCTGGCCGCGGTCCTGCCCGGCGCCGGTCCCGCCCACCGCAAGCTGATGCGCCAGCTCCCCAACCTCGGCGGCACCATCGCGTGGATCGATGATGCAGAGGAGGGCAGCATCGCGCTCTCTGGGGGGCGGCGCCGCATCCACGTGCCTCTGGACGGGGCGAATGGGCTGCGCATCCGCGATGCCTATAGCAAGCAGGCTCGGCTGCTCTTCGAGACCGGGGCTCGGGAGTTGATCTTCGGCGACGCGGCGGATACCCGAATCCGCTCGCCCTCCCAGATCGAGGCGGCGGTGGCATCGCTGAACCTGCAGCCCTCGCGCAATATCTTCGCGGCACCGCACCCCGGAGGCTGTGCGCGGATGGGCAAGGGGCCCGAAGATAGCGTGGTGGGCTTCGACCATCGGGTGCACGGGACGGAGAACCTGTTCGTCTCGGACCCGAGTGTGTTCCCGACGGCGCCGAGCGTAGACCCGAGCCTGACGATCATGGGCTTCAGCTATCTGGCGGCGGAGCATATCGCTGGGGCAACCTCCCCTCGATGAGAGCTCGGCGGTGCAGCAGGGCGGTGGCCATGAACCGGATGAAGTGCTGAACCCGAGCACTTCGGCGCAGGTCTTCGTGGGTGAGCAGCCAGAGCTCCCGGCCAGGGAGGGTATTGGGAGAGGCGCGGCGGAGCAGAGGCTCGGCATCCCCCAGGAAGCAGGGGAGCAGGGTGAGGCCCAGACCGGACTTCGCTGCCTCGAGCTGGGAGATGGAGTGGTTGATGCGATGACGCACGGGGGCGTGGGGGAAGGGGCTGTTGCGGACCCAGCCGGGCACGCCGGATTCCTCCTTCCAGCCGATCCACACCAGCTGGGATGGGTCCTCTGGCCAGCCGGCCTCGTACAGGTAGGCGGGTGAGGCGTAGACGGCGGTGGCCAGCGCGAGCAGGCGCCTGCCCACCAGGTCGGGCGCGGGGTCGGCGGAGAAGCGCAGGGCGACATCGGCTTCCCGCCTGGAGAGGTCGGCGATCTGGTAGGAGACCAGCAGCTCGATCTCGATCTGGGGATAGGCCCGTGTAAAGGCGGCCAGATCGGGCATGATCAGCTTCATGGCGACGGAGTCGGGCAGGGTGACTCGGAGCTGGCCATGGAGGGAGGCGTCCTGGCCGGCGACCTGGCGCTGGGCGGCCCGAGCCTCGGACTCGATGCGCTCGGCGGAGCGATACAGGCTCTCTCCGGACTCGGTGAGAAGGTAGCCATCGGGGAGCTTCTCGAACAGACGGGTAGCGAGAGTGCTCTGTAGGCTGCTGATCCGCCGGGAGACGGTGCTGTGGTTGACCGAGAGCTCGCGAGCGGCGCCGCGGATGGTGCCGGTCCGAGCCACGGCGAGAAAGAATCGGAGATCGTCCCAGTTCATGCCGGATGAATATTGCACCGATATGGCGCGAAAACAAGCCTCTCTGGAGGATTCATGCCACGCTACGTTTGAAGGGAGACATCTGGAGACCCCATGCCTACCGAGCTTTTTTGGCTTACCCTCACTTCGCTGTTCACCCTCTCACTCTCGCTGCCCTACGCCTATGTTCGCATCTCGCGTATCGGTCTGAAGCAGCTCTTCCTCAATCCGCTCCCGGGTGACGACCCCTTCGAGGTGGCCTGGGCGCACCGAGCCTATCGTGCTCATATGAATGCGATGGAGAACCTGGTGGTGTTTGCACCGCTTGCGCTGGCGATACCGGTCACGGACTCGAGCAGTGCGCTCACCCAGGTCGCCTGCGCGGTGTTCTTCGGAGCCCGACTCGTGCATGCCCCGTCCTACATCCTGAATATTCCGGTCGTCCGAACGGTGGTCTTCTTCGTGGGCTGGTTAGCTTGCTTCGTATTGGGCTTTGCTATTCTGCTCTGAGGAGTCGGAGGTCTTTACGGCATGCACAGGGTGAAGCGGCTGCCTCGGCCCCGCGCCGAGTCCAGGTGCAGCGAGCCCCCCAAGGCGTCGGCGAGCTTCCGGCACAGCGCGAGGCCCAGGCCCACACCGTCGCCTTCACGCTGCAGCCGCATAAAGGGCTTGAAGATGGCCTGCTGCTGCTCTGGGCTCAGTCCGGGGCCTTCGTCGAGGACCCAGATATCGTGGCCTCGAGCTCCGAGAACGATGGTGCCGGGGTCGGCGTACTTCACGGCATTGGCGAGTAGATTGGTGAGCACCTGGCGGACTCGCTGGCGGTCGGCGTACAGCTCCCGGTCCTCGCAGTGGATCTCGATCTGGAAGCCGCGCTTGGCTGCGCGGAGGCGGACCCCATCTGCGACCTCACCGAGGAGCTCGCGCAGGGCGAAGTGGGTGGGGTGCATCTGCAGGGTTCCGGCCTCGACCCGGGCCAGGTCGAGCACCTCGTCGACCAGGCTCAGCAGCTGGAGCCCGGAGACGCGGATTCGCTCGAGATCGGCGAGGTCTTCGGTGGAGTCGATGCCCTCTTCGAGCAGCTCGCTGTAGCCGATGATAGCGTTGAGCGGGGTGCGCAGCTCGTGGCTCATGCTGGCGAGGAATGCGGTCTTGGCTCGATCCGCGGCCAGGGCTTGGTCCCGCACGGCGGTGAGCTCGTGGGAGAGCGCCGCCATCAGCTCCGAGGCCTCTTTGCGCTCGGTGATATCGGTGAGCACGACGTGCCCGAGGCTGCTATCGCCCAGGCGACGGACCGAGATATCGACCTGGAAGGCGCGGTCGCCGAGCCAGCGGTCGACCCGGGCTTGCTGGTCGATCCCAGGCATCTCGACCTCGAGCCCGAGGCTGACCAGATCGCTCTCCAGAACGGTGGAGCGGCTCAGTCCAAACACCTGGGCGGCGGCCTTGGTGCACTCCAGAACCCGCTGGTCGGCGGGGCTCACGAGGAGCCACGGGGAGGTGGCCCGCTGCTCGACCCAGTTGTGGAGCCTGCCGAAGCCGGTTGCACCGGTTTGGGTCTTCACGGCGTGGTGGGCCAGGGCGTGCTCGCCGGCTCGGACCATGGAGACCTGAGTGTCGACCACAGCCAGGCTGCCGTCCTTGCGGCGGCTCAGCAGGTCGCCGCGCCATCGGCCCCGCTCGGTCAGGGTGCTCTGGATGGTCTGGTAGTACTCGGGTGAGTGGGTTCGGCCCCGGAACAGCTCGGCCGGAGTGCGACCGATGGCCTCGTCCCGGGTGAAGCCGGTGGCGGCCTCGAAGCCCTCGGAGACATCGGTGATACGGATGTCGGTGTCGGTGAGCTCGAGCCAGGCGCTGCTCTGGCGGTAGACCCCGCGGTAGATCTCCAGATCGCGCCACCGGGCGGCGCTGCGGGAGGCGGACTGGAGCTTGAGGGCGAGCTCGACGAGCTCGGCGGGCCAGATCAGAGCGTCATCGGCGCCGCTGTTCAGGGCCAGCAGGGCTTGCTCTGCAGTGGACACGACCGCGATGTGGACGCCGCGGGCCTCGGGAAGAGGTCCGGTGTACAGGTGGATCCACGCATCTGGTGCGACCCGGAAACCCGTATCGACTACGGCGTCGAGCAGGTCCGCTGGGGGATCGTGGAGGGTGATCTGTTGGGTGTCCATCGAGGCTGAATCGGCTGGGAGGGGTGGAACTGTTGGCGAATCTTTGGAAGCTGTGTACAGTAGCCACGGAGAGTAGCATGGGCAGTATGGGGTGGAGTGCTCTGGTGTTTGCGTCGGTTCTGGCCTGCGGCTCGGGAGGACGACCTGCTCCGCTTGCGCAGGGGGCGGATCCAGATCTTGAAGAGCTCCGGGTCGCCAGCGACACGGTCACTCTCGAAGTGGGCCAGGAGATCGGGGTCTGCGTGCGCTCCATCACGACGGTGTTCGACAGTGGCGGTGCGTTTCGCTGTTCTTCGGGGCTCCAAGCGCACCCGACCCCGCTAGGACCGGGCGTCTCCGAGGCTGCTCTGTGGGGGGCTGTGACCGCGCGAGGGGGGGCTGGAGCGAAAGCCTCCGCAGCCTATGTCTACAGCTTCTCCAAGGGGGATAGCCCCCGTCGGGCATCCGCCTCGAGCGTGCAGCTATATGATGGGGAGCAGGCCCCCGAGAGCACGGACTTCATCACCGACTATGTGGTGAAGAGGTCGGACGGAGCATTGGCCATCTACGTGGGTGTGGTCGGGGGCTGAGCGCTCAACCTCCGTCACCGACGAGTCGCAGTAGCCCCTCCTACTCCAGCGGATTGCCGTCCGTGTCCAGGTGCACGATCTCGTACCCCAGCGCCTTGATCGGCTCCTCGATGGTGGCCTTGTCTCCGACCACCAGCAGGATCATCTCGTCCGGGCTGACCCACTTCTTGGCGATCTCGTCGACCTCTTCCTTGGTGAGGGCCTGCAAGATGGTGCTCTGCTCGTCGACGAAGTCATCGGGCAGGTCGTAGGTGAGGATCTGGGAGAGGAAGCCGAGCTTCTGGAGCGGGGTCTCGTACTCGCGGGCGTCGCGCTGGCCGATGGAGGCCTTGGTGAAGGCGAGCTCCTCGGGGGTGATGCCGCTGTCGTGGTACTTGGCGAGCTCGGTGACGAACTCGGTGATGGACTCGGCCGTGACATCGGAGCGCACGCCGGCGCTGGCGGCGTAGTAGCCGTGGTCCTTGCGGCCGACGAAGCCGGAGCGAGCGCCATAGGTGTAGCCCTTGTCCTCGCGCAGGTTGAGGTTGATGCGGCTGTTGAAGGCCCCTCCGAGCGGGTAGTTGGCGAGGGTGGCGCGGTAGTAGTCGCCGGTGGCGTCGAAAGGCAGCGCGTGGCGGAGCAGGCGGATCTCGGACTGGGCGGCGTCGGGCTTGTCGACCAGGTAGACCGTCTTGACCGCCAGCTCCGGGAAGTCGGCCAAGGTGGGCTTTTCCACCGCCTCACCGCTCCAGTCGTTGAACACGGTGAGCTTGGAAGCGAGCTCGGTCTGGGGCAGATCGCTGACGGCGATGATGCTGCCCATGGCGGCCCGGTACTGGTCCGCGTAGAACTTCTTCACATCCTCGACGGTGAGCCCGCTCACGCTGTCGGTGGTCCCGGAGTTGGCGAAGGCGTGGGGGTTGTCGCGGCCGAATAGCAGCAGGGAGCCCACGTTGCGGGCGGTGGCGGTGGGGCGGCTCTTTGCGAGCTCGATCCCCTGCAGCGTCTGGTCCTTCACCCGGGAGAAGTCGGCCTCGTCGAACTTGGGCTCGAGCAGCTTCTCGGCCGCGATGGCGAGGGTCTCATCGAGGTTCGCGGTGAGGGTTCGGATGGTCATCGTGGTGTAGGTGTCGCCCGAGTGGAACGAGACCGAAGAGCCGAGCTTGTCGAGACGATTGGAGAGGTCCTCGTTGGTGGACTTCGTGGTGGCCTCGTTCATCATATCCGAGGTGATCGCGGCCAGCCCGAGCTGGTCGAGGGACTCGTTGCGCTGGCCCGCCTCGATGCGGAGCCGGATGGTGGTGGTGGGGGTCTCCCCGTTGACCGCTCCCAGGACCTGCACGCCGTTGTCGAGCTTGGCGCGCCAGATGGCCGGGAGGGTGAGGGTGGGGTTGTCCCCCGCACCCGGGTGGACCGAGCGATCGAAGTCGTCGGTGGCCTTGCGCAGCACGAGCGCCTCTTCGTCGGTGGACTCGGGAATGGTGCGCTCGTAGCGCTCCCAAGTGTCGGCGTGGGCGACCGCGTCAGCCTGGCCCTTGGGCACGATGGATAGGATGACCGCGGGCTTGCCCTTGATGTACTGCTCGTACACCCGCATCACGTCTTCGGCGGTGACGTTCTCGTAGCGCTCGATATTCTTCCCGGTCCAGTCCGGGTCACCCCCGAAGGTCTCGTAGAAGGCGAGCTGGCTGACCTTGCCCGAGACGCTCTCGAGCCCGAAGACGATGTCGGAGACGATGCCGGCCTTCACCCGCTCCAGGTCGTCGGGTTGCACCCCCCGGGTCTCGAACTCTTCCAGCGAGCCCCGCATGAGGCCCTCGAGATCGGCCAGGGACTTGCCGCTGGCGGGGTTGGGCAGCGCGAGCATGTCGAAGGTGCAGGCGAGCTCTCGGCAGCCGTGGTTGGCCTGGGCCTGAACCGCGAAGCCCTCCTTGACGAGGTTCTTGTACAGCAAGGAGGTCTTGCCGGTGCCGAGGATGGCCATCAGCACGTCGAGAGGGGCCTCGTCGTCGGCCCGGGCGTGGGTGGTGGGCCAGGAGATCTCGATGAGGGGCAGGCGGACGTTGTCCTCGAGGGAGATGTAGCGATCGGCGTCGAGGGTGATGGGGGTGGGCGCTGGGGGCTCCACCTCGGGGCCGGCCGGGATGGAGCCATAGTACTTGGAGACCCACTCCAGGGCCTGCTGCTCGTCGAAGCGCCCCCCGATGGTGAGCACGGCATTGTTGGGGCCATACCACCGCAGGAAGAAGCGCTTGAGGTCGTCTACGTCCGCTCGATCGAGGTCTTCGAGGTAGCCGATGGTGCTCCAGGAGTAGGGGTGGCCTTCGGGATACATCGCCTCGCCGACCCGCTCCCCGAGCAGCCCATAGGGGGCGTTGTCGACGCGCTGGCCGCGCTCGTTCTTGACCGTCTCGCGCTGGACCTCGAACTTCTGTTGGGTGACCGCGTCGAGCAGGAAGCCCATGCGGTCGGCTTCGAGCCAGAGCATCTTCTCGAGTTGGTTGCTGGGCACGGTCTCGAAGTAGTTGGTGCGGTCGGAGTTGGTGGTGCCGTTGAGGGTGCCGCCGGCCTCGGAGATGATCTTGAAGTGCTCTTCGTCGTCGACGTTCTCGGAGCCCTGGAACATCATATGCTCGAAGAAGTGGGCGAAGCCCGAGCGCCCGACATCCTCGCGACCGGAGCCGACGTGGTAGGTCACGTCCACGTGCACGAGTGGATCGGAGTCGTCTTCGTGGAGGATGACCGTGAGTCCGTTGGGGAGCTTGAACTTCTTGTAGGGAATGGTGATGCGGTCGTCGGAGGGGGCGACGGTCTCCACCAACTCGATGCCGCCCGGGTAGGCGGCTGGAGCGTCCGTAGACACGGGCCCTTCGGGGGAGATGGCCTTCTTGCAGCCGGGGGCGAGGGCGAGGGCGGCGATGAGGACGAGGGTGGTGCGCACGCGAGAACTCCTGTTTGCGACGGAGCCGTCATAGGGAGCTGGGGCGTCGAAGTCCATTCTTTGCTGCGAACGGTCGCTCGAGGCGCTAGCTTCCGGTCATGCTCATCTCACTGATCCTCGCTTGCAAGTCCCCAACCCCCACGCCGCCCGTCGACACGGACACGGACGTGACCGACACCGCGCCGCCGGTTCCGACGGCGGACACCGCTCCAGAGATCCCCGTGGTGGACTGTCGGATCACGCCGGCGGCTCCGTTCAACTACGAGCAGCTTCAGACGCCTCGGGCCTTCCACGGCATCGCCTTCGACCATGAGGGGCGCATGGTGGGCCACGACGGCAGCAACCTGCTGGTCTCGATGGCGCCCGACGACACCAGCATCATGGTCCCCAATGTCGGCTACACCGAGCAGGTCGAGTTCCTCGAGAGCGGGGATCTGATCACGGCGACCAACAACGGCATCCGGCGCTACACGCCGGGGGCGGGCTCGGTCACCCTGGCCAACGGGATCAACGCCTATGGGGTGACGATTGGGTCAGACGGTATGATCTACACGGCCAACACCAATGTCATCCATCGGATCGACCCGGACACGGGCGATGTAGAGGTCTGGCATCAGTTCCAGATCGGCAGCCCCAAGGTGCTCGACTTCAGCGTCGATCATCGCACGATGTATGTGGGCACCTTGGGCAACCAGGGGCGGGTCTATACCATCGCCGTCTCGGAAGACTTCGAGGCCGAAGGGGCCCCGGAGCTGTTCAACAACACCCCCGGCGGTAGCTGGCACGACGGGCTGCGTGTCGACGCCTGCGGCCGGGTCTACGTCGCGGTCTACGACAACTCCGCGCTCTATATGTTCGAGCCGGACGGCACGCGCACCTTGCTGGTGAACTACCCCACGCCGCAGTACGGTCACGGTATCCAGTGGGGTTCGGGCGTGGGGGAGTGGGATGACCACACCATCTACGTGCCCCAGCCCTACGACAACAACCGGGTCGCCAAGCTCGAGCTCGGCGTGCCGTATCGCAACTACAATGGCGGGGTGTACGAGGTCATCACGGACTGAGTTATGGGCTTTTGGCTCCCGAGCTCCCAGTTCCAGCCGGGTCGGTCCGGAGAGGAGCGGGCTGCCGGGCCGGCGTAGACGAGGGGATCGGTGGTTCGGGCGTGGTGTTTGCTCCGGTACCTCCGGCCTTCGGCCTCCGCCTCGCTGCGCTCGTTGGCGGACTGCGGTAGATCCGACCCTGTCCTCGGTCTATGCCGAGGCGGTGCCGATGGGGCGGGGGCTGTACCCGACCGAGGACCGAGGTCTACGTGTGCACGGGGGCGGTCCGGAGAGGAGGGGGCTGCCGGGCCGGTCGGCAGAGGAGGGAGCTTCCAGGCCGGTGTAGACGAGGGGATCGGTGGTTCGGGCGTGGTGTTTGCTCCGGTACCTCCGCGCTTTACGATCAGCCTTGCTTCATACGTTGGCGGACCGCAGGAGAGCCCGCGCTCAGAGCACTCCGCGGGGAGGAGGCTGGTGGGGCGTTCTGGGCGGTCTGCTTCTGCAGCACCCCGGCTCGGAGTCCTGATCGCGCGGATCTGAGGATTTTCGTGAATTCCGGACGATCCGAAATATCCGGCGTATCATCGCGGTAAATAAATATCATGCGGTTGTCGTTCCCATGACTTCACTCTAATCTTTATCTAAAAGAAGGTCAGGCGGTAACCTGATAATCAATCACACCATGGCCATGCAAGACCGTGGAAACAGTGGTCTGCCGGGCCAAATCATTGCGATCTGGGTGTTGACATCGATCAGTGGTACGGCTAGCATCCTGTGGCGGGAGCGGAACAGCCCGGGCCCGCCGCCATCGTCTTGGAGACCCCTATGAATCTTGTCTTGTCGCTGTGGAGCGCGTTCGCGAACGTGCCCCCCCCCCCCCGTAGTAGGTAGCGCCGCTGTCGAGCGCGTCGCCAACGGCTTCGAGTTCACCGCCGCGGTCGACTCCCTTCCTTCAGGGCCGGCCTCTGTCGAGTTCTGCCTGCATCGTACTGGAGTCCCGGATGTGCGCTGGGTCGCCGATGTCGACCTCGCACAGCCCGGCTCGGTCGCGCTCCCGGTCCAGCTACCCCAGGCCCAGCACCTGCAGCCCAGCGATGTGCCCACCCAGCTCACGGCCACGCTGCTCGTCGAGGTCGGGGGCCAGTGGCATCAAGGACAACGGCGTTGACCGGTAGGTCCGCCCTGGCCGCCTGGGTGCTGCTGGCCGCCTGCGGCGGGCCCGCCCCATCCCCACCAGGCGACTCGCCAGAGGGAGACACCGGGGATCCGATCGAGGACACCGGTCCGGAGCCCATCGATGCCGATGGGGATGGTTACCCTGCGGGGGTGGACTGCGACGACACCCGAGCGCCGATCCATCCCGGTGCCAGCCCTGCGATCGTGGCCTGGTGCCGAATGGACTACAACTGCGACGGGATCCTCGATGGCGACGAAGATCTCGACGGGGACGGTGTGAGCTGGTGTGGGCACGACTGCGATGACGCCGATCCGACTCGGGCACCCGGCCTTCCCGACCCGATAGATGGGATCGACCAGGACTGCGATGGCACCGACGGGGTGGGGGAGCTCCCGGGCCTGCGCCTGTACGAGAGCGAGACCCCGGTACCCCAGGCGCTGGGCCACACGCTGCTCACCGCAGATGTGAACGGGGATGGCTGTGACGATCTCATCGTCTCCGAGCCCGGGTTCGTCAGCCCCGGCATCCTGGTCGCTTCCACCGCCCAGGACCCGCTGATCCATGCATTCCTGGGGTGTACCGACCCGATCGAGCAGCGTAGCTATGAAGCCCCCACGGGGGCGATGCTGTGGGGGATTGGGCAACGACTGGCGCGATGGCGCCGGCCGGCCGGGGATCGGGTGTTGGCTGCGAGTCAATACGCCCAGGGGCCCGAGGGTGTGATGCGCGTCCTGGACTTCTCGACAGACCCACCCATGCCCGGGGTGCCGCTATTCGGCGATGCGAGGAATGATGTGATGGGGGCTACGGTGGTTCATCGAGAGTCGACCTACGCGCTGGCTTCTCCGATCTCCAACGGGTACTCCGGGCCGGGACGAGCGTGGAGGCTCCCGTTGGACGAAGCCGTCTATTCCGAGCCCGATGTGCTGTGGTGGCCCTACGAAGAGGATGATATGCGCGGTTGGGGGCCGCTATCATATGATCGGGACGGGGATGGATTGGAGGATCTGACCGTGGGGTCGATCTGGTCCACCCGAGGGGGACGGGTCGAGGTCTACACCGCTCCGGGCGAGCTGTCCGAGACCTGGAGCTCCGGGGACCCCCTGGACGTCTACTTCGGGAAGCGTCCCTTTCCCGCGCCGGATCTACCCCAGCGGGGGGATGCCGGGCTGCTGGCCGGCGGTGTGGTGACCCTCGGGAACGGGGCTCTATATCTACTTCCACCGCTGGGTCCCGGAAGCTATACCACCGATGAGGCGAGCACGGTCTTCATGGGTGAGTTCGAGCTTGACTGGTTCGGGGTCTCGGCTGCGGTGGGGGATGTGAACGGTGACGAGCTGCCCGATGTGGTGATCGGGGCGCCCAACAACCCCAACTTCACGGACGGCTATGCGGGGGTGCCGGGCAAGGTGTTCGTCTTCTTGGGGCCGATCGAGGGTCGGGTGCTCAATCGCAGCTCGGCCAGGGTGTTCGTGGGTCGGCAGCCCGCGGAGCAGTTCGGCTTCGCTGTCACCCTGGCGGATCTGGATGGAGATGGGCGCAAGGAGATCTATGTGGGTGCGCCGGGGCGCACGATAGATGAGACGGAGATTCCGTACGGGTGGACGGCGAACGGGGCCGTCTATCGGATCGACCTATGAGGAGGGGGGCACTCTCGCCGGGCGGGCACCCGTGCCCCGCCCCTCTCCGGCGCCCCCGGGATAGAACAGCCCCATGCCGCTCGTCGATCTGCTCGAACACCACCATCGCTTCGCTGAAGTTCTCGCGCGGGTGCGGGGCTGTGCCCATCGCCGCCAGCTCCGGGGCGCGGCTGCGGGGCTACAGTGGCTGGAGCAGTCCCTGCGCAGCCACATCAACTTCGAGGAGACGGAGCTGTTGCCACGCTTCGCAGAGCTCGATCACCCCGTGCCCAACGGCGCTCCAGCGGTATTTCAGCGCGACCACCGGCTGATCCTCGAGGCCTTCGAGGCTCTGCACCGCGACTGGGAAGAACCGGTGCAGCGGGCGGAGCGGCTGGGCGAGCTGGCGGGGCTGCTGGAGCACCACGATCTACGGGAGGCGCGCTACTTCAAGCCCCGTCTGGACGAGGCCCTCGACCCGGCGCTGATGCAGCGGCTGCTCACCGAGCACCTGGCCCAGGTCGAGGCGCTCGGGAGCCCACCCCAGCTCGGTGGCCCCAGCTCGGAGTCGGCGGAGCCCCCGGAGCTTCCGCCGATGCAGCGGCTCCGCTATGCGGTGGCGGTGGGGGACGGTCCGGGTGCTCTGGCTGCGCTCTCCGGGATTCAGGCCGAGCTCCAGGGGGGCGCAGGGTCCAAGGCCCAGCGCCAGGTTCAGCGCCTCGAAGCCGCGCTGCATCAGCAGGACTGGGCGTCGAGCTGGGACCGGCTGCGGTTGTTCCGCGCCGCGCTGCACGGACAGCAGGCGGTGCGATGAGCGGGATGTCGTGGCATGGCCGACCTGCTGGGGTGGTCGGGAGAGGAGCGTGCTGCCAGGCCGGGGTAGACGAGGGGATCGGGGGCTCGAGCGTGGTGTTGGCTCCGGTTGCTCCGGCCTTCGGCCTTCGCCTCGCTGCGCTCGTTGACGGACTGCGGTAGAGCCGACCCTGTCCTCGGTCTATGCCGAGGCGGTGTCGATGGGGCGGGCGCTGTGCCCGACCCAGGACCGGGGACTATGTGTGTACGGGGGCGAATACCGGGCCGGTTTGTGCTCACGTCCAGGTGCGCGGGGGCGGGGATGCGCTGATCGTGGGCTGGCCGGAGTTCCCGACTCCGATCTACGAAACCAGTGGGGCCATCCTGGTGCTCGACGCCCCTCTGGTTCCCTGACCTTCCGGCGCTTGCTGCTCGGAGCCGGCCGAACCTCCGGGTCTTCCGCCGATGCAGCGCCAGTATCAGCACATCGAGGCCGAGCTGCATCGGGTGATCAACCCGAGTTACCGCCGCTTTCTCCGCTTCTTCTTAGGGGGAGGACGCTGGGTCTGCAGGTCCCGACAGAGCTGCTCGAGATCGTCTGCGAGGGGGGCCTCGAAGCGGAGAGATTCGCCGGTGATGGGGTGGTCGAAGCCCAGCACGGTGGCGTGCAGAGCGAGGCGAGGTGAGCGCTGGGCGATGGCCCGGGAGGCGTAGAGGGGCTCGCCCAGGATGGGGTGACCGGCCTCGGCGAGGTGGATCCGGACCTGATGGGTGCGGCCGGTCTGCAGGGTGGCGAGCACCAGGCTGCCGGGGCCGATGGCACGGAGCCGCTGGATATGGGTGATGGCGAGCTTGCCCTCGCCGGTGCCGGTCCCACGCTTGCCATCCCCGCGGTTGCGCACGAGGTTGGAGCGGATGAGCTGCTCGGACTCGGAGAGGTGTCCGTCGACGATGGCGAGGTAGCGGCGCTCGACTTCGTGGGCCTCGAGCAGCGCTTTGAGCCCGGTCTGACAGGGCTCTGAGCGGGCGACCATGATCAGCCCGGAGGTCTGCTCGTCGAGGCGGTGCACGGGGAAGACGGTGCCGAGCACCCGCCCCACCTCGACCAGGAGGTTGCTCTCCTTGCGCTTGGGAGCGGGCACAGAGAGCATCCGCGCGGGCTTCCACACCACGGCGAGGTGGGCATCTCGCCAGAGGATGATGGGGTCTCGCCCGACGGTGACCCGGGGGGCCTGGGGGCGGAGCTCGACCTGGGCGGGGTCGACCTCGCGACCGGGATCGGCAGTAGGCACGCCGTTCAGCCACACCTTGCCGGAATCGAGGCGGGCGCGGGCTTCGCGATTGGAGAGGCCGAGGGTCTTGAGGTGGTCGATGAGGCGCACGAGGCTCCAGGCTGGGTCAGTTCGAGGCCTGGGCGTATCGCGTCAGTCCCTCCCAGGGGGGTTCTGTCGCGGCCGGGAGCTTGGACGCGAGCTGCTCGAGCCGGGCGCGGAACTCGGGGACCTCGGCGCACCCGAGCTCGTGCCAGTAGAGCAGGAATCGGGCGAGCACATTGTCCTGATCCTGCCGCTCGAGCTGGGCCTCGATGGCCGAACGCAGCAGTCCGACTCCCCGGTCGGGTTCTTGGAGCTCGATGAGTAGGACACCGAGATTTCCACGACACTCTCCGATCAGGTCCTCGACCCCTGCGCTCTCCGCGAGCTCGAGGGCTCTCTCCAGGGGGGCACGCGCGAGATCGAGCTGGCCTCTGGAGCGCCAGGTCAGGCCCATCAGCCCCAAGGCTGCGACCTGTTCAGGCTGGTACTCTCGAAGCCTGCACTCCTTCAGCAGCGCTTCGACTTCGGAGATGTCGACGGACTCGAGCCTCTCGCCTACCGCCAGCTCGCCGAGGCGGCAGATCACCCACAGGCTTCGGTCGCCGAGTCGAAGCGCTTCATCCTGGCCGTTCGCATAGTGTGTACGGGCGACGACGAACCGGTTCCGGTTGTTCTCCAGGACCCCCAGGTTCAGGTGGGACATCACCGTGTTCGGCCGGTCCTGCCAAGCCTGGAACACCTCGAGCGCGTCCTGTAGCCGCACGACGGCCTCGCCGGTCGCTCCGACCTGGGCCAGGAATCGCGCGTAGTTGGCCTGGAGTACGGCTTCCTCCCACTCATTCGCCCCGACATCCGCGAGCTCGAAGGCCCGAAGATAGAGAGACTGGGCTTGGTGGGTGGCCCCCCGGGGAAGCGTGGTCGCGAGCTGGCTGAGGGCTCGCATCTGTAGTCTTGGGCTGTCGATCTGCGAAGCGAGCTCGAGGGCTTCTTCGAGCCTCGGGACCCGATTTTGCCCCCGAGCGGACATCAGTCGAACGACGGCTCCCAGCGCAGGGTCCCCGTGGGCCTCGGCGATGGCGAGGGCCTCCTCGGCCCGTTCGGTGAAGGGGCGGCCCTTCAGCAGAGGGAGTGTCTCCGCGAGGACCCAGGCTCTCTCCCAAGGTGTCAGGGCTGCGCCGAGCAGCTCTGCTGATAGCTCGACGCCTCGCTGCCGGGGGCCGACCCGCGAGAGCGTTCGCAGGGCGATAATCCCGGTGGAGACGAGAGCTTGGCTATCTGCTCCGGCGAGCAGGGTCTGGGTTTCGAGGATGAGCTTGTCGACCCCGCGGCGCCACTCTGGGAGAACCGCTCGGCTCCCGGTGATCGCCAGTGTGGGCGGGGCGCAGTCGCTCACCAGCTGGTAGCCCATCCCCGGGACCGTGAGCAGAAAGCGGGGGGAAGATGGATCCCGCTCCAGCTTGGTTCGAAGGCGTCGCATTGCGGCATCGAGAGCTCGGGAGCGGACCGAGGTGTGGTAGCCCCAAACCTTGAGGTAGAGTTCGTCCCGGGAGACGGGCTCTCCGAGTCTGTTGGCGAGGTAGCCGAACAGCTTGAGTTCGGTCGCGGTGAGCCGGTCCTGATAGCCTGGACCCACGACATGTCCGCGGACGAGGTCGACCGAGCGATCTCCGATCTCGAGCAGATGCGTCGGTAGCGTCATGAGGCCTCCTACCTGTCGGGAAATCGGTAACGAGGACACAGCGTGTAACAGAACGCCCACCACCGGGGCCTGTCGGTCTAGAATGATGATGGATTCGGAGGGACGTATGGTGGATAAGCTCGTTCGGCAGACCAGCGAGGCACCTGTGCTCGAGTCAGCTGTCCCCGCAAAACGGGTGGCCGAGAGTCCATCCATGGAGGTCATACGCAGTGAGGCTGCAGCTGTGACCGAGGTGCGCACGCCTTCCTATATCGAAGAGGCAAAGCGATCCGACCCCGCCTTGGAGGCCCGCTTGAGCCTCGATGAGGCGACCTCGAGGCTGGCTGCGCTGAGGGCCGACACCGGTGCGGGGGATGCGGCCGTCGCGGAGGCGGTCCAGGCCCAGTCCGCGGCCTATTCGGAGCTGTTGTTGGAGTTGGGCCCGGAGGAGCAGGCCACCTTCATGGAGATGGGCGGCGCCTCCATGGCCTCGGAGATCATGAGCGTCGCGGGGTCGGGCGATCCGGAGCTCCGTCAGAAGCTGGTAGGGGATCTGGTCCGGGCGGGAGAGGCGCTCGGGCAGGGAAATGTCGCGCTGTTGGCGTCGGCCATCGGGGATGCGCCAGCAGAGGTGCTCGCCCCAGCACTTCGGCTCGCTATCCAGCAGGGTGAGGGAGCGCTGTTGGCTGTTGCGCTCGCAGACCAGGAGCGTGGGAACCTCGGGCCGGGTGACTTCAACCTCATCGGGATGCAGGTCGACAGCGCTCTGGCGGTCACCACCGGCGGTTTTCGGGACGCATCGGCTGAGGTGACCAAGCTGCGTCGCGACATCGTGGCTGCGTCGGTCCGAATGCGCTCCGCGGGCATCGGCGAGGCCGAGATCAAGGCCTTCGAAGAGCAGGTCCGGTCGGAGAATAGCGCAACCTTCGAGGCCTACGAGAGAGATGCTGCGATCTATGCCAGCACTCTGGATGGGCTCTCCCTCGACGCCCGAGGGGAGCAGCCCGGCCTCTCCGAGGGGCGCTTCGATCTGGTCGATTCTCTCGCCCTGAGTGAGGCGGGTGGTCAGGCCGCGGCAGAGGCTCTGCTCAAAGCAGGACGTGGGGAGCAGACCTGGCTGGATGGTCTACGCGAGCGCGGTGATCTCAACCAGAGCCTGATCGAGCATCTATATACCCAGGGCGCGATGCAGGGCGTGGGGGCGTTGACCGCATCGGGCGGTGTCGATGAGATGGCCACGCTGCTCCGAGGGGTCGAGCAGTTCGCTCCAGAGGGGACCGGATCCGCAGTGGAGTCCCTCCGAATCCGGGTAGAGGACCTCGCCAGCCAAGGCCTCAGCGGCGAGGAGCTGCGGCAGGGTATTGCCCGGGTATTCGGAGAGAGCGGCGATCTCAGCCCAGCTGAGGAGGAGTGGGTCGATACGCTGAAGATCGGCTCACAGCTGGGCTCCGTGGCTGCAGCGGGCATAGGGCTTGGGGATGAGGTGGGGGGCCTGGTCACCGGGCAGGGGAGTCGGTTTGGCCGTATCTCCGGTGCGTTCAGCCTGCTGGGTAATGGCCTCAGCCTCGCAAGCGCTGACGACGGCTTGGACGTGGCGCTCGCGGGAGCGGGGATCGGTGCAGATGTGTTGGGGCTCGCGGGACGTCTCGGCGCCCGCGCGAGTGTGGGGGTCGGCACGCTCTTCAGCGTCATCCAGGCTGGCCAGATGATGGCCGAGGGCAACAACGAAGCAGCGGCGGTCGCACTGCTGCCCGCGATCGGAGCCACCCTCGGTGGCGTGATCGGGGTGTTCGCGGGTGGGGCAGGGGCGGTGCCCGGGGCCGCGATCGGCTCGGCCATCGGGACCGGAGCGAGCATCGCGCTCGAGGCGACCGGCTTTGGAGAGGTGGATGGGGGAGAGACCCTCGCGGTCCCCGCGATCACCGCCGCCCTCCAGGCCCGCGGAGTGGGCTCCGGCCCCGCCACGGAGCTGGCAGAGTGGTTCGGCGCCGACGATGCATCGGGCACGAAGTTTGGCTACGCAGCTCAGAATCTGGGGATGGACGTCGAAGATCTGGTGCTGCGGGTGTCGAAGCTCCCTCCCGAATACCGAGAGCAGTTCTTGTATCAGGTACAGCGCTCGGTGCAGCTGGGCAAGGATGGCTCGAACGAGGGCGATGCGGAGGGGTACCGCGCCTTCGAGCGTGCTCTCGGCCCGGCACGCCCACCCAAGGCCGACTCGGGCACCGATGAGATTGCGGCCTATCTGGCAAGCCTGAACCCGTGAGCGCTACCTCGGGAGCACGTGCTGCCCGGGTTTTCGTAACGTCTGTGGGGGTCATGGGACTTCTGCGAGCGGAGTGTCGATGGATCGATGGTTGCTGGGGCTGTGGCTGATCATCGGTGGGGTCGGACTGGGGCTGGCCATAGTGGGGCCGGCAGAGCTGGAGCATCGGGCGGTCAGCGCCGTTGAGAGGGAGCAGGACCTGCTGGCCCATCAGGGTGCGGAGCGAATCGGCGGCTTCCTGGTCCAGCTCGATGAGCGGCTGTCGGACCCCATGACCCGGCTCCAGCTAGCCGGCGACCTCGAGGCGGGGCTGGGCAAGCTGGTGCGCCCATCGGACCGGGTGCGGGGCGTGATCCTCTTCATCCACGATGCCGAGGGGAGGGTGATCGCCGTAGATCCAGATCTTCCCCAGCCCATGAGAGCGGGCCTCTCTGGTCATATACATGCACCCTCCGAGGGGCGCTTCACCGATGGGCCTGGGGTGTGTGAGATGTGCCTGGAGAAGATGGATATGGTGTCGATGGAGGTCGGGCTGGGGAACACCGGGTTCCTCGTCGCAAATGTGAAAGCACCCAAGCTGGCGAGCGCCACTCTCCATGGACTATTTCCAGAAGGCTCGGGCGGAGCGCGGCTGTTGGCCGGGGAGGAGGTGCTCCACGAGGAGGGGGCCTGGGGCTCGGATGCGCATGTGTCCTGGGCCGATGTACCCCAGTCACCGTGGCGGGTGGGGGTCCAGGTCCCTGCGGCTCGCGCAGCTCCCGGAGTGCGCCGAGATGCGACCCTCTTGCTGCTGGTCGCTCTCGGCCTGGTCGGGGTGGCCTCTGTGGGTGGGTGGGTGACGGTTCGGCGCATCGGCGAGCTCAACGCGGTCCGGCTCGATGCTGCGCTGGCCCTGGCCGAGGAGCAAAAGCTGGCGACCGTGGGTCTGCTCTCTGCGGGCATCGCCCACGAGATCAAGAACGCCCTGGCGGGGGCAATGGGGCTGGTAGAGCTCTCGCGGGAGTCTGCGAGTGGAGAGGGGCGGGAGGATCTGGATCTTGCGCTGCGGAGCCTGGAGCACCTCGATCGGCTCTGTCGTGACCTCACCGCCTTCAGTAGAACGGACTCGGAGTCCGATGAATCCAGTCTGTTCTCGGTGGGCGATGCGGTCTCGGAGGCCGTGAGAGTAGGGTCCACTCAAGTGCCTGGCGATCGAATCCGGTGGGTTGGACAGGGGGCTGAGATCGAGGTTCGGGGAAGCCGGGGCATGGTGGTGCAGATCGTGCTCAATCTGGTGATCAATGCGGTCCATGCGATGGAGGGCCGTCGCGGTACGGTCGATGTGAGCGTCCACCGCGACGCCCAGCGAGTCCTCGTCTGGGTCGACGACGCGGGCGCGGGGGTGCCAGCGGGGCTCGAGGAGCGGATATTCGAGCCCTTGTTCACCACCAAAGCGCGGGGACAGGGCACGGGTCTGGGGCTGTGGCTGTCCCGGCGACTCGCTCGTGACCTGGGGGGCGATCTCACCGTGGAGCGATCCGATGCCGGAGGAGCGAGATTCGTCCTGGTTCTCCCGGCGGCGGAACTCGCTCCTCCCGCTCTGGATGGATGAAAGGGGGGGCGAGAGCGTGCAGAATGCGGTGCGCGACGGGGTCCTGGGTGGTAGGATCGGCTTCAGTGGGAGACACCACCGAATGTGGGCAGAACAAAGACAGTGGCGGGTGACTCCGTGAGCGGCAGCATCGCTACGAAGATTCGGCAGGCTCTCCCAGACCTTCCCGAAGGGCTCTCCGACGAGGAAGCGGTCGAGCACCTCATAGCGGCTCACGCCACGGTGGCGGACGAAGTCCGGCATGTGTCCGATTCACTGGAGTCGTTCTCGGATGCCATGTTGGTGTACGCCGAGGGCGACTACGACGCCGTGCTCGACGAGAACACCGGTCACGATCTGGTCGACTCGATCGCGCTGGGCATGAACTGCTTGGCAGAAGAGATCCGGCTGCGCTCCTCAGATGTCGAGGCCGCACGGGACGAAGCCCTTGCGGCTAGCCGGGCAAAGTCAGCCTTCTTGGCCAATATGAGCCACGAGCTCCGAACGCCGATGAACGCGATCATCGGCTACTCAGAGCTCATCGCGGACGAGACGGACTCCCCCGAGCTGCTCTCGGATATCGGAAAGATCCTGGCTGCGGGTCGCTCGCTGCTGGCGCTCATCTCGGACATCCTCGACCTGTCCAAGGTCGAGGCCGGCAAGATGGACCTGCTGGTCGAGCCGGTCAATGCGGCATCGCTGGTCGCGGATGTCATCGACACCCTCGGCCCGCTGGCCTCCAACCGAGGCAATAAGCTGATCGGCAACTCTGCCGATGTGGTCTTCAACACGGATGTGGTGAAGCTGCGGCAGATCTTGCTCAACCTGATGGCCAATGCCAACAAGTTCACCACCGACGGAAGCATCGAGCTGCGGCTCGAGCAGCCCGACGATGTCGTGATCACCGTGACCGATACCGGCATCGGCATCGACGCAGATCGCTGCGCTGCCATCTTCGAGCCCTTCACCCAGGCCCGCCTGGACACGGGCAAGAACCACGGGGGCACGGGCCTCGGGCTCACGATCACCCGCCGCTTCTGCGATATGCTCGGCGGGCAGATCTCGGTCGAGAGCGAGGTAGGGAAGGGCTCCGTGTTCACGGTGCGTCTGCCGCCCATCCACCCCACCGCCACAGGCACGCCGGTCGTCGCGCCACCTCGGGTCTACAGCGGCCCCTCAGTGCTGGTCATCGACGACGACCCGGTAGTGCCAGAGCTCGTCCGCCGTCACCTCCAGTCCACACCGGCTGTAGTCACCTGGGCCCGCACCGGCGAAGAGGGCCTGGCACTCGCTCGGAAGCGCCCTCCCGCGCTCATCACCCTCGATGTGATGCTCCCGGGAGACTCGGGCTGGGAGGTACTTGCAGCCCTCAAGAACGATGCCGAGCTCGCCGCTATCCCCGTCGTGATGATGAGCATCGTCTCCGATCGCACCCGGGCGGTCACCCTGGGGGCCCATGACTATCTGGTCAAGCCGGTCAACCGACAGCTACTGCTGGACACAGTCGCTCGGCATCTGCCGGCCGTTCGCACCACCCCCGCAGAGATCCTGGTCGTCGATGATCAGCCCATGGTCCGAGAGGTCCTCGAGCGGAACCTCGTCAACGCCGGGCATCAGGTGGCCCTGGCGATAGACGGGGTCGAGGCGCTGGCGCAGATGCGCAAGAGGCGCCCCGATGTCGTGATTCTCGATCTGATGATGCCTCGCATGGATGGGTTCCAGGTGATCGAAGCGGTAGAGCGCGATCCCGGGCTCCGGGACCTCCCTCTGGTGGTGCTCACCGCAATGGAGCTCTCTGCAGAGGATCGGGCGCGGTTCTCGGCAGGGGTCGCGAGCGTGCTGTCCAAGACCGTACCCACAGAGAAGGTCTTGGATGCGGTCGGTACGGCGCTGCGCTCAGCGATGTCCATCCAACTTTCGGGCTGAAGCCAGGCCCACCCCCACGGAGAGAGCCCTGAATGATTGTCGAGATCGGTAGCACCTGGGAGACCCGTCACACCCGCAACATCATCGCTGACGACGGCATCTACGAAGTCCATCATGTGCCGCGGCAAAACCTTGATCTTGACGTATTCACCGACCTCGAGCAGTCCTTCGTTCATGTGACGGCAGCGGGCTACTACTATTGCATCGTTCATGTGAACCGGTGCCGAGCCGACCCCAAGGGGCGCCACCTGATCGCCAAGTCCCCAGAGCTTGCGAAGATGCGAGGGCTGGCCTTGGTCTTCTCCAACAAGTTCGGGTCGATGATGGTGAACTTCTTCATGCGGGTCAACCGACCCCCCGTCCCCACCCAGGTGTTCGCAGATCCAGACCAGGCACGGAAGTACCTGCTGGATCTACGCCGGAAGAACGGGGATGAGCCGGGTCAGTCCCAGTAGGCGATAGTCGCGCTGAGGCTCAGCCGCACCACGTCGAACCAGCCGATCTCTCCCGCCGCGTGGTACGCGTACACCGAGGTGTTCACGCAGGTCCGGTAGGTCCAGTAGGAGTCGGTGGTGTCGATATCGCAGGGGATCTCGGGCAGGGTGGTCTGCTCGCCGGCCCACACGAAGTAGAGCCGGTTGTGGACCCCGCCGGGCCAGAGGATGTCTGCGGTACCCCAGGGGGAATCGCCCATGCCGAAGTGCTGCTCGAGGGCGCTCTGGGAGATGTAGCCCGAGCCTGCGGTGACCGGTGAGATCGCCTGCTGCCCGAAGAAGGGGGTGAAGGAGACCACCGCACCGACTCCAGAGCGGTTGACCGTGCCGTTGGAGATCAGCCCCGCGCCGCCTCGTGCGGTGAGGAAAACGCTACCATCGGTACCTTCGGTGTGGTTCATCTCCAGGGTCATGCTGCCGGGCTCGGCTTCCGTGCCGTTCCAGACCAGCCCGTCGGGGGTGGGGAAAAACTCGTACCAGTAGGATGGGGTGTTGTCGAACACGCTGCCCCAGGTGTCCGGGCTCGGGACCATGACCACGCTTTCGGGGATCCGGTGCTCGGAGGAGGTGACGATGTCGATTCGCCCGTCTCGGTCGAGGTCTCCGGTGGCGAGGCCGTGGGTGCCGATACGCCGATAGTCGGTGTCGGGGAAGCCCGTGCTATGCCCAGTGAAGCTGCCCGAGCAGCCCTCGTTCACGAGGATCATGCCGGGGTTGTCTTCGAAGGCCATTACGTTCATGTCCAGCCCGCCCTGGTACACGACATCCTGGTCGCCGTCATTGTCGAGGTCGACCACAGCGCTGCCCCAGCCGAACACGGCTGCATCCCCGTCTGCGAGGGTGTCCGTCCAGGACTGGTCGCCGTTGTTGAACATCCAGCGAGAGGCCTCTTCCCCCTGATCGTAGGAGGAGAACCCGAAGATCGAGGCTGCCGCCCCCTGGCCATAGTCGCCGAAGTTGGTGCTGAACATGTCGATCTCGCCGTCGCAGTCGAAGTCGCCGAAGTCCACCCCCATCCAGGCGCCAGCCGAGAAGTCGTTCTCGTCTACCGGAATATCGGTGAACTGCCCGGTGCCATCGTTGTAGAGGACGTGGAGCAGCCCGCGATCGACGCCGCCTCCGGGCTCCTCCGCAGACGGTACAGCGGCCTGATCATCGCCGTGCACGATGTCGATGTCGCCATCGCGGTCGATGTCGACCATCGAGACGGTCCAGGTGATGGTGGCGGGCTGGGGGTCTGGGGAGTCGATGCCCGCCAGGTCGAGCGCACCGGAACTCGCGGAGACGTCGGTGAAGCTCATATTCCCGGTGTTCTTGAACAGCAGGTTGCGCTCGTTGAAGTCGAAGGGGAACGGGCCGATGCCGAGCTGGTTGGACAGATCGATCGCGTTGCCGACGAACAGATCGAGGTAGCCGTCGTTGTCGATATCTCCCATGGTGCAGCCGATATGCGAGGTCGCTCCCCCTTCGATTCCGGGGTTTGTGACCTGGGTGAAGCTGCCATCGCCGTTGTTGGCGAACAAGCGGTTGGCTTCGTTTCGACCGAGCACGACGAGATCGTCATCGCCGTCATTGTCGAGGTCTCCGAAGCAGACACCGTTGCTGTCCTGGTCTGCCGCTCCCGCTCCAGACGCGGCGCCTGTGTCGATGAATGACAGGCTGCCGGTCTCGACGAGCTGATTGACGAATAGGCTGTTGGGTGTGCCCGGGCCATTGGAGATGTACACGTCGAGATCACCGTCCCGGTCGTGGTCGATGATGGCTACACCAGGGAAACCGCCGGTCCGATGAGGGAAGGCTCCGGGTGCCATGAAGTCGATGGGGGTGACTAGCGAGGCCTGCTGGAACTGCTGGATGACGGCATACCCGGGAGAGCGTGTGCGCTCATAGTCCAGCCCGATTCCGGGGTCATCGCTGACCGTCTCGAAGGTGATGGGCGAGGCCATCGCGACAGAGGGTAGGGCCAGGAATAGTGCTGCGCGCAGGACTGTACGGGGGGTATTCGTCTTCTTCATGGGTTGGATTCTCCAGCTCTATGTCAGTGGGACGCGCAGAGGCACACCCTCCCGAGAAGGGAGTGTGAAACGCCTGTTCGGCACCGGGTCGAGAGAAGTCCGCCTACCTCTCCCACCGTGAGATTCCGATATGCACCTCAACCTGTCAACCAGCGGTCAAGAACTCAGTGTGGGCCTGCAGGCCGCGGGTCGTCAGAGGGGGGGATAGAGCGAGGGAACAGACCGTTCTGTAACACGTGATTTCAGCGAATCTTCTTGCCGCGTCTGTTCTTCTTTGCCCGTCTGCGCGCGGCGCGATTGGGACCGGGGTCGACGGAATCGGGGGGCCGCATGAGCATCCCGGCGACCACTCCTGCTGCGTCGAGGCGACCCAGTGCGGCGGCGTAGCTCTCGTGGTCGAAGCGGCCCCCATCGCCGAGCTGGGCGATGAACTGGACCAGGACCTGCATCAGCGCGTGGATCGCGGCGTGGCGCTTCATTCCAGCCGCGCTGAGCTGGGCGAGTGCTTCGCCGGTTGCCGGGGGGGTGTTCGAAGCGATCTGGGTCTCGATGACTCCGTGCAGCGAAGCGTGCATCATCGGGTTTGCGTCTGCTGTGTGAAGTGGATCGGGGAACCGGCCGTTGTGGGCTCGGAGTGCGAGCTCGATGCGTGCGCGCTCGTCGAGGGTCATCCACGCCGCGGGATCGGGCGCCTCATCGGGGGTGTAGTCATCCATGGGTTGCTGTAACCGGGGCGCTCAATCGCGGCTGTGTTGCGACGATGAGTCTGCCGGAGCCCAAGATGAGCGAACTCGAGGCAGCGCGGTCGACCATCGCAGAGTCGCTGTGCAGAGCGGCAGATCTGTGCGAAGACAGCGTGCAGCGCGCCGGCAATGCGATCGAGCTGATCCTCGATGTCGTGCTCGACCAGGGACTGGCCGCCCATGCGGTGATCGACGATCTGGGTCGGCTCGATCTGGCGACGATGTTCGTCCGGCATCGGGACACCTGCGAGCGCCTGGTGGAGCGCAACCTCCGTGCCAGCACCCATATGCGAACCGTCTCGGAGACCGCGGAGCAGCTGTGTCGCGAGATCGTCTTGGCGGGTGAGCAGATCGCGGAGACTCGCCCGCGCAACCGGCTGGTGGTCGTGCAGGGCGGGCGTTCGGCGAGCCCGGATCAGCAACCCACCTCGGCTGGGTGCGCGGAGCTCGGTGCGAGCGCCGCAGCCCTCGCGCGGGAGCTACTCGACGATCTCCTGGAGCTCGAGGCGCTGGAGAGGGTCTCGGATGCGGGTGTTGTAGAGCTGGTGGGCGATGTGTCGCTGTCGATGGATGGAGTGGAGCGGACCGCGGCGGCCACGGCTGGCAGGCTCGGCGAGCTGGCAGAGCTGGCCGAGTCCCGGGTGCAGGGATTGCTTCGACTCACCCGCCGATGCCTGTCGCTGCTCCAGTTTCAGGACCCCCTGTGTCAGGAGCTCCGTGCCGTCGCGGGACGAATCGCGACCGCGATCCCGCAGACGCCGGAGATGGGGGTGCTGATGTCGCGATGCCTGCGTGCGGACGGGCGGCTCGCGGCACCGGTGTCCGAGGCGAGCCTGGCCCTCGAGGAGGTCGCCCGGTACTACCGCGGAGGAGCGCAGCTCGGAGATCTGCTCACCAATGAGCTCCACTCCCCACGGGCTGGGGCGCTCTCCCACGCCGTGTCTGGCGCTCGGCACACCCTGGGTGCCCATAGTCGGGTGCTGGTGTCGAACTGCGACGACCGACAGGCTCGAATCCGCAAGGCGGTGGCTCGCTGCCGGCGCATGGTCGACGTGCAGACCGCCATGCAGGCCGCTGGGGTGGAGTCCACCTGCCGGGACTCAGCGGACCGGATCGATGCGGCGATCCGCGCGCTGCTCGAGCAGCTCGCTGGCCTCGCGGCCGAAGCCGAGCGCTGTCGGGAGGCCACGCTGGCGTTCAGCAATGATGTAGCGGGGGTGTTGGCCCATGCCGAAGCTCGGGTGCGTGGCGCTGAGCACGCGCTCCGCACCGCTGTCCGACGGGATGTCGACACCCGCCAGTCCGTCGAGGTCGCCGCCCGGGATGCCGTCGAGCATCTGGATGTGGAGGAGGCCTACCACGCCAGCCTGGACCGAGCGGACCGGATCTTTGGGCGCCTGGGCCAGCGCCCGGTGGACCTGGACCCCGTGATCCCCCTGGACTCGGGAGCTCCGGCGGACTTCGCGGTGGGGGCGGGCGAGCTGCTGCTGTTCTGAGGGTCGGGCCCTCAGAACAACATCTGCATGCTCTGCAGGGCCTCGTAGGCGACCTCTGTAGGGGCCGTGACCGTGAACTCGAGATCGACCACCTTCTCGGCTCCATCGGGGATCTGTAGATCCCAGACTCGAATTCCAGGGCCGGCGCTGGGATCGGCGGTGGAGCCCTCGGTCAGCGCGATGGTCTTCACGGTCACCTTCTCCAGCTCCGAGATCGGGAGCTGATCCCGCAGCTCGATCCGTCGGGACTCCCCAGAGTAGTTCGACACTGTGATGCGGAACTTGAAGTGGTAGCGCGTGGTGCGCTGGCCCGATCCGATGAACTCCTGGCGCCTGGAGAGCAGCTGGCGGCTGACCTTGAGCCGGTCGTCAGCGCCGAAGGACAGCCGCAGCGCTTCTCCCGCTACGACCGCAGTGGTGGAGCCGGTGCCGAGGTAGTCGGCCCCGACGAAGGTGCTGACCTGACCCGGGAGCAGGGGAATCTCGCCCGCATAGCGGATGGACGCGCGGCGATGGACCTCGGGCACCAGCTTGGGCACCGTGGCGTAGTCGAGCGCCGCTGAGAAGGTCTGGGTGCCGAAGGCGAGCCGTTGGCTGGAGCCATCCCCCGCGATGGTCCGCTCTCCGGCGACGGCGAAGACGACCGCTCCGGCACCCTCGATCCTGGCGGTGAGCTTGGAGGAGATCAGCCCGCTATCCGTGGGGCCTTCTCCGTGGGTGAGCGGGGAGGCGAGGGAGCCCGGATCGAGAGAGAAGCTCTGGGACTCGCGCCCGAGGTACCAAGGGGCGAGGGTGGGGAGCACCGCACTCCCCGAGGCGTTGGCCGTCGACAGGGACAGTCGCGCGTCGGTCCAGTCCTCACCCGTGCCCTGGTGAACCACGCCGAAATACTCGATCTCCACGGTGTCGTCTGCGAGCAGGCGGGCGTTGTAGGACGGCATCCAGCTCGCCCCGTTCACCTGATAGCGCAGCCCGACATCGACCTTGCCCCCACCGGTCTCGATCTCCACGCGGGCGGTTCGACCCGTAGCCACCGGGTTGTTCATCTTGACCAGCAACGGCTTGAGCTCCTTGCCGAGCTCCTGGGCGGCCTCTTCCTGCTCTCGGAGCTTCTTGGCGATCTCCGCTTCGGCCTCTCCCACATAGCTCAGGGTGCTGCGGACCTCGGAGAGCGGGGGCTGGGGGGCGCCCTCTCCCCGTTGGGCCAGCAGAGTGAAGCGGAGGTAGGCGCGCTGTCCGAGCAGGGCCTCGATGCGGTCTCGGACCTCGCCGAGTCGATGGGTCAGCTCGAGTGCATCGGTGCGGATCTTTTCGTAGCGCGTGTCTTCATCGACCTCTCCGGTGCCCGACACCAGCTCTACCCCGATCACCCGGGCGTCTCCGCTGACCACCAGCCCGGAGAGCCCTCCGGGGCGAATGGTGTGAGGCAGTCCCTCGAAGACGACCGTGTGGGAGCCCGACTTCAGCTCGAGCTCCCTCTCCCGAGTCACCAGAGCCCGATCCTGAAAGACGGTCGCCGCGACGAGCTCGCTATTGGGTTCGAGGGGGAGCTGCTCCACCGTCGGCATCGGGATGGGGGCCTCGGGGTAGGGGTACTCTTCCATGGGCGCCGCTCTCGGGGGGGCGGCTCGCCGGGACCGCTTCTTGGACAGCTGGGACTCGACCGAGTCGAGGTCGAACTCGAGCTGCATCCGGGACGCAGCCTCGGCGGAGTAGTCGTGCTGGGCCTGGGCGGGTGAGCACAGCGCGATGAGGATCGAGAGCATCATGGGGGCCTCCTGGCTCGCCGTTGACACTCCCATGACAACCCGGTTCCCCCTGGATTGAGAGATCGAGCGGAAGGATGTCGCACATCGCAGTCCGGCGCGTAAGAATAGGTCGCTGAAGGAGACTCCCATGCTGACCCTGCTCGCCCTCGCCCCCGTCGCCCATGCCTGGCTCGGTGATGACGGTACCTACCGCTGGTCCGGCTCGGGCACGGGCGACCTCGACGCTCCGGTCCACGAGTTCGTCGATGTACCCAACGAGCCCGGCGCGGTGATGCTCTCGATCTCCGTCTCGGATGATGCGGTCGAGGATATCGGGTCCATCGGTACCGGCCGCTTCCGCTACTACGGCGTGGAGTATTCCCTCGATCAGATCCAGGTCAGCACCAACGGGCTGGTCCTGTTCCAGGACCCCGGTCAGTTCCTCAACAGCTATTGCTGTGCGGGGCAGCCCATCCCCGCTTTCAACGTGGCCCCTCCTGCGATCTTCCCCTTCTGGACCGATCTCAACCCCTCCGCCGGCGGAGAGATCTGGGCGGTGGATACGGGCTCCGAGGTCATCATCCACTTCCAGGATGTGGCCTTCTTCGGCGCGGGAGGGGCCAACACCGTGCAGGTCGGACTTCGCCAGGACGGCTCCTTCCGCATCTCCACCGATGCGGTCCTGGGCGGCAATATGACCGCCATCGGAAACCAGCGCGATGGCAACCGCGGCAACCAGGTCTTCTTCGGAACGAATGCCCCAGCCTCGCAATCCACCGTGCTCTTCGTACCCGATCCGGTAGACGACGACGGTGACGGGTTCGCTGATGTCGACGACTGCGACGACACCGACCCCGACATCAACCCCGGAGTGGTCGACGATATCTGCGACGGGGTGGTGCGCGACTGCAGTCAGGCGAGCTCGGAGTCCGACAACGACGGAGACGGGTATCTGGCCTGCGGGGGCGACTGTGACGACTCGGACTTCAGCACCAACCCCGACGGGTTCGAGTCCTGCGACGGACGCGACAACGACTGCAACGGGGCCATCGATGACGGCATCGCTCTGGAGACCTTCTACATCGACACGGACTTCGACGGATGGGGTGATGTGGACGGCGATGCGGTGGACGCTTGCTTCCCGCCAGTCGGCTACGCCCCCGAGGGAGACTGTGATGACACGGACTTCAACATCAGCCCCTTCGCCTCAGAGGACTGCGACCCGGTGGACCGCAACTGCGATGGCGACCCCACGGCGAACGCCTTCGATGCCCAGAACTACCGTCCGGATGCGGATGGCGATGGCTATGGAACCGGGCCCAACCAGCGGCTCTGTGAGCTCCCAGCGGATGCGGCGACCAACGGAGGCGGGGACTGCGACGACGCCGACCCCACGGTGAACCCCGGAGCCACCGAGACCCCCTACGATGATATCGACCAGAACTGCGATGGCTATGAAGAGCGGGACCGGGACGATGATGGGATGTCGGATGCCGACGAGTATGCGTTCGGCTCCAACTGGCTCGACGAGGACACCGATGATGATGGTGTGCTCGACCCCGACGAGTTCATCGCGGGCAGTGACCCCACCTCCGACGACACCGATGCCGATGGGGTGCTCGATGGCGTAGAGATCGCTCTGGGAGACTCGGACGGGGACGGAACCGACGACATCCTCGACCCGGATGATGACGCGGATGGTTGGGACACCCTGACCGAGGGCCAGGGCGACTTCGACGAGGACTCGATCCCGAACTACCTCGACACGGACAGCGATGGGGACGGGATCCTCGACGTGGACGAGACAGCCGACGGGCTGCTGCGCTTCGATGCGGATGGGCCTCCATCCAGTCCAGACCCCGAGCCGGGCTGTGGCTGTGCGGCCTCTGGCTTCAACGGGAGTTTTGGTGCGATCGGTCTGCTCTCCTTCTTCGCCATGCGGCGCCGCTGATGCATCCCCCTCCCAGCACCCAGGTCGAAGACTGGATGTCCAGCCCCCTGATCACCGCACCGGTAGGCGTGACGACCGAGGAGATCGCCCGCTTGATGACCGACCGCGGCATCCGTCACATCCCGCTGCTCCGTGCCGACGGGCGCTGTGCGGGGGGCGTCTGCGACGCGGATGTGTTCGCTTCGGGGACCTTCGTGGGAGAGGGCACCTGGATGGAGAGCCAGAGCTCCGATCCGGTCCAGCTCGCCCGGCCTCTCGGGAATGTGCTGCACCACAATGACGAGCTGGCCTATGCCCTCTCAGCGCTGGTCCGCACCCGATCCGACCACGCGATGGTGCTGACGGGCACCGGCAAGCCACTCGGCATCTTCACCGAGCACGACGCGGTCCGCGCAGGGGCCCAGCTCCTCCACGCCGAGCTGGTGCTCCCCCGAACCGCCCCGCTGCACGCGGTCCCCAGCACGGCGGCCATCAACGAGGCGCTCTCCGAGATGGTCGGGGCGGGGGTTCGACATCTGGTGGTTCGCGATGCCGGGAAGCTGGTGGGGGTGGTCTCGTTCCGCGATCTGGTCGCTGCGGATGGGTCGCTGACCGCGGGAGAGGTGGTGCCTGCGGGGCCCCTGCACACCATGCCGATGGGCAGCCCGATGCGCTGGGCAGCGAGCCAGATGGCCAGCTTCAAGATCGGCTGCCTGGTCGAGGTCGATGGCGAGGGGGCTGCGGTGGGGATCGTGAGCCGGTCCGATATCGTGGCGGCGCTGATGAGCCTGTACGACGCCGATGAAGACACCGGAGCCTGGGAGATCGAGGCTCGGGAGATCGACGGATCCCGTTGAGGGCTCGGGTCGGATAGATGGGGGGCTGGAGGACGTGAATTGGTCGAGCTCATCGCACCCCGTCAGATCATCTTGGGGCAGCCTTTCAACTTCAGCTTTCGCTCGGAGGCGCGGGTCGCTGGCAGGCTGCGACTCACGGCCGGAAAGGACGCTGTGGAGTTTACTCTCGACCGCGGAGACCGTCCGCCAGAGACCTCGGCGGGGCATCGCCTCAGGGGCAAGCAAGGGTCCTTTCAGATCTCGAACTGGGGAGAACACGAGGTCGGCGCAGAGCTGGTGCTGCGTTTCGAGGGGCAGAAGCTCTGGCTGACGGTAGCGGCCGGCTGATCAGGCCAGCTCGGCCAACCAGGCTTCGAACTGCACCCGGGTGCGACGGGCGAGGGGGGCGCTCAGGCCGCGGCGAAGCACCTCGAGGTCGTGGGGTTTTCGGTACCACTCTGCGTAGATCTCGGAGCAGAGGGGTCCCTGTGAGGGCGCGTGCTCTACCGGATCTCCGGCCTCGACCTGCCCTTGCTGGATGACTCGTGCGTAGTTGCCGGACCGATTGGCCTCGATGAAGCGCTTCACGAAGCCGGCGTCCCCCATATGGGCCGCGAGCACGGAGCAGGGAATCCGCGGGGCGCTGAGCTCGAGGGTGATCTGCTCGGTGAGCAAGCGGTCCCCTACCCGGAGCTCCTCGGGCAGCCCTTCGATCACGAGGTTTTCGCCGAAGATCCCGCCCGGAAGATCGCGCCCCAGTGCCCCTGACCACCACTGCAGATCTTCGGCTCGGTACAGGTAGACGGCCTGGTCGGCCCCGCCATGGTGCTTGGTGTCGAGCACGGCGTCGCCGGTGAGCCCGAGGGCGCCGACGTGCACGGGACCGCTGATGGGAGGCTTGTGGATGCCGGTCTGCACGACCCGGTTGCCGAGATCGAGGGAGGACGGACTCCCGATGTGGACGCTGATGACTCGGGCCATGAGGACTCCTTGGGGGCATCAGCGCCTTAGCAGGACCCACCGTCGATCGTCGGATTCGTGAGGCTCGCGGTGCACCAGGCTGAAGCCACGTTCCTCGAAGAAGGGGTCTGGAGGCGGGTTTACTGCGGCGATCAGCAGCTCCCGTGGCCCGATGTTGTCGAGGACCTCCGCGAGGATGTCCGGACCGAAGGGGTTGTAGAGGAAGAGCAGCAAGGGACCGTCGGGGAAGGTCGCGGCCCGGACGTCGGAACATACGAAGCGGGGCTCGATCGCGATGGGGCCGCTGTACACGGACCGATTGCGTCGGGACCGCCAGACCAGCGCCCGGCGCCTCTCGACTCCGAGGACCTCGGTGAAGGGGTGGGCGGCGGCGATGAGCACGACGCGCCCCTTTCCGCTGCCGAGGTCGACGAAGCTGTAGTGGTCGGCGGAATCGGGAAGCTGTGCGAGGATCGCTGCGACGATGGAAGGGGGCGTGGGCTCGTAATTACCGAGGTCGTACCAGGATGTCGCGGTGCCGAACTCGCGGTCGAAGGACCGACTCTCGGCGTTGAGCTGGTCGGTTACCCACAATGCGAGATCGGACCACATTCCCATCGGCCGGCTCCAAGCGTTTCGTGGCGTTGTACCAGATCGCAAGCGTGGCGCGCGTGCTGGGTTGCGATACAGCCTCGCGGAGGTGTCCATGTCCATCCTGTTGTCTCTGCTCTTGCTGGCCTGCTCTGCGGCGGAGAAGCCGCTCACCGAGTCGGACACCGACACCGACACCGACACCGACACCGACACCGACACCGACACCGACACCGATGTCGGGGTTGTCCCTCCGCTCGGGCAATCTTCCGGTGGATCGGGCGGTGCTGTATATGCGGGCGGAGCGACGGTGAACTTCGGCGGGGTCGATGTAGAGATCCTCGTGCCGAGCGGCGCAGATGGGAGCTTGTTGGTGGTCTACTCCGGGGTCGAAGGGGCTCCGCAGATGATGCTGAATATGGTCAATCTGGCTCCCATCTTTGGGCTCGCGAACACCATGATCGTCGTACTGGACGGGCGCTTTCAGGACGCGAGCGACGGCGAGGACGTGCTGGACGCCCTGCGCGCGGCCTACGATGTGGACAACGACCGCACCTGGCTGCTCTCGGAGTCCGCGGGAACGGCCGAGGGGCTGGCCCTGGGCTTCGAGCGCCGGCAGTCCTACTTCGCGGCCTTCTGGGCCAATGATGTGGTGGCCACCCTCGGTCCGGCACAGGACGCCGCAGCGCTCGGGTTTGCGCCGTGGGGCAACGCGGGGCCGGGCGGTGCATTCGCCGAAGCGGAGTCCATCGTGAGCGCGATGGACGGAGCCGGCTATCGCTTGCCCGCCGATGCTCCATATAGTGGTTCGGGCGCGGGTACCCACGGCAGCACGGACCAGTTCATCGCCGCGGTGGAGTTCTTCGGGTCCCGGTCTCGTCAGTGAACCTGTCGGGGAGCCGCCCGATGGCTTAGGCTCTTGGGGTGAAGAACGACAAGCTGGGGCGATACCGACTGATCCGCGTGCTGGGCACGGGGGGAATGGGCGTGGTCTACGAGGCCGAGCTGGTGGGGCCCCATGGGTTCCGCAAGCGGGTGGCGCTCAAGGTGCTCGCCGCTCCCTCGGAAGATGTCGAGGGGCCGATCATCGCCGAGGCCCGACTGGGCGGGCTCGTTCAGCATCCCAATATCGTCAGCACCCTCGAGCTGGCCGAGTCCGAGGGGCGCTGGTTCATGAGCATGGAGCTCGTCGAGGGGCCCACCGCCTCCTCCATCGTCAAGCAGGCGGGCCCGCTTCCGCTCCGGGCTGCGCTCGATATCGGCGCCCAGGCTGCGGCGGGGCTGCACTACCTGCACACCCTCACGGTAGATGGGGCGGATCGGCCGCTCGTGCACCGCGACATCAAGCCCAGCAATCTGATGCTCGATCCCGCGGGCCTGGTGAAGATCGTCGATCTCGGTATCGCCGGCTTTCGTCCTCCCGGAGAAGCCACCGGAACCCCGGGCTATATGCCCCCGGAGCAGTACGAGGGCCGGACCACGCCGCAGTCGGACCTGTTTGCCCTGGGGTCTGCGCTATACGTGCTGCTCACCGGCACACGGGTCTTCGGAGGGGGTACCCCGGCGGTATTTCGCACCATGAAGTGCGACCAGATCACCGCGGAGCCGTCGTTCTCCGGGCCGCTCGATGCGCTCGATCCGGCGCTCGCTCCCATCCTGCGGCGGTGTCTGCGCCACGATCCCGCGAGCCGGTGGGGCTCGGCAGATGAGCTCGCCACGGCGCTTCGCCGAGTGGGGGTTCGGGTCGATGGCGCTTCCATCGCCGAGATCGTGCGCGAGCATATGGGAGAACCGGACGCTGCTCCCGACCCCACGGCCGCTCCGGAACCCGCCCAGTTGCTCCCTTCGCTTCCTCAGGGGCCCTTCGTCGGGCGCGAGGCCCAGCTCAAGGCGCTGGACGCTGCGGTCGCACAGAGCGCTGTGGTCAGCGTGTGTGGGGCGGCGGGCATCGGCAAGAGCCGGCTGGTCTTGGAGTTTGTGCATCGGCGCCTCGGTCACCGCACCTGGGTGGGGCTCTCGGCCTGTCACAGCGCGGCGGATGTGTTCGCGGCCATTGCCCGCGCGGTGGGCGTGGTGCTCCCCGACGAGCTCGATGTGGCGTGGCTCGCAGAGGTCCTCGATGGGCGCTCGGAGCTGCTGGTGGTCCTCGACCATGCCGAGTCGGTGCAGGACTCCGCCTGGCCGGCCATGGCCGAGCTCTTCGCCGGTTGCCGGGCGCGGTGGGTCATCACCCGGCGTCGGTCGATCAAGGGCGTGCAGGCGCGAAAGCTGAGCGTGCCTCCACTCTCGGACCAGTCCGCAGAGGCGCTGTTTCGGCATACCAGTCCCCAGGGTCTGGATCCGAGAGAGCTCCGCAAGGCGCTTCGAAAGCTGGGGGGAATGCCTCTGTCTATCGAGCTAGCGGCCGCGGGTACCGCAGCGGACGAGCCCAGAAATCTGCTGCACGATCTGCCCACCCTCACAGATATCCCCGTCGCCGCACGGAGTACCGGTCAGCGAGAGGTCATGGCTGCCGTTCGGTGGTCCTGGGACCGACTAAGCGACGAGGAGCACGACGCGCTGGTTCAGCTCGCGGTATTCGAGGGGGTCTTCAGCATCGAAGACGCCGAGGCTGTGGTTCGACTTCGGTCGGGTCGCTGGGTGATGGAGGTGCTGCACGGACTGCTGGGGAATCGCTTGGTGCTGGCCCGATCCGAGCGCTTCTCGCTGTTGCCCAGTGTGCGCTCCTATGCACGGTCCGAGCTCGAGGGCGCCCGAGGCCATCGGGTACGGCTCCGCCACGCTCTCCACTTTGGACGGCTTGGCGCCTCCCAGAACCTGGCGCGGCTGGACATGCCCGACGGTCCGAGCGCGTTCGGCATGCTCTCCGAGGCCCATGACGACCTGCTCGCTGCATACGGCTTCGCCCTCGCCAATGCACCAGAGGCCCTCGCTGGCGTCGCCACCGCTCGACTCGCTCTACTGCTGTACACCGGGCCCACGTTGGAAGGGCTGGATATCGTCGAGGAGGCTCTCGATGCGGTCCACACGCCGGAGTCCCTGGCAGACCTGCTTCGGCTCGGCTTTGTGGCGGCCGTGCGCGGCGGGCGCCGGGATCGTGCCCGAGAGTACGCGATGATGGGCCGAGAGAGCCTGTTCTCTGGCTCCGACCACGGCAACTTCCTGTGGATGCAGGGGCTCATCGAGGCCCCGCCAGACCGCTGGCACTGGCTCGACCGCGCCGAGGCCGAGGGCGAACGCCATGGAGACCCGCTGTTGCTCGCCAAGGTCGAGAACTCCCGGTCCGTGCTGGCCCGGCAGGGCGGCGATCTCCAAGCGTCTGCCCGCTACGAAGATCGGGCCTTGATGTTCGCAGAGCGGGCGGGCTCGGACTCCTTTCGGGCTCTCGTCCTGCAGAACCGCGGCAAGCGGCGCTCCGAGCTCGGCGACCTGGAGGCGGCCGCCGAGGACTATATGAGCGCGCTGGCCATCCACACCCGCTCTCGCAGCGCCACGGGCTATGTACTCGCCCTGCTGGAGTTCGGCGCCATGCGCTTGCGCCAGGGCAAGCTCGATGACGCGGCGCGGATGCTCGCCAGCTGCGAGGAGAGAGTGCGGGCGATCGGCGCGCTTCGGGCCGTGCCCAAGGCCATGTACTGGCGGGGCGCTCTGGCCTGGATGAGCGACCGGCCGGCCTCGGCGATGCTGCTCTGGCAGGTCGCCATGGAGAAATCGGATGCTGCAGAGTTCCTGCCGATCTCGGCGGCGTGCCGCACCGCCCTGGCCAACGGAGCCCTGTCCGAAGGGCGCTCGGCCGATGCCCGGGCGCTGCTGGACTCGATCTCGGATCAGGCGCCTGCGAAGGAGAAGCTCGATGCGCTGGGGGTACGGGTTCGCCTGGAGGCGGCCGAGGGGCGGGACCCCAGCGAGACCGTGCGCCAGCTCGAGGAGCTCGGCGAGACCCTGGGAAGCCCGTGGGCCCAGGCCACCGTGCTGCTGGCCAAGGCGCGGCGCGCCCAGATGCTCGGGCTCCCTAGCGATGCAGCAGAGGGTGCGCGGGCTATCGCAGAGCAGATCGGCGTCACCCCCCAGAGTCCGCTGATGCGTGCGCTCCAGCATCTCGATCTCGGTTAGAGAGGGGCTATGATCGAAGCCATCCAACAGCTGCCCTGGTCCCTGGTCCTCATCGCCTGCCTCACCCTCGGGCTCGCGCCCTTCAGCCCGCCTCATATCGTCGAGAAGCTGGGCATGTTGCGCGAGGGCACCCTGAAGAAGCCCCTCGACTGGTTCGATCTGTTCTTCCATGCCACGCCCTTCCTCGTGCTCATCGCCAAGGTCGCGGTCACCGCGCTCGCTTGAAGCATCCGGTGGGCGCTTCGTTTCCGATCGATGGGTTGCGGCAGGCCTTCGAGCAGACCTCGGGCCCGGTGGTGGTCACCGCCCCGACGGGCAGCGGCAAGTCCACGCGGGTACCGGGCTGGTGTGCGGGGCCGGTGCTGGTGGTCGAGCCCCGCCGGGTCGCCGCACGGAGCCTCGCGATCTTCCTTGGCGGAGCGTCCCACGGCGACACGGTCGGCCACATCGTTCGCGGGGAGCGCTGTGCCCACGAGGGCACCGGCATCGTCTACGTCACCACCGGCGTCGCGCTGCGGCTGCTCGCTTCGGGGGAGCTCGCCCGCTTCCAGACCGTGGTGCTCGACGAGTTCCACGAGCGCACCCTCGACATCGATCTGCTCTATGCCCTGGTTCAGGGGCGCGCTCGGCTGATCGTGCTCTCGGCGACCGTGGACGGCGACCGGATCGCGGCGCACCTCGGCGGCGTGCATCTATGTGGGGAGGGGCGCACCCATCCGGTGGACATCCGCTACACCCGGGCAGATCGCCACCTTCCAAGCGCAGAGGGGCTTGCTGAGCGGGTGCGAGCCGCGGTCGAGTCCACCGCAGAGCTCGAGGGGGATCGGCTGGTCTTCGTCCCGGGAAAGGCGGAGATCGAGCGGGTGTCTCGCGCGCTCGGGGGGTTGGGCTTCGAGGTGCTCCCGCTGCACGGGGACTTGAGCCTCAGCGAGCAGTCCCGGGCCTTTCGCGAGTCGGGGCCACAGCGGGTGGTGGTCGCGACCAATGTGGCCGAGACCTCCATCACGCTGCCCCGCACTCGGGTCGTGATCGACAGCGGCCTGGTGCGCCGAACCCAGTACTCCAGAGACCGCGGCACACTGGCGCTGCTCCCCATCGCGATGGACTCCGCACAGCAGCGCTCGGGTCGTGCGGGCCGAACCGCTCCCGGAGTGGCGATACGCCTGTGGGGCTCCCATGCCCCGCTGCGGCCGCGCACACCGCCGGCGCTCCACCGCGAGAGCCTGGTGCCGCTGGTGCTCGGAGCGGCCGCGATCGGCTCCAGCATGGCGGAGCTCCGGTTCATCGACGAGCCCCCCGAGCACGCGGTCCAGACGGCTCGGGAGCACCTCGAGGCGCTGGGAGCCCTCGACATCGACGGGGTCACAGAGCGCGGGAGCAGGCTCTTCGGCTTGCCGCTGGATGTGCGGCTGGGCCGGCTCCTGGTCGAGGCCGAGGGCCGGGGCACGCTGCCCTGGGTCATCGATCTGGTCGCGGCACTCGGGGTGGGACGGGTCTTCGACGGTTCGGAGTCGGAGCTTCGTGCCGCGGGCTGTGATGGAATGGCGCTGATGTCGGCGATGCACAGCGGAAACCCCCGAGAAGATGGGCTGAACGCGTGGGCACTGCGCGAGGCGCGCCGCGAGGCCTCCCGGCTCCGGGCGAGCTTTGGGTGCAGCGAAGCACGGCTCCCGATCGATCGGCGTGCAGTGGTGGACACCCTGTTGGCAGCCTGGCCAGGCTGTGTCCATGTGGCTCGGCGGCGGGGCCAGCGGGTCGGTTGGTCGAACGGGGGCACGGAGCTATCGCTATCGCGACGCTCCTGTGTTCCCGAGGGCACGGAGATCATCGCGGTCCTGGGCACGGTGGCCATCGGAGAGCGCCGGGACTCGGTGGTGCTCGCGACCGCAGCCATGCCGCTTCAGCCCCGGTGGGTGGTCGATGCTGGGATCGGGCGGAAGAAGCTGGGGGCTCTCGAGCGGACCCGGGGCTCGGTGATGGGCCAGGTCGAGCATCTGCACGCGGGGAAGCTGCTCCACACGGAGCTTCAGCCGCTCACCGGAGAGCTCGCCCGCGAGGCGGTGGCGACGCTATTCCTGCGGGGCAGCATCTTCGATGTGCGTCGAGCTCGAGCCCGGTACGCGCGCCGACTGCTGCATGATGAGCTCGAAGGTCGGCGTTCTTCATTGTGTTTCGATGACTGGGTCAAAGGCCGGATAGCGGAACTCGGCGTGGAATCGGGAGAGGATCTGGCGCTGCTCTCCACCGAAGACCTGCTCCCCGAGGCCCTGCCTCCGCACATCGCTGACGCGCTCGAGCGGGACTTCCCCACGCGGCTGGTGATGGGGGCGCTTCGATTCCGAGTCGACGTGGAACCCCGGGCCCGGCGGGTGACGCTTCACAACCTCGGCGCGCGGATCAAGAAGCTCCCCCCGGCGTCCTGGCTCCCGCGCTTCCGCGGTTGGTCGGTGAGGCTGGAAGACCGCAACAGCCACCGGTGGCTGCGCCCGCCTCGGTAGGCTCAGCGCCCTCTCCACCAGGGCTTCTTCTCGGCGGGGGGCACGGGGGGCGGAGACAGGTCGAGCACGGTGAGCTTGCCTGCAACGACCTCGAAGGGATCGCCGTCGATGCTGTAGGGCCCGGGGGGCAGCAGGCCGGTGAAGCGACCGGTCTCGGCGAGCGCTGCGATGGCGTGGTCGACCGCGCGAATGGCGTTGGGATCGAAGGGGTGCTCGTAGTCCTCCAGGGTGGCGCCGGGGACGGAGGCGAGCTTGACCTGGCCATAGCTGCGATCGAGAGCCGAGAGCGCGGCGGCGGCCTGGTCATGGGTGGGGTCGATGGTGAGGGCGGCGATGAGTCGGTCCCGTACCGCGCCGAGATCTCCGCGGGTGCGGGCGGCCTCCGAGGCCTCGAAGTGGGCTGTGGCGGCCAGCGGCATTCCGGTCGCGACCGCGGCGATATAGTAGCGCTCTGCGGCCTTCCACTTGGCGGAGCGGGTGGCTTCGTGAAGCTCCGCTGAGAGCCGCACCGCTTCGGCTTGGCGAGCGGCGGGAGAGGGGGCCTCGTCGGCTGCGAGCGCGGGACTGAACAGGGTGAGGAGCAGGAGCATCCCGCCGAGTATCCGAGGCGAGGTCTCGGGTCCAGGGGCGAGCGGTGGAGCAGAAGCGCGGGCACCGGCGTCGTCGTCGGGCTAGGTCGTTGGGCGTAGCTGGGCGGTGTATGCGCGATCCATACGAGGTTCTGGAGGTCGAGCCGGGGGCACCCTCTCCGGAGATCAAGCGCGCCTACCGTCGCTTGGCCCGGATGTGGCATCCCGACCGGAACTCCGCTCCCGAGGCCGAGGCTCGGTTCAAGGAAGTCGCCAGCGCCTGGGAGGTGCTGGGGGACCCGGAGAAGCGTCGACGCCACGATATGCGCCACGGCAGGGCCGCTCGGGGCGAGCTGCCCGAGGACTTCCTCGCCGATGTGGCCGACGCCATCGACCGCGCAGAGCACTGGATCCGCGCCGTGGTGCTGCCCCACTATGCCCAGCATTGGCGGGGCGTGGGTGCCGAGATGGCCGCTCGACTCATCGCCGATCTCGATATCCTCGTCACCCCCGCAGACCTCGAACCCGCAGGCTGGTGGCGCCGACGTCGGGTCGCCCGCATCTCCGACTCCATCGTCGTGACCGTCCTGATGTACCCGGCCTCCGAGGCCTCGGTGCTGATCCGCGGGGTGGGCTTCTGCGAGGTGGCGATCCTTCCAAACACCCTGTGGAGAATGGGCTTTCGCGAGCCATCAGAGCTCGATGATGCGGTCATGCGGCTGCTGCTTGCGAGATATGCGCAGATCTTCAGCGGCCGAGGGGTGCGCGGCCATGGGCTGGATCCGGAGTCGATGGTCGCCCAGTCCCGGGCGGTCGATACGGCGATGATCGCCCGTCGTACCAGCCGGATCGCGGGCTGGTCCCTGCTCGCGCTGGTGTTCGGGTTCCTGCTCCTGGCGGGCTACAATGGGTGGTGAGCGAGGGATCTCGGGGGGATGAAGATCGGCAATTCATTCGTTGGATCATGACGATTCGTCCGGCGAACATCACGGATGTGGGGGCCATCGCTCGACTGGAGCGGTCCGCAGCGCTGCACCCCTGGTCCGAGGACTCCCTCCGGGGCATGCTGGCGCTCCCGACCACGCGGGCCTTCCTCGACATCGAGTCGGTGGCGCGGGGCTACGTGCTCGCGAGCGTGGTGTCGGATGAAGGGGAGGTCCTGAGCCTGGGCGTCGACCCGGCCAGCCGGCGCTGTGGGATCGGACTCGGCTTGCTGGAGGCCGTGCACTCGATGTGGCGGAGAGAAGGCGTGTGTAGTGGATATCTCGAGGTGCATCGGTCCAACGAGGGGGCCCAGTCTCTCTATCTCCGCGCGGGTTGGGAGGAGGTCGGGCTGCGTGCGGGCTACTACGGTCCAGGTGAGGATGCCGTGCTGATGAGGTGGACCCCGTGATCCTGTGGTTGCTGGCTGCGATGGCAGCACCGTGCGCGCTCGATGGACCGGCCGATGCGCCGTTCATGGTCGCCGCGCCAGACGATGGCAGCCATGTTCATGTGGTGGTCGTGCTGCGCCTCGCCGACGGAGAGCTGGAGTGGGCAGCCCAGATCCTCTCGGTCCTCGAAGAGCGCGGGCTGCACGCGGGTCTGTTGGTCAGCCGGGCAGAGCCGTCCGAGAGCATGAGGTCCTTCGTGCTCGCCGCGATGGAGCGGGGGCACGAGGTCGTCGTCCGTCTGGCGGAGGAGGAGGTCGCCAAGAGTCCGGAGAAGGGACCCGCTCAGATGCGCAAGCGCCTCAAGGTGCTGAGCAGCAGCTATGGCAAGGTCCGCGTCGCCGAGGCCCCGCTCGGAACCCGCGAGTCCGAGGGAATTCTGCATCGAGTCGGGCTGCGGGCGGTGCTCGAGACGAACGGGGCCTCTACCGCTGCACCCCGCAAGCAGGCTCACTTCGAGGGGCAGCCGGACTCTGGCGTGGTGCTTCCTATCGGCCCGTACAGCGGGCCCTGCGGGACCGATCCTTCGGTGAGTGGCTTCACCCCGTTGGCTGCAGATCGCGTGACCCAGGCGGTGTATGGGGCCCGGTCCGCCCGGACGGGAGTCGTTCGGCTCAGATTGCTCGCAGGGGAGGCCACCGATGCCGCCGTGCTCGCCCGTTGGCTCGATACGGTGATCCTCCCGGCGGGGGTTTCGGTGGGGCCTCCGGGCGAGGCTCGGGAGGTCGCGCTCAAGGCGCTGCGGTCGGGAGAACCGGTGGACTGGAACCCCGACGCGACCGCGGGGGGGCGACTGGTCCGGGTGGACGAGGTGAAGCGGGCGGCGGAGTCGCTGCTCGAGGTGAACACGGTGCCCCGGGAGCTGCCGGGGGAGCTGTCACCGACCGAGGCCTTCCAGGCCTTTTTGCGGGTCCTGGCCGGAGAAGTCGAGGGCTCCGTGGTTCGATTGAGCGCCCTCGACGGGCCGGCACTGCTCTCGAGGAGCCAGCTCGATGGGCCGACTCCCGTCCGCCCCGAGTCCCTCCGCAAGCTCTCGGTAGCGCTGCTCGCCGAGCTCCCCGCGTCCATTCCCGCCGCGCTGTCGGTGGATGGGCAGCTGCTCAACGCGGCGGAGCTGCTGGTGGTGCTGGCTGCGGCTGTCGCGGAGGTGGCCCCGGTCGCGCGGCCGGTGGCCGTACCCGAGCCGAGCGCGGTGGGCCTGGGTTGGGGCCGGGCCACGACCCCCTGATCACTCGGGATCGATGGTGGGTGGCGGCGAGGCCTTGTACTCCATCATGCTGGCTCGAAGTGCATGATCCCGCTCCGCCTCGGGGTGCTTCTTGAGCCCACGCAGGTGGCGATTTCGGGCGAAGCGAGAGAAGATTCCGTTGGCATTGATGGCCTTGTAGGTGGAGTTGGAGTGCCCCGCGACCCGCTTGTGGACCGACTCTCGCCGGGTCTTCTCCCAGATTGTGATGGCCGCATCATCTGGCAGTGCTCGGGCGAGCTCGAAGGCGTCGTGCATGCCGCAGTTCATGGCCATGCCGGAGACGGGGAAGACGGCATGAGCGGCGTCACCGAGGATGAGGCAGCGGCCGCTGCGCCAGGACTCGGCCACCTGCTGTCGCACGGTGTACACGGCTCGGTTGCGGTAGGCGAGCTCGGGATCCCCGCCGAAGATGGCCCGGGTCATCTCCCACAAGGCGTCCTGGGTCATGGAGGCCGCATTGCTCTTCTCGACCAGGAAGAGCAGCCGGATGCTAGCCGGCATGCGCATGAACATCGCCCAGCCCTTGCGGGTGAAGAGCCATGAGGCGTCCCCGGGCACGACCCCGAAGTGCTTCTGGAACACCTCGTCGACGTCGAGCTCCATCTCGCAGGTGAAGAACACATCGGTCCGGGTGAGCTTGCGCATGGGGAGCCCGAGCACGTGCCGGGTGTGGCTATTGGCGCCATCACATGCGCATAGCCAAGAACCGCGGACCGTGCGCGTGCGCCCATTCTCGGTGATCTCGACATCTACACAGTCGCCGCGATCGGTGAACTCGGTGACCTTGGTGCCGAAGTTGATGGTTCCAGGGAGCAGGGCCTCTACGGCGTCCCGGAGCTCTTCGCAGAGGTGGGGCTGCGCGCAGTTGAGGCGGTATGGGAGGGAGGTCTGCGACTCGAGGTGGGCGAGGGGGACGTCGGCCAACAGCTCTGGCTGCTTGGAGCTCCAGTCCCAGTACTGGAGGTTGTCGACCTTACGACTCCTCTCTTCGACGGCTTCGAGAACGCCGAGATCCCGCAGCATCTCCATGGTAGGGGGCTGAATGGTGGTGGCCCGAGGGTCGATGGCGAGTGCGGGTCGCTGCTCGAAGACCAGGACCGCGAAGCCTTGTCGGAGCAGCCCGAGAGCGAGTGTCAGACCTACAGGGCCGGCTCCCATGATGATGATGGGGAATTGGTCCGAGCTCGCCATGGGTGCACCTCGTGGGCAGAGTACCGCACTCTTGTGGGTAGCGTGGCGCGAGTGGAATACACGTTCGCAGATACCCAGGTGAGCCCATGAGACCCGACCCCGCTATCGTCGCCGCTCTCGCTCCGGTACTGCTCTGCGCTCTGGACGGGCAGGGGAGGATCAGCTGGGTGAACAGCCGCTGGGAGCAGGAGCTCGGCTGGTCGAGCGAGGAGCTGGTCGGAGAGTCGATCTCCCACATCACCCACAGCTCTGATGTCGACCGCACCCATGCAGCGATCGAGTCCCTCGCCGAGGTGCCGCTGGACGGGTTCACCAACCGCTGTCGCAGACGGGATGGGCGGACTGTCTGGCTCGAGTGGTCTTCGGAGCCCGCAGAAGGCGGCCATGTGGTGTACGCCCGGGATGTCGGCAGGCGCCGGGCCAAGGCCGAGCTGCTGAGCGAGTTCGAGCGGCGCTGCGAGATGGTCTCCCGGGTCGTGTCGATCGGGTTCTGGCAGATCGATCTCTCGGAGATGAGTCTGAACTGGTCCCGGGAGCTGTACGAGATCGCAGGGCTCGATCCCAGCGATGGGGCTCCCACGGTGGAGAGCTCACTGCTGATCACCCACCCCGACGACCGGGAGATGGTGTACAGAGTAGCGAATGCGGCGGCAGTTCGAGGGGGGGCTTTCCGATACCTGGCCCGGGTGCTGCGGCCCTCGGGAGAGGTTCGCCATGTGGTCACGGCTGGCCAGGTCGAGCATGACGAGTCGGCCACACCGGTACGGGTGTACGGGGTCACCCGCGACATCACTGAAGATCACGCGATTCAGTCCATGCACGACTTCTTCTACGTGGTCTCCCACGACCTCAAGGAGCCCGTGCGCACCATCCGTTCATTCGTCGATCTCGTGCTCGAGGAGTCCGACCTGTCGGCGGAATCACGGCAATTCCTCGGCTTCGCCTCGGATGCGGGTGGCCGGCTGGAGCAGCTCATCGCCTCGGTGCTCGACTTCACCCGAACCGGCGCCATCCTCCCGGCCCAGGCGGCGGATACGGGGCAGCTTGTTCAGGAGGTGATCGAGGACCTCGGCAGCGTGATCGAGTCCTCGGAGGCCACGATCGAGGTGCGGAACCTGCCTCGGGTGCTGATCGCTCCGTTGCGATTGCGTCAGGTGCTCGCGAACCTGCTCTCCAATGCCTTCAAGTTCGGCCGGGAAGGCGTTGCACCCCATGTGGTGGTCGATGGAGAGGTGGACGGGATGATGGCGCGGCTGACCATCACGGACAACGGCATCGGCATCCCCGTGCGCTCTCGGGCCAAGGTGTTCCGCATGTTCACCCGGCTTCATAAGCGCTCGGAGATCCCCGGATCGGGCATGGGACTGTCCATCGTGAAGCGCATCATCAGCCAATATGGCGGGCGGGTGAAGCTGATGAACTCTCCCGACGGAGAGGGGCTCCGGGTGCAGATCGAGCTGCCCTGGGTGGAGTGAGCCCCGGGTCGGATCAGCGGGGAAGATAGGGCCGCATCATCGAAGCCACGTCCTCGAGAGGGGCCTGGCTTGTGCGCTGTGCGAGCAGCGTGATGTCGAGGATGATGTGGTTGGTCGCTACATCGACCAGGCTGGCGTTCTGGGTGGACACGGCATCGTTGTCGACCCCGGGCTCGGTGCCGCCGATGACGGCCCGGCTTCGATCGACCACCACGAGCGCTTTGTGGGACCAGGTGGCTTTGTCCGGATCGGGTGGGGTGTCGCTCCAGCAGCGAAAGCCGGGCGGGCAGCGCGGCAGGGGAGCGGGGCTGTGCAGTACCCGGTGCAGCGGGCGCTCTGCGATAGCCTGGAAGGCCGGCCATAGCGCCTCGACCTCGCGGGGCCACAGGTGCAGGTAGACCGACTGCTCGGCGGACCGGACCAGCTCGTCGATATGGGCGAGGACCTCGCCATATTGCCGAATGACCCAGATGGGCTCGGGCCGGTTGGGACGCGGAAGGTCTTGCAGGGCCTCGGCGAGGGCCTCGAACCTCTCGTTATTCCGGGCCTGTTGGCGGGCGAGCCACTGGTCTGGAGAGGCTGCCAGGAAGCGCTGGGGATCCGTTCCAATGGCGAAGATCGCCCCGACCTCTTCGAGCTGCTGCACGACCTTGTAGATCGCGCTGCGGGGAACCCCGGACCGGGAGCTGACCTCGTAGCCCGTCAGCCCCACCTCCGAGTCGTCGCGGAGCAGGGTGAGCCAGGCCAGGGATTGATTGCGGGTGAGGCCGACCTGGGTCAGCCGGTGCACGAGTGCGTCTAGATCCATGTGCGGGAGCGCCGCCGGAGCAGCAGGGCCCCGAGGCCGACGAAGATCAGGCTGCCGAAGGGGGTGCCGCCGGAGCTGCACGCGCAGCCCTTGGGGTCGATGACGCCATCGCAGTCATTGTCGATGTCGTCGTCCGGAACCTCCTCTGCATCGGGGTTGACCGCGGAGTTGTTGTCGTCGCAGTCGCCATCCCCGATGGTGAACCCATCGCCATCCACGTCGACCTCGGCATTCGTGTCGGTGTCGGTGTCGGTGTCGATGTCGGTGTCCACATCGGCATCGGTGTCGGCGTCGGTGTCGGCGTCGGTGTCGGCGTCGGCGTCGGTGTCTGCATCCGAGTCGGTGTCGGCGTCTGCATCCGTATCGGAGTCGGTGTCGGTGTCGGTGTCGGCATCGCCGGTGTCACCGGTGAATCCAGTGGACCCGGTGTCGATCGGGAGGTCGGTGTCGGTGTCTGGTACGGCTGTGTCGGTGAGCCCGGTGTCGCCGGTGGCTCCGCCGATCGAGCCCGTATCGGTGGATGTACCGGTGTCACCGGTATCGCCGATCAGGCAGAGGTCGAAGAAGTCCGTCGGGCAGGGGTCGCAGCCATCGGGCTCTCCGTCGCCGTCCTGGTCGAAGGAGTCGTCGGATCCGGGGCAGATGTCGTCGGAGTCGCAGGAGCCGTCGTTGTCGCTGTCGTCATTGGCGTCTACGGGGCAGATATCGCAGAAGTCCGCGGTGCCGTCGCCATCGGTGTCGACGGTGTCATCGCCATTGGGGCAGACATCGTCGGAGTCGCAGACGGTGTCGCCGTCGCTGTCATCGGGGTTGTCGATCGGGCAGGCGTCGCAGCCATCGGGCACGCCGTCGGCGTCCCCATCTGCGGTATCATCGGATCCGGGGCAGAGGTCGTCGGAGTCGCAGGAGCCGTCTCCATCGCTGTCGTCATTGGCATCGAGGGGGCAGCTGTCGCAGCCATCGGGCACGCCATCGCCGTCTGCGTCGACGGTGTCGTTGAAGCCGACGCAGAGGTCATCGGAGTCGCAGGAGCCGTCCCCATCGCTGTCGTCATTGGCATCGAGGGGGCAGCTGTCGCAGCCATCGGGCACGCCATCGCTGTCGGTATCGACGGTGTCATCGGATCCCGGGCAGATGTCGACGGAGTCACAGACGCCGTCGCCGTCGGAGTCGTCGGTGGCATCGAGAGGGCACAGGTCACAGAAGTCGGGTACGCCATCGCCGTCCCCATCGGCGCTGTCGCTTCCCCCTGGGCAGATGTCGACGGAGTCACAGACGCCGTCGCCATCGCTATCGTCAGGGCTGTCATCGGGGCAGGGGTCGAGGAAGTCGCAGACGCCGTCTCCGTCGCGGTCATCGGCGTCGTTGCCACCCACGCAGTTCTCGACGGAGTTGCAGATGCCGTCGCCATCATCGTCATCGGGGTTGTCGATGGGGCAGGGGTCGCAGAAGTTCGGGACGCCGTCGCCGTCGCCGTCGACGCGGTCATCGCCGCCAGGGCAGATGTCGACGGAGTCGCAGACACCGTCTCCATCGCTGTCGTCGGCTGCATCCACCGGGCAGAGATCGCAGCCATCGGGCACGCCGTCTGCATCGGTGTCGATGGAATCGTCGGAGCCGGGGCAGATGTCGACGCTGTTGCAGACGCCGTCGCCGTCTGCGTCGCTGCCGGGATCGGCGTCGAGGGGGCAGAGATCGCAGCCATTGGGGATGCCATCGACATCGGTGTCGATGGAGTCGTCGGAGCCGGGGCAGACATCCGCGGTGTCACACACACCATCGGCGTCGGTGTCGTCGGGGTTGTCCAGCGGGCAGACATCACAGCCATCGGGCACGCCGTCTACGTCGGAGTCCAGCAGATCGTCGGACCCGATGCAGATGTCTTCGCTATTGCAGACGGTGTCGCCGTCATCGTCGCCGGGGTCCCCATCGAAGGGGCAGTCATCGCACTTGTTGGGGATGCCATCGCCGTCTGCGTCGAGCAGGTCGTCGCCACCGGGGCAGATGTCGAAGCAGTCGGCGACGGTGTCGAGGTCCTGATCGAAGCCCTCGTCGATATTGCCCTCACAGGTGTTGTCCTGGCCGTCACAGACCTCGGCATTGCCGCCGAAGTTGTTGGGGTCGAGGTCGTCGCAGTCGGTGTCGCAGACGCTGGCGCCATCGAGGTCGAGGTCGTCCGAGCCATAGCCGGGGGTGCCAAAGCCGCCGGGCCCGTACTGGGGGTCGTTGGGTGGGTCGATGAAGCCGGTGGTGGTGCCATCGGCGGGGTCGCAGACCGGGCAGGGTGCGGCGAAGGACTCGCCCGGTGTATTTCCGGCGAAGGAGATGAAGCTGATATCCGCCGCAGAGGAGGACAAGGTGAGCCGGTCGAAGTTGTTTCGGAGGACGATGTCCTCGTAGTCGTAGTCGCAGGCGATCCCCGCGGTTGCGGCATTGCTACAGAGAACTGCGTAGCCGCCGGCGGGCACGATCACCGAGCTGTTGATGGTGTGGGTGCGGAACCGATCCGTGAGATCGAGTCCGACCAGATCGATATCCGAGGCGGTGGGGTTGTAGACCTCGACCCACTCGCGGCGTAGATCACTACCGAGCGGATTGACGATGAACTCGCTGAACTGAAGATCGCAGCTGGCGAGATCCTCGCTGACATAGACGATGAGGGTGTCGATCCCGACCCCGCCTTCTCCGTCATCCGCAGTGAGGGTGACGGTGTAGGCGCCAGGGCTCGCGTAGCTATGGGAGGGAGTGAGGCCGGCGTTGCTGAGCACGGTGCCATCGCCGAAGTCCCACTCGTAGACGAGCTCGTCGAAGACGCCGGGGTCGGTGGCGATGCCGCTGAAGTCGAAGCTGCCGGTGAATACCCCGGACTGGTCGGGACCCGCATCGACGATGGGGTCGGCGTTGAGCACCTCGACCGTGAGGGTGGCGAAGCTGCTGACCTCGCCATCGAAGACCTCGGTGGTGACGAGGTAGCTGCCGTTGTTGGCGTAGCTGTGGTTGGTGGTGGAGCCGGCCTGGAGAGGCTGGCTGGACCCGTCGCCGAAGTCCCATCCGTAGGTCAGTGGGTCGAGCACGCCGGGATCGGTGGAGGCGGTGGCGAAGTCCAGGGACTCTCCCTCGACCAGGGTGCCGCTGACCGAGGGGCTGTTGGTCGGGGCCACATTGTTGACGATGACGGTGCCCGAGGTGAGCGCGCTCCCCCCATCCTCGTCGTAGACCCGGACGATGGGGTTGTAGGTGTTGGTCCCGTCCGCGTAGGTGTGGGTGACGCTGGGGAGCGTGGTGAGGATTGGTGCGCTCCCGTCGCCGAAGTTGAACTCATAGCTGAGGGTGTCGGCCGGGACATCGGTGGCCTCGACGGCCAGGGTGGTGGAGTCGCCTTCGTCGATGGTGGCGTTGAGCGAGGTGGTGCCGATCGATGGGTCGGCGTTGGTGATGATGAAGCTGATGGTGGTGGTGTCGGTGAGCCCGCTGTCGTCGGTGACCCGGAGCGCGCCGGTGACCGCACCGTCGTCGGTGAAGCTGCAGCTGGTGGTGGAGCTGGGGGTGGAGATCTCGAAGCTGCCGTTTCCGTCGCAGTCGAAGTCGTAGGTGGTGATGGAGCCGTCTGCGTCGGTCGATCCGCTGGCATCGATGATGATGGTCTGCCCCTCGGGGGCGGTGTAGGGGCCCCCGCCATCGGCCGTGGGCGGGAAGTTGATGTGGACGGAGGCGGTGTCGCTGGCGGTGGCCCCGAAGTCATCGGTGACGGTGATGGTGGCGGTGTAGTCGCCGGGCGCAGCGTAGGTGCAGTCGGCGGAGCTGGAGGTGCTCGTGCCGGTGAGGGTGCCGGTGAGATCGGCGCCGCCATCGCCGTCGCAGTCGACGGAGAAGTCGACCAGGCCGCGGTCATCGCTGGCTGCGTAGTCCAGGGTCGCGGGGGAGTTGGCGGTGTAGGAGGCCGACCCAAAGGAGACGCTGGGGTTGCTGTTGACGTAGATGGTGGTGGTGACCGCGGTGCTGTTGTCGGCGTCGTCCACGACGGTGAAGGTGGCGGTGTAGGTGCCCGGTGCCTGGGCGCAGGTCGCGGTGGTGGAGAGCGAGGTGGTGTTCACCGCGAGGTCGGTCACATCGGCGGTGCCGTCGCTGTCGCAATCGAGGTACCACAGGCTGATTCCACCCACGTCGCTTGCGCTGAGGTTGACGGTGGTGTTGGAGCCCTGGGCGGTCTCATAGGGCCCCCCGATATCGGCGGTGGGCGGGGTGGTGTCGGCCACGTTGATGGTGCTGGTCGCGGTGGCGGTCAGGCCGTTGTCATCGGTGACGACCAGCTCGGCGGTATAGGTGCCGGGGTCGGAATAGGTGCACGAGAAGCTGTGGGTCTGGGAGGTGCTCAGGGCGGGGTAGCTGCCGCTGGCGTCGGTGCCGGCGGTGCTGGAGTCGCAGTCGAAGACATAGGAGCCGAGGGCATACTCATCGGAGGCCGAGCCGCTGATGGCGATGGCGGTGTCTTCGTCTCCCGAGGCGCCGGACAGGGTGGCGGAGGGGCCGGTGTTCACGCGGATCTGGGTGGTGACGGTGGTGATATTATCGCTGAGATCCTGGGCCTCGCCCGTGTAGGTGTAGGTCTGGGCGGTGAGGGGGAGCGTGCAGGAGATGGAGCCATTGAGGGGGTTGGAGGGAGTGGAGAGGGTGAAAGTGGCTCCGGTGCCCTCGCAGTTGATCAGGCGGACCTCCCACAGGGCGTTATCGTCGCTGGCGTCGAGGCTGGTGAAGATCGTCTCGCCCGCGTTGCCGACATAGGGCCCGCCGATGTCGATGCTTGGCGGGACGTTGTCGATGACCCCTGCGGTCTGCACGGAGCCGGTGTGGTCGTCGGTGAGCAAGCGGTCGCCACCGAGGCTGGCCGCATCCTCCGAGGCCAGGCCGTCGGGCCGATCGGGCTTGTCTGCCGGCGTGGCGCAGCCGATGAGTGCGAGGGCGATCAGGACGGGGGAGCGGGATGACATAAACTGCCTCGATGAAATTCGGAGATCGGCGGAGACTACCACGGGGCGGGCTCGCCGTCACGGGGCCGAGCGCAGGGTGTGATAGGGGACCGAGGTTGGAGCGGGACTCGGCGCCCTCGATCAGCCGGGCTGGTCGGATGCCGATATGGCGAGCTGCTGGCGCCCCTGGAGGCGGGCGAGGAAGGAGGCGCCATACTCGAAGCTGCCGATATGACCGAGCTGGACATCGGCCAGGCCCCGGACCTCTTCGCCCATATCCAGCACCCGCTGGCAGAAGGAGTAGTCCTCGGAGAGGTAGGTGCCGTCGGGGCGTCGGATCTCCCCGAAGAAGTCGAACATCGTGTCGCCGAAGCCGAGCTTGCTGAGCTTGCCCGAGGACACGGTCTTCGCGACCCCGGTCTGGCCCATGCGCTGGAGCAGGTCGCGGCGGGTGAGCACACAGCCGAAGCCAAATCCCAGGACCGAAGCGACCCCCCCGGTGATGGTGAACTTGCCGGGTTGGAGGCGCACATTGAAGTTCGTCGCCAGGGCTCGGCACTGGTCGGTGGGGAGGCCCTGGTTCCGGAGCTCCACGTAGCGCTCGAGATCGAGGCTGCGCTCGGAGTAGATGGCCCCGAGGAGCGGGAGGTTCGCCCGGAGCATGCGCGCGAAGACGTCGTATGAGATGGCCATATCGCTGTCCAGCCACAGCACCCAGCCCACCTCGGGTCGGCGCAGGGCTTCGTTTGCGAGGTAGTTGCGCGCCATGACGATGTCGGCGCCATCGAAGGTGGAGTGGTGGTAGTCGAGCCCGGCGGAGTGGAGCGCCCGGGTCGCGTTGATCAGCGTGGCGGTGTAGGCCGAGGTGACGAGCTGCCCAGCCGTGGGGGTGGCGATGAGCACGTGCATCTTAGAGTCCGTCACAGGGTCCTCCGGCGTCGACCCAGGCCCCGAAGGCCTTCACGAACGCGGCGTGGCTATGGGGTGGGGTGCTGCGCCCGCCACCGGGGTTCCAGCCCCAGAGCACGAGCAGGTCGTGCTGGACGTGGAGCAGCAGCGCGGGCAGGTCGCGCCCACCGGTGTTCTCGGGGTTGTTGAGCTGAGCGCAGAGCTGGGCCGCGGTGCGGTCCTGGAAGGCTTGGGAGGCGGGGGGCTGCATCCACACCAGATTTGCGGGAGGGATGAATGCACCGGGGATACCGGTCCACCGGTGACAGGTGGTGCAGGGCAGGCCGCGCTCGGGGCTGTGGCGATCGATCCCCATCTCGTGGGGAGTGCTCGCATCCCCGACCGTGGGCACATCGCCGTCGGGATGGCAGTTGCGGCAGCGCGGGTGAGTGAGGACCTCGTAGACCACCCGGAAGCCCTCGACCCCGGCATCGATCGCCTCGGCGGTGACGGGAGGGTTGGGCGGCTCTGGGGTTTCGGGCTCGGCGGCGTGGGCGGACAGGGCGAGCAGCATGGGCAGCATGGGTTCAGCCCTCCGACAGGTGCTTGGCGGCGGCTTTGACGGCGGCGCGGATGCGGGGGTAGGTGGAGCAGCGGCACAGGTTGGCGCTGAGCACGGCGTCGATGTCCTCGTCCGTTGGGTCGGGCACCGAGCGGAGCAGGGAGACCGCGCTCATGATCTGCCCGGACTGGCAGTAGCCGCACTGGGGCACGGCGAGCTCGATCCAGGCTTGCTGGATGGCGTGCAGGGCCTGGGCGCCGAGGCCCTCGATGGTGAGAACCTCTCGCCCCTCGACCTCGGAGGCGGGGGTGACGCAGGAGCGGATGGGGACCCCGTCGAGGTGCACGGTGCAGGCCCCGCAGCGGGCGATCCCGCAGCCGTACTTGGTGCCGGTGAGATCGAGGTGGTCGCGGAGCACCCACAGCAGCGGGGTGTCTGCGGGGACCTCGACCTCGACGGCTTCTCCGTTGACGGTGAGCTTCACGATGACACCTCGAGCTTGGCGGGGAGGGGGAGCTTGCGGATGCGCTGGCCGGTTGCGGCGAAGATGGCGTTGCAGACGGCGGGGGCGAGAGGGGGCACGGCGACCTCTCCGATGCCCCCGAGCTCGGCGCCGGAGTCGACGATATGCACATCTACGTCGCAGGACTCGTGCATGCGGAGCAGCGGCAGGTCGTGGAAGTTGGACTGGCTGACCCGCCCCTGATCCAGGTGGATGCCGCCATATCTGAGCTCGGAGAGGGCGAACATCGCGCCCCCCATCATCTGGGCCTTCACGATGTCTGGGTTGATCGCCCGGCCGCAGTCGATGGCCGTGGTGATGCGGTGCACCACGAGCTGGCCATCGTCGACCGAGACCTCGGCCACATGGGCGCAGATGGAGCCGAAGGAGGCGTGGAGAGCGACCCCCTGGCTGTGGCCGTCTGGAGCCTCGCCCCAGCCGCTCTGCTTCACCGCGGTCTCGAGCACGGCCCGGTGGCGGGGGCTATCGCCCAAGACCGAGAGCCGGAAGGCAACCGGATCGATGCCCTCGCTGTGGGCGAGCTCGTCGAGGAAGCTCTCGAGGAAGAAGGCGTTGTGGCTGTGGGCGACCGAGCGCCAGAACCCGATGGGAACGGGGAGATCGCAGAACGCGTACTCGACCCGCCAGGTCTCGAAGCCGTAGGGCATCTCGTGGATGAGTCCCTCGAGGCTGGTCTCGAGCACGGGCTTGAGCCCCCACAACAGCCGGGGCAGGTAGCGATGCAGCACATTGTCTCGAGCCACGGTGGCTTCGATGGCGTGGGGGATGCCATCCCGGACCACACCGCGCATCCGGCCCACGGCGGCGGGCCGATACCAGCCATGCTGCACGCACTCGGCGCGCGACCACTGCAGGTGGACCGGGGTGCCGGGCATGCGCATGCCGATCTGCAGCGCCTGCTCGATGAAGTCGACATTGCCCCGGCGGCCGAAGCCCCCGCCGAGCAGGGTGGTGTGGATGCGGATCTGGCTCTCGGGCAGGCCGGTGATGGACTTGGCGGCGCGCATGGTGAGGGTCTGGGCCTGGGTGCCGGTCCAGATATCGCAGCCATCGGCGGTGATCTCGACCGTGCAGTTGAGGGGCTCGAGGGTGTTGTGCTCGAGATAGGGCACCTCATAGGTGGCTTCGAGAGGGGAGTCGCCGAGCTCCTTGGGGCTGCCGTGGCCGTAGATCTTCTTGGTCTTTGCGTCCAGGGCGGCGTGGAGCGCGGCGCTGACCCCGGCATCGTCGAGGCTGGGATCTACGCCCTTGGCGCTGGTGTCCCAGTCGATCTTCAGCGCCTCGACGCCCTTCTGGGCGGGCCACCAGGTGTCGGCGATGACCGCGACGAAGTCGTCGAAGACGAGCACATCGCTGACCCCGGGCAGGGCGCGGGCTGCGCTGTCGTCCACCGTGCCGACCCGGCCCCCGAACACCGGGCACGCAGCCAGGCTGGCGCGGACCATGCCGGGGCGGCGGATGTCGATGCCGAACTGGGCGACTCCGGTGACCTTGTCGGGGATATCGGTCCGGGGAATGGACTTGCCGATGAAGGTGCGCGGGTTGCGCAGCGGGGCCTTGGATGCGTGGATGGCAGCCGCCTCGGTCGCGAGCTCGCCGTAGCCTGCCTGCTGCCCATCGGGGCCGTGTACGACGCCCGATTCTGTCGAGCAGTCCGCAGCTGACACGCCCCATCGGGCCGCCGCCGCGGCGATGAGCTGGGCGCGGGCCGAGGCCCCAGCCTCCTGGAAGGATTGCGCCCAGGTCTGGATGGAGAGGCTGCCCCCGGTGAACTGCTGCTTGATGCCCATGGGCAGATGAATCCGGTAGGCATCCCCCACGGCGGTGACCACCCGCAGCTTGTCGAAGTCGCCGTCGAGCTCCTCCATGACGATCTGGGGGAAGGCGGTGGTGACGCCCTGACCCATCTCGCAGGAGGGGATCTGGACCAGGGTGGTGCCATCGGGCTCGATGACCACGAAGGCGTTGAGCTCGCCGGGGAGCTCGCTACCGTGGGCCTGGGCGGAGGTGGGCAGCGACAGCGCGACGACGAGGGCACCGGCGCTGGCGAGGAAGCCCCGCCTGGAGAGTGTAGGAGTCATGGCGATGCCTATCCGGTGAACGCGGGGGATTCACCCGCACCGTACACCGTTCACGGTCGATCGAGCAGCCACTCTTCGAGGTGGGGTTGACGCTCGAACAGCTCGGGAGAGACGAGCTCGGAGAGCGCCCCGCCGAGCTGTCGGGCGCTATGGGGTCGGTCGTTGGCGTCGAAGGCGGTGGCCCAGCGGAGTACCGGCCGCAGCGCCTCGGGTACCCGGGCCCAGCGGGGGTGGCCGATGGGGTGGGCGAAAATATCCATGGGGCTGGTTCCGGTGCACAGCTTGAACAGGGTGGTGCCGACCGCGTACAGATCGCTCTGGGGAGTGACCGAGTCCATCCCGAGGCGCTGTTCGGGGGCCATATAGGGGAAGCTGCCCATGATCTGATCGGCGTCGGTCTCCTCGAAGGAGGCGTCGGGGATCTTGGAGATGCCCAGATCGGTGAGCAGCACCCGGCCATCTTGGGCGCGCAGCAGATTGGTCGGCTTGATGTCGCGGTGGAGGATGCCGCGGTGGTGCAGCAGATCGAGGGCGCAGCAGAGCTGGAGGCCGACCGCAGCGGTCTGCTCGACATCCAGGGCGCCGTGGGACTCGATGAGCTCGCCCAGGCTGCCGTGGGGGGCGTATTCCATGACGGCGTAGTGGATATGGCTGACCGGATCCGTGCCCATATCGTGCACCGCCACCAGGTTGGGATGGCGCAAGAAGACCAAGATGGCGGCCTCGGCGGCCATGCGGTCGAGCATGATATGGTTGACGGTATCCATGAGCAGGACCTTGATGGCGACGGTGGTCCCGCGCTTGAGATCGATGCCGCGGTAGACCACGCCCATGCCCCCGCGGCCGAGCACGCCCTGCACCTTGTACCGGCCCACCAGCACGGCGCCTACCGGGAGGTTGGCTGAGAGCTTCTCGATCTGCTCCCGCTGGATGTCGATGACGCTGGTGTCCTCTGGATCCACTGTTGCCACTCCCCACACAAATTGGTTGCAAGAATCGAACCGTCGAGGGCGACGGGGCGGTTGCTTGTTCGATAGGCGAGAACACACAGATCGGTGTGTGAGAAGCTCCATATCTGCAAACACAGCGACGGTCGGATGGGGCTTCGCGAGCGGCACGGCAATTGCTGCTCTGTGGGGTTGGAGGCCTGCTGTGTCTACACACCACATCGAGCGCTTTGGGTTCACCGAGGCTGTGCTGCGCGAGCGGCTGGCCTACTTCGACATCGGTCCCGATGATCTGGCGACGCTGGCTGCTCATTCCGAGCGCGCTGAGAGGCTGCGGCCCGGCATCATCGAGGCCTTCTACGACCACCTGCAGACTCAGCCCGAGACGGCGGAGTATCTGTCGGTACCGGGCCTGGTCGAACGTCTGAAGCACACTCAGGGGGCCTATTTTCAGTCGCTCTTCTCGGGTATCATCGACCCGGCCTATGTCGAGGATCGGCTGCGTATGGGGGCGGTGCACGAGCGGATCGGCGTTCCGCCGAGGTGGGTTATCGGCGCCTATTCCCGGTACCTGGTGCTCGCCGGGGCGGCCTTCCATCAGGAGCTGGAGCGGGATGAAGCGGTACGGCTGATCTCCGCCCTCGAGAAGGTGATGCACTTCGACGCGGCCCTCGCCGTGGATGCCTACATCTCCGCTCATACCCAGACGGCTACCCGCCAGCGTGCTGCGCTCCGGGAGCTGTCCACCCCGGTGATTCGGGTGCACGACCGGGTCCTGCTGCTGCCGCTCATCGGCACCGTCGACAGCCATCGCGCCCAGGAGGTCATGCACAGTGTGCTCAACCGGATCTCCGAGGAGCAGGCGCGGGTCCTGTTGCTCGATATCGCCGGTGTGGCGGTGGTCGACACCCTGGTCGCCGACCACCTGCTGAAGATGACCGCGGCGGTGCGCTTGCTGGGCGCACAGACCGTGCTCACCGGCATCGGGCCCAGCGTGGCTCGGACCATGGTGGAGCTCGGCGTCGATGTGGGCACCATGCACACCCGCAACACCCTGGCCGATGGCCTGGCCCTCGCGCTTTGCCTGGTCGGGCTTCAGATCGGACCCAAGCCATGATCCCCATCCTCCGGGTCGCAGGCCACCTGCTCATCTCGGTGCAGACCGAGCTCGGCGACGATGTCGTCGGCCTCTTCCAGGACGCTGTGCTCCGGACCATCGAGCGCGACGGGCACGCCACGGATGGGTTGATCATCGACATCACCGCGCTCGAGGTCGTCGACACCTTCGTGGGCCGGGTGCTGGCGGACACCGCGGCGATGGCCAAGCTCATGGGCCGGGAGACGGTGCTGGTCGGCATGCGGCCCGAGGTCGCGGCCACGCTGGTACAGATGGGCTTCCTGCTGCCCGGCATCCTCACTGCGCTCGATATCGACCACGGGATCGCTGTGCTCGACGAGCGAAGATCGAGATGAGGACGCTCACCCAGGAGACCCACGCCATTGTCGTCCAGGACGACGTGGTCGCGGCTCGACGACTCGCCCGAGAGATCGCGCGCGAGCTCGGCTTCGATGCCTTCGCGGCGGCAGCGATCACCACGGCGACCTCGGAGCTGGCGCGCAATATCCTGGTCCATGGCGGGGGCGGGCGAGTGGTGCTCCGGCGGATCGTTCGCGGAACCCAGTACGGCATCCAGATCGACTTCTATGACGAGGGGCCGGGAATCGGAGAGCTGGACCGAGCCCTGCGCGGGGGCTTCAGCACCCGGCGCTCTCTGGGCCTGGGCCTGTCGGGCAGCAAGCGGCTGGTCGACGAGTTCCGGATCGAGTCCAAGCCCGGCGAGGGCACCCATATCGAGGTGCGCAAGTGGGGTCGGGTGTGATTCAGATCCGAGACGAGGCCTCGGTGGGCCTGGTGCGTATGCGGGTTCGAGAGCTCGGCACCGAGATCTCCATGGACACCGAGGGGATCGAGCTCTTCGCGGCGGCGGCGAGCGAGCTCGGCTTCAACCAGCTCAACCACGCCCGCTTCGGCGAGGTCGGTGTCCGGGTCATCCACCGCGGCGATCCGGTCGGCCTGGAGCTGCACGCGATGGACCGAGGCCCCGGTATCGCAGACCCCCCCGCTGCGCTGGCCGGGCGCTTGGTGGGCAAGGGCCTGGGGGCGGGCCTCGCAGCCGTGCGCCGCGCCGTGCACGAGATCGACACCGATATCCGCCATTGCGAGGGGAGCACGGTGGTGATTCGGCGCTTTGTTCATGGGGAGTCCGCTCCTCCGCGCCACCCCGAGTTCGCCATCGAGGGCCGACCCTACCCGGGCGAAGCCGTGTCTGGTGATGATGCGGTGTTCATCCGAAACCAACGTGGTTTTTTGGTGGCCGTGGCCGATGGCTTGGGGCATGGACCCGCCGCCCGGGCTGCGTCCCAGCGCGCCATGGAAGTTGTGCTCGATCTGGCGACACATCCGCTACTGAGAATTGTATCGTCGGTAGACTCAGCGCTGCGGAGTACGCGGGGGGCGGCGCTGACCGTGGCCCGCTACGATGTGCCCACCGAGCAGCTTCGGCTCTGTGGGGTTGGCAATATCGATACGCGAATTATTCATGTCGATCATGATGAATTCCACCACACGCCACGCAGCGGCACCCTGGGTGTACGCCAGGGCACGGGCTCTCCTACGGTACGCACGGTAGAGCTCGGTGTGGGCTCGATGCTCTGCATTTGCACCGACGGAATCCGTCGTCGAGACCGAATGAATCGCACGCCAGGGCTGGAGTTCCACTCGGCGGCCTGGACGGCGCACCACCTGCTGACGGAGCACGCCCGGGCGACGGATGATGCGCTGGTGCTGGCGGTGCGCTGAGTCCCGGTCATAGGTCCAGCCGATAGACCGCTCCGTTGTGGGGGCGATTGGTGACCGTCAAGGACATATCGGTGTGGCTCGGGGCGCCAACATAGATCTCGGGGGTCCCGTCTCCGTCGAGGTCTGCGAGCTCGACGGAGTAGCCGAAGAACTCCGAGGGCTCGGTGCCGACGAAGACGCGGGCGTCCTTCATCGACAGCACGGGTTCGGTGATGGGGCCGAGGAAGACATAGACCATGCCGGGCGTGCCGATCTGGGGATCGGTCCAGTCCACGGAGCCGGGGGCGCCGATGACCACATCGGGGTGGCCATCGGCGTTCACGTCCCCGACATCGGCACTGATCCCGAACCAGTCATCCTGGAACTCGCCGAGGAATAGGGTGCCGGCCTCGTCGAGGGTGTGCTCTCCGGGGCCGAGGTAGGGCAGGATGTACAGGGCTCCGCTGTCGAGCAGGCTCACGCTCCCCGCCAGCAAACTGTGGTCGTCGCGGTGGGGGAGATCGGGGGCGGGGAAGACGCTCTCTCCAAAGAAGCCCCCTTGACTGAAGTCGCCATGCCAGACCTCCAGCGGGTCGTCGAGGCCGGGCCCGGAGAGCACCCACAGCTTGCCGCCCTGTGCCTCGAGGGGGACATACCAGGTGGAGTTGGTGAGCAGCTCCTCCAGCCCGTCTCCATCCCGATCATAGCTCTTCGAGGCCCAGCCGAAGTCGATATCGGATAGCTCTCCCCACCACAGTCGATCGGGCTGGGTGAGGTCGATCCCGTCGAGGGGGAACGTCCAGGCGCGCCCGGGTCCCTTCTCAACGGTGTTGAGTTTTCCGGCCACCAGCTCGACCTGCTCCCGGTGTACCACGGCCATGGACTGGGTATTTCCGAAGCCGAACGGGGTATCGTTCAGGAAGTCCAGATCGTAGACTACGGTTGGTGGATCCGAGGCGAAGTCGATGACCTCGATACGTTGTCTGCTCAGACTCGTGGCGGCGACCATCAGGTCGCGATCTCCGCGGTGCCAGGGCCAGAGGGCGCGGCCGAGCTCCGGCGCGCCGAGGGACTCGAGAGTGTGCACCTCTGTGGGGTTGGTACAGCCGATCCAGGCGTGGATCAGCGGGTCTGCTCCGGGTTGACCGCTGGGGAATCGGTACAGGCCGGACTGGGTGATGACGAGATCGTCGCAGCCATCGCCGTTGACATCGGCGGTGCGCAGGGAAAAGCCGAGCCCGGCGTTGTAGAGGGTGCCGATCTCGAGCAGGGTAGGAGCCTCGCCGACCCCATCGGTGCCATCGCAGTTGCGGTCTACGCCGTCGATGGGGTCTGGAGCCCCGGGAAAGCGGTGTGGGTCGAGGTCGTCGCAGTCCTGGTCACACCAGGAGAAGCCGTCACCGTCGACATCTTCCTGGCCCTCGTAGAGGCCGTCACAGTCGAGATCGTAGTCGCGGCAGCGCAGCCCGAGCTCGGACTCTCCTTCGCTGAGGGCCTGAAACACCGCGCCCGGATAGGCGTAGGGGTCATTGTCATCGCAGTCGACATCGGCCGGGTAGCCATCGCCGTCCTCGTCGATGACAGGTGCGGCGGTGTCCTGGGGTGGAGGTACAGGTGTGGCCGGTACAGGGGAGGGGGTGGTGGGCGGAGCCCCCCCGCACGCCGCGAGGAGCAGCGCGAGGGGGAGCAGAATGAGCGGGGGGCTAGCGGGTGACACCGTTATCCCTGATGCTATTGTACAGGGCACTGAGCCCGTTGCTTGTCATGGCATCTTCGAGCCGATCCCGTGGCCAGTCCCCGCTATTCTCGGGGCAGACGACCCCGTTGGGGTAGAAGCCGTCGGGGCACCAGTCGTCGGAGCCCACATCGATGAGGACCTGGGTGGCTTTCAGGAAGCCGATGCCCGAGGCGCGATTGAAGTCCCACCAATAGCGCAGCCAGTCGACCTCTACGCCCATATTGAGATCGATTCCACCGTTGTTTTCGCAGAACTGCCCATACAGGTCCCGGGCCTGGACAGGGGTGGGCGGGTAGATCCACTCTGCCCCACCGACATCCCAGAGCGTGTTCTCGGCGCCCTCGCAGCTGAAGGGGAAGGATGTCTCGCCATTTTGGGCGCCTGGGAGGTAGTTCCAGGGAATGGCCTGGTTGGGCTGGATGCGGCAGGTGCTCTGGTTGGGCTTGTTGAAGGCAAAGGCCGAGACATAGTGGGCCCAGCCCTCGATGGCGGCGGCGGACTGCCACTCCTTCGAGTTGTAGTAGTGCGACGCATCGGAGCCGTTGACCTGGCAGGCGTTTCCGGAAGCGTCGTAGTCGACCTTGAGGGCGAAGGTGTCGCCGCTGCAGTCACCGTTGCCACCGGAGCAGTGGAGTTTGTGCTCGAGCAGGTGCCCGAGCTCATGGACCAGGATGTACTTCCTTGTACGGCTGCTGCCGCCCGACGCGAAGACGACGCCCGGTGTGTCCAGGAACGGACCGTTGTTTGGCTCTTGGATATGGAAGGCCGTGGTTTGACTGGGGGCACTCTCCATGAAGGCGTAGTAGGTGTCGGCATCTGTCGGCCACGCCGCGGGCTTGCGCCGCATCGCGTGGGTCCAGATGAGCATCACATTCACCCAGCGATCGTTGAACGGGGTGGCATCTGCGTAGGTGGTGATGGTGGTGTAGGGCTTGGTGCTGGGGGTGACCGTCGTGGTCGCCGAGAAGGCCGTGTCATCGGTCCGGCTTCGCACCACCTTGATGGATCGGCCTCCGGGCAAGCTGGCCCAGCTGATCACCGAGGCATCGTAGCTATGGGTGGAGTCGACGCTGATATAGGGAGTGCAGCCGTTTACATCGAGGTAGGCCTGGTGGATGGAATAGCCCAGGGTATTGTCTTTGATGTTGGCATAGGCATACTTCGCGGCGTAGTTGCCGTTCGTGGTGATGTAGTCATCCCCGATGGTCGCGTTGGCATCGTCGAGAAACGGGCCTCGGTCATGCTTTCGCCCATAGGCGGAAATTCTTGGGAGCTGAAGCCGATCTGGATCTCGTAGACTTCTACGTGATGAGAGTGGAATGTTGAAGGAGGACATGGCCAGATCGGGTATGGAC
>Ga0316208_1000292_pt1 | contig 66735 bp, 56 predicted proteins | sample 3monopyrite_MG_FD_204944 | JGI IMG/M metagenome (GOLD analysis project Ga0316208, IMG submission 204944) | Microbial mat bacterial communities from mineral coupon in-situ incubated in ocean water Damariscotta River, Maine, United States -... | ecosystem: Environmental > Aquatic > Marine >... | reverse complement strand
TTTGTACGGCCGTTATTGGCTCATATATGGACCAAGAATCGGAGTGGAAACAAAAATCAAGACCGGCTGTCGCCAAATTCCAGTTTTTGGAATTTTCCTATTTGTGAAAATCAGCAGACCCTAAATACAGGTCTGGCACCAGAGTATAGAAAACAGACCATTCGAAATGGCAAGTCATTCCTGTTTCGCAGACACAATCCATTTAAACTGTGATACCAAAGGTCCAGGAAAATGACCTCGAAAGTTCCATCTCTTTCGAAAGGCCTCAGACAATACGACTTTGAAGTAATATAGGTCTTCGGCTTTGTCCACCTCTTGTCCTTTTGAATCAACCACATAAAGTCCTATTGTGTAAACTCCAGCGTTAAGCAGTTCGCACGGGAGTGAAAAGGTAATCTGATGGTTTCCCGTTATCTTTAATTGTTGACTTGCTTCATTTTGGGGGTTAGGGGTACTTGTTAAGACGGCACTTTGAAGGTTGTGCGATAGCACCAGAGACATTTGATGTGTGTTGTCGTTCAACACGGAAATATTAAAAGACAAATCAATTTTCTGCTCGTTGGAAACGTGCTCGGCAACTGCATTTAGAATTGAAACCGAATTTATTACAAACGTGTTGGAAGCCAGACGAAGGTTCGTTTTTTTTTTTGATATGTATCGAATGTTCGATATAGTGTCCGAAATCTGAAAGGATTGACCTTCTTCCATAAGAACATCGGGTTCGGTGTCGTTACCAAATGTTAGCTCGTCCTTGCTTTTGTCTTCAATAACGCCCGCTTTATTTACGTTTTCCACTTGCAGCACTTGCTCTTTAGGCTCTCCCGATTCGGTTTGAAAAATGGTCGATTCAATGTAGGTGTTAAGACCTTCTTCAAGCCCTCCAAAATACTGCTGTGTTCCATTTTTTAGTACCATCAAGGATGACGCGATTTTAGAAATGGAATTCAGGTCGTGACTTGCGATGATGATTGTTCTATTGGAAACAAGCATTTCCCTAATTTTTTTCTCTGATTTTCTAATAAAATTTGCATCGCCTACCGAAAACACTTCATCCAACAAAACGATGTCTGCGTTAACATGGGCTACAACGGAAAAAGCTAATCGCATATACATGCCGCTGCTGTATTTCTTGACGGGTAAGTCAATGAAATCTTCAAGCCCACTGAATTTGACAATGTCATGGTAAATGGACTTAAGGCTTTCGTTGCTCATTCCGAGAATTGCCCCACTTAGAAAGATATTGTCTTTTCCAGATAGGTCAGGATGAAAACCCGTTCCAATTTCTAGAATGGACGCCACCCTTCCATAAGTAATAATCTTTCCTGAAGTTGGTTTGGAGATGCCGCTGATTAGTTTGAGGAGCGTGCTTTTTCCGGATCCATTGTTGCCAATGACACCAAGGATTTCTCCTTTGCAAAGAGTGAAAGAGATGTCCTCTAACGCCTTAATTCTATCCTTGTCTTTTTTTCCTCCAAGTTTTGAGGCATCCGATAGAATTGGATCAAACGAATAGCTCTTGCTGATATTCTCAACAATTATAACCGGTAGTCCTGAGCTAGTATTTTTTTTCAATGCTAAGATGGCTAATTGGAGGTGCAAATAAAATCAAACATAATCGGCTATTTCGTCTTCAACTCTAACAAAGTAGTGTAGGCCCGCTAAGAGAAGTCCACTACATGCCAAGATTACCCAAATGAAATGAAATCCCGGGAAAGCGGTTCCTAATATGGACCACCTTGTGAGTTCCACAACTGCAGCCATTGGGTTCATATAAATGAGGAAGCTTAAGTGTGCTGGAATGATTGTTGCCGGATAGAACACTGGTGACAACCAAATCCCGAAGTTTATCAAATATGGGATTAAATGCACAAAATCACGAAACCGTATCGTCAAAGCAGCAAGCCAAAAGGCTACTGACCAAGCCACGATTGTGGTAATGAGAATTACCAATGGAAGAGTCCATATCCAGTATAGTTTTAAATCCCCACTAAACCCAGCCATAACCACTAGAACTGCTAGTGAAATAATGTAATCTACCAAGCCAACTAAGGTTCGGCTTAATGGTAAAATGAGTTTTGGGAAATAAGATTTCTTAATCAAGGTCTCGTCTTGAACTAAAGCTGTTCCTGCGCTTTGAATAACGTAAACAGCATATATCCAAGTCGCATAACCCGAATACGCAAACAGATAGTACGGAACCTCAATTCCGAAGCTGCTCAAATCAAAAATACCACTAAAAAAAAGGGTGAAAATCACCATACCCGTCAATGGTTGAAGAAGAACCCAAACGATTCCTAAGTATGTTTGGGCATATTTAACTTTGAGATTTCTTCGCGTAAGATTTAACAGGAGGCCCCGAAATAGCCACACTTGCCTCAAATAGTGAGCAAGCTTTGGTGTTTCAGATGTTATTTCACGTTTTTGCAATTGAGTGATTAAACTGGATGGAATTCTTTTGCACGAATTTAGCTGTGTAAAATGGCCGTAGCAACAAAAGGAAATATTCTAGAGCGCACTACTCACAGATTATGGACTCAAATTCTTCATCTGACAAGGAAATGTGGTTGTAGTCGAAAAGACCGAAACTTCTAAATTCATCAGGTTTTTTATCAAACTTTAGATTCCAGTAAAATTCTTGTGGGGCATGAAACTTTTCCACCTTCCCGCAAGGGAGATTATCATGTTTAAAAAAGACTATTGGCTCTGATTCCACAGGAATCAAACCAGTTATTATTGCTGGACGATCTTTTCCGCTGAGGTTTGTTGGACTACCATGAATCATTTTAGTGTGGAAAATGATTGCCTCCCCAGCCTTTAGATTAAGAGAGATTTTATGTTTCTCAATTAAATGGGCTTTGTCGGCAAAAGCAAATGGAAGTCCTATACCACGAACTGGTTGCGGAAGCTTGTGACTATTGGGTACCATGTACAAGGCTCCATTGCTTTCATCGACATCCACGAGAGGAATCCAGACATTAACCGAATTCGCTTCCGCTTCGTTGACATGAATGTCGTCAATATGAACTAAGAACTCCGTATCACCGCTTTCCTTCTTAACAGCAGCATTGAACCCGATGAATTTATAATCGAGGAAAAATTTGAGAATCGTATCTCCAATAATGTTTTCTAGCTCAACTTTAATTTGTTTTCGATGACCGTCCTCCATGACTTCTAAAGAGTTATACTTCCCTTCACTAATGGACGCCTCTAATGATTTGATTATGTGTAGGCAACTTGCGACCTGCTCATCACTCAGAAGTTGTGTTGTAAAGTACCCTTTATCGAAAAAGGCAGCTTCGTTTGATTTGGTTTGGAAGATGGGTCTTGGAGAACGATTGTTGGTTCCATAAAGCTTATCCATATCTCTTTCGGAGATTTCACCATCAACAAGGTTAAAAGAGCTCACTAGCTTAGACTCATCTTGCGGTTGCCCGAATGCTACCGTCTGGAGAAAGTCGTCTCCTGGGAAGTACTTTTTGATTTCTCGAACCATGGAGCCATCTGCCTGTTCAGCGCAATAGTGAATCAATTTGGTCTGTTGAGGAATCAGAACCAACCCAGCCGAGACTCGTGACACTCCGCTCATGTTTGCAGGAGAGTAATGCCATAACCTTTGGTCAAACAGAATCACCTCACCTGGTTTTACATAGACCGGGGTCATAAACTGGGACTCTAGGTAATGCAGAATTTTCCTATATGGTGGGCTAATATTAGTTCCTCGGATATTGTTGAAGAATTTATGACTTCCCCGAACCACGTGGAAGGCTCCGTTAGAGGAGTTTGTTTCTATTAGTGGACACCATGCGGTAATTCCAACTTCTTTGGGCTCATCAACCAAAGTCCAATCTTGATGAGCCCTAAAACAACTATCAATACCTGGATTCTTCACTAAGTAATACCCATAGATTGCTTTGTAGTTTTCAAATAACGGGAGTAATTTGTCACTAAGAATTGGTCGAACCATTTCATCTACTCTTCTTCGGTGGGTTAAATCTGGACTCCAATGGCTTGTGTAAAACGGGTCGGCAGGAGCCTCGCTCTTTACTTTCTCGTGAGCGGCCCGCAAGGAGTAGATATCGTCTTGTGATAGGGCTGATATGACAACGTAGCCGTCTATTTCTAGTTTGGTCTGAGTTTCAGGATTGAGGAATACATTTTGATTGGTCATAATACTGTTTTCTCTTAGTGAACTAATTGATCTACGTCAGCTTGGTTAAGGAAAGCCCCGTCAATGTTTTTACGGTTGGAATATAAATCAATTTGCTCTTCCTTGTCGAGCATATGATAATAGTAGCGAGGCGATACCTCTTGGGTTTCCACTTTAGAATCTCTACTGAATCGATAATGCAGCGACTCTGCCTCGATTGGAATACTTGAATAGTTGATTGCTAATCTTCGGTTTTCACTTTGGTTTGCAGGTAAACCATGAAACAATCGGTGAGCATATATCATTGTGTCTCCTTTATTTCTTTTAAGCTGCTGCTTTTAACTTAAGAACTCATGTTACGCAGCCTAAACTGCTTTTCTGATGTCGGGTGTTAATAACCTGCGAACCTCTGGTGATGCCTGTCTCAGGGCCATCACATTGATATACCGTTTCAGCGCAAAGTGATTCTTAATCCATGTGCGAATCTATCGTTATTCTTGCGTAATATGAGTTATTAATAACCTGAGTTTGATTATTATTTGGGATTCAGAACGCCTATAAATAGTGGGTTTCAACTAAAAATCCTTTTCCATAAGAGACAATCTACTACGTTGCATTTCCTCGACTTAGCCAGCTAAGTCCTTGAAAATGCGCCTTGTATCTCATCTCTTATGAAAATCTGAATCTTCAAAGAATAATCAAACTAAGGTTAATAACTCCACTTCAACCTAAGAAAAACACTATTGCTCAAATTCTGATACTTGTTCTCTAAACCGTTTGCTGTCAATTCAGGAAAGTCAGAAAAGAATAGTTGGCCTACTAAAAGCACATCCCAATTATCTAGAATAGAATAGGTGAGCGATGGATTGAGCAGCAGCAGATTGGGCCCGTAGCCGTAAATGACCGCAAAACTGGCATTTAGTAAAGGCGATACTGGATAGGTGAGCATAATAAAGCCATTGTATTTGGTGGGCATGAGGTTCTTAGCATCTAATGCCGCTCCAGAGAAGAAGGATGCTAGGCCAAGCGGATCGGAGCTATCAATTCCGTTACTATTGAACAAGATTGAACCATTGATGTACAATGAATTTTTAAACGCATAATCCGCAGAGATTGCTCCTGTTACAATATGTGTGCTATCCACAAACCCGTTGTATGGGCCAAACCATTGGATTTCGCCTTTGAGGCCTGCGTTTCCAGCATTTCCGGCAAAGCCGAACCCTGCGGTGATATCCTTTTTGTGTTGACCAGTAATGAATTGAAAGTCATATTCCTTGGCGTTAAATTTGTACATGACGGCTGCTGTTGCTTCTTCCCAATTTTGGCGTGGTGCAACAGCAATTTCAAATCCGCTCATATTCTTTCCAAAGTATTGAAAACGTACCGCATCGGAACCCGGACGTTCTTCGTAATCAAAATCGACAAAGTTGTAAGCGTTGAAAATATCATTTGGATTCCAGGCCAAATTCACTCCCCAATTTATCCGCTGCCTACCAATTCTCAGGTCAACTTTATCATTTCCATAAGCAATCCAAAGTCTATCTATTGTTGAATTAAGATGAACTGGATTAACGTTATTTCCTATGTTCCAACTCATATCAATGAGTCCTCCGTCCATGCCCATTAGGTCTTTTGCGGCTGGTGTTTCTGCGGTTGTTCCTGAATAGAAAAAACGATTCCTGATTTCTGCGCCTATTGTCAGATTTTTAACCGGATAAACCCGAAGGTTAATACGGTTGTGAAGGAACTGCTCGTTGGAATTTCCAATGAGTGGATTGCCTGAAAAGGAGACGATATTCAGGTTCTTTAAGTACCCGTTTACCTGAACAATGTCCGAGAATTTCCGCTTTGGTTTTTGCACGCTGGTGCTGTCTTGGGCAGAGATTGAACCGCAGAGAAAAAGTGAGCAGAAAATCAATGCTAAAGAAATCCCCCGCCTCGTTCCTCGGCACCCCCTTTCAAAGGGGGAACGGGCTCTGTGTGTGGCCAATTCCCCCTTAAAAAGGGGGTGGGTTCGACCGAAGGAAGAAGCCGGGGGATTATTTTTTTTCATCAGAAATAATCTTGCCGTCTTCAAGGGTAACAACTCTTCTTGCTCGGTCAATTACACGTTGATCGTGTGTGGAGAACAAAAAGGTCACGTGTTCTTTCTGGTTTAAATCTGCCATAATATCCAACAGGTCAGCGGTGGATTGGCTATCTAAGTTGGCCGTTGGTTCATCGGCCAGAACAAACTGAGGCTTAGAAGCCAACGCTCTGGCAACTGCCACTCGCTGTTGCTGTCCACCACTCATTTCGCTTGGTCGGTTATTCATTTTGTCTTCGAGACCAACCTCCTTCAGAAGTTCCTCTGTCCTTGTATTTCGTTCTTCTTTAGAACGTTTTTGCAAGAGCATGATAAACTCAACATTCTCCTTTGCGGTGAGCACAGGAATGAGATTGTACGCCTGAAATACGAACCCAATGTTGTTCAATCGAAAATCGATTAGCTGGTTGTCGTTCATTGCCGTTATCTCGGTATCGCCAATGTGTGCAGACCCACCTGTTTGGTGATCCAACCCACCAATAATATTGAGTAGTGTGGTTTTACCCGATCCCGAAGGCCCAACAATGGCCGTGAATTCTCCCCGTTCAATTTCTAACGTTACTCCATCCAAAGCTCTTACCTCCAATGGTTCGCCAGGGTTATAGTATTTCTGAAGATTGTCTGTTCTAATTACTGCGCTCATGATTTTCTCTTTTCTAATTACCTAATTCGCTTATTTCTAATTGCTTCTATAGTGCCCTCACGGCTTCTGCAGGTTTTAATTGCAAGGCTTTAATGGCCGGATATATTGATGAAAGGATGGCGGCAACAATTACCATTACCGTTACATTCAGGTAAAATCTTGGTTCGAGATTGGTGTAAACCATGGTGCTAATTCCAAATTCTTCTAGTCCTTTTCCAACTACCGAAAGGTCAATTCCTGCCGAGCCAAAATGCGATACGGTGAGATAGCCTAAAACCACACCAATTGGTCCACCAACCATGGAGATGAAAACGGTTTCTACAACTATCATGAAGAATACTTTGGTCTTGTTCATCCCTACTGACATTAGCATTCCGAGTTCTCGTTTACGTTCCAATACAGCCATAAGCATGGTATTGATAATACCGAACGACAATGCCATTAGGATGATGCCGATAATGATGTAAAGCATCTGCATCATCATTTCATCCGCGTATCCAAGATCTGGAGAAACCTCTTTCCAACTTTGTACTTTAAGATTGGGAAGTGAAGCCGAAATTGTTGACGAAACAGTATCTACCTCGGCAAGATTGTTTACAATTATTGCCACTTCATGATAGCCAGCATTCTCTTCCAATAAACGGTTTACGTCTGACGCACGCACGAAAACGTTCATTTCATCTGCTTTGGAATTAGACGTTTTGTAAATCCCGACTACTCGAAATGCGCCTGTAAGAATATCCCCATTATCATTTTGAAAAGTGAGCACAACCTTTTTTCGCAAACCCACTTTTAGCTTTTCCGCCAGCTTCTTGCCAATCATTACTGGGTTTTTTTTCATTCCCTCGAAATAGGCGCCATCAACTAGCTTTTCGTGCATGGTAGAAACACTTTTTTCCTGTTCGGGGTCGATGCCTGTTATGCGGGCACCAAAGCCACCTGCCGAGGAAGAAACCATTCCACTGAGAACGACTCGTTCTGAGAAGGATTTCACGGCAGCGTTTCCGGAAAGCGTTTTTCTAACTTTATCCATATCGTCAATGCGGTATTCCACATTATTGTCTTTCACAAATTCTGGATTGTGAATTTGAACGTGCGAAATGTAGGTGTTGAGCGCGTCTTTGGTTCGTTGCTCGTTAAGTCCTGCTGAGACACTAATTACGAACAACCCAGCCCAAATACCCATGGCTATGGACGCGATGACCACTGAGCTTCTAAGCCCGTTACGCCATACATTTCTCCAAGCGATTTTTATTAACATGACTTTTTGAGGTTAGAGGTTAGAGGTCTTAGGTTTGAGGAAAGTGGTACGAGGCATGAGCCGAAAGGCGTGAGTGAAACCACTAAACTGTGACCTTTTGTGTTATGTATCAAAATTGAATTCATATTCTTCTTCAGTTTAGTTTCTTCATAAAAGCGATGAGCATTTTTTGTTCCTCATCAATGAGGCCAGCCAATGTTGTGGCTTCGCTTTCCTGAACCAGATTTAATTCTTGCACAGCAATAAGTTGCGTCTCTAATTCAAAAGCGGAACCTAGGGCGATTTCGAGAAAGCGTCTGAAGTCTTTTTGGGTGCTTCTTGATGCTCCTTCCGCGACATTTGAAGGAATTGAAACTGCGGCTCTATTCATTTGAGATACTAATCCAAATTTCTCTGAATTGGGAAGGGTTGCCGTTAAAGAATAGGTGTGCTTTAGGATGTCCATTCCCTTTTGCCAAACCCCCAATGTTTTAAAGTTTCTCATTTCTTTTTTATTACTCTAACCTCACACCTCTAACCTCTAACCTCTTTCCTAAACCCTCATTTCCGCATCGCTTCTACTGGATTCATCTTCCAAATTTTGATAATCGGATAGATTGCAATAAGGCAGGAGATTACAAATAGGAAAAGCCCGTTGTTAACAAAAATGCTGATGTCTGTTGAGGTCATTAGCAACGGCTCTATACCCATTTCTTCATACGTATCGGCTGCAACACCGCCTAATGGAACAGGGTTTATTTTCATGTAATACAGAAATGGATAAGAGAATATTGATCCTGCTAAAATGCCGAGGATTGTAATTAGTAAGGTCTCAACCACCATCATTACCATCAAACGCCCGCGTGCCATTCCGACTGAAAGCATAATGCCGAATTCGTAACTCCTCTCAGCCATCATCATCAGTATGGTTGCGAAAATTCCAAAACCAGCAATGAGATATAGGATGCCGATGTAAATGAAAGAACCTGCCACTTTTGTTGTTCTCATCTGAACCATTTCTGGTAGCAATTCTGGCCAGGTCATTACCTCGTATTTGGATGTGTCCAATTGAGGGATAATACCTGCCGTGGCCTTTTCTGGCCGGTCTGTATCATCCACCACCAGTGTATATCCCGTAAGCATATTTTCGGCAGAGAAAAGGTATTGCGCCAACGGAAGTGGCATGACAATTAGGTTTCTATTAAGAGCAGGAGATGGCAGTTTTACAAACCCTACAACCTCATACTTTCCTGCTGCGCTTACCCCATGATAACCTTGTCCAATAATAACCATGGTATCTCCAATATTGATTTTTAAAAACCCAGCCAGTTTGTAGCCTAGCATAATGCCGTTGCCATCATTAGTAATAACTCGGCCATCGTAAAGGCGGCTTTCCAGATCCATCAGCTTGACTTCTTTTTCTGGATTCACTCCTACAACCTGGGTGGCCCGTGTTTGATTTTCATATGATGCTAAACCGAAACTTTGTAATCGAGGTGTTACGGCCGCCACGTGCTTGGTGGACTCCATCATTTCAACCAATTCATCATCAGCTTCCATGGCGTTATCTAACGACTGGTCTTCCCAAAATCCGTTTTGATGCACTTGAACGTGACCAAGGAATGATCGTGTCATGGTATCGAGCATGTTTCCAAAAACACCCTCGTTCATCGAAATCATAAGGTTCGATAGGAACACAGCCATCATAATTGATGTGAGTGTGATAAACGTTCTTCGCTTATTCCTCCAGATGTTTCTCCATGCGAGTTTTAGTAGCATAGCTAAGGTTTGAGGTTTGAGGAATTAGGTCTGAGCGCCCGTTGCCAGGCATCAGGTTCCCTATTTGTTATTATTCCTTTATTCATCAGTTATCGGTTTTTTTGCTCTCACCTCAATCCTCTCTGCTCTCTGATCATTTTCAATTTCTTCTTGCTTCAACAGGTTTTAGTCTTCCTATGGCAAATGCTGGATAAAATGCAATGAGTATAGAAATTGCCATAATAATGAGCATGTGTGTAATGGCAATTGATGGGTCTAATGACGCTGGTAATACGGGCTCCCAACCTTGATCCCTCATTGCTTCGGCCGCACCACCTGTGAATTCGTATGGATTATTGAAGAAATACAGCACCAAAGGGTAAACCCCTATCACTCCTAGTACGGCTCCAAGCATTGTGGTCATTACTCCCTCAAAGAATACAATTACCCAAAGTTTGAAACGTGACATTCCGATGGAAAGCAACACTCCGAATTCATAGGTGCGTTCTTGAATTAACATGAGCATGGTGCCAAACATTCCGAAGGTGACTACCATGTACAAAATCATGAGCATAATAATACCGCCAGCACCATCGGCTTTAATGGCTTGCACCAACTCGGGCATGGCTTCTTCCCAATCCAACACTTCAAATTTTGATGTGTCGAGTTGAGCTGTCAGCTCCTTGGCTGTGCGCTTAAGCTTACCAGGATTATCTACAATTACAGCAATTGAAGTGGCCAACCCTTCTGCGCTAAAGAAGTTCTGAGCCTCTTTTAGTGGAAACATAACTGCTCTTTCGTTAAGCACCATGGCCGTGAATTTGACAATGGCAGCTACTGGATATTTTGCCGCAGCACTTGAACCATGATATCCTTGGGAAATGAACACCATCGTATCTCCAACAGAGAGGTTATAGAACTCCGCCACCTTCTCCCCAACAATAACCGATTGGTCATCTGCCTTAAAAAGAGAACCTGCCTGCACCTTGGCCTCAAGGCCCATCAGCTGGTTTTCAACATCAGGTTCAACCCCAATCATCATCACGCCTTTGGTAATATCTCCTACAGAAGAAAGTGCAAAACCCTCGATGCGTTTTGCGGTCAGGTCAACATTCTTGTGCTGTCCAATTACGTCCAGTTCGGGATCATCAAGTTGAAAAGAGTTGTCGAGGGTTTGGTCGTCCCAATATCCCTTGGCGTGTACTTGAACATGACCAGAATAGAAACGCACTACGCTGTCAATCATTTTGCCATATGCACCGAGTTGCATGCTTCGCAGAAAGACCGCGAAGAAGACCGCAAAGAAGATAGACGCCACAGTAATGGCTGTTCTCCGCTTATTTCTCCAGATGTTTCGCCAAGCGAGTTTGAATAGCACTTCGTGTAGGTTTGAGGTTTGAGCAGCGAGGATTGAGGTAAGCTTTCTGCTCATTCCTCTACCCTCAAAGCTCTTAGCTTATTTCATTCTTTTCATTTGATTGGTGTTGAAGTAATCTTCCTTCACTCCCGTATCAAAATTGATTTTATCGGTAATTAAGATGGTCTTGTTCCCGGGATCTTCAACGGGAATCATTTCCATTTTAGTGGCCATGGTTCTGCCATCCATTTCCTTGATGTCGTAAGCATTGAAAATATTAACGAGGTAGCCGTCTTCATCATAGAATTCTGTTCGTAGTTGGATGTAATGCTCTTTATCTACCCAGACCAAAATGTGGCCCCACACCACAGGTGCATCTGGCTTGGCTACAAGCTTCAATTTCCATGTTTCGCGTTCATCAATTACGCTGTCTTTCAGGATTTCGTGCGTATAATCAATCACCACAGACGACTGCCGAACAAGGTCATCATTGGTCAGGTCAGTTCCCATCCAGCTTTGCATCATCATGCTTGGTGGCAGTTTTACCGTTCGCTCAATGGAAGGAATCCAATTCCAAACTTCCTTCTTACGTTTCAACATTACCGTCCCTTTTTCTTTGGACGGAGCCGTAATCAACATAAGCGAGTATTCTGTTCCCAATGACCACGTTTTCATTTTCATTTCGCGGGACCATTTTGGACGCACAATCTGGATGGTCATTTCCCCTTCGGAAGATGCTCCTCGCGTGAGTTCATCTGCTTTTTTTACGATTTCCAATGCGGTTTGAGCGTTTCCTACTAAAGGGATTAGAAAAAGAATTATCGCGCAAAGACGCAAAGGCGCAAAGAGAAATCTCGTAGAGTGTGTATTCGTTTCAACAATCATTTTGTTCTTGTTTAAAATCAGCTTTTATCAGTTCAATCAGTCTAATCTGTGTTCCATTTTGTTGTCCCCCTTCGGGGGATTTAGGGGGCTTTTATGCAAATTGATTTATCATCATTTGTTTCACTTTCTCCACCGGAAAATTCTCAGGATCCAGCAGAATGTGCATCTGTACTCCGTCCAAAACGGCAGAATAGTACCGCATCATTGTCATTGGATCTTCGTGGCCTTTTTCAATAAAATAGTTGCCTAATAATAGCATAAACGGTTGCAGTTTGGGCATCATCTGCTCCATTAGCAAAGGCGTAACATCTGGCTGAAACGATAGCGACATGTACAGTTTCCAACGCTGCGGGTTCTTCAGCACTTCGTCCACACTTTTCTCAATCACATTTACAAAACCATTACGGTTCAATGGCTTTTCAGGGTCGATGTTCAGCATTTCCAACATCTCTTCCATCAGGTCAAGTATCAGGGTGCTCAGAATCTCATGTTTGCTTTTGAAATAGTTGTAAATAAGACCTTTAGAAATGTCTGCGCGCTTGGCAACAGCAGCCATAGAAGCACCGTGATAGCTGTCTTCGGCAAACACGTGAAGAGCTGCTTCCAAGATTTGGTGCTTTCGCTCCTCTCGAATTTCTGCAAACTGTTGCGGTGATCGGGGTGACATTATATTAAGTTGCTGTGTAAATCATTTATTGCTTCTGTGGGCGTGTTACCAAACCCTCTTACCGATTCAAATCCTTCGTCATCCGTCAATGCAACAACAAAGCCGTTTTCCTCCTCGCGGATAGCGAAATTCTGCAGTTGGCTCAAATCAATTGAATGATTGATTGTTGTTTCGTATTGTAAACTTTCCACAGCCCAATGTTTGATTGACTAAACGGTCAGTCAAAGGAATGATAAATTTTTTGATTGACCAAGCGGTCAGAGTAAAAAACTTTGCTCAATCCAAAAATTAGGTGTGATTTACTTTGCTTGACGTGTAAGGGTTATTTGTAGTTTGTGAACTTAAAATGCCCACAAATATCTTTCATGTGTGTTTTGAATGCGTAAGATTAGAACGTAAACAGTTTCTGATGCTCGGTTTTGGTAACCACATTTGTAGCGTTGAACTAAAATCAATCGTTATGAAAACTTTAAAAACACTCTGCGTATTGCTGCTCATGGTCACGGGTGCCATGGCACAGATTAATCCTGATAACATGTTTATATCGGGTTATATCGTGGATACGAACGGGCAAGCTCAAGCCGGTGCAACGGTCTGCGTGTCTTACGTATCAAACTCACCGGTGCTGCCTTCTGATACAGTTTGTACCAATACTAATAGTAACGGTTACTATTTCATTGACATCACCAACGGTTCGCTTTCAGGGCCGAACGTTTATTTTGAGGTTACTACCTACGACTCTTGTTCGTTCCTTCCTCTTTCTCAAACGGTGATTAATGCGCAAGGAACAATTGATACCGCGATGGTTGATTTTGTGATTTGCTCTACAGGTGGCTGCAATCTGCAGGTAAGTATTGTTTCATCATATGATTCACTAAATAACAGTTATCTCGTAACAGCCGGGCCTGGTGGTTTTGTCTCCTATTCATGGTCAACTGGCGATAGTACGCAGACCATTGAGGTTCAGCCTAGCCCGAATGGAGAAGTTGTGTGTGTTACCGTTACAGATGCAAACGGATGCACTGCAACAACTTGCGACACGCTTTATCCAAACGGAAACCCGACACCTTGCACCGTTTATTTTACTCCAACGGTAGATTCAATCCTTGGTGCATTGGTTTATACATTTAACGCAACGTCTTACCCTATATCGGGCTCATATACTTACGAGTGGGAAATTAACAACACAACTATTTTAGGGAATCCAGTCACTTATCAAGCAGGTCCGAACGAAATTGAATTTGATGCTTGTTTAACTTCATTCGATGCAAATGGAGACCAATGTGGATTCCTTTGCGAAAGTTTCATCTTCGGAGGTTCTAATGGAACTTGTGACGTAATAATTGAAGCGAACACTTCCAATAATCCGAATGGCCTTGCAGGTTTGAGCGCTATCGCTACTGGAACCCCGCCATTCACGTATGCGTGGAGTACTGGTGAAATATCACCATCGGTGACAATTTTTTCCCCTGGAGTTTATTGCGTGACTGTGACCGATGCAACGGGTTGCTCGTTTACGGCTTGTGACACTTTATTGCCAATTAACCCAAGCGGGTGCCAAGCTGGTTTTTCTTACCAAAGCGGTCCGAATGGCGAACTGCTAGTTGGAGATACTGTTCAACTCTTTTTTGATGGAGTGGCTGGTAGCTCTAGCACGTATTCATGGACACTCTCTGCAGGTGGTTTCAGTTTCAATGCTACTGGCATGAACCCTTATTATGTGATTCCACCAACCTTGCTTCCGGTTAACGGAATGAATGTTGAAATCTGCGTTACGGTAACAGATTCAGTCGCTAATTGTACTGATGCGTATTGCGAGACTGTTTTAGCTGTTCCTTCCAACAATAATAATTGTGGTGGTACAATTACTACAACTGTTGATTCTACCTTGCTTGGCGTGACGTACACGTTTACGGCAAATGCTACTGGAATAGCTCCTTTTATGTATAATTGGTTTAACGGTGACTCCTCTCAGTCGATTGTTATCGAGTCCAGCCAGATTCCTTGGGGAAATGCTTGCGTTGCAATAACTGATGCAACTGGCTGTACCATCACGGTCTGTGATACACTAAGCCCCAACAACAACAATTGCCAAGCAAACTATTCTTGGGAAATTAACACCGCGTTGGGAGTGCCTCTAACGGGTGTTCAATTCACGGATTTATCCCTTGGAAACGCAACGTTTTGGTACTGGGAATTCGGTGATGGAGCGACTTCGACTGATCAAAACCCGCTACATCTTTACAATGGTGATGGTCCTTTCACGGTTTGCCTAACAGTAGTTACTGCTAATCAGCAATGTCAAAGCACTTATTGTGATTCCCTTTACCTAGGCACCAACCCTGGAAACTGTAGTGCGCTGTTTACTAACTCTGGTCTAACGCCAATTGGTTACACGTTTTCAGCAAATGTTCAGAATCCGAACTTGGATTACTATTGGACAATCGACAACCAGTATGGTGGGGATGGCTATGAGGCGTACGCTCCTGGTCTAACAAATGGAGTTCATACTGTATGTTTATCCGTTGTCGATTCGTTGAACAATTGCTTTGACCAACAATGTCAAACTATCACAATAGGAAGTCCAAACTGCTACGGTTACATCTCCGGACAAGTTTATGCAGGGACCAATAATCAGCCTTTGTTTGATGGCGTTGTTTACCTCATTACGTTCGATGCAAACACCAACCAATTGACTGTGGTTGACAGTATTGTTCTTGACACCAGTAATTCATTCTTCTTCGGAGCACTCGCGTGTGGAGACTATTTGATAAAAGCCGCTGCTTATTCTGGCAGCCCATACTACAGCAACCACATTCCAACATACCATGGCAACTCGCCTTTCTGGGGATTGGCCCAAACATTAACACTCGGACAGGTGAACACGCAAATAACAGCGGATGTAACGCTGATTGCGGCTAACAACCCTGGCGGTCCTGGGTTTATCGGTGGCGATGTGACTCAAGGAGCGAATAAGACCGATCCGGGAGACCCGTTGAGCGGAATTCAGGTTATGTTGTTCAACCTCAACGGAGGTGCAATTGCATACACCTACACAGACGAAAATGGTGAGTTCGGATTTGCAGATCTCGCTTACGGAACGTACCAAGTTTATGTTGAAGTGCTTGGTGTACAAACAATCCCAGCGGTTGTGACTATTGGTCCAGATGAGCCTTCTGAAGAAAATGTTCACATTTTCGCTTCAGAGACGTTGATCTCAACAGGAATTGAAGAGGTTGATTTCGATGGGGCTATTAGCAATGTTTATCCAAATCCAGTTGTAAATGAGGCTTCAATCACATTCAACTTGGATGCTGAGGTTATAATCAACGTATCGGTTCTAGATCTTACAGGAAGAGCAATTTCTACGCAAATGGTTTCTATCGCAGGCGGAGAGAATACGCTAAGAGTCAATTCTGAAAACTTGCAAAACGGATACTACTTCCTCAACATTCAGGATGTAGAAGGCAACTTCAGCGTAACCAGAAAATTCATGAGAATCGATTGATGGGTTTCGATTCTTATTCGTTCGGAGAGGGTAGCCAGTTGGCTGCCCTTTCTATTTGCCCTAGTTTTTGAGACAATTGGAACGATCAAAACAATTACATTTGCCGCGCTTTGGGGGATTAGCTCAGCTGGCTAGAGCGCTACACTGGCAGTGTAGAGGTCACCGGTTCGACTCCGGTATTCTCCACCCTAAGTATTGTTTTTCAATCCCACAACCAACTGACAGTCAGTTGGTTGTGGGATTTTCTTGTTTTGGTGTAAAGCAATTCTCACTTTATTTTCCCTCAACTGTGGTCGTGCAACATTCATCTACTTGTATAGTGATGTTGGTTGGAAAAGTTTACCCGTAGAGGAATTTAATTTGGATTCGATAAAAAATCCATGGTTCCCGATTCTTGATTATTTCCGATATATATAAGATATGGATTACAAGAAAATTCAGAAGTATAGGGAACGAATAAATCGTAATAGGCAGAAAAAGAGTGAAGAAAAAGACGGAAGGCGGAAAAAGGCGGCTTACTTATTTGATAGCTCAAAACGTCTTTTTCTATTTAACATCGGATGCACACGACTCACGGGTCTTGGCCTCAATGATTGACGGTGCGCCTGCTTGCCGCACCGGACCAGCCTTTTTCAATCTCCATCCTCAGGTCTTCAATCATGCGGTTCCGTAGCGTTGCATGTAATCTCAGCGCATCGCGCACCACTTCACTGGCATTCTGAAAATCGCCTGATTTTATTTGGGCAGCTATGTACTTCTCCTACTTTTCTGAGAAACTGACATTCATGGTTAATGCTTTTAGAGTTTGCTTCAAAGATAAGGGCGATGTCCATATTTGATAAATATGGACATAGTAGAAGGCGGTCAGTTTTGGAATAATGGTTCTGACATATTGATACGAACTCAGAACAGATTTCACACGTTGGAGAGTCCAATCAAGGAACCACTTGAGGTGGCTGAGAAGTTGGCCTTAAAACTAGCGTTAGGAAACGCAGTTTCATATGATGTCGACCAAGTATACGAACCTTCATTTTCACAAAAAGTTAATGTTTGCCCTTGTACTGTTCCAATCGTCATGACCATTCCGATTAGCAATAGAATTGATTTCAGCTTTTTCGTGTTTTCGGTTTTCTTATTGGCCACCCTGTTGAGGTAGCGTTCGTGTATTCATCAATCTGTGCTTTCGTGCAACAAAGCTGGAAACATTGCGCAATATAAGCACTTGTGCTTTGGCATAAATGCTTATACAATACGCCCTTTGTGGCGTGAAGAATAAAGGGTCACAGAAGGAAAGAATGCTCGTTTTTGATTAGGAAGGAGTACAGAAACTTGCTGTCAGAATCAAAGCGTTGCGTGAGGAACTTGGCCTATCACAAGAGGATGTTGCTCACGGTGGTGCAATTTCAGTCAGTCAAGTAAGCAGAATTGAACGCGGTCTTCTAAACCCTACGGTATCAACCATCTTTTACATTGCACGAGCCATGAAAGTACCAGTAGCAGAATTGTTTCAATTTGAACTTACGCCACTAGACGAGTAGTCTAAGACGAAGCATTCTCTGCGCCTCTGCGTGAGATAAAAACCATGAGCCAAGCGAATAGTTCTCGATACTCGCTCCCCGATGAATCGGGGCGGGCTGTTCCTCACGAACTCGAACTGACGGAATATTTTTCGAGCTTCAACCCTTCGTGTCTCTGCGCCTCTGCGAGAGATAAAGGCAATACTATCTTTGCGCCCTCAAAATAAACGCTTTGACTGCATACAAACGACATCTAATTACAGCCGCGCTTCCATACGCCAACGGCTCTATTCATTTAGGACACTTGGCTGGTGCTTATTTACCTTTTGCGCAAAGGCAGTATTTAAAATCTAATCCTGCCTTAAATAGTTATTTTTGGTGATAAGACGTAAATAAAATGCAATGAGCATTCAAGCAGAAAAAATACAGTTGGTCAAAATGCTTTTGGACACGGAAAATCCGAAGATCATTGAGTCCATTAAGGAGCTTTTTAAAAAGGAAGCACCCGCTGATTTTTGGGATAACCTCTCATCAGAGGACAGAACAGAAATTGAAAAAGCATCGTCTGAAATAGAAAACGGACAGGTTACGGACTACGAAACGTTTATGCAAAAACACAGATAATTGAGTCGCACAGTTGTTATTTCTAAAACGGCTGAAAAGAAATTAAACGACCTTTTGACTATCTGATTAGGAAATGGTCTGTTTCTGTTAAGAAGGAATTCGTTGAAAAATTGGATGCCTCAATCAGCATCATCCAAAATCAACCCGAAATTTTTCCTGAATCCAAAAAAGGGAAAGGGTTGAGAAAATGTGTCGTTACAAAACAGACCATTCTGTATTATCGTTTTAATTCAAAACGAATCAATATTGTAACACTATTTGACACCAGACGAGACCCTAAAAGATTAGAAAAGGAGATTTAAAAGGACGAATATCCTATCAATTATTTTTTGCTCCCAATGACATCGAATTGTTGCAGACCTTATCGTAACAGCCATATTTACTTCTTCCCGTCTCTGCGCCTCTGCGTGAGATAAACCGCAATACTATCTTCGCAGCCAAAACCAAAAGCTTTGACCCGATACAAACGACACCTCATTACAGCAGCACTTCCGTATGCCAACGGCCCTATTCATTTGGGTCACTTGGCGGGTGCTTATTTGCCATCCGACATTTACGTGCGGTATATGCGGTTGAAGGGCGAGGATGTGCTGTTCGTTTGTGGCTCTGATGAGCACGGTGCCGCTATTACGCTTCGTGCCAAAAAGGAAGGAACAACGCCACAAGAAATCGTAGATCGCTACGATGCGATGTGCAAGAAGTCGTTCGCTGATTTCGGTATCGGGTTCGATGTCTATCACCGAACTTCTTCTGAACTGCATAAGGAAACAGCATCCGATTACTTTTTGGAACTGCTTGAGAAAGATGCTTTTGACGTGCGCGAAAGCGAGCAGTATTTTGATGAAGAAGCACAGCAGTTTCTAGCCGATAGATACATCACGGGAACGTGCCCGAAATGCAGCCACGATGCGGCCTTTGGCGATCAATGTGAGAATTGCGGAAGCGCGTTAAGTCCTGATGATCTTATCAATCCGAAATCAACGTTGAGTGGAAACGCTCCAATCACGAAAACCACAACGCATTGGTATTTGCCCATGCAAGACCACGAAAAATGGTTGAAGGAGTGGATCAATGAAGGAACACTGGATGGCAAACCACATCACAATCCGAAGGAGTGGAAAAATCATGTAATTGGTCAGTGCAATTCTTGGATTGATGGCGGCTTGCAGCCGCGCGCCATGACCCGCGATTTGGATTGGGGCGTTCCCGTTCCGGTAGAAGAAGCCGAAGGAAAAGTGCTTTATGTTTGGCTGGATGCGCCCATCGGCTACATATCGGCCACCAAAAAATGGGCTGCCGATAACGGCAAAAACTGGGAAGATTATTGGAAGAATGAAGAAACCAGACTGGTTCATTTCATCGGCAAGGACAACATCGTTTTCCATTGCATCATCTTCCCTATTCTGCTGAAAGCGCATGGCGAATACATTCTTCCAGAGAACGTTCCTGCCAACGAATTCCTAAACTTAGAAGGACAGAAACTTTCCACTTCGCGCAATTGGGCGGTTTGGTTACATGAATACTTAGAAGATTATCCAGATAGAATTGATGCGCTGCGTTATTGCCTCACCTCCATTCTTCCTGAGAACAAAGACAGCGAGTTTACCTGGAAAGATTTTCAAGCACGGAACAATAACGAGCTGGTTGCCATTTTGGGCAATTTCGTGAATCGTGCTGTAGTTCTCACACACAAGTATTTCGATGGAAAAGTTCCAACAGCAGAATTTGACCAAGATGTTCTTAGTGAAGTGACAGCGCATTATGAGAAAGTCGCCTCCAATCTTGATAAATTCAACTTCCGTCAGGCACTAGCCGAAGCGATGAATGTGGCCCGTATTGGCAACAAATATCTGGCAGATAACGAACCTTGGAAAGCAATTAAAACGGATGAAGCGGCTGCGCAGAAAGTGATTGCTACTTCGCTTGTCATTGCCGAACACTTGAAGAATGTGATTGCGCCATTCCTTCCGAATACTTCGGATAAACTGGCGCATATTCTGAATGTTTCCGCTGCAAATTGGAATGCTGAAAGCACCATCACCGCAGGTCATCAACTGAATACGGCCGAATTGCTTTTTGCCAAATTTGAAGATGAAGATGTGGAGAAGCAGGTAGAAAAACTGAAGCAGGCATCAGCTGCAACACAACCCGTTTCGTTAGAGCCTGCAAAAGCGAAAGCCACCTTCGAGGATTTCCAGAAACTCGACATCCGCATTGCTACAATCATCGATGCCGAAAAAGTTGCCAAGACCAAAAAACTCCTCAAGCTCAAGGTTGATACAGGCGCTGACCAACGCACGGTGGTTTCGGGCATTGCCGAATTCTATTCTCCCGAAGAAATTATCGGAAAGCAGGTTTGCTTGCTTGCCAATCTTGCACCACGCGCCATCAAAGGCATAGAAAGCCAAGGAATGATATTGATGGCAGAAAGCCCAGATGGAACGCTTTCCTTCGTTCTCCCAAACAGTAAAATCCCGAACGGAAGCAGCATCGGATAGTTCTCTATTTTTGCAGCTTAAAATGGCCCCATAGTTCAAGGGATAGAATAGTTGTTTCCTAAACAATTGATCCAGGTTCGAGTCCTGGTGGGGTCACTCTTATCAAGTAATAGCGTTTGCATTTCTAAAATCCAGTACAGCACGTTTTGATGTACTTTCACTTTAGGATTTTACTAAATCCCGATATGTGACTTTAAATTCTGTGTTTTTACTGTCTATCCCGATAATTGCAGCCTTGGTTGGCTGGCTAACAAACAAGCTTGCAGTTTGGATGACGTTTTACCCACTGCAATTTGTCGGAAAGCATCCGTTTGGCTGGCAGGGAATTATACCCTCAAAATCTCATAAAATGGCCACCAAGGCCGTTGAGCTAGTTACATCAAAACTTATTTCTGTTGAAGAACAGTTTGAAAAACTTGATGTCGATGGTATTCTTGAAGAAATGCACCCAAGATTACACGTTTTGAGCAGGCACATAATCGAAACCGTGATGCAACAAGAACTACCACTCATTTGGAGGTTGTTGCCTCGCTCCCAAAAAGAACAGTTGTACAAAGAAGCCTCTGCACAATTTCCTGAAGCCATTTCCAACTTATTACTGGATGTGAAAACCAATATTCACGAACTACTAGACATAAACCGAATGTTGGTTGAGGGCCTTACAAAAGATCCTAGAATGCTAAACCGAATCTTTCTGAAGTGTGGAGAAAAGGAATTCAAGTTTATAGAGCATTCTGGCCTTGCATTCGGGTTCCTATTTGGATTGATTCAGATGTTTGTCTGGAACTATTATCAATTCTGGTGGCTGCTTCCTGCTGGAGGGTTGGTGGTTGGCTACCTAACTAATTTTTTAGCCCTAAAGCTCATTTTTCGCCCCATAAACCCCGTAAAAATTGGCCCGATAACAATACAAGGTCTTTTTATGAAGCGTCAAAACGAAGTCTCGGCAGAATACGCCAAGATTCTGGCAAACGAACTTCTAACCTCCGAGCAGATATTCGAATTCATCGTCCGTACAAACGGAATGATTACGATAGCAGATTTGTGCAGGAAACAGGTAAAGACCATGGTTGACACAACTACTGGTACCACCAGAAAAACCGTTCTTAGGCTTACGCTGGGAATATCCAAGTATGAACGAATTAAGCATTTAGCTGCTGAAATGTTGGTTCATGCGCTTCCCGGATCTATCAATAGTATGTTCGATTATGCAGACCGTTCTCTTCAAATAGGCGAAACGCTTGAAAGGAAGTTGAAGTCGCTATCTAAGCTTGAATTTGAGGATGTTTTGCATCCCGTTTTCCAAGAAGATGAGCGCATCTTAATACTGGTTGGAGCCGCCCTGGGCACAATGGCAGGGGTCATTCAAATGGCCTTTGTTCTGTAGAGCCTGATGGTTAGAATTTATAGAACCGAAGAAGGTATCCAAGTTTGTGATTTTCGAAAAAAACCTTTACCCAATTCAACCTAGCTGCTTGAGCTCGCAAACTGTAAATTTGCCGCCCGTAAGAAGCTGACCATGAGATTTCTCGTCATATCATTCTTATTTCTGCTAACCCCGTTTTGCTTGTTCGCACAAACACAAACCATTCGTGGTGTGGTTACAGATCAGGAAAGTAAAATGCCAATTATTGGTGCTGCAATTGTTGTGGTTGATAGCGACCCAATCAGGGGAACCACCACAGACCTTGACGGAAAATTCAGCCTCCCAAACGTAAAGGTTGGCCGAGTTGATCTGAAGATTACCTACCTAGGGTATGCACCTCGTACACTTTCGGGCATCGAACTATTCAGCGGAAAGGAGCTTGTTCTGAACGTAGAAATGGTAGAAATGGTGATGAAGCAAGGCGAGGTTATCGTCAAAGCATCGCGAAGAAAGGAAGAGGTTTTAAATACAATGACAACCGTTTCTGCCCGCGTCTTTTCTACCGAAGAAGCTTCGAGATATGCGGGAACTAGAAATGATGTTTCTAGAATGGCTACCAACTTTGCAGGAGTACGCGGTGCAAATGATGCCACCAACGACATCGTTATTCGAGGGAATTCGCCTACTGGTCTATTATGGCGTTTGGAAGATATTGATATTCCCAATCCGAACCACTTCGGAAACTTAGGATCAACCGGTGGTCCGGTAAGCATGCTAAACAGTAATGTTTTGTCAAATTCCGACTTTCTTACTGCCGCTTTTCCATCTGAATATGGTAATGGAATATCTGGAGTTTTCGACCTAAAAATGCGCCACGGAAACAATGAGAAACACGAGTTTCTAGGCCAAATTGGTTTCAACGGATTAGAGTTTGGCGCAGAAGGACCGTTATCTAAAAAAAGTGGTGCTTCCTACCTCATCAATTTCCGCTATTCAACCTTGGCACTATTCAAATTAGGAGGCGTTGATTTCGGAACAGGCGATGCCACACCACGGTATTCAGACCTCAGTTTCAAGGTTCGCATTCCGACCAAAAAAGCTGGCATTTTTGAGATTTTCGGTATGGGCGGAATAAGCAGCATAGAATTTATTGCGAGCGAATCTGAAGACAATTCGACCAACTTTTATTCGCAGGGTGGTTTAGACATTTACAATCGAACCAAAATAGGTGTTGTCGGTTTTTCGCACACTTATCTTTTCAAAAATGCGAGCTATTTAAAAATGACCGTTGCGGGCAGCACTCAGCTAAATCAAGACGTGGTTGATAGTGTAGATAGTAACAAAAGTCCGTTTGAGTGGTATAAGCAGAATTTTCAAGATCATAGATTTCAAGGCTCAATCTTTTACAAAAAGAAATTCAACGCCAAACACAACTTAAAAGTCGGAACCCGAGCAACGGTGTTTTACACAATTTTGCAAGACAGCGCATTCATCCCAACATGGAATGCCTACCAGACTCTGACCGATTTTGATGGTCAAACAGCTCTACTTCAGCCATACGCACAGTGGCAGTGGCGGTGGAACGATGCCTGGACGCTGAACACTGGCCTTCACGGACAGGTTTTAACCTTAAACGGCTCATACGCCATTGAGCCGCGGCTAGGGTTGCAGTGGAAACTAAACCCACGACACAAGCTTTCGTTAGGGTACGGCCTTCATAGCCAAATGGTAGCACTAGACCGGTATTTTCTGGTAATGGAAGACTCCCTCGGAAACAGGGAAACACCTAACAAAAACCTTGATTTTGTGCGCAGCCATCATGCAGTTTTGGGTTATGATTGGAGCTTGCCATTTAATATGCGCATCAAAATTGAAGCTTACTATCAGTATATCTACAACGCGGGAATTGGGGCAGACAGTAGCTCTTACTCTTCGCTAAATGTTGGGAGTTTCACGCAGGAAGGCCCAGACAATATTGTTAATGGTGGTACAGGAACCAACTATGGCCTTGAACTCACGTTTGAAAAATTTCTCACCAACGGATACTACTGGTTACTAACGGCTTCGTTATACGATTCTAAATACACCGCAAGTGATGGTGTTGAGCGAAATACTGTCTTTAATGGAAATTATGTGGTCAACGTTTTGGGCGGATATGAACTGCAACTCAACCGAAAAATTCCGAAAAAAAGATTACCAAAACCAACTTTCAGCGAGAAAAAACTGAAGCGCTGGACTAAACAAGATAATCTCAGAAAAGCAACCAAACACTCGTTAAAGTTTGATGTGAAATTCACCATTGCTGGTGGTTCGCGCTATACTCCGATTGACCTTAGTGCTTCTGCCGTTGCTAAGAAGGCCGTTTATCTTGATGAATGGGCTTACTCCAAACAGTTTGAGCCCTATTACCGACTAGACCTAGGTCTAACATATAGAATGAGCCGCCCAAAAATTACTCAAGAATTTACAGCTTCGTGTCAAAACGTAACGGATAAAACAAATCCGTTGTACAATCAATACAACCCAGATGAAAACCGTTTAGTGAATGTAAATCAACTAGGGATTTACCCTTTGATGCAGTACAAGATTTTGTTTTAATTCGCAACAACGCCCATTTTCAAAGCGTACTTCACTAAACCAACTACGTTTTTTACTTCTAGCTTTTTGATGAGGTTACGCTTGTGGGTATCTACGGTTCTTATACCGCAATCGAGCTTATCCGCAATTTCCTGATTGGTAAACTCTTGGGCAATAAGTCTGAGTACTGCGGTTTCTTTTTTTGTTAGCATCGGAGTGTCCTCCTTGTCTCCCATTGCAAATTGTCCAGAAATTTTAGAAAGCACTTCGCTGCTAAAATGTTGCTTGTTTTCAGAAACATCCAAAATTGCCCTTACAATTTCCTCCTTGGTAGAATGTTTAAGAATGTAACCAGAGGCTCCTGCCTGTAACACTTCTTTAATAAACCGCGGCTCATCATTAATGGTAACGGCCAAAACCTTTATATCTGGATGTTTTTCTCTGATGGCTCGAGTTGCATCAACGCCATTCATTTCGGGCATCATAATGTCCATCAACACTACATCAATTTGACGAGTACCGCATATATCTAACGCCTCTTTTCCGTTTCGGGCCATATCAACCACCAAAATTGAAGTCTCTCCTCTCAAAAGGGAAGAAAGTCCATTACGAATCATTTCGTGGTCGTCTGTTATTAGTACTCGTATCATCGCGTTAAGGAATTATTCAAAGGTACTTCAACTGTTGTAACCGTGCCCCTATTTGGCCCAGAATCTATTTCTACTCGTCCTTCAAAAACCTCCGCTCGAGACCAAATATTCCTCAATCCAAATCCAGTTGAAGCTTCTTTCGGGTCAAAACCAATTCCATCATCCTCCACCATAAGCACAATCGAATTTCCGTGATTAATTAATTGAACGTAAACGCGATTCGCCTGTCCATGACATATAGAGTTGTTTACCAACTCCTGACATATTCTAAACAGAGCCTTTTCTAGTTCAGGAGAAAAACGTGCATTCATATCTACCAACTCAAGAGAAATCTCCAATTCAACTGTGGTGTTCCACTTATAAACCAAATCCTCAATGGCTGGTTTCAATCCAAATTGCCAAAGCACATCGGGCATCAAGTTTCGCGAGATGTTCTTCACCTCCGTGATGGCGATACCAATGTTCTCTTCCAAGGTTTTAACACTTTCCTGAGCTTCAGAACTCAAACCTCCACCATCAACACCTGTTTTCAAATGCTGTAGGTTCAGTTTAATCGCTGTAAAAAGTTGGCCTAGTCCATCGTGCAACTCCTGCGAAACTCGCATTCGTTCACTTTCCTGCCCTTCAATAAGTGCCTCTCGGTGGTGTTTTTCAAATGCCTTTGCCTCGTTAATATTTCGGGCAATACAAATTACGGTTATAACCCTAGTTCCGTGAAATATTGGTGATAACGCAACTCCATAATTATCCACCAAACCGTTGTCCATCCTAGCCATTTTGAACTCTGTTTTTAGCGGTTTTCCGGTGCTGAAAACGGTATTCAACAATTCCATCGCGCTCGTGGCGTTCGCTGGAGACATAACTTCATCAATTGTTTTACCAGCCCATTTAATGTTACCCGGAAGATCAGCGTAGTCATTGACAGACAGAATATATCCCTCAGAATTAACAGTCATAATAAGGTCGTCTGCATGTTCGAAAACCGACCTCCACCTGGCCTCTGATGCACCCAGCGCATCTTGAGCCATTTTTCGACTTGTTACATCTTTTCCAACCGCCTGATAACCTAAGAGGATTCCAGATTTTCCGTAAAAAGCCGTTGCCGACCATTCTTGCCAAACTAAATTGCCCTGCTCATCATAGTTCCGAAGTTCCCAAACCCGATTAGGTTCTCGGGCAGAAAGTTTCATCATTTCTTGTTCACACTTTTCTAGCTCTGTTGGCGGAAAAAGCGAAGCAAATCGCGTTTCTGTTTGGGAGTCTTTAAACCTGAAAAAACGGGTAAACGCTACATTTCTAAATATGACTTTTCCTTTTGGATTGATTCTACAAATCATTTCCGACTGTGCTTCCACTATGCTTTGATAGCGGCCTTTAATAACGTTTAGCTCATCAGTAAGTTGGTTTGTATCGGTAATATCAACAATTGAAACAAGGATGAGAGAAAGGTCTTCTTCGTGCCCTGGCAGCACATTTAGATTAAACTGCACATCAATGGTGTCTCCATTCAGGTTTATGAACGAACCTTCGGTCTGAAAATGGGTCTTTCCCTCGGCAATCGCCACAAACTCATCTAAAAAAATAGACTCAGACTCGGGGGTAAAGTTCCGATTCATCTTCTTAATAAAAGACGGCTTATCCACCACTCCATACATACCAAACGTTGTCCGATTAACGTTCTTCACGCTAATCATGTCAATACATTTTTCGATGAGTTCGGGATTGTTTTGTAGATGTTTTCTAACCTCAGTAATACCAGCAGCCTTTAAACCGTCTAAAAACAATTTAACCCGAGAAAAGTCCTCCTCCCAAAACGAAAATGGAGCGTTATCAAATATGAAGCGATACTTTTCTTCGGATAGTCTAGCGTCAGTTACGTCTCTCGAAATTCCGATTAGACCAATCACTTTTCCATCAGAATCTCGCAAAGGCGATTTGGTGGTTGAGAAATAACTTGACCCAATTCCAAAATTGCCCCGGTTTTCATAAGAAACTGGCTGTCCCGATTCGAACAGTTTAGCATCATGCTCAACAATTTTTCTTGCCGAATCCTCACCAAGCAGCTCAACATCGGTTTTGCCAATAATTTCGCCAACGCCTTTACCGAAATAAGACGCACCAGCTTGGTTAATGGTAATGTATCTGCCTTCAACATCTTTGGCATAAACAGAATCAGAAGCACCTTGAATGATGCTGTTGAGTAATTCATTCTCTCTCTTTAACAAGCGAATCTGTTCTTCTGGCCGTATGGGAATGGTCTTTTCTGACATGCTTGTTTTGAGTGAACTAATTTAGCTTTACCGCTTCAATCATCAGCATCATTTTCATGAAAATTCGTTTTCTTCTATCCATTCTTGTTCTAACCTTGAACTCCTGCATGATGGTTCAACCGTTAGAGGTAAAATCTGTTCTCTGCTGCGATATTCAAAAGGTGCTTAAAACCGAAACAGAAGTGGCGTTTGTGGTAGAATTACATAACCCAAACGACTTTCCTATAAATGTGAAAAGCTACTGTTTAGATGTACGATTGAATGGCAATACACTCGGCACAGCCGAATCGAAAGAATTGACGGAAATACAGCCCAACAAAACACTTAATAAATCGATTACGATTAAAACCTCCGCCAAAAAACTGATGAGTGGTGGTTTGATGATGGGACTTAGTGCATTACTAAAAAACGACCTCACCACGTTAGATGTAGAAATTGCGGGTTCAGTTGTAGGCAATGCAAAAGGAATTTCTAAGCGAGTTCGAATTAGAGAGAAGTATCCTCTGAAATTGAATTTTTGATTTTTTAGACACCCTTTTGGGGACGGTATCGCAGCAAACCTGCCGCTTGGCGTTACAGGTGCTTTCTCACAATCAGACCCGACTTTTTTCAAAAATCCTTGTGCAAAGGTCTCTTAAGCATTCTGCCGCAGGCAAGTTGAACGTGCTGCAAAGCGTCAAGTTTATGCGCCAGCACGTTATTCGGCATGTTGGCCAAATTAACCGTGTGCTAAAAGTTGTTGCCTAGAGAACTACGGAATCATGAATTTGATTGAAATGGGCTGTTCTTGTTCATAGGCCGTAAAAATGTAATGTCCCGGTTTTAACTCCGAAAAGTTGATTTGTCCGTTGGTGACAATCGACCCAGTCCGAATAGTTTGTCCAAGAAGATTTCTTAACGACCAACTGGTCTTGAATTTACATACAACACGAACTGAATTTGAGCCAAGCGCATAACTGATACAACCACCAATCGTTTCTTCTTCTTTGGGGACATCAAGAATCCCCGACATTCTAGCTAAAAAGCAATCTCCGTAATCGGCATTTCCGATGGTGATTTGATCAAACTCAGAAAAGAAAAAATAATACCCAGTTATATATAGACTTTGGTCTGGGCCTAAACACAAGGCTGTTCCAAAGTCGGAACTGCCAGCGCCAGCGTTGCGACCGTATCTAATAGTACCATCGGGCAAATAGTTAAGAATGAAAATATCGTACTCATCACCTTCAAACGAAATATTCTGACTGAACATTTCTTCTTCAAAAAACCCGGTGAGATAAGTAGATCCGTCCCAATCAACATCCATTCCTAAGCAGTTATCTAATCCCCAACTTCCTGCAGAACTCAGCCATTGGCAATTGCCATCCGCGTCAAATTTTGATACAAAAACATCATTGTAGCTTATGGCCGAAGCCGTAAAATTCTCAAACATCGTGGTTCCCTGGTAATACCCCGAAACGAACACATTTCCATTAAGGTCGGTGCCGACAGACGTGGCCACGTCCACCGAGGTGCCACCGTTGGTCTTTGCCCATTCCATAACGCCATCCTCAGAGAACTTTGCAAGAAACATGTCTGAACTTCCTGCGGCTTGTAGAGTGGTTCCTTCAAAAAGTGCTTGGTCATAGAAGTCTCCTGTGATATAGATTGCCTCATCATTTCCGACAGAAACAGATGCCGCAATATCGTGTTCCAAACCACCTCCATTTCTCACCCAATGCGCATTACCGGCACCATCCATTTTTAGTAGAAAGGCATCAGAAAGACCGTTTGATAGGATAGAGGTGGAACCAAAACTAGCGCGGTTTTCAAATCCTCCACTTACGTACAGTTTATCGCTCCAGCGGTACCAGTCAATATCCGTGGCAGTATCATCGCCAGTACCACCTCCTGTTAAATGCCAAATAAACTGACCACTGGCCGAATACTTAACTACAAACATGTCTTGGTCTCCTTCCGATTTTGCTGCGGCAGTATCGAGGGAAGAAATGGAAAAGACGACAGTATCTGTAAAGTGACCTACCACGTAAACGGACCCAGCTTCATCGGTTACTACACCTCTCGCCATATCTTCTGCGGGGCCAGAAATTACTTGCGCCCAAAGAAAATCTCCTTCGGATGTAAACTTTGCAACGAAGCTTTCCATAGAGCCGTATCCACTTAAAGTCGTGTCCGCAATTTGAGTGTTGCCAGTAAATGAACCCACAACAATTACATTTCCTTGAGTGTCCGTTGTTATTGCCCTTCCAACATCCAAGCCTAGGCCACCGATACTCTGGGCCCAATCAAAATTCTGGGCATCGGTCTGCGAGAAAACGAGGCACAAAAAAAGCGACCAAATAAAAGACCGCTTAAAATGATATTGTGTTAAAGTCATTGATTTATCCCACCGCCCAAGCACGGATTTCATCCACAAGAACGTAAACTTTTTCCATTTTTTCGGCATCAACTGTGGCATCTTCTCCTTCTCCTATTCTGATTTCCTTGGCAACCAAAACCTTTGAAAGCTCTTCTAACTTTGAAGCAAACTCAGCCACCATCGGGTCGTCATCAATCATTCTCATAGACGATACAATTTTTCCAAGGACTAATTCTTGTTCCAAAATTCGCAGTGAAATAATATCCTGCGGCCTTCCGCCACCCACACCCAGATTGGCGGCTAGGTACATGGATTCAATCCAGCCCCCAGCAATCATAAGAACCGAAGTGTTCATTCGGTTATTCTCCTTGAGATATTGGTTTGCCATATCATAAGAAGAACTGAGAATTTGCAATAATGAATCGCGGTTTTCGATGTTCGTTTCAACACGGTCGAACATGGCCTGATCAAAGGCATCAGAAAGGCCAATGTCATCTGAAAGCTTCCTAACGTTGTTTAAGTAAAAAACGGTTTCTTGGGTTTGCTTATAAAGCGAAGTATAGCCAACATCTGAGCTGTAAATACCCATGTTAATGGTCTTTTTTCCGTTGGTAAGGTAGCTGTCTAGCTTCTTCACATCGTTAAGCAAAGAGGCGTTGTATTCTCCTCCCGCGTGCTTTACAAGAATTGCCATTTCTATGGGCGATGGCATATTCTGAATCATAGCATCTGCTTGAGCTAAATCTGCTTCGGTCATTTCCGCTTCAGTTTCAACAACCGGTTCTTGTACGGCTGACTTCTGCTCCGACCCACATGAAGCGAGAAACGAGCTGATAATAATAAACCCTAAAAATGTTGGCAATTGTTTGTACATGTTCCTTGGTTTAGAGCAAAAATAAAATTTCTATTGCGCTGTGTAATTCACACGATACGGGAAACAAGCAGGATGGTTGCATAGTTATTCGTCAATCTGCCGAATGACCTGAATCAATGGGCTTCCAACCAGTTTTGCCCAACACCAATGTCTACGACCATCGGAACCTCTAAGTTGACTGCCCCAACCATTTTTTCTTTGACGAGTTTTTTCAGTTCGTCCAGCTCATCTTTGTGCGCGTCAAAAACAAGTTCATCATGTACTTGAAGCAACAATTTTGATTTTAATTGACGTTTATTCATCTCTGCGTAAACGTTAATCATTGCCACTTTTATAATGTCTGCAGCCGAGCCTTGAATAGGGGCATTAATCGCATTTCGTTCTGCATAACCACGAACGGTTTGGTTGTTCGAATTGATGTCTCGTAAGTAGCGTCTCCGTCCCATAATGGTTTCCACATATCCGTTTTCCTTAGCAAACTGAATGTTGCTATCCATATAATCGCGGATGGTCGGGAATTGCTTAAAGTATTCATCAATAATATCGCGTGCTTCGGTTCTAGAAATACCCAGATTATCGGCCAAACCAAATGCAGATTGTCCATACATCAAACCAAAGTTTACTGCTTTGGCTTTGCTGCGCATATCGCGGTCAACCTCTTCAAGCTTCACCCCAAAAACTTTGGAAGCCGTAGTAGCATGAATATCCTGTCCGTTTTTGAACGCCTCAATCATATGACTGTCCTTACTCAGGGCAGCAATGATGCGTAGCTCAACCTGTGAATAATCCGCTGCAAGCAGTACAAATTCTTCACTCCGTGGAATGAATGCTTTTCTAATCTCTCGTCCACGTTCCGTTCTAATGGGAATGTTCTGAAGATTTGGCTTATCCGAACTTAAACGACCCGTTGCGGCAACAGCTTGGTTATAGCTTGTGTGGACTCTTCCTGTTACCGAATTGACCAATTCTGGAAGCGTATCCACGTAAGTCGATTTCAGTTTTTGCACCGAACGATAATCTAATATTTTGGCAACAATCGGATGTTTATTCACAAGCTTACTCAGCACTTCTTCGCCCGTTTTATATTGCTTTGTTTTACCCGTACGCTTTGCTTTTTCGTCAATCTTGAGATGGTCAAAAAGCACATCGCCTAGTTGTTTTGGCGATTGAATATTGAACTCTACGCCAGCCAATTCTTTAATTTCTGTTTGTAGTCGAATGAGATCGGTATTCAACTCTTCCGACATCGCTTTTAGCGAAGGAACATCTAGTGTAATTCCTTCCATTTCCATGGCTGATAGTACTGGAATGAGCGGCATTTCCACTTCGTTGAACAGTTTTCGTGCTTCCAACCCATCCAGCGTATGGTCGAATTCAGCATAAAGTTGCAGCGTGATGTCTGCATCTTCGGCAGCATATTCCGATACTTTATCTAACGGAACATCTTTCATGCTTTTTTGCCCTTTTCCCTTCTTACCGATTAGCTCTGTGATGGATTGTGGCTGGTAACCAAGATATGTTTCCGAAAGCAAATCCATCCCGTGGCGCATGTCCGGATTGATGAGATAATGTGCAATCATCGTGTCGAAGGTTTTAGCCGAAATGGCTAACCCGTAACGCTTCAGAATGCTCAAATCATATTTCAAATTCTGCGCAATCAGCAACTTGGTCTTATCTGAGAAAATCGACTTAAACTCAGCACAAACTTGGGCCGCTTCTTTTTCATCATTAGGAATGGAGACATAAAATCCAGTTCTTTTTTCGATAGAAAAAGCGATTCCTAGAAGTTGCGCGGTTAATGTGTCAAGACCAGTTGTCTCTGTATCAAAACAGACAACATCCGCTTTGGAAAGTGTGGCAATCAGGTCTTTTCGTTTTTCAGGCGTATCAACCAATTGATAATCATGGTCGGTGTTTGCCAATGTCTTGTAGCCTGAACCTTCGGTAGTCTCAACAACCGTATCGTTAGCCGCAAACATGTCTATTTGGCCCGGTGCAGAAGTAGCTTTTTTCGGAGCAACCGTAGTTGGACTCGTTACGGACACTTCCTTACCTAAAACCTTTTTAGCGATTGTCCGAAACTCCAATTCTGAGAATAACTCCGCCAAAGCATCCTTGTTCGGTTCTTCCATAATGAGGTCGTCCTCATCAAATTCCACGGGTACATCAAGGATAATTGTGGCGAGCATTTTACTCATGAAAGCTTGCTCTTTATTCTCTGCCACCTTCTCCTGCATCTTGCCCTTCAGCTTGTCCACATTCTCATACAACCCTTCCATAGAACCATACTCCTGAATGAACTTGATGGCGGTTTTTTCGCCCACACCTGGAATACCTGGTATGTTGTCAACGGCATCTCCCCACATTCCCAACACATCAATGAATTGTTCTGGGTTCGTTAGCCCGTATTTTTCACAGAACTCTTTCGGGCCAACCACATCAATTCCATTACCCATGCGGGCTGGTTTGTACATGTAGATTTTGTCGGAAAGAAGCTGTCCATAATCTTTATCGGGTGTTACCATATACGTGGTGTAACCGGCTTTCTCCGCCTTTTTGGCGAGGGTTCCAATCACATCATCTGCCTCATATCCTTCCACTCCCAAAACAGGGATATTGAAGCCCTTGACTAAATCTCGAATATATGGCAAGCTATCGCGCAAATCATCTGGCATTGGTGCTCGATTGGCCTTGTATTCTGTAAATTCTACTTGTCGATGAGTATCACCGGGCATATCAAAAACCACGGCAATATGAGATGGTTTTTCCTTTTCGAGAAGTTCTAAAAGGGTATTAGTAAAACCGAAAATGGCAGATGTATTCTGGCCTTTGGAATTGACCATGGTGTAACCACTGGCACGCGCGCCATGGCGATCAATCCGGTTTCCTGCAAAAGCGAAATAGGCACGGTAAATAAGTGCAAAGGCGTCAAGTAAAAAGAGGCGTTTGTCTTCAGAGGGGTTTTGTTGTGTCATATAAACGGAACACAGATCTAACTGATGTAACAGATTAAACCTGATTTATTTAAGTCGATTTTCAAATAGTTTTCGTTTGTGCTCTGGCTTCTTGCCAAAATTAAGCAGAAGACCAACTTCAATGTCGGTAGCACGCAAGTAATTCAGTAGTTGTGCTTCATGTTCTTCGCAAATTGAAACCGCAGCTTTCAATTCGAGGATAACCCTGTCATCAACAATTATATCTGCATAATAATCACCCACATCCTCTCCTTCGTAATATACTTTTATCGGATGCTGGGACACGCTCTTTAATCCTGCATGTTTGAGCTCAATAATCATTGCCCGTTCATAAACCTTCTCCAAAAAACCGTAGCCGAGGGTGTTGTAAACGCGGTAGTAAGCCTTGATAATCTTACCTGTTAAATCAGAATGGAGGTATTCGGTCATAAAGAAAAATCATGTGAATCTGTTTAATCAGTTACATCTGTGTTCCATTTCGCTCCGTGTTCCATTGCGCGAATATACTCCCTCAAAGCCGCTGTTTGACCAGACGGTCGGAAACAAGAATGTCGCGATCTTCCTTCAGATAATAGACGTAGCCGTCCTTTATTCTCAGCTTTGCCACAAAGGCGGCATCTTTCAGATAAGTGCTGTTCAGAATGCTTCCATTGGTCAGGTCAATTTCCATCAGAAACACTTTTCCCTTGCGCTTTATTCGGGCGTAAAGTTTTTGCCCATTGACATCGGGCAGCAGCTTGTTCCCCCAACCGTTCATTTCCTGATGTTCGATGGGGAACGAACGTACTTCCACACCATCCTCGGTATAAACATTGGCAATACCCACCACATGATCGAACACGAATATGCTATCGCGAAGCATGAACATGGGACTATAAACCGGGGGAGAAAGCAAACTGAGCCAACCACGGGTGCGCGGTGAGGTGTTCCAATCTCCTATCAGAGCCCGTTGCTGCTCAAAGTTGCGGTTGGACACCGAGCGGAAATACTGTTCTTGCGACCTACTGTAATGATACCTGTTGAAGCGAAAATTCCTCCAATGACGCCTTCTTTGCTCGCGAAAGGACCCGATACCGCTGTGCGAGTAACGACCGGAATTTCCGTTATGCGAAGCCACCGTTAGGTTGTCCGAAGAGTGCTCATCGCCATAAATGTGCTCATCGTTGTAGGAAAAGGAAGAAGCAAGACCAGAACCCACTCTCCCGTGGTCGTAACCTGTTCTATATGCCAACGGGTTGCTGCCCATTGAGCTGAAATAATCCTTAATGTCCTGCAATCCCTGATGGTCGAAAACCCGTTGCAGGACAACACCCTTTTTGGTTTCGCGCTCCAGACCGTAATGATAAACCTCCTGCCCCGCTTTTTGATAGGAACTGAAGAAAATGTAGGAATCGCTCGAAGTGGAGCAATGAGCCATCTGCGCAAGAAAATAGGACCGCTCTGTGGCAGAGGATAGTTGTATTGCTTCTGAACTTACCGTAATCTGATACACGCTGTCCTTTCCCAAAAGATGCACATTTCCGAGGCAGTCCTCAAACAGCGATTCGCCTTTTTTGACCACGGGCAAGCGAGCCTGCTCTTTCCAATTTTCGTTGGTCGAGACCAGGTATCTTATTCCGTCTTGCGCCATGAGCAGGATGTTGTTGTCATCTGCAAAGCTGAAATCGCGAAGCACAATTCCGCGCTTTCCGTTTATAACGGTACGTGTTCCGGAAGAAACCACCGCTGGCGAAAGTAGGGTTGATTCTTGCGAGAGGACGATGGAAATGTTCTTGATTCGTTCTTCGGATTGCAGCATTTCCGGGGTTACGGTATAGAGTACGGGGCGGAAACCAACGTAAGATATGCGCAGCACCGCACCTGTGTCGGCAACGGCAATCATGAATTTTCCGAGACCGTCAGTAAGTGCTCCTTGGCGATTGTTGATGTTAAGAATATGTGCGTTTGCAAGTGAATTTCCGTCTCCCGAACGAACAGAACCGATAATAACGGGTTGCTGTGCAAACGTGGGAGAGAGAAAAAAAAGAACGGAGAATGTGGCGAGAAGGAGCTGTTTCATGAGGGGTAATCTTGAAACAGGCGGATGCAATAATCATTCCGAAACAGAAAATATGGAACGCCACCGACTTCGTCTTTCAGGCGGTCGCGTTTCATTTTCCGCGTTCTATAACCCTGCGCCAGTTTTAATTTCGTCAACAACTAATGGGTCGAGCAAGGTAGAGGTATCTCCCAAATTGGAAACATCGCCTTCGGCAACTTTCCTGAGAATTCTTCGCATGATTTTACCTGAACGAGTTTTAGGTAAACCGCTTACCACTTGAACTTTATCTGGCTTGGCAATTGGCCCGATAATTTCTATTACAACTGCGTTTATTTCCTTTAGAAAATCATCCATGTTGGCTGGTGGTTTATTGCAAATCACGTAGGCATAAATGCCTTGTCCTTTAATGTCGTGAGGATAACCTACAACAGCCGTTTCAACCACATTTGAGTGTTCGTCAATTGCAGCTTCAATTTCTGCTGTTCCGAAACGGTGACCAGATACATTGATTACGTCATCAACTCGTCCTGTAATTCGGTAGTAACCGTCCTTATCTCTTCGGCAGCCATCGCCTGTAAAATAGTTGCCTTTGTAGGTTGAAAAGTAAACTTGTTTACAACGCTCATGGTCGCCATAAGTGGTACGCAACATACTCGGCCAAGGGAACTTCATGCAAAGATTTCCCTGCACATCGTTTCCTTCAATTTCGTTTCCATCGGCATCAACCAAACAAGGCTGAATACCAGGTAATGGAAGCGTGGCATAACTCGGTTTCAGCGGTGTAATTCCCGCCAAAGGCGATATAAGAATTCCGCCTGTTTCGGTTTGCCACCATGTATCTACAATTGGGCATTTTCCTTTGCCGATGTGATTGTTGTACCAATGCCAAGCTTCTTCATTTATTGGTTCGCCAACAGAACCTAGCACTCTCAAACTGTCAAGTTTATACGGCTTTACGTAATCTAACCCGTGGGCTTCTAAAGCCCGAATTGCCGTAGGTGCGGTGTAGAACAAATTAATCTGGTGTTTATCGCAAACATCCCAAAACCTTCCAGCATCTGGATAAGTAGGAACGCCCTCGAACATCACAGTTGTAGCACCAGCTAACAGCGGTCCGTAAACGATATATGTATGACCAGTAATCCAGCCGATATCTGCAGTACACCAATACACATCTCCTTCCTCGTATTGGAATACATTTCTGAAGCTATATTCGGCATAAACCATATAGCCGCCACAGGTATGAACTACGCCTTTAGGCTTTCCGGTAGAACCAGAAGTGTAGAGCACGAAAAGCATGTCTTCGCTGTCCATTTCTTCTGCAGGACAATCGTCATTTACTTGTTTCAATTCATCGGTTAACCAGACATCACGTCCGTCCTTCATGTTTACCGCAGCGCCCGTTCTTTTCTGAACAATACACTTCTCAATTGATGGGCAGGTTTCAAGCGCTTTGTCTACAATTCCTTTTAAGTCGATAGTTTTTGCTCCACGATAGGCGCCATCTCCTGTAACCACAATATTGCAAGTGGCATCATTTATTCGGTCTTCGAGCGAACGAGCCGAAAAACCTGCAAAAACTACCGAGTGAATTGCTCCAATTCTAGCACAAGCCAACGTGGCAATGGCCAATTCTGGCGTCATCGGCATGTATAGACAAATTCTGTCCCCTTTCTTGGCTCCATTGCGCTTTAAAACATTCGCAAAAGCACAAACTCTGCTATGCAATTGTTTGTAGGTAATCTCTTCCGCTTTCTCGTCAGGGTTATTCGGTTCAAATAAGATGGCCACTTGATTACCTCGCGTTGCTAAATGTCTATCTAAACAGTTCTCGGTAATGTTGAGTTTTCCGCCTAAAAACCATTTTACATCGGGTGTTTCAAATTCCCATTCGAGGGTTTTGTCCCACTTTTTCTGCCACGAGAATGTTTCGGCTATTTCGTTCCAAAATGCTTCTGGATCAGCAACACTTTTTGCGTATTGCTCGTGGTATTCTTGGAGGGAGTTTATCTTTTGCATGGTAGGTTGTTTTTTGAGCGGGTATCAAATATAGAAAATGCCCCGACCTATACAGGACAAGGCATTCTTAATAACTCATGTTACGCAAGAATAACGATAGATTCGCAGATGGATTAAGAATCACTTTGCGCTGAAACGGTATATCAATGTGATGGCTCTGAGACAGGCATTACTGGAGGTTCGCAGGTTATTAACACCCGACATCAAAAAAGCAGCTTAGGCTGGGTAACATGAGTTAGTAAGATAAAAACAGCCGAAACCAATATTTGCTGAATTCAAGTTATAAATTCAAATTTGATCGGTTATCCATTAGTCTACTTTACCAGAAACTGTTTTTACTGTAGTGGCTGAAAGCGGCTTTTTCAACGCGTATTCTGCTTTCGCGAAGGTGTCTTCTAACGCTTCTGGCAACGCAACAGAAACCACATCCTCATCATTTCCAATCTTACAACGGAAAGGATTATCCTTCTTCATCGCTAAATAGATGTCCCAAAGTGTAATACTCATGGCTGGTCTTCCAAGGAAATAACCGCCACCAATTCCTTGCTTCACTTTTATCAGACCAAATTCTTTCAATCGACCAACGATTCTTCTCACAACTACTGGATTTGTACCAATACTTTCACCCAGTTCTGTACTATTCACCAAGGTTTTATCAGTTCTATCGAGGTAAACACAAATATGAATGGCGTTGGTGAAAGTTGAGTCGATTTGCATGGATAGAATTTGTCACAAATGTAACTCTTAAAGTATTTATTGAGGCTAAAAAGTTTACCGTTGAAAGAACAAGACCCTTCCTTCGTCAGGGAAACAAACGGACAATGCTGCGATAACTGCGTGTTTCCCTGAGGTCGAGCCTGTCCTGAGTTTTTATCGAAGGGAAGGGTCTCAATAAAACTGCTTACTATACTTTCCATGAGTAAGCACGTTTTGCAAGCGTTGGGGGAGGTGTATATTTGTCCAAAATCCTAGAAAATGAGCGCTTACATATATGATGCGGTACGAACACCGCGCGGAAAAGGAAAACCGGATGGAGCATTGGCCTCCGTAAAACCCGTTGATCTACTGGCTTTGACCTTTAAAGCTATTCGAGATAGAAATAACCTTGATACAAATTTGGTAGAAGATGCCATCATTGGCTGTGTGAGCCCCGTGAAAGACCAAGGAGCAAACATTGCGAAAGCCGCTGCCATTGAGGCGGGCTATGCCGAAACAACGGCAGGCGTACAGGTAAACCGCTTTTGTGCATCCGGTTTGGAGGCCATTAATATGGCCGCAGCCTATGTAGGAAGTGGAAACGCGGACTTGCTCGTTGCTGGCGGATTAGAAAGCATGAGCCGTGTGCCGATTGCTTCCGATGGCGGACCGATGTATGACGACCGTGATTTTATCACCAAGCATGGTTTGGTTCCACAAGGAATTTCTGCCGATTTGATTGCTTCTAAATTCGGTTACAACCGAACGCAGTTGGATGAATTTGCTGCACGTTCGCATGCCAAAGCAGATACAGCTTGGAATGAAAATCGGTTTGCGAAGTCGATTATTGCCGTGAAAGATGCAGAAGGAAATTCTTTGCTCGACAGAGACCAAATGATTCGTCCTGGAACTTCAGCCGAAGGTTTGACTAAGCTGAACCCATCTTTCCAAAAGTTGGGAGACATGGGATTTAACCAATTGGCACTTCAGAAATATCCTGAAGTTGGAACTATCAATCATGTTCATCACGCAGGTAATTCATCTGCCCTTGTGGATGGTGCTGCTCTGACTCTCATAGGAACAAAAGAAGCGGGCGTTTCCCAAGGCTTGAAGCCCCGTGCCCGCATCCGCTCCATGGCATTGACCGGAACGGAACCGACCATCATGCTTCTGGGCCCGGCACCGGTTACCCGAAGGGCCTTGAAGAAAGCTGGGATGGAGATTGGCGACATTGATTTGATAGAAGTGAACGAAGCTTTTGCCTCTGTTGTGCTTCGCTTTTTAGAAGACCTCAACATTAACGAAGGCAAAATAAACGTGAACGGTGGTGCTATTGCCATGGGACATCCACTTGGAGCGACAGGCGCCATGCTGATGGGAACGCTTATCGATGAACTCGAACGTCAGGACAAGCAAACAGGGCTTGTGACGCTTTGCGTTGGTGGAGGAATGGGAATCGCTACGATCATTGAGCGGGTTTAACCATCTCTTTGCTCATTTGTCAGGTCCTTCCCCACGGAAAGAATCCTTACAGCAGCAGAAATGTGATATTTGCTCAGAAGCATATGCTACCTGAAAATTTAAAATCCATATTTAATATTTCAGGGTAAAAACTACATTTGTACCGTGATACTGAGAAATGCAGATACGGACATGTTGGAACTGCTGGGATTCTTCCCCGTGGTTGCTATTGTGGGGCCGAGGCAGGTGGGCAAGACCACCCTCGCTCAGGAGCTGCTGGCACAAATAGGGCAGGACTCTGTTTATCTTGACCTTGAGAACCCGGAGGACGAAGCCAAGCTGACCGACCCCGTGCTTTTCTTCAAGGCCAATGCCGATCGTTGCGTGGTGCTTGATGAGATCCAGCGCATGCCGCAGCTGTTCCCTATCCTGCGTTCGATGGTGGACATGCAGCGGAAACCCGGCCGGTTCATGCTGCTCGGCTCGGCCACGCCCGACCTGATCCGCAATTCATCAGAATCGTTGGCCGGGCGCATTGCCTACCGCGAACTAACCCCTTTCAATGTGGCAGAGGTTGCTCATGGCATCCACGATGATCTGCTGCGCCACTGGTTCCGGGGAGGTTTCCCCGATGCGTATCTCGCGCCCAGCGACCGCCTGTCCGTGCGCTGGCAGACCGGTTTCATCCAAACGTATGTGGAACGTGACCTTCCCATGCTGGGTCTCAACATCGACCGCATGGTCATCCGCAAGCTGTGGACGATGATCGCCCACGTGCATGGCAATGTGCTGAACATGAGCAATATCGGACGGTCGCTCGGGGTAACATCTGTAACAGTGAAGAAGTACCTCGCCTTTCTTGAGGGAGCGTTCCTCATCCGTCAGCTGCGCCCCTGGTCGGTGAATCTCGGCAAGCGGCTGGTGAAGGCCCCGAAGGTCTATGTCCGCGATACAGGGGCATTGCACCGTCTGCTCGGGATCGGCTCGGCCGATGCGCTACAGATGCACCCCTCGCTGGGCGCATCGTGGGAGGGTTACGCCATAGAACAGATTGTGCAACTGCTGCCCGATGAGGTGGAGGCGTACTTCTATCGCACACATGAAGGGGCAGAGTGCGACCTGGTGCTGGTGGCCTACGGCAAACCTATCCTGGCCATCGAGGTCAAGTACACCTCTTCCCCCAAGATGACAAAAGGCATGGCCCAGTCCTTCACCGATCTCGGAACGGCACAGAATTTCATCATCACCCCCAGCACGGATGATTACGCGCTGACGGAGAATATCCGCGTGTGCAGACTGACGGATTTCCTTCTGAAGTATCTTCCCTCGGTTGTGGGTTCGTAGCGTTGAGCTGGTATAATCCTTACTTTTAATCTATGAACATCGAAGCCACAAAACTTGAGCTGATAGAATGGCTCACCAAGCTTGATAATGAGCAGATGCTGGGGGCGTTGCTCTTCTACAAGAGGAATGATGAAGCTGCCAGCAAATCGGAGGATTTTACACCAGCACAAAAAGCGAAAGTCTATAAAGGGTCGGATGATGTAAAGGCCGGACGTGTGATGGAAAGCTCCGAAGTTTGGAAGAAATATGGCCGCTGCGTACCGTATCATCTGGTCGGAGCAAGCGGTCAAAGATCTTCAGGAGATTTTATGATTTCATACTTCTTAGGTGGTCTCTCAAAGAGGCTGAAAGACTGCTGGATCTGGTCAAGGAATTCGAGGAGGTTATTCGTGTTTATCCTGAAGGGTTCAAGCTGTCAAATACTGTTGACGGTGTTCGTATCGGGCATATCCATCAGAACACGACTGCAGTTTATCGCATTCAAGGGAAATTCTTACCCTATTTGATAATAGGCAAAATGAGAGATTTCGTGATTAACGCCCAATCTCCAACTTCACTCCCTCCGAATGCGTTGTAAACTCAGGCGCATACATGCATTGCACCTGCGAAATTCCGTTGCTAAAAGTTCCTGCCTGTGTCACGTTCAGGTCGTATTCGAAAACGAATGTTCCTTTGGGCAGATAATCCTGAGGGAGACGATTATCGAGTGGGTCTGACATTTTGGGTTTGCAGCGGTTTTTTATTTAGTTTGTCTCAATAATTGTTAAGTGAGAATCGTTTTACCTTAATCTGATTAAGTTTGCACCATGAGCAAGTTGGCGGGCGCTCCATTACAAGAAGTTATAACAGAAATTCGGTGGTCCTTAACTACAGACCAAGAGAGAAACGATTACCAGTTTCTAACTGGCGATTTGTATGGTTTGGTAAGCGAAAAATTTCCGCACAGGGAAGTGGTGATTCCTGCTGGGTTGCCCCTTGAGGTGTTTATGGGAAGACCCGCGTTGAGATTTAGAACTTCGGAAAAAGGCTATCCTTTAATTCAAATTGGACCGGGGATTTTAACAATTAACACGGTTGGTAATGAGTATGATTGGGACACTCACAGTAAGGACATTGAATTTGTGTTAACCAATTTTTTTACCGCTTCAAACATTGAAGGAAAATCCGTTAATGTTACCCTAGCATACATTGACTTTTTCGAGTTTGAATTTGAAAAGGCCAATGCTTTAGAGTACTTGGCAAAACACCTGAATACGCAGCTTAACTTCGGTTTCATTGATACGGGAGAAATGCCCAAAATATTTAATATCACAATTGGTTATACTGAGGAAGTAGGTACGGTCAATGTGAATATTGCTAGAGGAAATAATCCATCTGGAGACGATGGAATAGCGATCCAAACAAATGTCATCATGGAATCGTTAGAATTTGAACAAAAAGGCATAGAAGGTCGTCTTGATGCGGCACATGCTTGGTGCTCCGAATTGTTCAAGAAAATGACCAGGGGAGATTTGTATGATTCTTACGTTAGTAAAACCTAAAAGCATGATTATGGCATCTAATCGCGTGGTAAATAATATCGTTACTGGTTTACTTATTTCCGTCCCAACTTTGGCATTGTCCTGTGAGAGTGCTGTTGCGGAGCAACCGGAAGTAATCGCCAGTTCACTGAATTTTGGACAATCATTTACGGCTACATCAACAAGATGTTCGGTGAAAACTGAGATAAACGTTCATTCTACGAGTGTGACTAAAATTGAACTCAGCGATTTAGATGACTCTGCCGTAAGTGATGTTTCATTCAATCATCTCTATTCAAAAGGGAAAGCCATTACAATTGATGTTAAATCGATTGAGAAAGGCCGTTTTCATCTGAACCTTTAATGACTGAGGTTTGGCAGAATATCCGTGGTATGAACAAATTCTAAAAGGAGAAACAGACCTTCAGCAGGGAGACCTCATTAAGGATTGTCCCATTATTATCCCCATTTCTACTATTGATACGGGTAATATTCCGGCCAAGGTCAAGATATATGACGTGGTGATTCTTTCGCAGTCTTGTGATTTAGAACAACAGAACGTGAAGTTCGTACTGGTCTCCCCAGTTTTTGAGCTATCAGAAGTTAGAAATTCCTTCGATTCGAAAGGGAAGTTTGACGGGTTTGTAAAAAAGACATTGAGAGGAGAGCAACCCAATTATCACCTTCTTAGTAAAAGCAGTTTACTACCCTTTCATGATGAAGCTTTGGTAGTGGATTTTCGGAATGTATATGCTGTTCACATCAAGACACTTGAGTCGTTGGCAAGTGCCAATAGTCGGATTAGACTACTTCCTCCGTATCGAGAACATCTCTCTCAATCGTTCGCAAGGTTTTTCATGAGAGTTGGTCTTCCAACGAGGGTAGAATTGAACTAACGCCCAACCTCCAACCTCACGCCCGCACTATGCGTAGTAAACTCAGGCGCATACATGCATTGCACCTGCGAAATGCCGTTGCTAAAAGTTCCTGCTTGCGTTACATTCAGGTCGTATTCAAAAACGAATGTTCCTTTTGGTAGATAACCGAAGAAGAAGTTCATGGCAGCATCGGTTGTAGAACGGTAGTAGCTCAAACCTTCCTGATATTCTGCTCCCGAGAGTTTTTTCCGTGGTTCAAAACTGGCGACTTGCAAGAAACTTTCGTACGCTTTTTAAGCCATCAGCAATCAGCCAAATGAAGACAAAAAGTACAAAGAACACGATTTCCCCGATAAACATCACAGCACTCCAAAGCCATTATGACACGGGTAATATGATGGCTCCGAACACGCCAAACACGATAATGGTTATAAGAAGCGTTTCAATCATGGCGCGTCCGAGTTTTCATCATTCATTTTAAAATGCCGACCTCTCGAAGCAAGCTCATCAATAGTATAGACCCGTCTTGATGGAATGCTTAGAGACTCTCGATCCAACTTGGGATAATTCCCTTCATAAATGGAATGGTTGCGGTCATAATATCCATCTTCCTCAATGGTAAAGAGCATAACGATAAGCTCTAGTTTTCGGAGCAATCTGTGAGGAAACTCATCGCCAAATATTTCTTTATATCCATCGAAACCAATGGCCTTTATCATACGCAATACCGCATGATAAATGGTAGAAACGAATAGCCGATGTGTCATCTGCACAGCAAGTAATACCGGTTGTTTCAATTCTTCCAAGGTTTTCTGGTTGTAATCACAGAAAAAATCGAAAGGGGTCTCTTTGTCATAAAACCAATTGTCTTCATAGTTCAGGTCAGGGTCGTTTCGTACAAGAAGTTTGACAAAGATGCGCTCCACAAACAGATCGGTAGTAATGAACTGATTAGCACCACGAAAGACACTTCGCGTATGTCCTTTACTCATCCATCCATCATTGTAATCACCGTATTGGCTGTAAATACGATCTTCCGGAAAACCGATGTATGCCTGTGACACACTATCCAGTAGGTCGCAAAAATTCCAATGATTAGAAGCATCTTCATCGACACGAATATCAATTTCCTGACCATTGTGGCTTATTTGAAAGTATATGCCCCATCCATATTCTGAATGGAGATCAATATCAAAATCGGGTGTGCATAGACCTCTTTGATTCCCAGTAATCTCTTCGAATTCAAAAACATCAAAAATGTGCAGCATTCTTTTTGGCGAGCTCGCATAAAACTGGCATCCGTATGTTCTGTCTTTTTCCATGTGTCAAGCAATACTAATGTAGACAGTAAAGAAAATAAGCCAGACCGTAACCTATTTACGGTTTCAAAAAAGAAACAGCAGTTCACCGCACAACCTCCAACTTCACTCCTTCCGAATGCGTAGTAAACTCAGGCGCATACATGCATTGCAGTTGCGAAATGCCGTTGCTACGGAAAGAACTTATAGACCACAGAACGGTGCATCACACACCTGAAAATGATTGTGTCTGCCTGAACCTCAACCCCTATTCGGCATGCCCCAATGGCAATTCTGCCGTACCCATCATGGCCCATTAACCATTTAAACCCTGGAATGTGTTCAGGTTCTACAACTGTTTGGGCAAGGTCAAATATGAATTCAGCATCGTCCAGCACTTCCAGAGAATTCAATTTAGACAAATCTCGAAAGAAACGTTTGCTTGCCCGAACGGTCACTTGGAAGACTTTTTCCGCAATCGTTTGAACTCAGCTTTGCCTTCTTCAAATGATAGCAACGACTCCCCAGCATCCTGCTGCATGTACGACATCAGCGCATCAGCCTCCGCACGTTCATATTCCTCCATTGTGAGCAATTTGGCAGAAGCCTCCTGTTCCAGCAAGGTCTTGAATGCCTTCCCTCGGACACTTTTCTCATCGATATTCAGGATATAAACTGCCATAATCCTACAAAGATAATCATCTCTTCACTTGTAGTCTCACCCCCTCCGAATGCGCAGTGAACTCTGGCGCATACATGCACTGCAATTGCGAAATGCCGTTGCTGAATGTTCCTGCCTGCGTTACGTTCAGGTCGTATTCAAAAACGAACGTTCCTTTGGGTAGATAGTCGAAAAAGAAGTTCATAGCTGCATCTGTGGGGGATTGATAATAGTATAATCCTTCTTGAGATTGCGCTCCCGAAAGCTGTTCCCGTGGCTCGAAGCTGGCGGCACGCATATCTTTCAGATGTACGTATTCCATGTGTCGGTCGGTTTCGAGTGTAATCTTCACTCGAACTCTATCTCCAACGGAAAGTGAGGTCTTATCATCTAGCTTTTTCATTAACAGACCATTTTCCGTGTCTTGCAAAAGCATCACTTCGCGGGTCATTTTTATCGGGTTGTCTGTTGCAGAAGTTATCTTATCCAAGTCTTCGAAATACTGCCAGTAAATCGCACCCCAAGCCACACCATCGTTGTCTTTTGTTACGGTGATGTTTCCCATTTCGGGTGTGATGGAATTGCGCGTCCAATTGGTTTTAAAGTAGCCCGTTCCGGCCTCGGTTTTCAGGTCTTTATCTTTTCGCGGGTCGATGGTTTCGTTGCCCATTTTTATGGAAACGAGGGCTTCGGTTTCAAAATCTGCGTTGCCCGTGCTGAGCAGCGCATAACACGCCTCGGCAGTTGCTTTCGTGGTTTCCCAACTCTGCGTCTGTTTCTGCTTCAGCAGCCAAATATTCATTTCACGCACCATATCCACGTCTTTCTCCACTTCGTGAAAAGCCTCCAAGATCATCACATGGTTCTCTATCGGGGCCTGATACCAGTAATAACCCTTGTCCATGTTCCAATACGTACCGAATTCCTCACTTGTGAGAGCCGTTTCGCGCAGCGAAACCATTATTTTTTTGGCATCTGTTGCGTAACCCGAACGATTCAGAACAACTGCCGCCAAACCTTTCTGCGAAGCCTCCAATTCTGTCCATTTATTGCGGATGGACTTTAGAATTGAGTTGTAAGTCGTTTTGGCCTTTCCTTTCAGGGCAAAATCATTCAACCAAAAAGAACGCGCGTAGGTCATGTGCAGGTCAGTCCAGCTTGGTTGATAATCTTTGTCTTTCAAAGCTCTGCGGTCGTAGTATTTCACCATTTCCCCGTCCAGGAATTCAATAGCGTTTTCGAGCATGGTCTGCGTTTCGGCATCTATTTCCCAAACGCCCATTTTCCGCATTTTCCCGAAACCTGAAACGATATATCGCGTGATATAGAAATTGGAACGCATTCCGTTGAACCAACCCCAACCACCATCCGGTTTCTGGTTCTGTTTCAGTTTTTTCAGGTTGGTTTGAAGTTCGGTTTCCATTCGGTCGAGATCGAACAATTCGGCAATTCTTCTGCGCTGTTCGGTTTCGTTCTGCGCATCGCGTACCCACGGGGTTTCAGTCAGGAGCGCCTGTTTCAGTTCGGGATTTTTCTCCAGTTCGGAGAGAAAAGCATCACCATTCTTGTTTTCCGCATCGCGTTTCCATTGGTCGAAAACCCGTTTGATGGCAGGGTCTGAATTGGCCAAATGAGTTCCTATTGCATTTGCATAATACCGACTGAAAATTTGCTCGGAACATTCGTACGGATATTCCATCATGTAAGGCAACGAAAGCACAGCGAGCCAAATGGGATTTGGCGTGAATTCAAGCGTAAGCGAATGATTTTTCAGTGTTTCAGAATTGTTGTTTTTCAGCTTGCTGAACGTAAAGTCGAATGTTCCTTTTTCTCTGACGGGCAGCGGCATTACTTCCGTAACCAACATGCGGTTCGGCAATACGGGAATGGTTTTCTCTTCGCCATCAGAATGAGTTCGTGTCTGTCCAAATTCAGATTTCCCAGTTCCCCAAGCTTTTGTGGTGAATTTTATAGCCGAAATTCCTTCGGGAATATCGATTTCCCATGAAGCTACGGCAGAGCCATTTTCAATCGTTAATTGTAAATCGTTAATCGTCAATCGCAACTCTTTTCCAGTTAAGCCATCTTCCAATTCCAAAGAAGCCGTAGCATTTGAAACCGTTGAATCCAACACATTCACTTTCACCTGAAAAACCAGTTTATCGCCTTCTCTTACAAACCGTGGATAATTGGGCGTTATCATTAATTGTTTGCGTGTAACCACTTCTTCGGTAACGGTTCCGATCTTCAAATCTTCCGTAGTTGCGAGGCCCATGAATTTCCATCGCGTAAGCGACTGAGGCGCGTTGAACTTGAAGCGGACGTTTCCTTTCTCATCACTCATCAAATGCGGATGAAAGAATACCGTTTCGCTGAAATCTGAGCGCATTTTGATGTCTTTTGGAGGTTCTGCGTTTAATTCTCCTCCTGCATTTTTAAGCATGACGCCATCATTATCCGCTGATGCATTCGTCACCCGCACCTCATCCATTTTCATTTCTGACTTCTCTGCAACTGCCATTTCGGCCATTACTGTGCTGCGACTGCCACCATCCTTTGCTATTAAGGGAATCGAGTATCGTCTTCCTATGGAATACCCGAACCAGTTGATCTCCTCAAAATTCCGCTGGATGGGCGAACTCGGATATTTCACCCAATTGCGGTTCCAAACCTGCGATTGCGCGCGTTGGAACGAGCTGCTTTCCCAACCGAAACGTGGGCTCATGAAACGGTACGGGCTGAGATTCCAATTGTTGGCGGCCAGCACATCCAACGAAGCATCGTACATCGTGGCAAGCAGTTCGGCCTTGGCGGGTTTCTCATTCTTATCAGTAATCTTTATAGTCCATTCCTCGGCATCATCGGGTGTCATTTCCTTGCGGAAGGTTTCCAGTTTCACATCCAACTGCTTGTTGGTGTAGGGAACCGAAAATGTCTTTGACCAACTCAGCAGTTCATTATTCTGCACCGCAGTAACATGAATCTGCGCATTGCCGCGCCACGCCTCCGTTACAGGAATGCTGATCTTCTGTTGCGAATTGGAAAGGGAAAGCTTCTGCGTATGAATCAATTTATTCGTATTGAACCCTTTGTCCTTCACTTCAATTTCAATGAGAAGATTAATGCGCTGATAAGAGGAAGCGACCAGAAATTCGAGCGTTTCGCCTGGCTCGTATTTATCTTGTAAAGCATGAAACCAAGCTGTTGTGGCATAAGGTGGCTTCTTCGCATCGGCATCAGCCAAATTGCAGTACTGCTTCTGCACCACGTCCGTTCCGAAGGCATCTTTTGCACTCAGTTCCACCACATAATAACCCTGTTCATTATTGCTGATGGAAGAAAAAATCACCTCGTCCGTTTCATCGGTACTCACCACAGAATGCAAGACCTTCTCCCCCTTTTCCCATGTGCGGAAATCATCTTCATCCTTGTAAACATCGTTGGGGAACCGCTGCACAAATTCTTCCTTTCCCAAGTAGAACTCATCAGGCTTCTGCCAAAGGCGTTTGCGAAGAATCCGCTCATTCGGAATGAGTTTCCACACATCAACCGAAACCTCGGCAGCCTGCTTTTCTCCCGAAAGATTGGTGGCCGAAACGGTGTAGCTGCCAAGCTCCTTTTTCTCAATCACGACAGGAAGTTCGATATCAACATTCAATGAATGGTAGCCCACCGAAACGCTGGTATTTCCCGTTTGCATTTCACCGCTCCGGTCGGTCACATCGGCCTCAATCTGATAGCTGAAAACAGGCCTGTACCTCGATTTGATGAGCGGGTCTGGCTGCGCGATGAACTGCATTTGAAAAACCCCAGAAGCATCGCTCGTTGCCGTTCCGAAAGCTACCTGCTTGGGTTGGGATTGCGGAAACCAACCCCAACACAGCCACGGATAAGGGAAACGTGCGGTCCGTGTCACGCGGTATTTTACCTCCGCGCCATCCAAGGGAACGCCTGAGTACGACATGGCGATTCCCGAAACAGAAACCGTATCGTTCACACGGAATTGGCCTTTCGGCTGATTGACCGTCACCTCAAACTTTGGCCGTTTGTATTCCTCCATTCTAAAGGACTGCGAACCGCTCTCATTCCCAATGCGAATCATGCCGTTCAGTCCGCCCGTTGGCGCAATGAATGTTCCCGAAAAGGTGCCGAACGCATTGGTTTTCAGACTCAATTTGCTCACTTCCTGACCGTTGGCATCAAAGAGCTGAACGGTTGTGTTCTTATCCGCCAGCGACTTTACTTCAGAACCATTATTGGAAAGAATGATTCCCTTGAAATGAATGGTCTGACCAGGGCGATAAATGGCTCTATCCAAGAAGAAACTGGTCTGGTCATTCCAGCGGATGTCCTCCTGATTGCGGTAGCCGTAAACGTTATCGGCACCGATCAGTTTGTCGTTCCCATTGTACACATCCACGATCAAACCACGGTAATTCTGACTGCCCGATCGCCACGCGGCTTCCCCGTTGGCATCGGTGGTCAGCGTCTGCTCCAGTTGGTATTCGTTGCTGCGCGATTTTCGGTCGTAAACCATGGTCAGCAGCTCCAATTTGGCATTGGCAATGGGCTTGCCCGAATCCCTCGAAACCACCTTCAAGAGCGTTTTCCCGTCATCATTTGTCCGTTTGATGAGCGCCAGATCGGTCACGGTGATAATGCTGTACGCAACCACATCAGCATTGGTGGAAAGTCGCTTATCAGAGCCAGCAAAAACCACGTAGGTTCCAATCGGCAAACCATCCAACTGAAGTTCGATGCTGTGCTGTCTGAAATCCTTCGGATTGGGAACATCAATTGTTTTTTCGGAAACGGTCTGCGAATTTGATTTCAGCCAATTCACCAGTTTCTCGCCATAATTCTTGCGTGCATTTTCTCGGTATTCGATCGGGTCGAGTTTGGCCACGCGAACGTAAGCAGACCATTTCTCCGCTTCAGATTCCCCGATATTTCGGTAGCGGAACAGAAAACGGAACGGCTTTCCGGGCAGGGTGTGTGCTTCTGCCTCCATGCCCCATTCCCTGCTGCGGATGCGCTCCGAAAGCGACTGGCAATTCCTCGCACCAAGCGTATTCGGGAACTTGTTGATGTACACCTGACACACGGAATCGGCCGTTCTCCACTTCCAATGGTCGGAGTGCGTTGGGGCTGAAACAGCCGCGCCTTGATTCTGGTACAGACTTGCCAAGTAATAGGCCACTTCGGCCGCAACGGCTGTGGTGTTGTTTTCCTTTAAAAGTGCTTGGAGACTTGCCTCGTACAACGCATCTACATTGGCCGTATTGGCTCTTCCGTGCATGAATTCCAGCCGTTTCAGGTCTTCCGAAACAAAGGCTTCCGTTGAGATTTTTTTTGCTTCGCGAAGCAGTTCCTGATACAGAAGAATGGAATTGATGGCTGGTTGAACGCCTGAACTTTTCGGTGCTTGCCACGCAAGAAATTCATCCACAGGACCCAGCAATCTTGCATCATTGTAAATTCCCGAAGCATCGAAATTGATGAGGTCGCGCTCCGAAGAACTGTAGAAATCCAACGCTCGCGATAGCAGCAGATGGTACAGCGATGGACGCAATTCGCGGTATGTGTCCGAACCCGTCAGGATGGCCGCGTACTCCTTCAATGGCGCATTCTGCAGCACTTTTCTGTTCTCCAGCGACTGCTGAAAATGTTTGTCGGCCTGCTGCGCAATGCGTTTGAAATCCCACGTGAGAATGTTATCGCCCGCATCTTCGGTCGCGGTTCGATTTAGAATCTGCCAACTGTTGTTGCGGTAATAGCCCCAATGCATTTCGGCCAGCAGCGAATGCAGTATTTGCTTGGTTGGTTCTGGAGCAACCGTTGCTTCATCCTCCAATCTGATGATGCTTGCCACAAGGCTCTCTTCTTCAAACTCAGCCTGAAATTTTATCTCATGGATAACGGCCTTCACCAACTGAGGGCTGTTGCCATCCTTCACGGCTTGGCCGTGGATTTTTGCCACCACCGCCAGAGCCGATTTTGGCTGGCCGTTGCGGGTAAATTCATCTACCTCTTGCCACCAACCGTCATAGTTATCGCTATTGGTTGGAAAGGCAAAAAGGGTAAATATTAGAATGGAAATCAATCTCATTGGTCAGTTTTTCTACTTGATGTCGAAGTTAGAGGTATTCCATAAAGCCCAGCCCCTCCTGATCTCCCCAAAGGGGAGGAATTGCGCGGGTGAAGCAGGCAATCATTGTTCCACCTTTTCTGCATAATGCCGATATTTGATTTATTACTCAGCCATGAAAGTCACGAAGAAGCAATACATAACCGATGATGAGGGCAACAAGGTTGCTGTGATTCTACCAATCAAGAAGTATGAGAAAATGCTTGAAGATTTGGAGATGAAAGAGGATGTGGCGCTATACGATAAGGCGAAAAAGAGAAAGCAGTCGTTTGTAGATGCCGAGGACGCTTTTCAGGAAATCGAAGAGAAGCGTCAGAAATGACCTACAGGGTTCGGGTTGATTGAAGGGCGCAGAAGAAACTTGCCAAGATTCCAGATCCTTATTACTCGAATATCAAAAAGGCCATTTTGAATTTGGCCGAAAATCCAAGGCCTGTCGGGTACAGGAAGCTTTCGGGACGAAATGGTTATCGCATCCGTGTTGCCGACTACAGAATCATCTATGAGATAGCGGATGACCTTCTGCTTGTGGAGGTCATCGAACTTGGTCATCGCAAGGATGTTTACGATTGAACGTTTTCGTCATTCCTATACAAGTCCCTTGATTCTGTAAATTTGAAATTGGCTATCGAATGATTGATATTCATTCGCCATTAGAACTGAGAAGCGATGCGTGAAAAAAAGGTGAAAACTGAAAAAGGACTGGTCAAAAAATTGCGTGAGATACGCGACAGGATGAACTCGGACATGGAGAATATGGACTTAGGAGAATTGAAGGCTTATCTACGTGAAATGAAGGAAAAACCATCAACCTCTTCCGCAGCATGAAAACGCAGTACATAACGGATGCTGATGGGAATAAAGTTGCCGTGATTCTACCAATCAAGAAGTATGAAAGAATGCTTGAAGACCTGGAGACGAAAGAGGACGTGGCACTTTATGATAAGGCCAAGGCTGAAGATGATGGCGAACGTATTGAATTGTCAGAATACTTTCGGGAACGGAAAGCAGAAAGCCGATAGATCTTGACTCTGCGTTCTCAGCGAAAAACTCCGCGTCTTTGCGGTTAAATCCCCTACGGAAACGTCACATAGATCTTCCCAGTTGTGGAAAGCGGAGCGGTTGGGTCATTATCGAATTTAGCTTGCTGACAGGCCGATTGCGCCTTTACAAACAAGTATTTATCGTCTGTGGTTTTGGTGCCTGGCGCGCCCGGATCGGCATTCAGAACGTTGCCGTACTTGTCGATGGTCACATCAACCACAACTACGCCTTCGTCTTTCGTGCCTAGACCAATCTTCGGGAACTTGATCATTCTGCGCCCTTCCATTTCGTATTCAATTTCTTTGAATCCTTCTTTGAAAGTCTTGCGGAGATTGGTAGATGCTGCGGCTGCTTTTTTTTCATCATAAAAATGGATGGTGCGTACGTCAGAAACCAACATTTCCAATGGTCTTCCGTTGGTGAAAAAGGTTAGAGTTGGGCCCGAAATAGATTTCACTTCGCCATTCTTCTGCGAACCGTCTTTCATAATAACGGTGTGCTGGGCTTGGGTGGAAGAGATAAAGAGAAAAGAGATAAAGAGAAAAGAGATGAAGAGACAAGAAAGGATGCTGCGGATCATGGCGTAAATTTTTTCCGAAGGTAGGGCTAAGACCTTGCCACGAACTGAGGGTTGGCGGTGAGTATTGAACAGGGGGGCGTTGAAATCCACAAAGAATCCGTCATTTCGAGTGGAGCTTGCGGAATCGAGAAATCTGTAGATCGCGATTGGATGTCTCGGCTCGTTCCTCGCTCGACATGACGTTTTTCGTTTTCTCCTTTTTCCGTTTCAACCTTCCCCATGAAAATGCTCAAAAACCACCTTCGCTTTAGCTTTGCCAACCGCCTCAGCCAATTCTTCTTCAGTAGCTTCTCTCACCTTTTTAACGGAGCGGAATTTCAATAGCAATTGCTCCGAACCTTTAAAGCTGATGCCTTTGATATCGGTCAGTTCTGTTTTGACCGTAGCCTTTGCGCGCTTGTTACGGTGATGCGTAATGCCAAAACGGTGGGCTTCGTTCCGTGCATACTGAATGATTTTGAGGGACTCTGAGCGCTTATCGATATACAACGGCACCGAATCGCCCGGAAAATAGATCTCCTCCAATTTCTTGGCAATACCGATAATGGTAATCTTGCCACGCAACCCGAGTAGGTCGAGGCTTTTCACCGCGCTGCTCAATTGGCCCTTTCCGCCATCAATAACGATGAGTTGTGGCAACGGAATGTCTTCTTCCAACATGCGTTTGTAGCGTCTGAGAACCACTTCTTCCATGGAGGCGAAATCGTCCGGGCCAACCACCGTTCTGATGTTGTAGTGGCGGTAATCGCTCTTGTAGGGCTTTCCGTTGCGGAAGCAGACCATGGCCGCCACCGCATGGTCGCCCTGAATATTGGAGTTGTCGAAACACTCAATGTGGCGCGGCTGCTCGGTCATCCGCAGGTCTTTCTGCATCTGTTCCATAATGCGCGTTATGTTGCGCTCTGGGTCAAGGATTTCAGTCTGCTTGTCCTTATCTCGCTTATAAGTAAGGGCGTTTCGTTCTGATAGTTTGAGGAGTTTGCTCCTGTCTCCGCGCTGCGGAACAACCAGTTTTACGCCCGGGATTTCAAGCTCCAACTCGAAGGGTAAAATGTACTCCTTGGCATCCGAATCGAACCGTTGCGAAAGTTCGATAATGGCCATTTCCAGCAGTTCTTCATCGGTTTCTTCCAGTTTCTTTTTCAGTTCGATGGTGTGGGCCTGCACAATGGCGCCCTCAATCACCTTCATGTAATTGACGTAGGCCGATTTTACATCCGAAACGATGGAAAAAACATCCGCATCATCCACAATTGGACTGACGACTGTTGAACGGCTTTGGAATTTTACTAACGTGTCCAATTTCTCCTTCAGAATCTGCGCTTGCTCAAACTCCAGCTTCTCCGAGAACTCGCTCATCAATACATGTAAATGCTCTCGTACTTCTCGCACATTTCCTTTGATGATTTTTTTGATGTGCTGAATAGCCGTTTCGTAATCTTCCTCAGTTTGTTTTCCAATGCACGGCCCTTTGCAATTGCCAATGTGATACTCTAAACACACCTTGAATTTCTCCGCCTGAATGTTCTCCTGCGTGAGTTTGAGGTTGCATGTCCGCAGCGGATATAATTGGCGAATAAGTTCCAAAAGCGTGTGCATCATTTTCACATTGGCGTACGGCCCGAAATACTGCGAACCGTCTTTTACAATTCTCCGAGTTGGGAAAATGCGTGGGTACGGCTCTTTCTTGATACAGATCCACGGAAAGGTTTTATCATCTTTCAGCAGCACATTATAACGCGGCTGATATTCCTTAATGAGGTTGTTTTCAAGCAGCAGGGCATCCAATTCAGACTCCACCACAATGAACTTGATGTCTCTAATTTTCCGAACAAGAATGGCTGTTTTGCGGCTGTCGTATTTGTCTTTGGTGAAATAGGAAGACACGCGCTTCTTTAGGCTTTTGGCCTTACCCACGTAAATCAGTTTCTCTTCCTTATCAAAATACTGATACACCCCCGGGTTATCGGGAATGATTTTGAGAAGGGTTCGGATATGTTCTGGGGCCTGACTGACGCTCACTTTGCAAATATAACTTGATGCAATGCCTATCTTTGCGCCCTAACAAAAATCTAATTATGAAAAAACTATTACTTCTTTTGTTCATCGGTGCTTTTGGTTCGGCCAACGCGCAGGTGATTATTGATGAAGCAGATTTTCCAACGGCTGGAGATTCTTTCACATTCGGAACGCAGCAAAGTGGTGTTGACACACTCGGCATAAGCCTAGGCACGACTGGAACAGGTCAAACCTTCGATTTTTCCATGTTGAACACGGACTCCTTGTTTACTGTGGGTTTTTACGACCCGACTGTTTCTCCGGTGTTAGAGTTGGGAGGGAGTGATTTCCCAACTGCCGATATGGCCGTTGACCAATCTGGTGCTTACGGTTTTGTTGAAGTAAATTCAGGTACGGTTGATGTAATCGGACTTGGCGGTGACCTTGGCCCTCAATTAGGAAGTCCCGTTCCATTAGTACTTTCAATTCCTGCTGTTGATCCTTGGACGATTTTTACATTTCCTTCAAGTTTGGGAACCACGTTTACAGATACCGCAGTATTTGATCAAATAGCTAGTTCTACTGGGCTATTACCAGATGCGGTCAGTTTGGTCTGGGATCCAGCACCTGACTCAGTACGAATCAAGCGAACGGTGTATATGGAGTCAACCATGGATGGAGAAGGGGAACTTACCAATGTAATAGGAGCAACACACGATGTGCTCAGAATGAACGTGGTTGAAACCAATGTTGATTCCCTTTGGGGTTGGAACCTACAGAACGGCTGGCATGAGCCTCCTGGGTTTGTTCCGGCTATCATTGGGCTTCCTTCAACTAGCACAACTTACAGAATGCGCTATTTGAGCGAACAGCTCGGATACTACGTAGTTGAATTTGAAACAGACGAAAACGGTGCTCCTCAGAGCGCAACATTTATTTCTGACCAATCACAATGCTGTGTTGGTATTGAAGAAGTTATTGCTGCTGGTCAGACGGTTCTTTTTCCAAACCCAGCAAGTGACAACATTCGTGTAAGAACGGGCGGTGACATTTACCAGCTGAACATCATGGACATGAGCGGTAAGTTACTTCAAGCAGAACGTTTGACCATTGACGGACAAACAGTAGAATTGAATGGTTTGGCAAACGGACTTTACGTTTATCAGATGCTTGATGAGGCTGGAAATGTGGCGCACACAGGCCGTATGAGCGTTATCAAATAAACCGAGAGTTCTCGCAAAGGCGCGAAGGCGCTAAGAAAAAAAGAGGGTGTCTGAACAGTTCAGACACCCTCTTTCATTTTTCACAGAATCATATACTTTGCGTCTTCGCGCCTTTGCGAGAAAAACTTCTGTACCTAAACAAACCTTGGATCGGCTTCCATCACATGCCCACAATTTGAGCACGTTCTCAGTTCCTCCGAACCGTAGAACTCTCGGAAACGAGGAAGGAAATCCTTTTCAATATCAGTAAGCGGAAAGTAGGTTTCGTGAAGCTTGTTGTTGCAATTATCGCAGAACCACATCAATCCGTCTTTCATGTCTGTTCCTTTTCTAACGCGCTCAATTACCAAACCTACGGAGCCCTCACTTCGCCCCGGAGAATGTGGCACCTTAGCAGGAAGCAAGAACATTTCTCCTGCCTTAATCGGCACATCTACAGCTTTTCCATCTTCCTGAATCCGAACATTGATGTCGCCTTCCAATTGGTAGAATAATTCTTCCGTTTCGTTGTAGTGATAATCCTTCCGCGCATTGGGGCCACCGACAATCATGACGATGAAATCGCCCGCATCAACATAAAGGTTCTTGTTGCCAACAGGCGGTTTCAGCAGGTCGCGGTTATCGTCTATCCACTGTTTCAGGTTGAAGGGTTTTCGGATGGGCATGTTTAGTTTTATTCTGGTTGACGACTCTATATGGATTTATGTAGTTCGTTTTGTGTCGATGAAAAATCCCCCGTCCGCGCCCAAAAGCGCGGCCACCCTCTTTGAAAGGGGGATTCGCTACTTGCTAAATTTATTGGGAAACGATAGTCCATTTTCGTTTAAACCAACCAAATCATTACAATAAAGGTTCTCTATCCCACTCTGCGCGAATTCTCTTCTGATACGCCAGTGGTCTTCCTTAAAATTGATGGTACCGCAAAATTTACTGGTATCAATTCCTCCTTTACCCTTATTTGTACTATTTGTAAGACCTAGTTTCTTGAGCTTCCTGTTGATTTCCTTAATAGAATCGCTCTTTGTAATAATCACTACCATGACCAATTCATTTACGCTAAAGATACAGGCTTTTTAAAAGTCATCAATACATTACAGAGTCGTCAACTTTTTGAAAGTTGACGACTCTAAAATTGACGACCTTACAATTTCAAGTAGTTTTGACCAAAGCCCAAACATGAAAATTAATCTTACAGGCAAGCGTGCGTTGGTATGCGGAAGCACCGCTGGAATAGGAAAAGCAGTTGCACTGCAATTGGCAGAAGCTGGCGCGAGCGTTACTTTATTGGCACGGAATGAGGAGAAACTAAGGTCTACCCTGGTGGAATTAGAACGTAGTGAAGGACAAAGTCATGGTTATCTCGTTGCAAACTTCAGCAAACCAGAAGCCTTAAAAATTGTGGTGGAGAATCACATGAAATCGGCCAAAGCATATCACATTCTACTAAATAACACAGGCGGCCCAGCAGGAGGAAAAGCTGTTGATGCAGAGTTGAACGAATTTGAAGCCGCTTTTCGTTCACACCTGATGTGTAATCACATTCTTGCGCAAGCATTGGTTGATGGAATGAAGACAGAGAAATACGGCCGCATTATCAACATCATTTCCACTTCGGTTAAGATTCCACTGAACGGTTTGGGAGTTTCAAACACCATCCGAGGTGCGGTTGCCAATTGGAGCAAAACCCTCGCCAATGAGTTAGGCGAATTTGGCATTACAGTGAATAATGTGCTGCCGGGAGCTACCGAAACCGAGCGTCTTTCGAGCATCATCAGCAACAAGGCCTCAAAAACGGGAAAATCGGAGGAAGAGGTAAGTAACGCCATGCGCGCGCAAGTTCCTGCCGGGCGTTTTGCACAACCTTGGGAAGTTGCCGCAGCCGCTACGTTCTTGGCATCACCGCTTGCGGGCTATATCAATGGGGTAAATGTTCCTGTTGATGGTGGGAGAACCGGTGCTCTGTGATTTTAGACCTACTAGGTTTTAAAAACCTAGTAGGTCTTCGTTCATTCCTTCGCCAAAAGCTTAAACCCTTTTCCGTGTACGTTTACCAACTCCACCTCTTCATCTAACGAAAGATACTTCCGAAGTTTCGCAATGTAAACATCCATGCTGCGTGAGTTGAAGTAGTTATCATCGCCCCAAATCTTGTTGAGCGCATAATTACGGTCAAGCACATCGTAACGGTTTTCGCAGAGCATATTCAGCAAATCTGCCTCTTTGGTTGTGAGGTGTTTTTCCTCGCCATTTATTTGCAGTATCTGACGGTCATAATCAAACATGAAATTACCGACAGCAATTGCTTCTTTCTTCTTAGTTTTTGCTGTTTCGGGAAGCGATCTTCGCAACACGGCTTGCATACGCATAAGTAGCTCGTCCATGCTAAAAGGCTTGGTGATGTAATCATCTGCGCCAGCGGTAAACCCTTTCGCCTTATCATCCTTCATGCTCTTAGCCGTCAGGAAAATAATTGGAATGTGCTTGTCTGTTTGACGAATTTCTTCGGCTAGTGTAAAACCGTCTTTCACGGGCATCATCACATCCAGAATGGCGATGTCAAAACCCCCTTTCGAGAACTCTTCGTATCCCTTTTTTCCGTTCTCCGCCAAGGTGGTTTCATAGCCTTTCGCGTTCAAATATTCGCGAAGTAGCATCCCCAAATTCGGGTCATCTTCTGTCAGTAGTACGTTAATTTTTTCTGCGCTCATGCTTGGTTGTGTTTATGGGGGATGAGTATTTCAAATCGGCTGCCTTTGTTCGGCTCACTTTTCACTTTTATCCAGCCGTTGTGTTTATCAACAATAGCTTTTACGTAGCTCAGGCCGAGGCCAAAACCTTTCACATTATGTACGTTTCCTGTTGGAACGCGGTACAATTTTTCGAAAATTTTCTTCTGATTATCCTTCGATATTCCAATTCCGTTGTCTTCCACAAACACAACAATTCCTTGCGCTTCATCTCTCGTTCCAACCTTTATCACCGGAATCGCTTCGGTGTATTTCAAGGCGTTGTCCACTAGGTTGAAAACCACGTTTGTCAAGTGAACTTTATCTGCTTGAACAAGCGTATTCGTAGCCTGCAAATCGGTAATGAAAGAACCTCCTCTTTGCTCTAGCTGAATCTTCATGTTCTGAAGCACTTGCTCCACCACCTGATGGAGGTCAAGGTCACCAATCTTCAACTTCAATTCGCCTTTATCCATCACGGCAGTTCGGAGCACGTTCTCTACCACCATTGCCAAGCGTTTGTTCTCATCCGCAATCACATTTATGTAATTGTCAACGATTCCTTCCCGCATTTTAATGTCGGGATCGCTCAGTGCTTGGCATGCCAACGAGATGGTACTTATAGGCGTCTTCAACTCATGCGTCATATTATTGATAAAATCATTCTTGATTTCAGACACCTTTTTCTGTCGGATGATGGTAGAAACCGTGAACGAAAACGAGAAGATGATGACCAAAATGAACATCGTTGAAATGGTCAAAAGCAGCCACATGGTACGCAGTAAATACTTGTTCTGATTTGGGAAGAAAATGCTCAGGAATTTTGGTTGACTAAACACGTTTCCAGGAGTAAGATTGACTTTATGCGGAGATGCAATAACCCCCTCAATTTGATCTTTTCCGCATGCTACAAAAAAGGCATTCATAAACGGATCGAAAATGCCATACGCGAAATCTGCGCTAATTCCTTTGTCTTTTAATTGCTGGTGCAATAGAGAATCCAAAGCAGCCGTATCAATCTCATCTGCCTGATTATATAAATCAACATTCACGATTTCCTCAAAAATCTCATTCACCATATCGGCACGCTTCTCTAGCCATTGCAAATTCATGTTCTGCGCCTGCTTCATCGAATCAACATACCGCGCCACTTCGTCCTGAGATTCTGGAATAACTGGCGTTCTTACTGGACCATAATTGGGTGATTCAAAGTGCTTTTCGCGGCTTCGTTTTACGTACGTTCCGCCCGAATCCACCAAAAATTCTTCGTACACACTTATCTGAAATTGCGGCTGGCGAGTTCCAAATAAAATTTGCGGATTTGGTGAAATGAAATCGTTGCCATTTTGGTTTGTATGAAGCTCGTGCACGTTTGGATTAATCCCATGCTTTGCATACTGCAAATACATCAAGCTATCTTGTGTTTTGTGAATGGCTCTGTTGATTGAATCCATCTGAAACACTAACCGTTTTCGCTTATTACGCAAGTCCATCTTCAGGGCGAGGCTCTCAGCCGTTTTCAGTTTTTCATACTGATAAACCACATCGCCAAGAACCTCATTTACAGACGTCTGAAACTTCTGCTGCCGCAGTTTTACCGCGTTACTTATCCAATACACCTGAATACCGATTAGCCCAACAAGGGCCACGGTCATCAAAATCACAGTCGCTTTTATTGTATTCTGTCCCAACACGTCAAAGGTACGCGCACAGCTCGGGCATATTATTTCGCTTAACACATTTTAACGAGTGCCTGTGTTTGGGCGTGCCCGCCATTCCAACTTGGTTGAGAGTCATCCTGAGTGTCCCGATTTTTATCGGGATGTATCGAAGGACGAAACCATGGCAGATGGCGGTCTGGCTATTCGCTATATCTTTTTTCTTACTCGTTTCGACTTACTTCGACTACGCTCAACACAGGTCGCTCAACGAAGAAAAAAGGATGTCGCTTCTATCCCTCACGCACTGATTCTACCAACATTATTGCGAAGAAATGCGCCTAGCACCACCTGACATAGATCATCAGTTTTCCATCCCCGTTTCCTTAATTTCGCCAGCACAAATGAGACATGTAGCAGAAATTCCGTTTACAGACCCTATTTATAAAGACAGATCTGGTTCTGGGTTTACGCAATTCATGCTTCGTTTTATACGCGATGAACGGGATATCGTCTTCATCCATCTCATCATCAAAATCCTTCTGGTCATCTTTCCAATTGCAGTGTTCTTGTACATTCCCGGAATGTTCAGTTGGTGGATTGTCCCTGTTTATCTTGGCATTAACTGGGCGTTTTTCACACCTCCCTATATTCTCATGTTGCATTGTACCAGTCATCGACCGCTTTTTAAGCGTAAGTACGATTGGATGAACAAGATTATCCCTTGGTTTCTTGGGCCATTCTTCGGAGAAACGCCAGAAACCTATTTCGGACACCACATGGGAATGCATCACCCAGAAAACAATCTGCGCGAAGACCTCAGCAGCACCATCGAATACCAGCGCGATAGCTTCGGAGATTTCATGAAATATTTCCTTCGGTTTATCACCCTTGGAATGGTTGATTTGACCAATTATTTCACACGAAAAAAGCGCTTCAAACTGCGCAAGAATACCGTGCTAGGCGAGTTGAGCTGGTACGCGTTTGTAATTACCATGAGTTTTGTGAATTGGCAAGCAACGTTGGCGGTTTTCATCATACCATTCGTTTTCACTCGCTTTGCCATGATGGCCGGAAACTGGGGACAACACGCCTTTGTGGATGCCGATGCTCCTGCAAACTGTTATCGAAATAGCATTACGTGTATTGAGGTGAAATACAACCATCAATGTTTTAATGATGGTTACCACATCATTCATCATATAAAACCTGCCATGCATTACACGGACATGGCTAAGGAATTTCGCGATAATTTAGACTCCTATGTAAAGGAAAAAGCCATTGTTTTTGAAGGCATCGACTTCTTTATGGTCTGGTTTTTCGCAGTAACGCATAACTACAAAGCGTTAGCCAAACGATTTGTGCGCTTGGATGATTCGCTTCAGTCTGAAGAGGACGTGATTGCTTTTTTGAAGACGAGACTAGCAAGATTACCAGAGGAGAAATTGATTTAGGAAGTAAGTTGTACGGTTCAGTCTAAAACAATCTGTATGTTCGTTGGACGATGACAATTCTAAAAACAGTTCGTCTAGGTTATCCTATTCAATCAAACAGTCGGCCGATTCCCACATTATGTGAAGACTTCGAGGAGTATTTTGTAAAGTTTCCGATTAGCGGGACGGATTCAATCGATCTCACGTACGAGTTTGTTTGCAAACATTTAGGTAATCACTTTGGAGTTCCTATGCCTGAAATTGCCATTGTCAGTGCAAAAGAAGGTTCTTGGACACCAACGGACATCCCAGAGCTCACCCCAAATATGATTGGTTTTGCATCCAAGAAGGTTGAAGATTCTGATATTCTCTCCATCGAAACTGCTCTAATTTCCAGTAAACACGACTATAACCGAATCCAAAACCCTTTGGATTTATTGCGAATTGGAATATTCGATCTTCATATCAATAACATGGATCGGTGCGAAGAGAACTTCAATCTTATTGCAGAGTATGGAACTAAAGACAGTTTAGTAGCAATTGACCATGTTGCAGCTTTTGGCGGAGTTAATGGGAAAAATCGATTTATTCCTAGAAGAGTGACTGACGTTGGGAAGAACATATTGCGATCGGAGTTTGGTAAATCCGTTATTAAATACACTAGCCAAAGTGATAGGCAGCTGGTTTTAGCTGAGTACGAAAGTCAGATGCGCAATTTGTCCCCTACCTTAGACGTTGCGTTTAGAAATATGCCAACCGATTGGGATGTCTCTGACAATTTACACGAAAGGATGGTTACTTTTTTGACCAACGATGATCGTAACCAATCCATTATTGAAGAGTTTAATAGATTATTCAGACTTTTGTAAGTGCTAATCATGAAACGTTTTACGTCAGAGTTATATATTAAAACCTCAGCCCTAACAGATGAAAAAATCTGTGTAGGCCTTTTTGCTATTTCGGAAACCGCCAAGCATTTTGCATACTCAGAGCGAAAAATAAGGTTGGCGGACAAACTTTTGGGTTCAAATGTGTCTAAAAACATTGAAGCCAATTTAAAGCGGATAAAAAAGGAGATTGAGAGGCTCAATGACACATCAGTATTGCCCTTAGAAACAGAAAAGTACAATCATGGAAGCTTCGAGTATTTGAATCGTTACTCTAACGGCCTTATGCATTTTACCAAACCAAAGCCTATTGGTTTGGAAATGACAGAGTCCAATTTTTTAAAACTATACGGTAAGCTTGTTGACGAACCAGAGGTTAAGTCGGAGAAGAAAATGGACTTCAAGACGAAAGTTACAAGAATCCTAAAGCGCAAAGAATTCGATGTAGTTGATAGACATTACAAGATTACACCAGAATTAATAAATAACGTGTATGCTTCTCATACAATAGATTTTATTGGGAAAAACGGTGTAATTCTAGCTGGAAATACGATTGATTTCAATGCTATGCCCGCTACCATTGATAAAGGACTCTACGAGTTTTCAAGAATCTCTAAAGGACTTTCTGAGCTTTCAGACAAGTATAATTTTAAGGGGTCGGGAGAATATACGGCCTACTTTGAATTTCCTGAAGATTCCGATTCCAGAAAGGTGCTTGACCTTGCCCGGAAAGACACAAACAAAGGGTTCAAACTAGAGGAGCTGGATGCCTTGGATAAGACTGCGGACAAAATATCCAAGGGCAATTTCATGAAATTTTCAGATGCCGTTTCAGCGTTTATTTAAGGCTTTTCCAACACAAAATACAGGCAATGAATTCCGAAGTAGAATAGCCCAACTAGGGTATTGCCCATAGAACTGAGTTGTAGGATATTTGAGCCGTGCAAGTCAATCCACAACCAGCTGAAGAAATTAGCGAGCCCCAATTGCTTTTTACTTTTCCTGTCTTCGAATTAAAAAAGAAGAAAAAAAAGAGTTGCTGCGAGAAGTTCAAGCGCAAAGGCAAGCGCTGTGGTTCTTGTCCGCTTAAGGGCTGTGCCTAATCAACTTTAGTTCTGCATCTTTGAAGCCATGAGATTGATTCTTATAGCTGTATTCTCATTCATTCAAATCGCGGTTTCTATGGCACAAATTCAGATAGTAAACAAAGAAGTAAACGGTCTCATATTTAAGTGTCGTGTGGCTGGAAACCCAACGGGTGAACCCGTGATTTTGCTGCACGGTTGGCCCGAAACTTCGCACATGTGGATTGGTCTAATGGAGAAGCTATCTGCCGAAGGCTACTACTGCATTGCACCCGACCAACGTGGGTTTAGTCCGCAGGCGCGGCCAACCAAAGTGAAAGACTATGCCATTGAATTCCTAGCAGGTGATGTGATTGGAATTGCTGATGCATTCGGCATTAAAAACTTTCAACTTGTGGGTCACGATTGGGGATCGGCAATTGGCTGGGCGGTTGTGGCGTTCTATCCAAAAAGAATCAAAAGCTGGACAGCCATGTCTGTACCGCACTTAAAGGCTTTTAGTGATGCCGTGCGTTTTGATAAAAAGCAGAAGAAGATGAGCCAGTACATGTCTTTCTTCCAATGGCGTGGAATTCCAGAATGGTTTTTACTTAAGAAAGACAGATTGAATCTTCGGAAAACTTGGAAGAAAAGTTCGCCCGAAGAATTACAAGACTATTTGGATGTAATTGGGAACAAACCAGCTTTAAAAGCATCGCTCGGTTACTACCGCGCAAACTATAAACTGCTGAAGAAAGGACAGGATATGGAAAACTATCTTGAGGTGAACACGCCTACTATGATGATTTGGGGAAAGAAAGATATTGCCATTGGACCAGTTGGTGTTGAGGGAACCGCCCAATACATGAAAGGGCCGTACGAATATGTTGAATTAGATGCAGGTCATTGGCTGATGCAAGAAGCTTTTGAAGGTTGTGCATCACCCATTTTAGCACATCTTAATAGAAATAAATATGTCTTTATTGGAGGAAATAACCGCTGATGAATCCCGTATCGGCATCTGGAAAATTGACGGTTCGGAAAGGCGGTTTACTTCTGATTATCCTGAGTTTGCTGCGCAACTTTCTGTAAAACATCCTAGAACACAATTGCAACGTTTTGCTTCGCGATTACTATTGGCTGAAATGTTGGGCGAAATGCCAGTTGTACAAAAAGATGAACACGGAAAACCTTTCTTACCTGATTATGAATTGAACATTTCCATTTCGCACACCGATGGTTATGCCGCTGTTATGTTGGGCAATGGAAATTTGGGGGTAGATGTACAGCATTACAAGCCCAATGTAATGACGGTTCGTAATCGTTTTTTAGATAATAACGAACTGGAAATGGCGCAGGATATTGAAATAACAACGCTGTTTTGGGCGGCCAAAGAGGCCATCTATAAATACAACGCAAAGCCAGGTTTGGACTTTCGAGAGCCTATTACAGTTCACTCAATACAAGACGGTATTCTCCCAAGTAGTTTCAGTTATAACGGCAAGAAAACAGAACTCAATTTGGGTTGGAAAAAGTTGGATGGGGCAATACTTGTCTGGACCACCTAGCGCTTAACGATAAACCAAGGATTTAGAAGGTTTTCTTTGTTGTATTGTAGCGGAGTTACTTCATCTTGCTGTGTTACCACACAACCAGAATTTCGCGCAATGGCATCGCCAGCGCCTGTGTCCCATTCCATGGTTGGGGCAAAGCGCGGATAAACATCTGCTACACCTTCTGCAACAAGGCAAAGTTTCAACGAACTTCCCATCGAAACTATTTCAACTTCTCCGTGTTGCTCCTTCATTTTGTCAAAGTATGCCATGGTTTCATCACTCATGTGCGAGCGACTTCCCACCATTGTGAACGTTGAATCGGTCTTTTGTTTGGGAAGTTTTTCTCCTTTAGAAAGGAGGTCCTCAATGCCCGAATGCGAAGCGTGTATCTTCGAGTAGTTGTTAATTTTGAAAGCACCTTTACCTTCAATTCCAACGTACATTTCGTCTTTAACGGGTACGTAAATGACTCCCGAAACCGGAATGCCATTTCTAATGA
>Ga0316208_1000291_pt1 | contig 66857 bp, 55 predicted proteins | sample 3monopyrite_MG_FD_204944 | JGI IMG/M metagenome (GOLD analysis project Ga0316208, IMG submission 204944) | Microbial mat bacterial communities from mineral coupon in-situ incubated in ocean water Damariscotta River, Maine, United States -... | ecosystem: Environmental > Aquatic > Marine >... | reverse complement strand
TTAAAATCAAAATTATACCAATTTTGATTTTAAATAGATTAATGAACTTAAATTAAGGATAACTACTTTTCTAAAAGGTGAAATTTTAGTAAATTTTGAATGGGTTGTTTTAGGGGGACATTAATTATAAGATTCATTTCTTGTGCAGACTCCTTTATGATAGGGTAAAAAAAATGAGCAATTGATCCGACTATATGTATCGTATGTTCTTTATGTTCTTTTGTTATCGGCAAGACGTGCCTGTTCAAAAACAATTTAAAATAATCTTTAACTATCTGCTTTAAATTAGAATCATTTTTAAGTAGGTTTGGAATGATTTGACATAAATTAGAGAGCAAATGTAAATCTTTATTTTTGTAAAACTCGGAAGTGAAATTCTCGGAAGACCAATTAAAATAGGCTTGAATCTGTTTATTAGTATCTTCATTGTAATTATGATTCAGCCAATTTGAAACAATTGTTTTTCCCAATTCTAATCCACCACCAATGTCGTCTATTAAATAACCATACCCTCCTTTTTTATTAATAATTTTATGCCCATCATAAAAAGCAGCAACACCACCTGTACCTAATATACAAATTATACCATTTTGATTAAATAGTGTTGACCTTGCAGCACCAAGTAAATCACTTTCAATATTTATGTTATGTAATGGGAATAAATTTTGAACTTTTTGTCGATTAATTGAATCACCGACACCGCTCCCATAAAAAAAAATTTTAGCGTCTTTCGGAATTGATAATTCTTTTAATTCTTTACTAAATTTATTGTCATTTCTGTTAGGGTTATATCCACTCAACTGATAACTTGATGTTAAGTCATTAGAAACAATTAATAAATCTGTTTTGGTACTGCCAGCATCAAATATATAAATACTGGAACCCTTCATTTATTCTACAATATCATCTTCTTCTACAAGATTGTCGTAAACACGAACCTTTTTCTCTTCAACTTTTTCAACAAAATAACAAACTGAATAATCTCTATATTCAATTTCGTTAATAGAAAAGTTTTTTAATTGAGGATTAACTAATCTAATTTCAGAGGCATGATAAATTGGAATCACTACGGCATCATCAATTAGTACTTGTTCGGCTTTAGCGAATAATATCATCCTCTTTTCTTCATCAATCTCAGACATGGCTCGATCATAATATTTATCAAACTCTGGATTGCTATATCGACCATGGTTAATTGATATTTTTTTTCCTTCTATAATATGCTTACTATGGAACTGTCCAATAAAATTTGAAGGATCTGGAAAATCTGCAATCCAACCGTAACGCCAAAAATTAATTTCACCATTTTCTCTTTTTTCATTAATTTCTTGCGTTGTAAATTTTTGAAACTCAATAGTCACACCTAATACATCAAATAATTGTTGTTTTAGCGTATTTGCTATTAGTTGATTAACGTCACCAATATTGTTGTACGATAATTTAACTGTAGGAAATCCTTTACCGCCTGGGTAACCAGCTTCTGCAAACAATTTTTGAGCTAATTTGGGATTAAAATTATATCCTTTAACAGTTTCAGAAGGGTATCCTGACATTTTAGGAATTATTCCATGAAAAGCAGGTTCTCCTTCTCCTTCAAGAACGTAATTAATTATTGTATCTCTGTTGATTGCATAATTAAATGCTTGTCTTACTTTCTTATCTCCAAATATTTCATTTGTTAATAAGAAACCATAGTATTGAGTCTGTAAACTGTTGATTGATTGTAATTCAAATTCTCTGTTTTTACCTTCTTTTGCTTCATCTAACGACCCCATAATATTTGGAATTTCAGAAACGGGAATACCCCAAACAAAATCAAGTTCACCACTATTAAATGCTGCTAATTCTTTTGATTTATCTGTGTCAAAAGTAATATCAACTTCTGCAATATATGGTAACTGATTTCCAAATTCATCTTTAGCCCAATAGTTGTAGTTTTTAACAAGTACTACTTTGTCTTTTGAAACCGATTTTAAAATATAAGGACCAGACCCTACAGCTTTATCTTTTATGTCAGCACCATATTTATCTAGTGCTTCTTTTGGAAACACGGCAGTTTGTGTTAATGCTAAAATATTTGTGAATCCTGCAAAAGGTTCTATTAATTCTATTTGAAAGGTATATTTATCGATTGCTTTTACACCACTTACTTCTTTCGCTGTTCCCTCAGCGTATTCTTTTCCTCCTTTGATGTAATCTTTAATTAAATATTGAGATTTGTTTAATTCGTCATTTGAACATAAATATTCAAATACGTATTTAAAATCTTCTGCTGTTACTTCTCTACCTTCTCCACCTTCAAAACATTCATCATTATGAAATTTTACACCTTTACGTAGTTTAAATGTATATATTTTACTGTCCGCACCTATCTCATAAGTTTCTGCAATGCAAGGTTCAATTTCAAGTGTTTTTTGGTTGAATTTCAAGAGACCTTCATGAATTTGCCCAGTAATGTGTTGAGAATAAACGTCTGCAATAGAGGCAGGGAATAAACTTGAATAATAATCCAAAGAGTTAACTTTTAAAATACCACCTAAATAACGTCCCCCTTCACCTTTTATCAATGTTTCAGGATTTTGTGCGTTGTCCGAATTAGTACCTTCTCCTGATTCGCCACAAGAAAATAATAGTGTTGAAATTGAAAGTAGTATTGAAAAATAAAGTGTCTTGCTCATAAAATGTTAATTTGAGAAACGCAAATATAATAATAAAAATAATTAATAAAAATATTTTTGCTTTATATTGAAGCTGATGGTTTAAATGGATTTTTATGGTAGTAACCATCATTATTAATAAATCTCAAACTAAATTCAAAGCCTCCTCTATAATTTGAAGATGTATTTAGTCGTGAAACATTGATATCATAAGACAAACCAAGTGAAAAATTTTCAACGCCAATATAGATTTGAGGGATAATAGCATCAAAAATATTTGTAATTCTCAGATCTACTCCGGCAGAAATTGACATTTCTTTTTTTAGTCCAGTGTGGTTTGTATTATGTCTAATATTATATTTCCACAATGTTCCAACCAATACTTCATGTTGCTTATTTTGATACATGATATTAAAATTAGGGTAAATGGACAAGTCTTCATGTATAGAAATGAGAGCGTCACCATGTAAAACAAATCGTATAGGCAGTTTTGAGTCGCCAAAACCAAATGAATAATCTGGTCGGTTTAGGTGATAAGCTGAAAAACCTATACGTGCATCTTTAGCACTTTTAGCGTAAAATCCTCTATTTTTTTTATGATACCAATAAGCAAGCCCAAAAGAAATGTCACCGTAGTTAAAAGGTGCAAATTCAACTCCTTCACCGTTGTTTAGACTAGGGTCAAACTTTATACCTGAATACTGAGAACCCCATTCCATTTTTGCAGGATTTATACCCATACTTGAATAGTTACCTTGTAAGCCTAAAACAAATCTTGCGTTACTGTTTACTTTTATATGGGTTGAGAAAGTGGCTCCAACATTTGTATTCCCTAATTCTATATCTCCAGACACATCTTTAAATACATGTGCGCCAATAGCAAAAAATACAGGTGATGGTGTATAACCTCTTTTTCCAAATGAATATTCAAAAGAGGATCCAAATGTCCTAAATGAATTGTCGATTGAGCGCCATTGGTCTTTCCAATTCATTTCAGCTTTAATGTTTCCATCAAAAGTACCTATAAATGCAGGATTTATTTGAAAGTTTCCGCGAATGGTTTGTGAAAAATGAATGTCCTGCCCATAAGTCAATATAGGTAATATCAAAATGATATAAAGCAGGGTTATTTTCATTATTAATTATATAGTTAATACTATTAATAACAATTAAAGTTTCGATTTGTTACTTTTTTTAACAAAAAAAGCATCAATATTTAAATTGATGCCTTAATTAATTTATTAAAATGTTTTTATTTCATCTCAAAGGTATCCATAAAACTGGTTGTAAAATTTCCTTTTCTGAATTTCTCATTTTTCATTAATTGTTGATGAAATGGTATTGTGGTTTTAACACCTTCAATGTAATATTCTTCTAATGCTCTTTCCATTTTTTTAATTGCTTCTTCTCTTGTTTGAGCGACAGTAATTAGTTTAGAAATCATTGAATCATAATAAGGAGGAATTGAATAACCTGCATAAACATGGGTGTCAATTCTTACACCATGACCACCTGGTTGATGATATTCAGTTATTACACCTGGAGAAGGTCTAAAACCATTATAAGGGTCTTCAGCATTAATTCTACATTGAATAGCATGCATAGTAGGGAAATAAGCTTCTTTTTGGATTTTTTCACCAGCAGCAAGCTTTATTTGTTCTTTGATTAAGTCGTAATTAATTACTTCTTCTGTTATGGTGTGTTCAACTTGAATACGTGTATTCATTTCCATAAAATAAAAGTCACGATTTTTATCAACTAAGTATTCAACTGTACCAACGCCTTCATATTTTACTGCTTTTGCTGCAAGTACAGAGGCTTTTCCCATTGCTTCTCGTAATTCTTTTGTCATAAATGGAGAAGGTGTTTCTTCAACCAATTTTTGATGACGTCTTTGAATTGAACAATCTCTTTCGGATAAATGACATGCATTCCCATATCTATCACCAGCAATTTGAATTTCTATGTGTCTTGGTTCTTCTATGAATTTCTCCATATACATTCCATCATTTCCAAATGCTGCTTTTGATTCTTGACGTGCAGAATTCCAATGGTCTTCCATTTCATCCTCCGACCAAACAATTCTCATTCCTTTACCTCCACCACCGGCAGTGGCTTTAATCATTACAGGGTATTTGACTTTTTTACCTTGTTTTTTAGCGTCTTCTAAGTCTTTTAAAAGACCTTTTGAACCAGGAATACAAGGGACGCCAGCGGCAATCATAGTTGCTTTAGCTGAAGCTTTATCTCCCATTCCGTCAATCATTTCTGGTGATGCTCCAATAAATTTAATCCCATTTTCTTCACAGACTTTAGAAAACTTTGCATTTTCAGACAAAAACCCATACCCAGGATGAATGGCATCTGCATTTGTAATTTCGGCTGCTGCTATAACCCTAGCCATATCTAAATATGATTCTGAAGATGCAGGAGGGCCAATACAAACGGCTTCATCAGCAAATCTTACGTGTAATGAGTCTTTGTCGGCTGTTGAATAAACTGCAACAGTCTTAATTCCCATTTCTTTACACGTTCTAATAACACGTAGCGCAATTTCTCCACGGTTAGCAATTAATATTTTTTTAAACATAAATTCTTCAATTTTTCAATGTACACTATTCAATCAGAAGTAAAACTGATTAAAATTAAATCGACTCTGTCGAAACTGTAAATTGGGATTTATATTAAGATGGATCAACTAAAAATAATGGTTGGTCGTATTCAATTGGTGTTGTATCGTCAACTAAAATTTTAACGATTTTACCTGAAACTTCAGACTCTATTTCGTTAAATAATTTCATTGCTTCAACAATACAAATAACATCACCTGGTGCAATTGAGTCACCAACATTTACAAAAATATCTTTTTCCGGAGATGGTCTTCTATAGAAAGTACCAATCATTGGAGATTTTATGGTTATATAGTTTTCATTTTCTTCAGATTTTGGTGCAGAATCGTTTGTTGATGTCGTTTCAACTGGTTGGTTTACGATTGGCGCTGAAGCTACTGCTGGTGCAGCAACTACTGTTGGTTGTTGCATCACCATTTGTCCTACTGGATTTTCAGTTTTAATTGTGATTTTAAATTCACCTTGTTCCATACTTACCTCACTTACGCCAGATTTTGAAACGAATTTGATTAAATTTTGAATTTCTTTTAAATCCATATTTGTTGTTTTAAATTATTGTTTTAAATTATTGTTTTAGGTTTATTTCGAATTGTATGCCCATTTAATGTAAATAGCTCCCCATGTGAAACCACCACCAAATGCAGCTAAGACAACATTGTCTCCTTTTTTTAATTTACTTTCCCATTCCCACAAGCATAAAGGAATTGTTCCGGCTGTTGTATTGCCAAATTTTTCAATATTAATCATTACTTTATCTTTCTCTAATCCCATTCTTCTGGCAGTAGCATCTATAATTCTTAAGTTTGCTTGATGTGGTACAAGCCAGTTTATATCTTCACTAGATAAATTGTTTTTTTCCATTATCTCAGCAGAAACATCAGCCATATTTCGAACTGCATTTTTAAATACAGTTTGACCTTCTTGATGGACATACATTCCAGGTGTACATGCATTTTCTTTAGTTATAGGTTCAACAGAGCCTCCAATGGCTTGTAGTAAATAATGTCTTCCCGAACCATCAGCTTTTAAAATCGAATCCTGAATACCAAATCCATTAGTGTCAGGTTCAAGTAATACACCACCACCACCATCACCAAAAATGATACATGTTGCTCGATCTTCATAATTAATAATACTTGACATATGATCGGCGCCAATTACAATTATTTTTTTGGAAGTACCATTTTCAATATATTGTTTTCCTGAATCTAAGGCATATAAAAAACCAGAACAGGCTGCACTAACGTCAAAGCCCCAGGCGTTTTTTGCGCCTACTTTATCACAGATTACATTTGAAGTACTTGGAAATCGATAATCACCAGTAATTGTACCAACAATTATCATGTCAATTTCTTCAACACTAATACCTCTTTTTTCGCAAATTCCTTCTACTATTTTTACACCAAAATCAGATAAAGCTTCACCGTCAGCAGCCATTCTTCTTTCTTTGATTCCTGTTCGAGAAACAATCCATTCGTCATTGGTGTCAACTAATTTTTCTAAATCGGCATTGGTTAATCTTTTCTCTGGTACATAACCTTGAACAGATGTAATTGCGGCAGTAATTTTACTCATTTGGTTTTAACTTTCTTGTTGCAGTAAATATTTCCTTGTTTTCTTAAAAAGCAAACAGGGGGTAAAAGTATTAAAAAATCGGTAAAACAGGCAATAAATTGATTTTTTTAACTAAAAAAACACCATTTTAGATAAAAAATGGTGTTTTTAGTGTGTTTTAAACAAAAAAAGCTTGCTATAAATTATAGCAAGCAAGTTTGAAGTAAATACTTCAGTTTTATATTAAATTGCTACTTCTTTTTCTGCAACTACCTTCCCTTTGTACATTAATTTTCCTTCATGCCAAAAAGCTCTGTGGAATAGGTGAGGCTGTCCTGTTGTTGGACATGTAGAAATGTTATCAGCTACCGCTTTAACGTGAGTTCTTCTTTTGTCTCTTCTCTGTTTTGAGATTTTTCGTTTTGGATGTGCCATTTTATTTTAATTTAATTTTTATTCTTTAATTTATTTAATGCCGACCACCTTGGGTCGGAGTACGCTTCATTATCAGTTGAGTCGTTAGTATCAGCTTTAGATTCTTCATCTTTTACTAATAAATAACTTTCCATCTTTTTCAACATATCTTGGTTACATTCTCCTTCATTGTGAAGTCGTCTGTTTGGTAAACTTAAAATTGTAAATTCATAAATTGGATGTGAAACGTCTATTTCTGTTTCGTTTGGATAAACGACTATTACTTTTTCGTCATCCATTTCTTCATCACCAAATCTATAAATCAATTCATTGCTAGATTTTACATCTAAATAAAAATTGTCTGTACATCTATCGCACATTACTTCTACTTTACCTTTTATATCAAAGTTAAGAATCATCATGGTTGTTTTTTTCTCTAATGAGATGTTTACTTCCAGTTCTGCATTCTTAATTTCTGAATACTCAATATGTTCAAAGAACTCATTCCCTACTTTGTAGGTAAAATCATGAAATCCGTCTTTAAGACTTGTGAATCTTATTTTGTAATCTTCTTTCATAAAAATACCCCAAAAATCGGAGTGCAAAGATATAAATTAATTTTTATAAATTTACTTGTTAACAAATAAAATTTAATCTAATTTCATTTCTGGAACAGTATCAGGAATAATTAAATGCCCTTCTGTTGCATTCTTAATGTCGTCAACGGTAACACCAGGGGCTCTTTCAATAAGATGAAATTTATTGTTTTTTACTTCTATAACAGCCAAGTTTGTTATCACTTTTGTTACACATCCAACTCCGGTAAGAGGCAGTGAACATTTTTTTAGAAGTTTTGATTCACCTTTTTTATTTGTGTGCATCATTGCTACAATAATGTTTTGAGCAGACGCGACTAAATCCATAGCTCCTCCCATTCCTTTTACCATTCTCCCAGGAATTTTCCAATTGGCTATATCACCATTTTGAGAAACTTCCATAGCTCCAAGTACTGTTAATTGCACATGTTGACCTCTGATCATTGCAAATGATGTGGCTGAGTCAAAAATAACAGCGCCTTTATTTAAGGTTACAGTTTGTTTTCCGGCGTTAATAAGGTCAGCATCTTCTTCTCCATCAAATGGAAAAGGACCCATGCCTAAAATCCCATTTTCAGATTGAAATTCAACTTCAATTCCTTTAGGTACATAGTTTGCAACCAAAGTTGGTATTCCAATCCCTAGATTAACATACCAGCCATTTTGTAATTCTTGTGCAATTCGTTTTGCTATTCCAATTTTATCTAAAGCCATTTTTTTAGTTATTAATGAATAGTTATTAAGTAATACAGTTTTACTGTATTTAACTTTAAGTCTATTTTATTTTTGTCTTACAGTTCTTTGTTCAATTCTTTTTTCAAATTTTTCACCTTTGAAAATGCGTTGTACAAAAATTCCGGGTGTATGAATAAAGTTAGGGTCTAATTCTCCTGCTGGAACTAATTCTTCAACTTCAGCTATAGTAATTTTACCAGCCATTGCCATCATAGGATTGAAATTACGAGCTGTCGCTTTAAAAATTAAATTACCTTCTGTATCTCCTTTCCAAGCTTTTACAATCGCAAAATCTGCTGTTAAAGCTGATTCTAAAATATGAGGCTTTCCGTTAAAATCTTGAACCTCTTTCCCTTCTGCCACTTCTGTTCCATAACCCGCAGGGGTGTAAAAGGCAGGGATTCCTGCTCCACCAGCTCTGCATCTTTCAGCTAAAGATCCTTGAGGAATTAAGTCAACTTCAAGTTCGCCTGAAAGCATTTGGCGTTCAAACTCATCATTTTCACCAACATAAGATGAAATCATTTTTTTGATTTGCTTTTTTTGTAACAATAAACCAAGTCCAAAATCATCTACACCTGCATTGTTTGAAATACAGGTTAAACCTGTGACATTCATTTTTACTAATTGTGCAATGCTATTTTCGGGGATACCACATAGGCCAAATCCACCAAGCATTAAGGTCATGTTGTCTTGAACACCTTCAAGTGCTTCTGTCACGTTATTAACTACTTTGTTCATATTAATTTGATTAAAATAATATATCCGGATTATCTGATTTTTTACAATTAAAAATCGATTGATCATAAAAAGCGGGTGCTTCAAAATCACCGGTTGAAATATCTATTGTTTTGTCTTTATAAACTTCTTGCATATAATAACCATAAATAGGTAGTGCCATTCTAGCTCCTTGTCCCCAAGGGTATGAACGGAAATGAATTTGCATATCGTCTGCACCAACCCAAACACCGGTCACTAAATCGGGTGTTAAACCCATAAACCAACCATCACTTGCGCCATTAGTTGTTCCCGTTTTTCCGGCTGTTGGGTATTTAATTCCGCCCCATGGTCTTGAACCTCTTAAACTTCCACTTGTTGAATAAACTTTACCTCCTTGGTATGGATTTGAAGCTCCATTAACAGCACCTTTCATCATTCCAATCATGGTGTAGGCTAATTCTTCTGGCATAGCTTCATGCATTTCATACTCTAAATCAATAATTACATTCCCATTTTTATCCTCAACACGCATAATGTAAACGGGCTTGGTGTAAACACCTTTATTTGCAAATGTGCTTTGTGCTCCAACCATGTCGTAAAGCGAAATATTCATAGGTCCTAAACACATTGATGGCACTATGTCTTCTGGTCTTAGGTTGATACCAACTTGTTTAAGAAGTTGTGCTACATAATTAGGACCTTCAATTGCTCCCATTTCTCTCATTATTGCTGTGGTGATGTTATTTAACGATCCGGCTAAGGCGCATTTAGCGGGGATTAATTCCCCAGTGTTTTTTGTTCCTGTTGATGGACACCATGTTTTTGTTCTGGTAGGAGAAACAGGAACATCAATGCAATAACTCATATCTGAAAAAGTAAAGCAAGGATCTATGACCCCTACACCAATTGCAGCAGCATATATAAAAGGTTTTATGGTAGATCCAACTTGTCTTTTGGTTCTTTTAACGTGGTCTAATGAAAAATGATTAAAGTTTGGTCCTCCTACCCAGGCTTTTACAAATCCAGTTTTGGGATCCATAGACATTAAACCTGCCTGTAAAAAACCTTTGTAATATTTAATAGAATCCATTGGTGTCATAACAGTGTCGATATAACCGTTATATGAAAAAACTTTCATTTCGTGAGGCGTTTTAAATGCTTTTTCTATTGTCGCGTCACTTAATTTTTGAACTGTTTTCATTTGGTAATAACGCTCAGTTTGCTTCATACCTCTTTTCATTATGGCGGCAATTGTTTCTTCAGCATTTTTGGTGTCGTTAGCAAAAGGCGGATTTTTCACACTTTTTTTATAGTTATTTTTATCAAATTCTGGTTGTAATGTTTCTTTAAAGTGTTTTACAACGGCTTCTTCTGCATATTTTTGCATTCTTGAATCAATGGTGGTGTAAATTCTTAAACCGTCTTTATAAATGTTATACGGATCTCCATTTTTTTTTGCGTATTTAAAAGAACCATCTTCATTTTTTAATTTGAATTTTTTAGACAATTCACTTCTTAAAACTTCTTTAAAATAAGGTGCAATTCCCTTTTTATGATCAACCACTTGATAATCTAGGGTGATAGGGAGTTGAATTAAAGAGTCATATTGTTGTTGCGTTATGGAAACGGGTAAGTTAGGGTTGTCAATGTCTTTTTTCCATTGGCTTAGTACAACATTTCTTCTGTGTAAAGTGGTGTCATAAGCACGTAAAGGATTGAATAAAGATGGGTTTTTTGCCATTCCAACTAACATGGCAGCCTCTTCCATTTTTAAATCTAAAGGTGATTTGTTAAAATACACATTTGCTGCGGTTTCTATCCCTACGGCATTATTTAAAAAATCAAAATTATTAAGATACATGGTAACAATCTCTTCTTTGGTATAAGCTTTTTCAAGTCTAACTGCTAAAACATTTTCTCCAAATTTTTGTTTTAAACGTTCCATTTTATTTTTGGAAACACCACCTCTAACTGTATCGTTTAAAGTATATAATAATTTGGCTAATTGTTGAGAGATTGTACTTGCTCCACCTTTGTTTTTTCCCATTAAACCATATCCAACTGCTCTGGCTAATCCTTCAGCATCAACGCCTGAATGTTCATAGTAGCGTTTGTCTTCTGTGGCAACAAGAGCCGAAATTACAAACGGTGAAATTTTAGAATAGGAGATACTTTTACGGTTTACACTCCAAAAACGTCCCATTTCTTTATTGTCAGAAGTGTAAATGATTGAAGCTTGTTTATCTGGTGGATTAGATAAATCCTCATAAGAAGGAATGTTTGCTTTAGCTTTTTCGAGCATAAAAACAATTACAAATAAGGGAGTAAAAGCACCAATCCACGTTAAAATGAGGATGATTCTTTGTAGTTTTCGATTTAAAACCGGTTTAGATTTTTTTTCGTTTGCCATAGTCTGATTATCAAAATGTAAAAATACATATATATAATTAAGTTTAAATAATATCTGCCTTTTTTTTATTATCCATTGATACTTTAATTAAATTTGTGGCGTTTTGACTATTATTAAAATATGAAATTTAACGTTATATTCTCTTTTTTTGTAGGTTTCCTTTTTTTTATAGGATGTTCTAAAAAGCCAATTGTTGAAGATGGGGCTATCATTTATAAAACAAGTGCAGAATTTATAAATGGTGATATTTTAACAGATTCAGTCTATTTTTCAGAGTTTGGGAATACATCTTTTAGAACAACAGAATATGCGCGAACAGGAAAATACAGCATTAAATTGGACTCTTCTCATGTCTATGGATTTTCTATTACAATTGAAAACCCAAAAGAAGGAGAATTAATATTTGCATCTGTTTGGCAAAGAAAAAATGCGATTGATGGCACACTAATGTGTTCTATGGAAGGTAAAAACAAAAGAACAATCAGAACGTTTAAAAATAATCCAAATCAAAATGAGTGGTTTAAACACAGTTTAAGTGTAATTGTTGGTGAAAATGTAGATAAAATTAATTTTTATGTTTTTGCCGGTGGAAAAGAAGCTTTTTTTGACGACATAAAAATTCAAAGATTTCCTAAAATTCCAGAATTAAATGAAAATCAAAAAAAGAATGAACTTAAAATTTACATACCAGACTCGTCTAATTTAAAATTAGAAGATTATATAAATCATGCGTTAACGGGATCAACTATAACAAAACAAGATAAAAAATATGTACCCGCATTTATCATTACTAATTATGATTCCATACCTATTCAAATGAGATTAAAAGGTGATTGGACTGACCACTTAACATCAGGAAAAATATCATACCGAATAAAAGTAAAAGGCAATCATTCTTTTATGGGGTTAAAAACATTTTCAATCCAGCACCCCAGTACCAGAAACTATATGCATGAATGGTTTATGCATAAGTTATGTGATAAAGAAGGTTTATTGTCAACTAAATATGATATGATTCCTGTTGAAATTAATGGTGTTAATAAAGGCGTTTATGCGTTAGAAGAACATTTTGATAAACAATTATTAGAAAGTAGAAATAGGCGAGAAGGGCCAATTTTAAAATTAGATGAAAGTGCAGTTTGGGCAATGTCATATTTAGGTAGTTTAAACCAAAACGATAGTTTCGGTAAAAGTCAGCCTTATTTTAGAGCCAGTTTTGTGAGTTTATTTAAAAAAGGTAGAACTTTAAAAAATCCGGTTTTAAAAAAACAATTTATTGAAGGTGCTAAATTATTGAACTTGTTTAAAAATCAGCATGAAACTATAGAAGATATTTTTGATGTAGAATCTTTAGCTAAATTTTATGCCCTACTTGAACTTGGGAATATTGACCACGCTTATGCGTGGCACAATAGACGATTTTATTATAATCCAATTACGCAACATTTAGAATTAATTGGTTACGACATGATTCCTGGGCAAACAACTACAAATCAACTTTATATTTATGAAAAACTTAAGTTTAAAACTGACGCAGAAGAAATGCAGCTCACAAAAATGACATTAAATAACATTGAGTTTAAATCTTATTATTTAAAATATTTGAAAAAATTTTCTGATTCATCTTATTTGGAATCTTGTTTTAATCAAATGGATTCAATGATTATTCAAAAACAAAATATGTTAGCAAATGAGATTGAAAGTTACCAATTTGACAAAGCATTTTATTTAAATCGTGCAAAATTAATGCGTGATGATTATGAAAAGGTTGATTCAGCTTGGCAGGTGTATTTATCAAAAAATCCAAATCCACAAGTTTTTATAAATGAAAATGATTATTTGCCAAATAAAGATACATTTTATTTAGAAGATATTTCGGTGAATGCCTATGTACACAAATTGGATTCAGCTAAGTTTGAATTAGAACTAGAAAATTACCATACAAATAATGTGAGTATTATTGGTTATAAAATAAAAGGTGATACACTTATAAGTTTAGACAATGAGATTACATTAAATGGATTTGTTAATCGAGATTTGATTCCACAAGCAAATATTATTGTAAATAAAAAACCAAAATATATTGTTTTTAAAACAAGCAATAATCCAGATAATATACTAACCAAAAAAGTGTTTAAATGGCAAAAACCTAAAGGGATTACTACTCGAATGTCTTTAGCACAAAGTTTTAAAAGAAACTCAAAATTTTACAGTGTTAAAGATTCAGTTTTAACCTTTAAAAATGGAAATTATTTGATTGATGAATTGATTTATATACCTAAAAAATATAAAGTTATTATTCCAAAAAATACAACAATTAATTTTGTAAATGGAGGCGGGATTATAGCTAATAATAACTTTACTGCTGTTGGTAATAAAGAAAATCCTATTGTTTTTAAATCTTCAGACCGTAATAATAATGGGATTACAATATTACAAGCCAATCAGGTAAAAATGGCTTATGTAATAGCCGACAGTTTAAACACTTTGCATTATGGAAATTGGAATTTAACCGGAGGGATTTCTATTTATGAATCAGAAACAGAAATTGACAATTGTGAGATTAAAAATAACACCTGTGAAGATGCTTTAAATATTATTCGTTCTCATTTTATAATTACGAATTTAACCATAAAAAACACAAAATCAGATGGGTTTGATGCTGATTTTTGTACCGGGTCGATTTCATATTCAAAATTTGAAAATACAGGTAACGATTGTATTGATTTTTCGGGCTCAGTCATATCAATTTCAGATATTGACATTTTAAATTCGGGAGATAAAGGGATTTCAGGAGGTGAACGGTCTGCATTAACACTAAAAAATATTAAAATAAATGGGGCTATAACAGGAGTCGCAGCAAAAGATGATACACACATAACAGGAGATGGGATTAATGTTACAAATGCTGAGTTTGGCGTGGCGGCATTCCAAAAAAAAGCTGAATACGACAATGCTTTTATTGATTTGAAAAATGTAACCTACAAAAATCTTCAACAATACGGATTAGTTGATTTAGGTTCATTAGTTGTAATTAATGGGCAGTACTTTTATGGCGGAATGAAAATAGATATCGATAAAATGTACGCAAGATTTGAGAAAAAGTAGTTCTATTTGAATCCAATTTTTGTGATTTTTTCATTTTTCTGTTTTATAAAATGTTTCAAATAATTGAATATTTCTAAAATTTTATCGTCTTGACCGGATAATTTTTGTTCGATTTGTTCTACTTTTAGTAAAATATCTTTGTGATTAAGCAGTAGTTCTTTTAATTTGATAAAAACACGCATAATTCGAATATTTACCTCAACTGCTCGGTCACTTTTTAAAACAGATGATAACATTAAAACACCATGTTCAGTGAAAGCATACGGGAGTTTTCTTCTTCCTCCCCAACTTGAAGTCGCATTTTGCGACATCAAGTTTTCCCATTCAATTTCAGTCAGTTGAAACATAAAGTCGTTAGGGAATCGGTTTAAATTCCGTTTAACCTGTTCATTAATCCGTTTTGTATCAACATTATATAATTTTGCTAAATCACTATCAATCATTACTTTTTGGTTTCGGATTAAATAAATTTTATCAGCAATAATTTCTTCTGGTATTAAGTTCATCTTCTAAAGTTGTTTTTATAAAAAAATAAAGGTGTTTATCTTAATAAACACCTTTATTACTTCATGCCATACTTAAATTTGATTTAAGCACCTTGTCTTTGTTGATTGATCAACAAAATTTCTTCAACTTGAATTTGAGTGAGCTTATTTTTTTTACCATTTAAGTCAGTCATCACTTTATTGATTAACTTTCCTTCAACAGCTATCATTTGACCTTTTTTGACGTATTTTTCAATTAAATCAGCTTTCTTGCCCCATGCAACAACGTTATGCCACTGTGTTTGAATTGATTTTCCATTTGGATCATAAATGGTTTCGTTAGTTGCAAGTGAAAATTTTGCCAATTTAACACCATTTGTGAAAATTCTTATTGCTGGAATGTTACCGATTCTGCCAATTAAGTTAACTGTATTTTGTAATGAATTCATATTATTTTGTTTTGTAATGATTATATACCTGATTTATGCCTTACCACTTAACATTAAAATTTCGTTGACTTTAATCTTAGTGATGTAACGTTTTGTTCCATCTTTAGCGTCATAATTTTCATATACAATTTTACCATCTACTGCCACTTCCTCACCTTTTTTAATAAATTGTTCAATGATTTCAGCAATTTTACCCCATGCCTCTAAATTGTGCCATTGTGTTATGGTTTTCTTTTCACCTTTACTGTCTGTAAAATGTTCGTTTGTAGCCAAAGATAATTTAGCAATTTTTTTTCCATTTTGAATGGTAATTATTTCTGGGTTATTACCAATATTTCCGATTAATTGTACTTTGTTTCTTAAATTGTTCATGATGTTTATATTTATGTGTTTGTTATTTTACGTTGTTTAGTTTGATTGTTTTGTGTCGTTATTATTTTTGCTTTCCGCCTAGCATTACAATTTCATTCACTTTTACTTTTGTAGCGTATCTTTTTGATCCATCTTTTGCATCATAAGATTCATGAACTAATTTTCCTTCAACTGCAACTTCTTGTCCTTTTTTTAAAAATTGCTCGACTATGTCAGCTGTTTTATTCCATGCGACTAAATTATGCCATTGCGTTTCTGTAATTTTTTCGCCTTTTGAATTCTTATACGTTTCATTTGTAGCTAAAACTAATTTTGCAATTTTACTTCCATTTTCAAAAGAAATAATTTCAGGTGTTTGACCTAAGTTTCCAATTAACTGTACTTTGTTTCTTATACTGTTCATTTGTGTTGTGTATTTAATTAATATTTAGTTTAATGCCGATTCAATTGTTTCGACACTGCAAAGTAATGGAAACCTCAAAACTTTAATCGTATATTTAACATTTGTAAACGAATAAAATACGTTTGTAAATGATTGTAAATTATTAAACAACTAGCAATTAAGTATTTGTGAATTTAATAAAAATAAAATTATTTTATGTTTTTATTGGTTTTAAATCTAAAATGTATTGATTTTTGAATGAGTGTGGATATGAGAATGAGATTTTTGGTGTAGTTTTTGATATTTTGTTATCTTTATAAAATCATGAAAAAATTAATATTTGTTTTAGCTTTAATTCATTTCAGTATTGCCCAAGCAGCAATTAAGCCTGAAGTTGTTTTAACAACTGGTCATAATGATCAAATAAATGAAATGACTGTCAGTTTAGATAATAAATATTTGGCATCAGCAGGAAATAATAAAATTGTTAAAATTTGGGACATTGCTTCTAATCGTGAATATAGAAGTTTTTCTGGTACAGACGGAAGGGTTGACCAATTGGCATTTTCATCAGATAATAATAAATTAGTTGCTACAACAACTAACGGAGAATTAATAATATGGAATGTGCTGACTGGAGAAACTGAGTTTAAAACTGTTTGCAATAGTGGTTTTAAAGGACTTAGTTTTTATAATGAGGGCAAAAATATTTTATTTTTAAATGAGAATTCGAACTTATCATCTTTAACTCTTTCAAGTAAAACAACAGAAGTTTTAAATTCTGATATCTATGTAACAAATATGGTGGTTGACCAAAAAAATCAAATCGCTTATGTTTGGGGAGTAAAAGGGAATGTTGATTATTATGATTTAAAATCTAAATCTATTATAGCGACTCATAATTATTTTTCAAAAACAATATTTGCTTATACCGAACCCCGAATATCAAGTAACGGAAAGTATATTATTAATGCGTATGCGGATGATATTATCAGAGTATTTGATACTGAAACCGGAGAGATTATATTTAAAACGCCCAAATTTGAAGCTAAAATAATGGCTTTTGAAATGGACCCTGTTAAACCTGTTATCTATTTTACATTGCACACGGGGGATGTTGTTTTTTATGATTATTTAAAACATAAAAAAATACATTCATTTAAAGATCCTACTTTTATTGCCAATTGTATGACGATCTATTCTACAGGAAATATTTTAATTTTAGCAAATTATAATGTTATTAGATTTTTGAATACTAAAAATAAAAAAGTATTTAAAACTTTAAAACCCAATATTCATAAAATTATTAATATGGCTTATGATCAACAAGGAAGATACCTTGCCGTTGCAAGTGATAAAGTAAATATTCAAATTTGGGATTTGAGATATAACAAAATAATTAAAACTTTAAAGGGATTTTTTCCTTGTGAATTTTCTCCTGACGGTAAAGAATTAATGACTATGTCTTATACTCTGAAACTAGCAGTGTGGGACGTTGAAAATAAATGGAAAAAAAAGACGGAATATGATACTGAATCAGAATTAATTCAGAAAATAGCTTTTTCGCCTGATGGAAAATATGTTGCAGGGTCTGGATATCAACAAATCATCAAAGTTTGGGATAGGTCAACAGGTAAATTAATAAAAAAATTAAAAGGACACACAGCCGGTATTTTAGCACTCGATTTTCACCCAACAAAACCAATATTAGCATCAGGAAGTCATGATGGGACACTTAAAATATGGAATTTTTTACATCAAAAAGAAATTCAAAGTTTTACAGATCAAACCGTATCTGTGTCGGGTGTTAAATTTAGTCCTGATGGAAAACTTTTAGCTTCATCAGCCTGGGATAAAACAGTTTTTGTAAGAAATATTTCTGATTGGTCATTAAAATATAATTTAAAAGGGCATACCAATAGCATCATTGGTTTAGATTTTAACAAAACAGGAGAAGTGCTAGTGTCTTATGCCGGCAATAATTCCGTTTCGGCTGCCGATAATTCTTTGATATTTTGGGATGTAAAAACAGGTAATCAGTTATGCCAAGTAAAAGACCATGAATCTGGAATTACAAAAGGATTTTTTGATTTAGATGCAGACTATGTTTTTTCATGTTCAGATGATGGAACCGTTAAAATTACAGACTATAAAAAGAAAAAAACAATCGCAACTTATGTGGCTATTGGTGATGATGAGTTTATGATTTTTACACCCGACAATTATTATATGGCTTCCCGAAAAGCATTAAAGGGCATCTCTTTCAGAATTAATGGAGCTTTAGTACCTTTTGAACAGTTTGATATATACTTAAATAGACCAGACATTGTAGCAAAAGAAATAGGTAAGTCGTCAAAACAAATAATAAATGCTTACTACTATTTGTATAAAAAACGACTTAGAAAATACGATTTAGATGAAGGAAGTATTGATTTAGATTACCAAGTTCCATTCATTTTAAAAGAAAGTAAAATTCCATTAATAACAACGAATAACTCTGAAAATGTAACTGTAAAATGTTGGGATGAGAATCATAATCTTAAACAAATCAATGTGTATGTAAACGGAACGCCAATTTTTGGTGAATCCGGATTTAGAATTACTGAAAATGTAAAGTCGTATCGAAAAACAATAGATATTCCTTTGTTAGATGGTAAAAATACAATTCAAATTTCGTGTTTAAATACCAATGGTGCAGAATCGTTGTATGAAACTTTTGAAATAATAAAAGAAAAAACAGGTGTTAAGAATGATTTATATATAGTTTCAATAGGTGTTTCTAATTATAAAGACTCACGTTTTAAACTGACTTATCCAACTAAAGACGCTAAAGATATGATGAATAAATTATCAGAATCAACCGAACTATATCAGAATGTAAATACTAAAATACTCTTGGACGAACAAATGACGCTTCAAAATTTTGTAGCACTTGAAGACTTTTTTAAAAATTGCAAGCATAATGATATTGCAATAATATTTATGGCAGGGCATGGAGTGTTAGATGCCAATTTTGATTACTTTTTTGGTACGTATGATATGGATTTTAATAATCCATCTAATTTAGGTTTACCTTACGATCGTGTGCATGAGTTGTTGAATAAAATTAAAGCATACCGAAAACTGTTGATAATGGATACTTGTCATTCAGGTGAGCTAGATAAAGAAGAAATTGAAGCAGGTCCAGAACCAGAAGTTGACGATAGTGATATTGAATTTAGAGCTGCAGGTGTTTCAGTTCGCGTAAAAGAAGGGTTTGGTGTAGAAAATACTTCAGAATTCACAAAAGATTTATTTTCAGACACCAGAAAGGGTAGTGGCTCTATTGTTATATCGTCTGCTGGTGGAGCGGAATACGCAATGGAAAGTGATGAGTGGAAAAATGGCTTGTTTACTTATGCTTTCTTAAATGGATTTGAGCTTAAAAAAGATATGTATGGTAAAGATGTGGCTAATGCAGATTATAATGGTGATGGTTTTGTAGAAGTTTCAGAAATTAGAAGATATGTAAATGATGAAGTGAGTGTGCTGTCAGGTGGAAAACAATTACCATCATCAAGAGAAGAAAATATAAGTCAAGATTATCCAATTTATCAAAAATAAAGCGAAATATATAATAATTGTTTTGGTTACATTATCTGTAGTGTCTTGTAAAAAGAGTAAGTATAATTCCTCTTATTTTGAGATTAAAATTAATGGAGAAAAAAGATCATATTTGCTTCATAAACCAGATAATTTTGATACACAGACTGAAAAAAGTTTAATTATTGCTTTGCACGGTGGAACAGGAAGTCCTAAAAATATTGAAGACCAATCTCAATTGAGTGTATTATCAGATTCAGAAGGTTTTTTAGTGTGTTATCCTGAAGGTTATAAAAGGACATGGAACGCTGGTGGTTGTTGTGGTAAAGCAGTAAAAAATAATATTGATGATGTTGCATTTATATCTGCATTAATTGATGAATTAATCACAACTTATCAAGTAGATTCTAAAAGGGTTTATGTTACAGGCATGTCTAATGGAGGGTTTATGACGTATAAATTGGCTTGCGAATTATCTAATAAAATAGCTGCTATAGCTCCTGTTGCAGCAACAATGAATGTAGAAAATTGTACACCTAACAATGCTGTTTCTGTTATTCATTTTCACTCTTATTTAGACGAAAGCGTTCCATATTTAGGAGGAGTAGGGAATGGGATTTCGGACCATTATAATCCGCCTTTAGATTCAATTTTAAATGTTTGGAATACGCTTAATAATTGTACAGCACCTAATGTTGAGGTGTATTCAGGAACAGATTATAGTTTACTTTCCTGGTCAAGTTGTGCTGATTCAACAGAAATAAATCTATACATGACAAATGATGGAGGACACTCATGGCCAATGGGGGGTAAACCCCGAAAAAAAGCAGATGATCCCTCTCAATTCATAAATGCGTCACAGTTAATGTGGACTTTTTTTAAGAATCATCCAAAATTTTAAAATTTTAAAATGAAAATATTTCCAATACATCTACCATCTATTCCATCAGGTCAAGTATATGGCTTTACAACCGACAATGGAATTGAATATGAAGTCCGATTTGCACGAAAAAAAGATAATATTTTACACGTAATAATTGCATTTGGCGTGTTAAATGAAGAATTTGAAGATGATGAATATGCACTTACGAATATGGGAGATATTTTTCAAGTTATGGCTACAATAGTTGCAATAATAAAAATTTACTTTAGCGAGCATCAACATGTTCGTATTTTTGAATTTACGGGAGTAAATAAACCAGATAAAGATTCAGATACTTCTCAAAGGTCATTATTATATATGCGCTATTTACCAAAAATTTTTAATGAGGATTGGAAAGTTGAAAAAATTGGAAATAAATTTTTAGTCCGAAAGAAGACATAAATAAATTACGGTTTAAAAAACTAGTATTACAAAAAAAGAATATCAAAATGAACACATCTAAAATAACCTGCCCAAACTGTAATTTTCAATTTAATGCTGAAGATGCAATAGCAAAAGATTTGGAAGAAAAATATAAAAAAGAACTTCTAATTCAACAGCAAAATATATTAATTGAGAAAGAAAAACAAGATAAAAAATTGGAGGAGCAGTTAAAAGAGTTACAAAACCAAAAAATTATTTTTGAGCAAAATCGTAAAAAAGCACAAGATGAATTTTTGGCAAGATTGAATACAGAAAAAGAAAAAATACGTCAAGATTTAAAAGTACAAGCCGAAAAAGAAGCAGGTGAAAAATCAGAATTAAAATTAAAACAATTAGCAGAAGATTTAGAGAAAAGTAAAGCTGAAAAAAGAGAATTGCAAAAAAAAGAAATTGAGTTTATGAAGAAAGAAAGTGAACTCAAAGAAAAACAAGAACAGTTGGATTTACAAGTGCAAAAACAAATTTTTGAAGCCAAACAAAAAATAGAAGAAGATACAAAACGTAAAGAAGCCGAAAAGTTTGAATTGCAAAAAAAAGAATTTCAAAAAAAAATGGAAGATCAACAAAAGTTGATTGATGAAATGAAACGAAAGTCTGAACAAGGCTCAATGCAATTACAAGGTGAGGTTCAAGAATTAGCGATTGAAGATGAACTTAAAACCCAATTTCCATTCGATTTAATTGAAGAAGTTTCTAAAGGAATTAGAGGGGCGGATTGTATTCAAACAGTACGCAATAACTTTGGAGTAGAATGTGGTAAAATAGTCTATGAATCTAAACGAACCAAAGTTTTTTCAAATGATTGGATTTCAAAATTAAAAGATGACGCACGCAGAGTAGGAGCTGAGGTAGCTGTGTTAATTACCGAAACTTTACCAAAGGACCAAAAAAGTTTTCTATTGGTGAATGGCGTTTGGATTTGTAGTTTTAAAGAATTTACAAGTTTAGCTTTAGCCTTAAGAGACGGATTGGTTAAAGTTCAAAAAGTTCAAGATTCAAATGAAAATAAAGGTGATAAAATGCAAATGCTTTATACATTTTTAACCGGAAATGAATTTAGAAGTCAAGTGGAAGGCATTATTGATGCTTTTACAACCTTACAAGACGACCTTGAAAAAGAAAAACGAGCCATGATGAATGCCTGGAAAAAACGTGAAAAACAAATTGAAAGGGTAAAGGCAAATACCATAAATATGTACAGCTCTGTAGAGGGAATTGCAGGGTCTTCAATTCAGTCAATTGAATCTCTAGGCTTAGGTGGACTGTTAGAAGAATAAAAATCAATATTTAGGCAACTTACCAAACGTTTTTAACGTATTAAAGTTGAATGAAATAAAACCAATTATTTTTCGTTCTATTAAGTAATGCGTATTAAACACATATTCATCATATTCATTTTATTTACATTTAGCACTGTAGCTAAAGCTTCTCATATTATGGGAGGTGAAATTACATGGGTGTGTGCAGGCGCAAATACTTATCAATTTCAGCTTGTTATATACCGCGACTGTAATGGACAAGATATTATTGCAAATAATTTAGATATTGAAGTGTGGGGACATCCAACCGTTTCAACCATTAACTGCCAATTAATTCAAACAATAGATTTATCTCCACTATGTACTGAAATTGGTGGAGGACCAATTCAAATAGATTGTGGAACAGGAACATTCGGAGGGAATGGTCCTGGTGCTATTCAAAAATTTGTTTTTCAATCCGCTCCAACTCTATTGACTGGAACACCGCCTAACGGTGGTTGGAACTTTACGTATGATGATTGGTCAAGGAGTTGGTCTTTAACCAATATTGATTCTCCTGCTACTTATGGCATAACTTTATCGGCAACTATGTATGCAGTTTCTGGAGCTAATCCTGGCGATTGTGTTGACGATTCTCCACAGTTTGCACAAGATCCATATATGCTATTGTGTGCCGGAACACCTTTTGAATTCAATTCTAATGTTTTCGACCCAAATAATGATTCATTGGCATTTTCTTTCGGGATTCCGTTAGATCATTTCCCAACCGGAAGTTATAATCCACCAACTAATCCAATTCCTGTACCTTATGTAGCAGGTTTTTCGGCAACAAATCCTACACCTGATGCCAATTTTAATGTGGGGAATATTCCTGCTTCTATCGACCCAAATTCCGGTACAATCTCATTTTTATCCAATACAACTGGTGATTATGTGATCAAACAAAAAATTGATTCTTACCGTAATGGTCAATTGATTTCAACCATAAACAGAGAAATTCAATTGGTGATTATTAATTGTGCCGGCGCAGTTAACACAGCACCTCAAATTACACCACCTTTTAATACAAATACGACTTTTGATGCTGAATTTTTTGCAGGAGACTTAATCAATTTTGACATTATTATTCAAGACAATGAATTTTTACAAGACGGCACACCGCAAACAGTTACACTTACCCCAAGTGGTAATTATTTTGGAACTAGTTTGACTAATCCCAATGCTGGATGTGATATTTTGCCTTGTGCAACATTAAATCAACCGCCAGTTATTTCGGGAGTTCAAGGGGTAACAACAACCTTTAATTGGCAAACCGATTGTGCACATTTAGCTGATGCAAATGGAGTGCAACAACAAGAGCAAATTTATGCATTCGTTTTAAGAGCGCAAGACGATTATTGCTCTGTTCCTGGTTTAACTTACAAAACAATTCGAATAAAATTAAAAAACTCAGCCGACCTTCCTCCTGCTGATTTACATTGTGTAAATGTTTTAACAAATGGAGATTTAGAATTAACATGGACTAAATCCGACCCAACAATTGGAACTTTTACTGCCTACGAAATTTATAGCATGCAAGATGGTTTAATAGCGACTATAAATGACGTAAATATTGAAAATTACACACACGTAGGTGCCAATGCAAATTTAGGGTCAAAAGATTATTATATATTGACTAAGTATGGGTGTAATGGAAATAATTCCGTGAGTTCAGACACATTAAGTTCGATTTTTTTAGATTTAAATGATTTGGGAGATGGTAGAATTAGTTTGACTTGGAATTTAACAGCAAATCCCATGAACAACGGAGATAATCCAATGCAAAATATAATGAGAGAATATCCGTCTGGAGTATGGACATTAAGAGATCAAGTGCCTTATGGAACAACTTTTTTTCAAGATACTATTGATGTGTGTAATGCTTGGTTAAATTATAGAATTGAAATCCCAAATAGTGCCGGATGTATTTCTGGTTCTAATATTGACGGTGACCAATTACAAGATATTATTAATCCATACATACCTACAGTGACTTCTGTTTCGATTGACACAGTTACTGATGCCGTTGAAATAACATGGAATCAAAACCAATCTCAAGATACGTATGGCTATATTATTTACCAAAATATTGGTGGATTTTGGGAGCCAATTGATACTGTTTATGGCATAGGAACAACATCTTATCAGAATACGAATACAAATTCTGATTTTGAAGCTGAAACTTATGGAATAGCAGCTTTTGACTCTTGCTTAACAAATACAACACCTGCAAATTATCAAACATCAGCTTTAAGCGAAAGTCATACATCAATTTTTGTGATAAATGAATTGGATATTTGTAATAAAGAGGTTGTTTTAAATTGGTCAGCATATAATGGGTTTGATGTTGAAAATTATGAAGTTATTGTAAAAATTGGTAATTCATCCTACGAAATAATTGAAACATTAGGTGGGAATGCAACATCTTTTACCCATTCAAATTTGACGCAAGATGTTGTTTATTACTACTACATTAGAGCCGTTGGAGTGAACGGCGTTACAGCAAATTCTAATCTTACTGAAAGATTAATTATACGACCAACAGCCCCAAACTTTCATTATTTAACAACCGCCACCCATTTATTAACCAATGAAATAGAAATTGAATGTTATTCTGATCCTAACGCAGCAGTGCAAGGTTATGATTTAGAAAAAAAAGGACCGAATGATGCTGATTTCACTTACGTTACCACAATGGCTCCTGTTTCTACACCATTTTTCTCTTTTTATGATGGAGATATTGATGCCAAAACAGGAGCGTATAGTTACAGAATAAATTTGATTGATAGTTGTGGAAATATTGGTGAAATATCTAACATAGGAACAACCATCTTTTTAAAAGTGAGTACGCAGGATGTTGAAATGAAAACAACTTTAGCGTGGTCTGATTATTTTGGGTTTGATGGTAATATAATCGAATACCGAGTATATAGAGGAATAAATGGTGTTTTTGATATAACACCAATAGCTGTTTTGTCTCCAAATATTCGTTCTTATGTAGATGATATTAGTGCTTTTTATGAATCAGAGGGTGAATTTTGTTATAGAGTTGAAGCGGTAGAATCTGTTAACAGTTATGGATTTGCTAAAACGGCTTTTTCAAACACAGTGTGTGTCACAATTGACCCTATTGTTTATATTCCAAACGCGTTCACAATTAATGGATTTAATCCCATTTTTTTACCGGTAATTTCTTTGTATGACTTTGAATCTTATGACTTGCAAATTTATAACCGCTGGGGCGAAATTGTATTTAACACAACCGACCGTTTTTTAGGGTGGAATGGGGTTGCTAATGATGGTGATTTAAAGTCAGAAGGGGTTTATGTTTATTTACTCAGATTTAAAGATGAATTTGGTAAAGAATATGAGTTTAAAGGCTCACTGACCATGTTATATTCTAATACAGAATAGTATTGAGTCGTTATATTTTGATAAGGATACAGTTTTATCGAGATTATTTCATTATATTTGAATTTATAAACCTCTATTTTATGAAAAAAACAATACTCAGTTTGTCTTTGTTTTGTTCGGCATTTTCTTTTGCTCAACTTAGCATTTCAAGAGATGTTATAGCCACATCAGGTTCAGAAATTAGTAATAGTAATTTACAAATCAATTTTACGATTGGTGAAACTTTTACAAGTACTTTATCATCTACAAATAATAAACTCTCAATGGGTTTTCAGCAAGGTGATTTATTTGTGGCCTCAACACCTGAAAAAGAACAAGAGGAATTAACACTTTTCCCCAATCCAGCAGATAATCAAATCACATTAAAAACAAGCCTTACTTCATCTTTTAATTACAATGTTTACGACATTTCGGGTAGAATCGTAATGAGCGGAAAAGGTTCAGGTCATTCATTAATTTTAGATTTAACAAACTTAGTACGTGGAAAATATTTTATAGAATATATTCCAGAAACTGGAGAAAATCAATATTTACCCTTTATAACAATACATTAATATTATGAAAAAATTATTATTTTCAATCGCATTTTTTGCGCTTACAATTAGTGCAATTGCACAAGCCCCTCAAGGATTCAACTATCAATCTGTAATGAGAGACAATGCTGGTTTAATTTTGGCAAATACACCTATTGGATTAAAAATTGCGATAAGACAAACTACTGCTACAGGTATAATTGTGTATGAAGAAACGTTTACACCAACAACTAGTACCTTAGGATTAATTAATGTTGTAGTTGGTGAAGGTGCCGCAACAACGGGTACATTTAATACAATTGATTGGGGAACAGGACCATATTTTGTTGAGGTTTCTGCAGACCAAACAGGAGGAACGAGTTATTCAATTATTGGAACTCAAAAATTAATGAGTGTGCCCTACGCATTATATGCCGAAAATGCACCTGCGGGAGCACAAGGACCAGTTGGACCACAGGGACCTGCTGGTGTTGACGGTGTAAATGGAATTGATGGGGTAAACGGAACTAACGGGACAGATGGTGTAAATGGCGCAGCAGGAACAACAGGGCAATCTTCTACTGATGTTTATGGTACATCTCAATTTACCGTTTTGGCATCAACAACCACTTTTACATTAGTGCCTGGTTTGACCCAAACAATTAATGTACCTGCTAACGCAATTGTGCTAGTTACAACGAGTGGAGGGGTACAATGTACTGCTGCGGGTGTTGCATTTGGAGCTGTAGATGTTGGGATTCATGTAGATGGAGTTGTTTCTACTCAAGCTGGTCAACAAGAAATTATTGCATCAAACACACAAGCTGTAGCTCAAATGATAGCGTATTGGTCTATGACTAAAACTTATACTTTGGCAGCCGGAAACCATACGTTTGACGTGAGAGTGAAAGATGCAGGTGGAAATGCAGATGCAAATGTGTCTGGTACAAATCCATTAATACAAGCGGTATTAACGGTTACTATTATTAAGCTATAAAATTCATTAACTAAAAAAAATGGGATTAAATCATTGATTTAATCCCATTTTTAATATGTGACAAGATTAGTTCTTTTTAACGACAAAAACAATCTTGATTTTTCCTTTATCATCCCCATTTCCTGTAACAGCTTTTAATGCTGCGTCATGGATAATAGTTGCAGATTTTTCTTGCGCAGGAGTCAATTTACCTTCAATATCAATTCCTCCATCTGAAACTACTCCACCAGTTTTTTGAATTAATATTGTAAATTTACCGTCACTTGGTTGAGTACTGTTAAAGGCATCTTTTTTTAAAGATTCTAACTCATTTGTAATTGTTGTTGGGGTTTCAATATTGTTAGACCCTCTTACGATTGTTTTAAAAACAAATTCATGTTTAATTGGCATAATATATTTTTTTATGATTTACCGTGAATTTAATAATAAAAACGAGCTTTTTGTAATTTTTTTTTATATTTTTAGAAGATTATGAAATGTAAGCTATTTGTATTTATATTCTTTGCCTTATCAATTGCGTATAACAATTCTGATGCTCAGGTGAATGTGATGGATAGTTTGGAGTCTGTTTTGATTAAGGAGAAAAATGAGATTAAGCAAATTGACATTTTAAACCAATTATTTGGAGCGTGTTCAGATTCAAATTTTGAAAGAGCTTTACAATATGCTAATCTTGCCTTAAAAAAATCTAAATATATCGCAGATGGCACATATGAATCAAAAAAACGAATGTCTCAAAGTGCAAACAATCTTGGTATAGCTTATCTTCAATTGGCTAAATATGATTTGTCATTGGAAAACTTATTGTACTCTTTAAATCTTGCAGAAGAAATTAAAGATACAAATAGAATGTCGAATTCAATTAATAACATTGGTGCTATGTATGGCTATAAAGGTGAACTCGAAAAAGCCTTTGAGTATTTTTCAAAATCTGCTGAACTCGACTTAGCTTATGGAAATTTAGAAGGAGCGGCTAGTTCATATACCAATATAGCCGCTTATTATTTTAGTGAATCGACTGGATTTGAAAAAGGCGATATTTATTACAATAAAGCACTAAAAATAGCAAAAAAATCAGGATCTGAAAATCTAATTGCAACCTTATACTCTGCACGGGCTATGGGATTAAGACAACAAAAACAATATAAAGACGCACTTAAGTATTATCAATTGGCTATTTCTATTAGAAAAGATCAAAACGATTTAGGAAGTTTGGTTTCACTGTATATAAATATGTCGTCACTTTATTTAAAGGTTAATAAACGTAATGACGCTAAAAAATACGGAGAATTAGCATTAGAATTAGCACTAGTCTTAAAATCGCCTGATGACATTATGAGAGCTTATGACGGATTGTCAGATATTTATGAGAAATCTGGTAATATGGGAAAAGCTTTAGAAACTTACAAAGTTTCAATGGAATGGAAGGATAGTATTTATAATATTCAATCAACTGAGGCAATCGCAGAAATGACTGCTAAGTATAATTTTGAAAAGAAAGAAAAAGAAAATGAAATATTAAAACAGGAAAAAGCAATTTCTGATTTAGAATTTAAAAATCAACAAAAAGAATTAGAAAGTTCAAGAATAATTATGTTTTCGGCTGTGGGAGGCGGGATCTTATTTTTACTATTAGCCTTTACTTTATACAATCGAAATAAGATTAAACAAAAAGCTAATGACGAATTATTGCATGCGAATAATAATTTATTAGAAGCAAAAAATATTATTGAAGCAAAAAATAAAGACATTACTGCAAGTATAGAATATGCAAAATATATTCAACAAGCCATATTGCCCAAAAAAGAAAAAATAGCTGAATGTTTTAGTGATAGTTTTTTAATGTTATTACCTAAAGATTTAGTGAGTGGTGATTTTTATTGGTTTCAAAAGTTTGGTAAATATTCGGTATTAGTAATGGCAGATTGTACAGGTCATGGTGTTCCGGGAGGATTTATGAGTATGATGGGAGCCGAAATGTTGAATCAAGTATTATCTGACCCTGAAATTGTTGACGCAGGTATTGCTTTAACTGAAATTGACAAACGAATTAAAAATAACCTGAACCAAGTGGGGTCTCAACGTCAACAAAATGACGGAATGGATATGGCATTATGTATTTTTGATTCAGAAGATCAAACAGTTCAATTTTCTGGCGCAAATAGACCTTTAATAAGAGTAAGAGATGGAGAATTGACCTTGATTAAACCCAATAAGTTTGGAGTTGGCGGTTTATTGGGTTTTGAGAAAGAATTTAAAACAGAAAAATTGGATATAAAGAAAGGAGACTGTTATTATATGTACAGTGATGGTTATCCTGATCAGTTTGGAGGTCCTAAAAATAAAAAATTCATGCGTAAAAGATTGAACCAATTATTATTGAGTCAGTCTTCTAAGCCAATGCAAGAACAAGAGACTAAGTTTTTAAATGAATTTAATGATTGGAAAGGCTCTGTAGAACAAATAGATGACGTTTGCCTAATAGGAGTTAGGGTGTAGAGTTCCTGTCATCTATTCACGAACACCCGAAAATAACAACTTTAGTGAGCCTAAATAGATGACGTTTGCTTAATAGGAGTTAGGGTGTAAAGTTCCTTTCATCTATGCTTAAAAAATTGAAAATAAGTAAAAAATGAATCTAAAATGACTCAAAATAACATTTTTTCTATTAAAACAATGAATAAACAACTGAAATTAAGTGAAAACACTAAATTGTATAGGATCAAAATTTGATTGAAGACCTAAATACTAATCAATAAAATCACCGCTTTCCCCATAAGAAGAATTTAGAGCACTTTTCAACACCGGATTAGTCAAGTATGTCTCTAACAAATACTTCTGTACTATCAAGGTTAGTCCAAATGGTCTGTATATTCCTACTATCATCTGTCGAGTATTCATAAACCATTATTGTATCTCCTAATGTCGTTGGGATAAACCATTCAAAAGTTTCTCCGAGTGGAATTTTCCCGTTCCAATTGTCAGTTGAAAGTTTCTCATTACTAAAATCGTGTTTTGATAAAATCCGCTTAAGTTCCTTTGGGCAAGTTTTAAAATGAAGCCAAATTGCATAGTCTATCTTAGGAACAACTTGGTCTTGATAGTTCAAAACTTCAACACAATCCGTTTTTCCTTTGTCGAATAATGCATCATAAATTTCGTCTCCCGTTCTCATCTTAAACGTGTCAGATACTTTATTGTAGGTCTTGCTTGCAATTTTATATCCTGTCCAACTTGCACAAACGATAAAAGCAACAAACACAAATAAAGAAGACAGTTTTAATTTCTTATTCTTCTTTGTGAATCCTAAAATGAGAGTCACAAGGAAAGTCAAGAAAATTAGTCCTGATATTATGGTTAAGATTATTACTTCTTTCATTCTTGTAATTGTCTTTCAGTTTTCTTACCTGACCGCCAACGGTCTAGTATAAGAATAGTAGCGGATTTTCAAGCACTAACTTTCCGTTTAAACACAGACCTTTTTTATATTTACTTACTTTCCTTTTAGCGATTAAACCGCTATTATTTTTATACATTGTTGTACACTGGCTTTTCTTTCCGCAAACTTGCTAGCGTTGGCAAAGTCATACTCTTTTGCAATTTTTGGCTTGTGTTATGGCTGAAGCGAATTGCAAATGTGTATGGCTTTTAGCGTTGGCTTTCAGTCTGTTTATATTTTTCCTTATAATAACTCAATTCATTATAAATTCCATTTTCTAAAATTCTCCAATATTTCCATCCATTTATACTGGTTTTTGTTATTGCTCTTCCAGCTCCACTTGGAAAAGGAAAAGTTTTCATTTTATTATCGATTTCAAATGTTATTGCTCCTTCTTTATCTAGAGTACCAATTACTTCATTATTCGGTGAAGAATAAACCTTAGTTCCGATTTTAATAATTCCAGCGTTTATAATCATTTTTAAAGTTATGTCTGGTATTTCTTTGTAAGCCATATTCTAGTCTTTTACTGCAAATCGAATTCGATAAAGTTGCTTTAAAGAATTTTTAATAGGTTCATAATATTCTGAAATACCATATATTTCCATTAAAGCATTTTCAAAAGCGATTCTGTCTGCTGATTCTAATTCCTGTTCAAGCGGCAATCTGTTTCTTTGCATCATAGGTCTAAACAATTCAACAATTTGTAACTTTTGTTCATCGGTCAAAATATTTGGATTCAAAATTTTAAAATCTCTTTCAAATTTAGTAGCTCTTAAATCTAAAGCACCCAAACCACGACCAAAACCAAAACTTTCAATTAAAAACAAGCTTGCTGTACAATTGAGAAGAGCCAAGTATAAAATTTTGTTTACATCTTGAAATTCATTTTTTACTGACAATCCAATTAGTCTTTGGTCAATAAATGAGCGATTTTCAAGTTTGGAAATGAATAAACTTCTATCATAATTTACATTAGCTACAAAATCAGCCATATTATCAGTTTTCATTTCATACCAAAACATATTAGGTTTACTTAGCGACTCCGTTAGTGGGATACCACTATTATTGTTTTGGTTTTCAAATGACCTTATCCAATTAATAGCTCCTGTATGCCCAAGTTCTTGAAGCTCTTCAATACTTCTAGAGCAACAAAATGCTTCCTTGTTTGTAACTGAAGTTAAACTAGCAGTGTTTCGTAAATTCTTTAATACTGGTTTAATATATTCATTTTCAATCCCGTGACCTGAATCAGGATAAAACATTGCGTTCCAACCACGCCTTTCACCTCGAGTGAAATCGAAAAAATCACTGGTATTGATAAAACTGCCTCTAACATTTTCAACCCAACTTAGATTTGAAAAATAACCTGACCAAGGAATCCCAAAATCTTCAAATGAATTTATTTGTGCAAGAGAATATCTATTAATAGTTAGATTTTCAGATTCAGTATTGACTATTATATTATCGCTCAAGGTTCTTATGTCATCAATTTCTTGTAGCTCCTCATTTAAAGTGCAAAATGAGATTTCACTATCATTTGAGGTTAGTGTTTGTGGGTCTTTTTTTGACGCCACTAATATTGTTGTTACAACATCTGCATTATCAAACCATTTCCCTTTACCTGAGATTACTACTAATTCTATTTTGAAGAATTTTTGAAAAAGCTCTAAAAATATTTCGCCATAATCAGTTCCCAGCCAAGCATTTGATAATATAAGTCCAATTTTACCATTCTCAGATAAGAATTGATGAAGGTAAAAAGGAATGTATGCGAAAATATCGCTTTTACCACTTAATGTCTCTGTTGTTTCTGTTTCTTCTGTTATCCAATCGTTAATATCCACAATATGTGGATTTAAAACTTTCATTTCCTTGCTTTTTATAAAAGGTAAATTGGAAACAACATAATCAACAGTTGGGAATTCTTTCTCTACTATTTCTCCATTATTTGGATTTTGAAATTCTATTATATCTCCTTGATTTAGTTCAATTACATCAGAGCCAAAAACGTTAATAATCCTTCCAATATTTGAAGGTTTAGCCATTGATAAGGTCGAAAGTTGAATAGGAAAGGAATGTTTATCTGAAGCCCAAATGGTATCAAGAATATCATTTGAATTTATTTCATATTCTTCTTTTAATTCATAGGCTTGTTTGATAATTGTGCCTGTACCACAACAAGGGTCAATTACTATTTTTGTTTTATCATCAATAGTTAGTCGAGTTAATAAATCCGCTAATTTTTTAGGTGTCGAAAATTGACCCGCTACCTTTCTTTTAGCAGTTGCAATAGTACTTTGAAGTAATTGATGAAGAATTTCAATTTCAATAGCTTCAATATTTACTGTTGACAGGAATTGATTTAATTCTGTCAATTCGCTCCAAGCTGTTTCCGATATATATTGTTGACCAAGGTTTGGACTGAAAATATTCCAGAAATTACATTTTTGAGAAATAGACGTTAGTATTTTCATTGCATCAGCAATAGAAGTTGACCTTTCAATATTCTCAATTTCTTTTGCTTCGTTAAAATGCCTTTTTAGTATATGAGCAAAAATTATTTTAAAAACCCAATCTGTCAAAACTACCATTGACAAAGTCGCTAGTTTATGTTCAGTTTGAGTTGAAGTAAAACCATATTCATTTGAAGATGAATTCCACCAAAGATTGATTTCTGCATCTAATTGCCGAGTAGTTCTTGCTTTTGCTTTTAGTGTTTCAGCAGTATTGTTGGTGTTTTCTAAGACAACATCTATTACTTCATCAATAGACAAAATTTCTTGTGAAGTAACTTCTGGGATTTCTCCTGATTCAAAAAAGTTATTAAGGTCGGCAAGAATTTCATACAACAACTCTTTCCAGAGTTGTTCGTTAGGTTTTACTTCTGTGCGAGAATTTATATTTATATCATTCCAGCTTTTATGAATTTCAAAGTTGTCCCCATTTCTTATGTAAAGCACTGCACTTTTTACATTCCATAAAAGGAAGCTATCTCTTTTTAATATTTTTGCCTTTTTTATTGCATTGCTTATTAATTCCGCATCATTAATTTGAGTGTCAGGCATTTTTAATTCCCAACCCTGCACAATTATATCTTTAGTGAGGTCTTTAAATAACAATACATCAGGAAATAGACTTTTCTTGTTGTTGCTTATTGTACTTTCTCCACCAGCTCCTTTAAAATGCCAACTCTTATTTGCTAAAAATACTTCGATTGAACTGATAACATCAATAGCCCAACTTCTTTCGTTATACGTAACTTTCGCCATTGAGAACTTTAGTGTTATAGTTTAAAGTATGATATTTTGCTATTGGTTCATTAAATAGACGTAAAGTAGATTTTTCTACCTCTTTTCTCTTTAATGTTTCTTGAATTCTATCTGTACAAATTTTAATATAATCGACCTCTTTAACTTTATGCAGAAGCACATCTTCATTTTTCTCTATTCCAATGAAATTTCTGTTTTCAAGAATAGCGGACAGTAAGAAACTACCACTGCCACAAGCATTATCAAGTACAACATCTCCAGGTTTTGTAAAAGTTCTAATTAAATACCTACCTAATTCAATTGGTTTTTGAGTTGGATGATAAACAGTTCCTTCAGATTCTGCCGTTTTAACGTACACAAAATCTTCAATGGATTGTTCTTCATAAGCAATCACATCTGTTGGATATCTATTACCATTACTTTTTACGTGATTTGATTTGAAGTCTCCATAACTACCTGTGAGTTGGTCTTTTCTGAACCCTTTATCATATGCTTCACCTTCTGTCATTTGAGGATTGTAGTTTGGCTGTTTTTTATAAAAAACACAAATATCTTCGTGCTTTCTCAACGGTTGTTTTTTTGCATTTAAGAAATTTGTTGCTTTTGATTTTATCCAAACAATTTTGTATTTGAAATGCTTTTCGTTGCTTAATATTAATTTTGCAGTAAAAACGCCCTGAGATGTAAGAACAATTGCTCCATTGTCTTTAATTATTCTGTAATATTCAGTCCAAAGTTTATCAAGGTCAATAACTGAATCCCATTTGTTTTGAGTTGTTCCATATGGTAAATCACATAAAATCATATCTATGCTTTTACTTGGGATTTCTTTCATTTCTTCAAGGCAATCCCCTTGAATTACTTTGTTTAGGTATTTTTTTAAACTGTTTGGCATATTTTAAAGTTTAAGGCTTTCTTGTTTAGCATTAATTTGACGTAAGTATTTAACTTTCTTCTCTGCAACAAATAGTGCATCTGTTGAAGAACTACTTTCATAAAGTTTTTTTGCAAATAGGTCGCCAAAAAATTCTGTTTTTAGTTCTTCTAAATTCAATTCAAAAACTTGAGCAAGCAGAGTTAGACGTTTTTCGTCAAAATCTCTTTTTCCGTTTTCAATTTTACTCAAATTAGCAGAATCCAAATCCAGTTTTGCTCCCAGTTGGGTTAAAGTCAGTTCGTTTTTTGTCCGTAGATGTCTGATGTATTCTCCGAAAGATTGTTTCATTTGACTTGAATATTTAGACTTGTCAGTATTTGACAAATATAATAAATATTTAATGATTACCTATTCGTGTGGTGGTGGAAAAAGGCAAGCTCTTTTTATTTTGTGAGGCACGAACAAAATGAAATGTGCTTGACTGTGCGGTTGGCTTTTCAGAGCTTGTGTACAACATAAATGTAAACGGAGTAGTTCCGTTTATTTCTACTATATAAATAACTTATATGGATATATGTCAAGCGAATTTAGGTAAAATTTAGGTAATATAAAAGTATGGCTAAAAAACAATACTTCTAGTTTACCTTTATTTTATATTTTTCAAGGAGTCCAATTAAACCCTCTTTAGAAAACTGCGCACCTTTTATGTTGTTGTTTTCGGGGTCAATATTAAAATTTGTAGCTGAGGTGAAATTTGTTTTGAGTAAAATTGTCCGGTCAAAAATGGCGTGCTTTAAATCACAATTGTTAAAAATAGTGCTACTTAAATCGGAATTAGTAAAATCAACTTCATGCATACTACAATCGGTAAAAGTTTTGGACTTTATTTTTAAGGCGTAAAAAGATGATAAATTCATAAAACAATGGTCAAAAGTCATGGAGAGCAAAAAGGGGTTACATTCACTAAAATCTACACCTAATAATTTACAATTTTCAAATTTAACACTTTTAAAAGCTGTGTTTTGTGTTTTACAGAGACTTAAATTACAATTTTCAAATACACAGTCAACAAAAACAATATTATTTAGATTTGAATTGGAAAAATCACATTCAATAAAGGAGCAATTCTCATGTTCGTCACCCGTTAGGCTTTTAGATGTGAAATCAATTTTTTTAAAATCTTTATTTTCAACCATGTTTTATGCCTTTAAAAATGACTTTATCCCGTTCCAAAATGCATCCGGATTAACCAATTGAATGTTGTTGTGCCCAGCATTTTCAATTTTTATAAATTGTTTTTTTCCTTTATATTTTTGATATAATTTTTCGCCCATTTTTATGGGTATTTGTTTATCATTTGTACCGTGTATAATAAGCAGAGGACTTTTTAAATACTTAATTTTTTTAATTGAGTTAAAAGACTTTTTAGCTAAAAAACTGAAATAGCTAAAATCCATCTCTTTACCCATATCCTTAGCTGATGTCAATGGAGTCGTTAAAACTACGCCTTTAAATTTTGTGTTTTGAGCCACTTCAACAGCTACTGTTGTCCCTAAGGAACGTCCAAAAATAAAAATATTTTCATTAGCAAACCCCAATATATTGTTTGCGTATTTAACCGCAGCATAACCATCTATGTAAATTCCTTTTTCACTCGGACTGCCAGAGCTTTTTGAGTATCCCCTATAACTCACTAAAAGGACATTTAATCCCATTTTATATAAACGAATTGCATGTTCGAAACGGTGGTGGCTAAATAAATTACCTGTATTACCGTGAAAATAGATTATTAAATCTTGATTTTTTGCGTCTGCATGTTTAAAATAAAAAGCTTGAAGCTTTTCTCCATCTTCTGTATCAATCCATTTTTCAGATACAAAATGAGGCATGTCTTTAACGTCCAACCTAATTTTATTGTGTGGATGAAATGTAAATTTATTAATTATTTTATCTAATATTGACCACATTTGATTGTAAAGATAAGTCTTTAAAACTTAAAATCGGGTAGGGGTGGATTATTTAGACTTTCCATATAGGATTGCAAAATAATTGTAGCAGAAATTTCATCAACTAAAGCTTTATTTTGGCGGGCTTTCTTTTTTAATCCTGAATCAATCATGGTTTGTTTTGCCATTTTTGAGGTAAACCTTTCGTCCACTAAATAAACAGTAAATTGAGGGAATTCTTTTTCAAGTCTATCTTTTAATTGTAAAACGGGTAAAGTATTGTGAGTGGGGTCGTTATTGAGTCGTTTCGGAAAACCTAGCACAATAGCAGCTACTTTATTTTTAGAAAAATAATCTTGCAAAAAAGGAAATAATTGTTTTGTTTCTACGGTTGTTAATCCAGAGGCAATAATCTGTAATTCATCTGTTACGGCAATGCCTGTTCTTTTTTTTCCGTAATCTAAAGCGATTAATTTCCCCATAATTAAATGTTATCAATTAATTCTGAATTTTCTTTGGTTGAAAGGGATGTCTCAGCTTTCTTTCCAAACAGTTCAACAATTGTAATAAGTACGCCAATACTAATTAAAAAACCAAGTATTGGAGATAATCCTAATGCCGACAACATTGTTCCACAAAGAACAGAAACACCTCCAACAGTTAAAGCATAAGGAATTTGCGTGCGCACATGGTCAATATGATTACAGCCACTAGCCAATGAACTTAAAATTGTTGTGTCTGATATAGGAGAACAATGGTCTCCCAACACAGAACCAGCTAAAACGGCACTCACAACGTTATAAAAAATGCTCATAGACGCTAGATTATCGAATCCAGAATCGGTGCAGACAAGCCATGCTGCGGGTAAAATTAAAGGATAAACTAAAGCCATTGTTGACCAAGATGAACCTGTAGAAAAAGCTACAAATCCGGCTAATATAAATGTAAATGCAGGAATAAGCCAAGGTTGAATATTACCATTAATTAATTGTGCTAAAAAATCAGCTGTATGCATTTCTTCAGATACCAATGCCAATGACCACGCTAATACTAAAATTAATATGGCAGGAATCATGGTTTTAAAACCAGATATAGCTGTTTCAATAGTGTCTTGTAGGTTCATTATTTTTTGAGAAGTAGTTAATAAAACAGCAATTGCTAAAGCAGATAGTGACGACCACAATAATGCAACATAAGAATCAGATGAGCCAATTAAACTCCCCAATTTTTGACCAAAAGTGTCGGCAGGTAGTTCCAATTGGTTCATATTGGCCCAAATATTAGCCCAACTAGAGGTGTCAATCGTTTCGTTGACAGATGTTAATTGTCCTGCCAAAGATTCAAAACCTGTAAATAATAAACCTATCAATGTTCCAAAAACAATAGTTGCAACTGGGATAACGGCATTTAAAGCTCTGTGTTTAATGCCTTCAACTGGTTCCAAATCTTTAAGTTCGGTAATGTCAGCATTGTTTTCTTCAGGATTAATAACGACACCTTTTCTTGCTCTTTTTTCGGCTGTTAACATTGATCCAAAGTCTTTTTTCCTCCATATAATATAGAACATAAAAAACAAGGTTAAAATGGGATAAAAAGAATAAACTAAGCTGTTTAAGAAGATTGAATAAACGCCTTCATTTATCACCATTTCATCTGCATTTATTTTCACCAATCCATTTGAAATATAGCCTAATTCGGCACCAATCCATGTGGTTACAAAGGCTATCGCGGCGACTGGAGCTGCTGTAGAATCAACTATATAAGCTAACTTTTCACGCGAAATTTTTAATTTGTCTGTGATGGGACGCATGGTGTTCCCTACAACTAAAGTATTTGCATAATCGTCAAAAAATATAGCTATACCTAAAAACCAAGTAGCTAACTGCCCAGAGCGTGCATTTTTTGCATATTTAACAATGCCATTTACAATACCTTGCATTCCTCCGTTTCTAGAAATTACAGCTACAATTCCACCAATTAAAACCGAAAAAACAACTACACTTAAATGTCCAGAATCATTTAAAGCACCAATAATATAGGTGTCAATAACTTTGAAAAAGCCAGTAAAAACACCTATAAATCCTTTAGCATAAATCCCCATAATTGCTCCCCCGGCAAATAGTCCGGCAAATAATGAAAAAATAACCTCTTTAAACAATAACGCAAAAAATATGGCTAAAATTGGAGGTATGATGGACATCCATAATGGAATTATGTTTGAATCGGGTTTGTTAGTCGAATAATTGTCAATTGTGAATACTTTTCCACGCTCAAATGCGTACTTAATTGTAGTACTATTTTCTGATTTTGAAACTTCAATTTCAGTTCCGTTACTATATAGAATATCAGGTATTTCACTTGATGATTTTACAACTTTAACTTCAGTTTTAACCCCAGACAATATAACTTCAGGAAAATCAAATTCAATCTCTTGACTGGTAACATTAAATGAGTATAAAAAGACAAATAGTCCAAAAATTAATTTATTCATGAAACAAAAATAAGATTATTATTTTTATAGGGCGTAAGTTAGTAATTTAATTGTTGTTGATTAGGAATCTAAGCTTAGTTATTAATGATTTGTAATCCGTTGAATATTTTAATCAATTTTATATTGTTGTATTCAGTTAAGCGTAACAAAAACCTAAAATTATAATAACAAGCACTTCAGTCTTGTATCTAGTGTCTATAGCGTAGCGCATCTAAAATCTAAAATGCAAAGCATTTTAACGGGACAAATCAACATAAACTACTTTCTTTGTGTCAAAGAATTCTTCTTCAAAAAAGTCTGCTAATTCAATAATTTCATTGTATTCACGTACGGGTTTCATCTCTTCATGTAAGTCTCCACCTTTTAAATACAATAAACCGTTAGGATAAGCATTTCGGTCTTGTTTTTTTATACGTTTACGTACCCATGTTAAAAATAATGGCATTTGAGTCACAGCTCTACTCACTATAAAATCAAATCTATGTTTAATTTCTTCTGCTCTTATTTGTTGTGCTGTTACATTTTTTAAGCCAAGTGCTTCAACAACACCATTCACTACTTTTATTTTTTTTCCTATACCATCCACTAACATAAAATGAGATTCTGGAAACATAATTGCCAAAGGTATTCCAGGAAAACCACCTCCAGTACCAACGTCTAAAATATCCGATTCGGGTTTAAAATCAATACACATGGCAATGCCTAACGAGTGCAGTACGTGTTTTTCGTAAAAGCTATCAAAATCTTTACGGCTAACTACATTTATTTGGTTATTCCATTCTTTATAAATGTCGTAAAGTTTAGTGAACTTATCTTTTTGATCGTCAGTTAAGTTCGGGAAATATTTAAAAATTAAATCTACGGTTTGCATGTTTTAGTTAATTAGTTTTGGGGTAATGGGAAGAATTTGGATTTTATCTAAGTTTCAATATCTTTTTAAGTTCAAGACTTTCGAAAAAAATAACTTGAGGAGTTTACAATTATAAATGACTCATTTTATTTTTGAGAATAACCCAGAAATTAGAAAGATATTAAACTTTACGCTCCATTTCTTTAGCAGTGTCAAGCACCTTCTTTTTTAAATTTTCTTTAAATTCAGTGATTCTATTAAAAACAGATTGATTAGACGCACCAATAATACTTGCTGCTAAAATACCTGCATTTTTTGCTCCGTTTAAAGCCACAGTTGCAACAGGAATACCGCCCGGCATTTGCAAAATTGATAAAATTGAATCCCAACCATCAATTGAATTTGATGATTTAATAGGTACACCAATAATTGGCAAAGCAGTTAATGAAGCCACCATTCCTGGTAAATGAGCAGCACCACCAGCTCCAGCAATAATAACTTTTATACCTCTAGCTTGTGCATTTTTAGCATAATCAAACATACGTTCAGGTGTTCTATGAGCCGATACAACGGTCATTTCAAATTCAATTCCTAATTCTTTTAATATGTCTGCGGCAGCTTGCATTAACGGTAAATCCGATTTAGAGCCCATTATAATTCCAACTTCAATCATATATTAGTGTTTAATGTATGCAAAGATAGTTTTTTTAATAAATTGTATAGTGTTGCTTAAAAGTTAATTTTTAATTGCGGGGTTCTTTCGTTTGTTTGGCTTTGCCAAACTTTACTCTGCTGGGTGCGGGATACTTTTTTACGGTTTCACTTGAAGTTTGCCGTAGGCAAACAAAAGCATTAAGCATCCGGCGCATTGAGCTTGCCGAAATGAAGCATCAGTCTAAAATCAATAAGCGTAGTGTTCTATAAATCTAATATCTAAAAAAACGTCTCGTTTTTTCACTCCGCCACCACCTTTAATGTATCTTTAACCACAAGTGCAATTTCCTTAGCTTTTTCAACCGACTCATTAACAATAGTAACATGCCCCATTTTGCGGAAGGGTTTAGTAATAGCTTTACCATAAATATGAGGTTTTACACCTTTCATTTTTAGTACCTCTTCAAGTCCTTTGTAAAATACTTTACCTGTTTGGTTTTTTTCGCCCAATAAGTTTAACATTACACTCGCTTCAACTAAATCTGTACTTCCTAAAGGTAAATTTAAAATAGACCGTAAATGTTGTTCGTATTGAGATGTGATGTTGCCTTCAATCGTTTGGTGTCCGCTATTATGAGGGCGTGGTGCAATTTCATTAACTAAAATATCACCATCTTCAGTTAAAAATAGTTCAACGGCTAAAATGCCAACCATTTCAAGTTTAGTAATAATTTTTTCGGCAATCAATCTCGATTTTTCTTCAATGTCGGCATTAACATTAGCAGGAGAAATTAAAAATTCAACCAAATTTGCCTCTGAATTAAATTCTTGTTCAACTACAGGAAAAGAACTGACTTCTCCTTTTTCGTTTCTAGCCACAATAACCGACAATTCTTTTTCAAAATCAACAAATTTTTCCAATACACTAGGCGCATCAAAACCATTTTGAATATCGTCTTCACATTTAATAGGTGTAACACCTTTACCATCATACCCTCCTTTTCTAATTTTTTGCATAAAAGGAATTTCGGTAATGTAACTCGATATTTCGTTTCGGTTTTCTATTAAAAAAAACGGAGCCGTTGCAATGTCATTGTCTTTGTAAAATTGCTTTTGTAAACCTTTGTCTTGAACCATCTCAATGATTCTAGGTTGAGGAAAAACCTTAACACCTTCTTTTTCTAATTGATACAACGCTTCCACGTTTACATTCTCAATCTCAATGGTAAGCACATCTTTACCTTTTCCAAAATAATACACATCTTCATAATCGGTAATGCTGCCAAAAGTAAAGTGGTGTGCCAATTCACGTGACGGAGAATAACCACTGCCGTCCATAATGTAAACTTTAACGTCTAAATTAGCCGCTTCTTGTATAAACATACGACCAAGTTGGCCACCGCCTAAAATTCCTAACTTAAAATGAGGGTGATAAAAATGTTTCATGTGCATTTGTTATGCCTGCAAATGTAGTTATAATATAGTAAATCTTAATAGTGTGTATGATTAATTGTTTTAGGCTGTTCGAGCGCGCTTTCCATTATAGTTATTTCTTAAACACCAAAAAAAAGTAAAACGCTAAAGGGCTTCTAAGGTCGCCTTTATCGTTCAACATTTTCTAAGTGTTTTTCAAAACAAGCTCTCATTTCAATCCCTAACAGTAAGGTTTACGCCATAAAAAGTAAAGAGTCAATATTACTCACTCCTCAGTCACATCTTCATATTCGGTAAAGCCTTCTTCATCAACATTGGTTGTTGATTTTTTTACGTATTCATCTTCAACTGTAGAACTGTTTTGTTGATTTTGAAATCCACGACTAAATCCACCCATATTGCCAAACGGAGATTTTTTTTGTTCTTTTTTAAAACTATCTGTTAAAGATTCACCACTAATCAATTTGCCTAAAATATTTGAACCTCTCATAAAAATATTAATAATCGAAAAGAAAGCAATAATATTAAAAATAAATCCAATAAAAAATGCATTTGATAAACCTTTAATGGCATTTGTAAACCAGTTTATTAAGCCATTGTCAACTATTGAAGGGAAAAATAAACAAGCAATAAAAAAAACAATAGAACCAATAATTAAAAAGCGTTCTACTTTAGGATCAAAAGTTGAGGTGAGGCTTTTAATTAAGTCGCCGCCAATAGCCGAAAATTGAGAAAACCTATTTCTGTTTTGTAATTTTCCTAATAAATAGAGTCCTAAAACAATAGAGCTGATGATTACTCTTGCCGTAAATGACTGTATAAGTTCATTTTCTTGATTAATACTGTGAACAAAATTAGCCGTAACCGCTACTAGTAAAATGTATTTAGAAACCCGTAAAATATACTCACTTTGTGGACTTTTATTAATGCCTCCGGTTACCATTCGGAGTAGCATCTTAAATACCCCCCAAATAAATCCAAATATTACAAAGTTGATTCCTAATAAGAAAATAAAATATAAAATATTCATTTGTTTAATTTAAAAGGAGTATCAGCAAATATTATACAAAACTAAAAAACATGTCATAATGACAATTTTATTAGAAAATAAATGTTTTAAGTGGCGAATTATTTTTCTGGTGATGCCATTTCTTCACCATCTTCATTATAATAATGTTCTTGTTTTAAAACACCTTTTTTATACACGCCTTCATATTTTAAACCCCCTTCAGGATAAAATTCTTGCCAAGTGCCTATTTTTGTGCCGTTTTTATATTTTTCAATAATCCAAGTATTACCGTTTTTATACAGCCTTTTTATTTCGCCATTTTTTCGTCCTTTGCTGTAGTTTTCTGTGTAAAATAACTTTCCATCATCATAATAATATTTAGACAACCCATCCTTTTGATCTTTGATAAACATTTGTTCTGATTCAACTTGCCCGTTTTCAAAGTAAGTGATGTAAAGACCATCAAACATTCCATTTTTATAATTAACTTCTTTTTTTAATTTTCCTTCTTCACCATTTTGTCCTTTATAAAATTCCTTTTTTACACCATTCAACTTTCCCATTGACCAAAGCTCAATTTTGTAAATTCCACCTCTGGGAAAATAATAAATATGTTCTCCTTCAGCTTGTCCAGCCATGTAATTTTTTTCCCATTTTATGGTGCCGTCCTCTCTATAAAAAGCCCATTTTCCATCTTCTTTACCTTGATAATGTGAGCGTACTAAGTTTTTTGTTCCATCTTCATAATAAACAGTGTCTTGTCCGTCAGCTTTACCATTGACAAAATGTAAAAACATTTCAAGATTGTCATTACCCCAACATGTTTTACAATCTCCCGTAAACGGCTTTCCTGATTTTTTGTGAAAAACGGCATCAGCAGTTTCGTCATAATAAACTGTATTGGCACAATCCGACACCATTCTAAATCTCGGGTCACGGCACTGAACTGCTTTAACTTCTTTTTTATCTCCTAATATTTTAATGTCATCATTTTGAGCAGATATTAATGTTGTTGCAAAAAATGTAAATAGGCTGAATAGTAGTGCTTTCATAATTTGAATTGATTTGTGGCTTAAAAATAATATAATTATCTGAAATAATTCAATTATTGTACCATTTTAATAGTGTCATAAAACTAAGGTTCGTATAAAAATCACTAATTTCGTATTATGGAAAAAATTAAGCTTAGAATTGGAGGCGTACCAGAACACTTTAATCTACCCATTCATTTGGCTATTGAAAATGGAATGTTTGCCAGTAGAGGGTTAGAGATTGAATGGATTGATTTTCCTGGCGGAACTGGTCAAATGACAAAAGCGTTGAGAGCAGGAGAGGTTGATATTTGTATTTTATTGACAGAAGGAATGATTGCTGATATTATTAAAGGTAACCCGACTAAAATTTTAAGTGAATATGTTACTACACCATTAACATGGGGAATTCATACAGCAGTTGATAATTCTTTAGACCGGTATCAAGATATTTTCGACAAACAATATGCGATAAGTCGTTTTGGTTCAGGATCGCATTTAATGGCAATTGTAGATGCTGATAGTAAGGGGCATAAGCTAAATAAAGATCAATTTACAATCATAAAAAATTTAGATGGTGCTATTCCGTCAATTGTAAATAAAGAAACGGATGTTTTTTATTGGGAAAAATACACCACAAAACCATTGGTTGATAACGGAACGTTTAAAAGAATTGGAGAATATAACACCCCTTGGCCTTGTTTTGTGGTTGCCGGTAGAGATGAAGTCCTAAATAAATATCCTAACGGAATTATTAGAATGTTACGTACTATACATGACAGTTGTGACATGTTTATGCACAGTAAAACTGCAATTAAACAAGTTAGTGAGCGTTATGGTTTACAAATAAAAGATGTTGAACGTTGGTATAATTCTACTGAATGGGCAATACATGGTTGGGTGAGTGATAAAATGATGCGTTCAGTCATTTATCATTTAGAAACAGCCGATATAATTGAAAAACAAACAACACAACCCGATTTAATTTGGAAAAGAAATAAAACTTTAGACGCTTGAATTATTTGAAGTCTAGATAGATTTAAATAACTTAAAAATGTTTTATTACATTAATTAAATAACTTGATTTTTTTAATTGGTAACCCTTTATTTAAATTTGAGACTGAAAATATACTTGGTACATCAGTTGTCCAGTTTTTTAATTTTAAAATAATAGCAATAATTTCTAATCTTGAAATAATTCCAACTGCGACACATAAATAGAACCAAAAATGTGAATGAGATGTAAGTCCCAAATCAATTAGAAAAGCAAGCAGGGTTAAGGTCCATAGTTTAGCTAAAAGACTATGAGTAGCAATGGTTTTTTTAAACTTAAAAAAGCTAATAATATAAGCCAATACTTCAAGTCCTAAAATAATTAAAATGAATAAGTAATTGTGTTCAATAAAATCAAAATTGAGATAGAAGAGTGAAAAAATGACACACAGCCAAAAAATAACATCAACATTACTGTCCCATATTCTTAATTTTTCAGTTGCAATATTTAATCTTCTTGCAATAATACCATCAAAAATGTCAGTCAATAGTCCAATAACAAGTAAAATGACTATGATAACGTTTGTGTGCTCATAAGGTGTGAAAACTAGCCCAATACATATAAGCCCAATAATTAGCCGGCTTATAATTAATGCAAATGGAATGTTTTTCATTGATCTAATTTTAAATCTATTAACTTTTTGGCTGAATTTAATAATTCTAAAAGTGTTTTGATGTCAATATCTTGATTTGGGTCAACTCTAAAAATTTTAAATTGAGTTCTGTTTCCTGCTTCCAATGCTTTGTGATTCATGTTTTTTCCACCTGAAAAACTAACATAAGGCTCTTGTGTTTTTTTATCTTTCCATAAATAGCAGCACATTTTATTTCGGTACATAAAAAAAGGTAGTTTATATTTCCAATCTGACTTCATTTCAGTGTCAAAATCTAAAATAATATCTCTCAAAGCTAAAAAGCAAGATTGATCTGGCTCGTGCAAGTTAAGATAAAAGTTTTCTAGTTCGTTTAGCATCATTAAATGTAAATATAGCATAAAATCGGTGTAAAAATATAATAATCTCTTCCGTTTATCACCAAAAACACATCAATTTATAACCTCTTTTATTTATAATAATTACGCATTATTAAAAAATAGGCACATTTTATTTTAAAATAACAACACTTTAAATAATAGAGCGTGTTTTTAGACTTGTAAATAATTGATTTTGATTGAGTTATTTAATATAGTTTACGATTTGTATATTTAGTAAATTGCACTTAAATAAATCCAATTCCTATGAAACAATTGATATTTTTATTTAGTATTCTGATATTTTCATTTTTTGTAAAATCGCAATCTTTTATCGAAAATAAAGGACAAATTTTGAACCAATCTGGTAAAATAAATTCGGATGTTCTATTTCTTTTTAACGACCAGAGAGGTTTAAACTTTCAACTCAAACAAAATGGGTTTAGTTATGATATTTATCAAAAGGCGAATGGCAAAATTGATTTTAACCGTATTGATATTGAATTTGTAAATTGTAATTCAGATATAGCAATTATTGCAAGTAATCAACGAACTGATTATTTGAATTATTATAAATCAGGTTTACAGGCAAGTGTAGGCTTTATCATTAACCAATACCAAACTATTACGTATAAAAATGTATATCCCAATATCGATATCGTTTTTAATGTTTCAAATCAAAATCAAGCCATAAAATATGACATTATTTTACACCCGGGTGCAAATATAAATGATATAAAATTTCGATACACAGGGATTGACGGTTATGATTTAGACTCTAAAAATGGATTGGAATTAACAACCCGAATTAGAACATTGACAGAACAAATTCCACTGAGTTATTATGAGGGTAATCAAAATGCAATTGAGAAAATAGATTATAAAATTATTGAAACTAATATAAATACAATATTAGTTGGATTTGAATCGAAAAGTCCGTTAAAATTATCTAAAACTTTAATCATTGATCCTGTTCCTACTTATGTTTGGGGAAAATATATTGGGGATTCACTTTCAACATCAACCAATGGTGTCATAACAGACAGATTTAGTAATGTTTACATTTGTGGTTCAACTCAATCGCTACAAAATATAGCCACATCCGGAGCATATCAAACCACAATGAGTGATTCTATTAATGATGCTTATTTAACCAAATATAATAAATTTGGCTCAAAACTTTGGAGTACATATTTTGGGGGGTTAGCCAATGATGTTGCCAATGATGTTTATGTTGATACTTCATTTAATGTGTTTTTAACAGGGACAACTTTTTCAAATACGGGTATTGTGGATAGTCTTGGTAATCAAGATTCATTATACGGAAATGGAGATACTTTTTTGGCTAAGTTTAACTCAAATGGCGGTTTAGAATGGTCAACTTATTTTGGAGGTGATTCTACAGATGTTGGAACAAAATTATCGACAGATTTTAACCAAAATGTGTATGTATGTGGTCACACTTTTTCAACTAATAATATTGCTGTTAATGCTTTTCAGCCTGTTTTAAATGGGAATAATGACGGTTTTGTAGCCAAATTTGATTCGGTAGGCGTGTTGCAATGGTCGAGTTATATTGGTGGAAGTGATGTTGATGTAGCTACAGGAATTTCATTTGGAGATACGTCAGTTTATATTTCTGGATACACTTTTTCGACTGATTTAATAGTCAGTAATACAGTGCATCAAAGTTCTTTAAATGGGATAAAAGATGGCTTTTTAACACATGTGTCTGAAAGTGGAAATTTATTGTGGACAACCTATTATGGCGGTGAAGGTTTTGATAATATTCAAAGTGTAAAAACCTTTAATAATAATGTTTATTTTGTTGGGAGTACGTCTTCAGATTCAAGTATAACAGCAGGTAATAGTTTTCAATTGATAAAAGGGGATACAATTGATGCTGTTATTGGGAAGTTTAACAGGGAAGGTGATTTAATGTGGTCATCATATTTTGGGGGAGATAGTATTGATATTGGTGCGGATTTGTTTTTTGAGTTAGATTCTAATATTATTGCTGTAGGATCAACCAACTCGATCAATTTACCATTTATTGACACAACTAATAGTTATCAAACACAATTAGGTGGAGAATCGGATGCGTTTTTAACTAAAATTTCAAAAACGGGTCAAATGATTTGGTCAACCTACCATGGTGGAGAAAACAATGAAAAAACAGAAGCTGTTGCTGTGTATGGAAATACAGGAATATATGTAGTAGGTTCTACCTTATCAGATTCAAGTGTAGTTCAACCCAATCAAAACTACGGAGAAAATGTATTTAATAGTTCGAAAGAAGGATTTTTTACTAAATTTAAACAAGGCAAATCAACTTATCCATCAGGTTTATCTAGTGGAGGAGGTTCTGGTAATCAAGAAGTCTATCATTGTCCTGGGGATTCAGTTTTATTGACTATTCAAGGCGGTGATTTAGGGACTGATGCAAATTGGATGTGGTATGCTGGTCAATGTGGAAATACGAATTCAATTGGTACAGGAGATTCGTTATGGGTTACGCCAACGGTTTCAACAGCATATTTTGTTCGGTCAGAAAGTGTAACAAATGCAGGTGATTGTGTATCAAAAATTGTGTATGTTGCACCAATTAATCCTGTTCAAATTGTAAATGATACTTTAGCTTGTGCGCAATCTGATTTTGTTTTAGAAACAAATTATCAGTCGGGATCGGTACAATGGTCTGGACCAAATGGATTTTCAATTATTACTTTTGATACAACTTTAATCAATATTGATCAAACTTATGAGGGAGTCTATTCAGTTGTTGCAACCGATACTTTTGGATGTGTTTATACTGATAGTATTGAGTTGTTTGTTGTAGATGGGCCTCAAGTAAATATTGATTATTTAGATGTGAGTTGTTTTGGCTATAATGACGGTGAGATTATTTTAACTGGAGATTCAATTTCAAATTATCAAATCAATTGGAGTATATATGTGGATTCTACTCTTGTTGACTTTAGTACTCACGATTCACTATTGAACCTTTATGCAAATGAATATTTTTTAACGGTAACGGATAATAACAATTGTTTTATTACCGATTCAATTCTCATTTCTCAGCCACCTTCTGTTTTAATTGATACCTTAATAACACCCACTGCGTGTTCCGATTCTACGGGAACAATATTGGTTACCTTAGATTCTTCTGTTACTGGTGGTTATACCGTAATATGGTCGCCAACAACCCAGTCGGGATTATTTGCTACAGATTTGAATTATGGTTGGCATAATGTAACCATTATTCAAGAAAATAAATGTTCAGAAGAGCATTCGTTTTTTGTACCGAATATTAATAAATTAGAAGTGTCAATCGACTCTGTTTTACTAACTTTATGTGAAGGCACGCCAACAGGTTCTGCTACGGCAATTGGTCAAAATGGTTTGCCACCTTATTGGTATGAATGGAATGGGGTTTCTCAAACTAATCCAACTATAAATAACCTTGACACAGGTTTATATATTGTTGTTATTCATGATGATGCAGGTTGTATTGCTATGGATTCTGTAAATATTCAAAGTCAATACAACATGAGCATCAATGCACAAATTGTAAATGCGTTATGTAGTGAGGCTACAGGCTCTATTTTGGTTAATATTCAACACGACTCAATTCCATTTAATTTTACGTTTTCAAATGGAATATCAAATGAGTTTTATTTGGATTCTTTAACTGCAGGATTCTATACATTGTATGTTACAGATTCAATAGGTTGTGAATTTGAACGTTCTTATACAGTTGATTTAATTAACGACTTAAATGTTAGTATCACACCGTCTGATACTACTATTGAAATGGGAACGCCTGTTCCTTTAACGGTTAGCATAAATTATTTTGGTAATTTTTATTATGCTTGGTCTCCATCAACTGATTTAAGTTGTGATGCTTGTAAATCTCCAATACTTACCCCAATGAATGCCGAATTTTATGAAGTAATTGTAACTGATAGTTTGGGATGTACTGACACAGCAAGCGTCAATATTGATATTTCTATTCCTTGTATAGAAGTGTTTATACCAACTTTATTTTCACCAAATGATGACGGCTTAAATGATGAATGGCATATTATAGGAACCTGTATTTCGTCAATAAACACAAAAGTATATAACCAATGGGGAGAACTTATTTTTGAATCGAACAACCAAAATAATGGTTGGGACGGAATCTATTTAGGTCAATTGGTGCCAAATGATCAATACACATATTCGGTAAATGTAATTTATGAAAATGGAAATACCGAAAACTTTTCTGGATTTGTAACCGTTGTAAATTAATGAAAAATTTAATCTATATCTTAATTTTGATATTGCATTCGGCAGTGTTTGGGCAAGATTTGCACAGTTCAAACATTCAGTATTTATCAACCATTTACAATCCGGCATTAACGGCATTAAAAAATGAAACAGAAGGGATACTGACTCACCGTAGTCAATGGCGAAAAGTTGGTTCGCCTTATACTGCCAATATGGTATCTTTTGGAACAACTCTAATGCCGAACAGACGTAAAAACCAAGGTTATTTAGCTTTAGGATTTAATGGGTATAATGAGCAAATGAATAAAACGTCAAGCATTTCTTCATTTGTAGTGAATAGTGCATACCATGTTTATTTTACCGAACAAATTAAATTAAGTACGGGAATAAATGCGGGTTATTATGGTTTTAAAATGGATGAAGCTAAAGGTAGCTGGGAAAGTCAATTTAAAGGCTTATATTACGATAGTAATTTGAATAGTGGAGAAAACTTTGCAACACAAAAACAGTCAAAATTTGATGTGGGTTCAGGGGTAGTTTTCACAGTTTTGAGTAGAAATAAACGTGTAAATTTATTTCAAATGGGAATTTCGGCTTTTCATCTTAACCGTCCTAATATGTCTTTTTTAACAAATGGGACAAACCGTTTACCAATTAGATATGTTGGGTTTGGTTCATTTGCTATTCCTTTAAAAAAGAGAGGGGCGTATATTGAAAGTAGTCTATTGTTTCAACAACAACTTAAGTTTACTTCTTTAACAATGGGTGCTATGTTAAAAATTAAATTAATTGAAAAAGCAAAATATACCAGTCAATATTCAAAGTTAAATGAAGTTTTTGGAGGGATTGGGGGTTATTTGAGAAACAAAGACGCAATTATTATTAATATTTCATTACAAAAGTCTAATTGGACAGCATCTTTAGCCTATGACGCTAATATTTCAGGATTAAAACAAGCCAATAATAACAATGGTGCAGTCGAAATCCAAATGAGTTTTACAATTCCAACTTATGGAGTAGGGAGGTAATATTTGGTGATTTATAAAAATATTTCAATTCATACCTAATTAACATTAAAATGCGCTTTTTTTCATTTTGATCAAAAATCACTTCAAAGTATAATCGGTATAGTATTGTTTGAATAAAGTAAATTAATAAAAAAATTATCGGATTATTTTTTAGCGCATTTCAAAAACAAATTGGTATCACTTCTTAAACTCTCCAATCAAAACACGTTCGTATTTTTGAAGTATAATATCATTCCCTTTTTCGTCAAATTCAATTTCACCAAATTCGCTATCTATTTGATATACTTCTTCTCTAATTCCATAAATTTTTCCATCAACTAATTCAAAATTATCAAATTTTATATCGCATAAGGCTTTACCGTTGTAATCAATAAAAAAACAATTTGCATAGCCTTCAGCAGTATTCCATTTTGTTTTATCTATAACGGGACAAATTTTATAGCCAAAACCTAAGTCTTCAATTACGTCAAAATTGTAATAATCAGAATAACCAATTGGTTTCAGCGTTGAGTCAAAAATCACAAAATTTGAATCAATAAATTTAGAGTCATATATGTTTTTTTCGGGAAAGCCAATAACTTCAAGTATTTTGTTGAACTTATAGAATCCTGTCTTACAAATGTATCCAAACTCAGTTTTTATAATTTTTGCATAATTGGTTGTCACTTTTTGCCAAACGCCATCAATTTTTCTCCAAATTTCAGATTCTTCTGTTTCAAAATCCCATTTTTGAATAGCATATTCCACATCTAATTCGTACATATAATCATTATAAATTCGAGCATGCGGTTTTTGCTTGTTAATTATAATTTCATTGTTATTTTTTATAATGTTTACCCTGTAATCATATTTAATTTTTTTAGGAACAAAGTCAAAGAGCTGTTCTCCGTTTAAATTATAATAATTATACGTTTGGTTTGAGTCTATGCTTAATAACATATAATCAGCATTTACAATATAGTTTATCTCATAATTATGACTAGTGAAATTAAAAGATATACTGTCGTTTAAACTAAAATAACTTGAGTCATTATCAATGTAAAATAAAAAAGATTTGTCAAAATCATAAAGTACAAAATCATGATAATTCGTAAGTTCAGAAAAATCTAAATAATATTTTAAAGCAGAAATTTTATACTCTTTGGAATTAAAGATGTAAAAATATTTGTCGGAAATTAAACTGTCATCCAAATAATGATTTGAATAACTTCCGGTATTTGCAATACTAAGTTTTTCATTATTTTTTGTCAATAATAATTCAATGTTTTTGTTATTTAAAAAAATATCATTTGAGTTTAAATTTCGTTTAATTTCTTTTCCGTTTGCAGAGTAAATTGAGTAATTATTTTCATTTTGAATGAGATGATGTTCATCAAAAATTGGTTTTTGAATCAGTAATTTGCCACCAAAATACTGAATATCATATTCATTTGGTTTAATTACCCACTTGTTTTGGTTGAGGTTGTAGATTCCGTTTTTGAAATTAGAAGGTTGAGGAGCGTAATACACAACATCCCCATTCACATCTACGGAATCTTCACCTAAATATTCAACACTCATTAAAGCGGGTATTTCAACTGGATTTTCTTCATATATTATATCATGAATTTTAATTAAACTATCATTAATTGGTGATATGCCAAACCTTGAATAAAGGTATTCAATTGCGTATTGATTTATTATGTTTTTGCGTTTTTGAAGGTCAAATAAACCAATACTATCCCTTACAATATCAAAATCTGAACCTTGGTAGTCGGTTAATGTATATAATTTGCCTTTTTTTAAAACCGACATATCTTGTGCGGTGCTGTAATACACAAAATCATAAATAGGTTCGGCTAAAATATCAATATTAAATTCGGGCCATTTAGTAGAATATGTTAGACTATAAGCATCAAAATAGGTATTAAATAATTGATATTTAATTAAACCTTGTTTCCCTTTTTTATATGTGATGTAATGGGTTTTATCGTCTAATTGTTGAAGTGAATCATAATTGTTCATTGATTTAGCTACATTTATATCGTTGTTTATTATGTTTTGTTTTGAAATGAGTTGACTACCATTTTTTGTAAGTTTAAACATTTGGTAAAAACTTGTACTATCCATAAATTCATGTTTAGTATTTAATTCAGTTGACACCAAAACATTATTTTGAAACGTTTGTATTTCACTATATTTAGGTTGAATTACCCATTGTTTAGTTTTAGTATTTAAAATACCTGATTTTGCCACGCCAAAAATGAGTTCAGGTTGATTATAAATAGCGTTACCTTCAAAATCAATTGAATCGTAACCTTGAGAATCTGTAAGTACTATCTCATTCCCATTTGTATAATCAGAATTTAATTTATCAACCACAATTAAATTTTTATTTTCAAATTTCATCCCAAATTTTCCAGTGTTAGAATTTGATACTTCACAAGCTGTAGAGTCATTAATATCGAGTTGAATATTTCTGCGGTAACCATCAAAACAAATTGTTTTTTCTTGAGTTTCTCTATCCCTATAAATATCGGCTTTAAAATTATTATTTGCAATGTAAAATCTTTTAAAACCTCCTAATTCTTGATTTTGAACAATAGCATAAAAGTCTTTGTGCTTAAAATCTACTTCAACTAAAAGTTCAGCAGCTTCCAAAAAAATAAAATAATTTTTAGTTGGTTGAATGACAAAAAAGTTAGCATCATGCCACACGGCTGTTTTCTTTTTAGAATAAATTAAACTTAAATCAGAATTTGGAATTTTTACGATTGAATCATATTTTAGGCCTTCTAAAGCTTGAGCGCTTGAATCAAAGCTCGCGATAATAAAAAAAAGTAAAAATAAAATTCTCATCTGCGTTATGTTTAGTTCAAATATAATAGTTATATAACAAAAAAAACTACATTTGGTAACGTAGTTCTCAACGCAATGCGTCATTTATTATATTTTTACAGGTTTTTAGTATTACTTCAGTCTTTTCTCTTGCGACTAAAAGTCTTGCTTCTAAATTATTAAGAAATTCGTCTAATGTCAGCCCCTAAATTGTTAAGTCTAATGTCTATATCTTGGTAACCCCTGTCAATTTGTTCAATGTTGTGAATGGTCGATTTTCCTTCAGCCGACAAAGCCGCAATTAATAATGATACACCCGCTCTAATATCAGGAGATGTCATTGAAATACCTTTTAGCATTTGTTTGCGATCTAGCCCAATAATTGCCGCACGGTGAGGATCGCATAAAATAATTTTCGCACCCATGTCAATTAGTTTATCTACAAAAAACAAGCGAGATTCAAACATTTTTTGGTGTACCAAAACTTCACCTTTTGCTTGAATGGCTGTGACTAAAATTATACTCAATAAATCAGGCGTAAAACCCGGCCAAGGCGCATCCGAAATGGTCATGATAGACCCATCAATAAACGATTCAATTTCGTAACTGTCTTGTTTTGGAATGAATAAATCGTCACCTCTTAATTCCATTTTTATACCCAATTTTTGAAATACATTAGGTATTATTCCCAATTCTTTAAATGCCACATCTTTTATGGTGATTTCTGAGTTTGTAATGGCTGCTAAGCCAATAAAACTCCCAATTTCAATCATGTCGGGTAAAACACGGTGAAAACATCCCCCCATTTCTTTAACACCTTTAATGGTGAGTCGGTTAGATCCTAATCCGGTAATTTTAGCCCCCATTTTATTCAACATTTTACACAATTGTTGCAAATAAGGTTCACAGGCGGCATTGTATATAACTGTTTCGCCCTTAGCAAGCGCTGCAGCCATTACAATATTGGCTGTTCCTGTTACAGATGCTTCATCTAAATGAATATAAGTGCCTTTTAATTTTTTAGCTTCAATCGAAAAGAAAGAAGTTTTTTTATTGTATTTGAATTTTCCACCCAACTTCATCAAACCATCAAAGTGCGTGTCTAACCTTCTGCGTCCAATTTTATCGCCACCAGGCTTAGGAATTAATCCTTTTCCAAATCGGGCTAAAAGCGGTCCAACAATCATTATAGACCCTCTTAAACTTGCTGCTTTTATGGCAAAATCTTCAGTGTCTAAATAGTTTAAATCAATATTTTTAGCATTAAAAATGTAGGTTCCTTTTTCAACTTTTTCAATTTTAACGCCCATTGATTGCAATAAATTAATCAATTTGTTAACGTCAATTATATCAGGTAAATTACTAATAGTAACCTTTTGGTCAGTCATTAATACGGCACATAAAACTTGTAAAGCTTCATTTTTAGCCCCTTGCGGAATCAATTCTCCTTTGAGTTCATTTCCTCCGTAAATTTCAAAAGTTGCCATAATTAATATCTTTTTCGGTTATTATTTCTGTTTCGGTTATTGTTGTTGTTTCGGTGACGGTTATTGTTGTTATTTCGGTTTTTATCTGAATTTGATTTTTTATAATTTGGTGTTCCAATTGTTTTTAATAAATCTCGTGTGTCTGTAAAAAAGCTTAAATCCTCAATTGTTAATTCACCCTCACTTAATTTTTTTAAATGTTCCATAATCACCGATTCGTCAATTGAACTTGAATTAAACATGAGGTGAAACTTTTTCATCATATTGGCAATCACTTTTGTTAAAGCCAATCTTTCTTCACCTTCATCTAAACTACGCGCAACAGCAATTAATTTCTCAACGGTTTTTCCATAATGCCCAAATTTAATTTGATTTTGAGGATAGGGCATTCTCTCAGGCTTTTCAGCCAGTTTTTCTCGTTCTGGTAGTGGGTATGGAGAATCTACATCTAATTGAAAATCAGACATGATAAATAAATGCGTCCAAAGTTTGTGTTTATAATCTTCCGCATCACGTAAATGTTGTTTCAGTTCACCCATTACCGCAATTATAGCTTGAGCAACCTTGTTACGTTCGTCTCTGTCAGCAATAGTGATGGCAAAATCCACCATTTTTTGTACATTTCTTCCATACTCAGGAATCAACATTTTAGGGCGTTCTGTATTGTATTCTAAACTTGTGTTTGCATTCATATTTTCAAAAATAGTAATAATTTGCGTTAATTAATCGAGTAGGGGAAATAAACTATTAAATAAAGCCCGTTAGTAAGTTTTATTAGGGCGTTTTAACAGGCTTTACATTTAAGTTATTGGATAAAATTAAAGTTTCACTACATTTACAATGTGCTCCTAAAGTCGCAACCGTAAAAGTAGTTCAATCTAATTAATTCTAATCCAACAAGCTATCATTTCAATCCTTAACGTAGTCTATTAGCTAATCATAATATTCGTAACGTCTGTCTTGTTGAAATACGAGTATCCGTTTTGGATGATTTCCTGTTTCTTTAACATACATTTTACAAGTTTGCCAATTCCTTTTTTTAGAGGAAAAACGATTTAAAAGTAATGTTTTTTTTGACAAACTCTTTTTTTATAGAAAATGAACGTAAATTAAAAACAGCTAATAAATAAATATTAGCCGTTTTAATATAATAATAGGTTACAAAATATCACATTACAAGGTAAGTGAATTTGCCGCGTTGTATTTTTCTAATAAAATGCAATTGAGCGTAGCAGTGAAAGGTAGTTGAGCGTAGCCCTTTATGGGTGGGTGAGCTTGCCGAACTCAGCCCATTCTTTGTCTCAAAGATTCATACAATACAATTCCAGCAGATACAGCCACATTTAATGATGCAATTTCTCCAGTCATTGGTATTTTTGCTTTTTCGTTACATTCTGCTAATAGTTTTGTTGAAATACCATCTTCTTCACTTCCCATAATAATAGCTGTTGGTAAGGTTAGGTCGGTATCTTGAATAAGATTTTTGGTTTTTTCGGTACAAGCCACCACATTTACGCCACTAGATTTCAAAAAATGTACTACTTGCGATAAATCTTTAACCTTGCAAACCGGAATTCTCATCAATGCACCTGCAGAAGTTTTAATGGCATCTGAAGTTACTAAAACACCACCTTTTTCAATAATTACTATGGCATGCACACCTGTACATTCGGCAGTTCTAGCAATAGCACCAAAATTACGTACATCAGTCAATCTATCTAAAATCATGACGTTTGGTATTTCACCATTTTCAAAAAGATTTGTCACAATGTCTTCAATATTTTGATAAGCTATGGGAGCTATAAATGCAATTACACCTTGGTGATTTTTTCGCGTCAATCGGTTTAATTTTTGAATGGGTACGAATTGAAGATTGTATGTTTTGTTGGCTAATTCTTCTTTTAATTCTTTAAAGAGTTCTTTATTCATTCCTCTTTGAATCATTATTTTATTGATCTCTTTACCAGCCTTAACCGCTTCAATAACTGATCTTACGCCAAAAATAATATCGTTATCTCTGTTGTCATTAGCTCGTTCACGACTTTGATTGAAGCTTTTACCTCTGTTTCCATTGTCTCCGTTGTCTCTTCTGTCGTTATCTCTTTTTTCGTACATGCTGCAAAGTTAACTTAATTTTCGGCAAAAAAAATCTGCTCACCTATTTTTGATGAGCAGATTAAATAATTTTGTTAAAACTTATATAATCATGATATCAGCTTCTTTTTTAGCTGCTAAATCATCAATAGTTTTTGTATAAGTATTGGTTATGTTTTGAACTTCTGTTTCTAAATCTTTTTGTCTGTCTTCAGAAAGGCCATCATCCTTTAATTTTTTAATATCACTAATGGCATCTTTTCTGTGATTTCTCAAGCTTATTTTAGCATGTTCACCTTCTGATTTTGCTTTTTTACCTAAATCGCGTCTTCTTTCTTCTGTTAAAGCAGGTACATTAATAATGATCATTTCACCATTGTTTTGGGGGTTTAATCCCAAATTGGCATTCATTACACCTTTTGAAATCTCATCTAAAGTAGATTTATCCCAAGGTTGAATTGACAATGTGCGGGCATCAAGTGTACTCACATTTGCCACACCAGATAAAGGTGTTAATGAACCATAAGCTTCAACTTTAACGCTATCTAGCATTGATGGTGTTGCTTTACCGGCTCTAATTTTTTGTAATTCAGACTTTAAATGCTCAATTGCCTTATCATTTGCTTCTTTAAGTCCGTCAAAAATGAAACTAATTTCGTCTTCCATAATGTTTTAATCTTATTTTACAGTTACTAAAGTACCAATTTTTTCTCCTTTTACAACTTTTTCAAGGTTTCCTTTTGTATTCATATCAAAAACAATAATTGGAACATCATTTTCTTTACATAGTGTAAATGCAGTCATGTCCATGATGTTTAAACCTTTATTGTATGCTTTGTCAAATGTAAGTGTGTCGTATTTTGTAGCTGTTGGATCTTTCTCTGGGTCGGCAGTATATATACCATCAACACGTGTACCTTTTAAAATCACATCAGCTTGCATTTCAATTGCTCTTAATGCTGCAGCAGAATCTGTAGTGAAATAAGGATTACCTGTTCCTGAACCAAAAATAACGACTCTTCCTTTTTCCAAATGTCTTACAGCTCGTCTTTTAATAAATGGTTCTGCAATTTCTTTCATTTCTATTGCAGAAATTAATCGAGTATACATATCTTCTTTTTCAAGAGCAGCTTGGAGTGCCATACTGTTAATCATTGTGGCTAACATTCCCATATAATCTCCTTGAGTTCTATCCATTCCACCTCTTTCAGCTTGAACACCTCTAAATATATTCCCTCCACCAATTACAATTGCAATTTCAACTTTTTTATACAGTTTTTTTATTTCTGCAGCATATTCGGCTAGTCTGTTATTGTCTATACCAAATTGTTTGTCGCCCATTAAGGCTTCTCCGCTAAGTTTTAAAAGTATTCTTTTGTATTTCATTGATTAAGGTGTTGAGTTGTTTTACATGACAAAGATAAAATGTAAAAAGAAAATATAAAGCAAAAAAAAAGAGAATAATTAAATTCTCTTTTTTTTAAATTTATTTTAAAGCAAATCGCTTAAAATCAGATGCTGTTAAATCTTTTTCAGTTTCGTTTAAAAACTGTTCAACAGATTTTTTATTGTCTTTAATGAAGTTTTGACTTAATAAGGTATTCTCTTTAAAGAATTTATTTAATCTTCCCATTGCAATTTTCTCAGCCATTTCAGCAGGTTTCCCTTCTTTAATTGCTAATTCTTTTCCAATTTCGATTTCATTATCAATCGTTTTTTGATCAATTCCATTTTTGTCTAAAGCAATAGGAGCCATTGCAGCAGCTTGCATAGCTACTTGTTTCCCTGCATCTTTAGCTGCATCAGAATCACTAGTTATTGCAACTAATGTAGCAACTTGATTTCCTGGGTGATTATATGCAACAACAGCTTTGTCTGCGATTATAGCGAAATTAGTAATTTCTAATTTTTCACCTACAACACCAACGTGTTCAGTAATTTTTTCAGAAACAGTTAAAGTATCGTTATATTTTGCCGACATTAAATCTTCTTTAGAAGCAGAATTGTTCGCAATTGCAACGTCAACTAATGAGTCAACAAATGCATAGTACTCAGAATTCATTGCAACAAAATCAGTTTCACAGTTTAATGCTAAAATTGCACCTTTAGAGTCGTTGTCAAATGTTTTAGCGATAACTAATCCTTCAGACGCTTCATTGTCACCCCTTTTAGCAGCTACTTTTTGTCCTTTTTTTCTAAGAATAGTGATTGCAGCTTCTTCATTACCTTCAGCTTCAACTAAAGCTTTTTTGCAATCCATCATACCTGCACCAGTCTTCTTTCTTAAATCGTTTACTTGAGAAGCAGTAATTTTCATTTTATCTTAAAATTATAAAATTTATAAATCTTTTTATTTTTCTTCTTTAGCTTCTTCAACTTCAGCTTTCACTTCTACCTTAACTGCTTTTTTTGCTTCAGTTTTGGGTTCTGTTTTTTCTTCAGTTTTTGGCTCTTCAGCTTTCGCTTCTTTTGCTGCCTTAGTTTTTTCTTTAGATGCTTTTCTTTCATCTAAACCTTCAGTAATTGCTGCAACTACTTTGTCCATTATGATAGCAATAGATTTAGTAGCATCATCATTCGCAGGTATTACAAAATCAATATTTCTTGGGTCAGAATTAGTATCAACCATTGCAAAAGTTGGAATATTTAATTTATTCGCTTCTCTTACAGCAATAGTTTCTTTTAAAACATCAACAACAAAAACTGCTGCAGGCATTCTAGTCATGTCAGCAATTGTCCCGTAATTTTTTTCTAATTTAGCTCTAGTTCTTGATAATTGTAATCTTTCTCTTTTAGATAAAGTTTTCAATGTACCATCTTCTCCCATTTTATCAATAGAAGTCATTTTTCTAATTGCTTTTCTTACAGTCCCAAAGTTAGTTAACATTCCACCAGACCATCTTTCAGTAACGAAAGGCATTCTAGTTGGTTTGATTCTTGTTTCAACAATGTCTTTAGCTTGTTTTTTTGTTGCTACGAAAAGAATTTTCTTTCCAGATTTAGCAATTTGTTTTAAAGCTGCACATGCTTGGTTTAACTGTGCTACAGTTTTATTTAGGTCGATTATGTGGATACCTCTTTTTTCAGAAAAGATATATGGCGCCATGTATGGATTCCATTTTCTTTTAAGGTGACCAAAATGCACACCAGCTTCTAATAATTCTTCAAATGTCGCTCTTGCCATTTTTTTAATTTTTTTAGCTTCAGTCAATTTTATTTAACTGAAACGGTTTACGTTCTTTTTACTTTTTTCCTATTTGTTGGAAAGCAATTGTTAAGTAGCACTTTTTTAAGTAGTCTCAACAATTTAGATGCTAAACCAATCGGGATAGAAGATATTTTATCTTTTCGAGAATTGAAATTTCTTTCTCGCTTTCTTCTGTCCAGGTTTTTTTCTTTCAACCATTCTTGGGTCTCTAGTCATTAAACCTTCAGCTTTTAAAGCTGGTTTCCATTCTGCATTAATCTCTACTAATGCTTTTGAAATACCAAGTCTAATTGCTTCAGCTTGACCATTGATTCCACCACCGTTAACATTAACTTTAACGTCATATTTATCAACATTGTCAGTAATAGTAAAAGGTTGTTTAACCTTTCCTAATAATACTTCAGTTGAGAAATACTCGCTTAAATCTCTTTTGTTAACTGTGATTTTCCCAGTTCCTTCTGAAAGATAAACTCTAGCAACAGAAGTTTTTCTTCTTCCTAATGTGTTAATTACACTCATGTTTTATTGCTTGTTTAAAATTTTCTCTAAATTTACTTTTTCAGGTGTTTGAGCATCATGCCCATGTTCTGTTCCCGCATAAACTTTTAAGTTTCTGTATAAAGCAGCACCTAATTTGTTTTTTGGTAACATTCCTTTAACAGCTTTTTCAACCATTCTATTTGGTCTTTTCGCCATTAATTCCTTAGCTGAAAGAGTTCTTTGACCGCCCGGATAACCAGTGTGACGCATATAAATTTTATCTTCCCACTTGTTCCCCGTAAGGTGAACTTTTTCTGCATTGATTACAATTACGTAATCACCGCAGTCAGCGTGAGGAGTGAAATTTGTTTTATGTTTCCCTCTGATCATAAAGGCTACTTTACTTGCTAATCTACCAAGAGTTTCTCCCTCAGCATCAACTAACAACCACTTTTTATCAGCAGTTTCTTTGTTACCTGAAATCGTTTTGTAGCTTAATGTATCCACAATATTAATCTTTTTAAGTTTACTATATAATTACCCCAATTTGGGGGTGCAAATGTACAAACTCTAATTTTATTAACAAACTTTATTTGAATAAATATTAAATTTCATTTTTTTAGTGCTCAAATAGGATGCTTTTTTTACTTTTGCAAAACTAACTATTTCTTTTACATAAAGCAATGAGTGATTCAATACAACACGAGTGCGGTATCGCCTTTTTAAGGCTGAAAAAACCAATGAACTATTACCTTGCAAAATATGGGAATGCATTTTATGGGCTAAATAAGATGTATTTACTCATGGAAAAACAACATAATAGGGGGCAAGATGGTGCTGGAATAGCTAACATTAAGCTAAATATGGAAGCAGGCGAACGCTACATTAGTCGTGTGCGCTCAATTGACCAAAAGCCTATTCAAGATATTTTTAGTAGAATAAATTCTCGTTTTGACACAATTAGAGAAGAAAATCCTGCTTTATTAAAAGATGTTGATTATTTAAAAAAGAACGCTGGGTTTACTGGGGAAGTTTTTTTAGGACACTTACGTTATGGAACTTATGGCAGAAATAGTATTGAGAGCTGTCACCCATTTTTAAGGCAGTCTAATTGGATGACCAGAAACTTAATTGTGGCAGGGAATTTTAATTTAACAAACAATGATGAACTATTTAAGGTTCTCCTAAAACTAGGGCAACATCCTAAAGAAAAATCGGATACGGTTACAGTGATGGAAAAAATAGGTCATTTTTTAGATGTAGAAAATGAAGATTTATATAATGAGTTTAAGCCAGCCGGTTTATCTAATAGAGATGTTTATAATAAAATTGGAGATGCTTTAAGTGTTGAAAAAATACTAAAAAAATCATCTGAAGATTGGGATGGTGGCTATGTGATGGCTGGAATGGTTGGGCATGGTGATGCGTTTATTTTAAGAGATCCAAATGGAATTAGACCGGGATTTTGGTATGAGGATGATGAAATTTGTGTAGTTACTTCTGAAAGACCAGTGATTCAAACCGCTTTTAATGTAAAATCAAATTTGATTAAAGAAATAAAACCAGGGCATGCTTTAATCATTAAAAAAGATGGAGATGTGTCGGAGGTGATGATTAATGAGCCAAAAGAATTACTTCAATGTTCGTTCGAACGTATATATTTTTCAAGGTCTGGTGATAAAGACATTTATAATGAACGTCAAGAATTAGGTAGATTAATGATCCCGCAATTGTTAAATGTGATTAAAAATGATGTTGATAATTCTGTTTTTTCATTTATTCCTAACACAGCTGAAACTTCATTTTACGGTATGGTCAAGGGATTGGAAGATTATCAAAATGAAGTGAAATTTGATTTGATAAAAAACAATCCTAATTTAACAGAAAATGAATTAAAAACAATATTGCAAAAGCGTACACGAATCGAAAAAATAGCGATTAAAGACACTAAATTAAGAACGTTTATTACTCAAGATGACGGGAGAGATGATTTAGTGGCCCATGTGTATGATATAACTTATGGTACAGTCAATGAATATAAAGATAATCTTGTAATAATTGATGATTCAATAGTAAGAGGGACAACTTTAAAAAAGAGTATATTAAGGATATTAGATAGACTTAATCCAAAGAAAATTGTCATATTGTCAAGCGCACCTCAAATTAGATATCCAGATTGTTATGGAATTGATATGGCAAAAATGGGGGATTTTATTGCTTTTGCAGCTACAGTTGAACTTTTAAAAGATAATAATAAAGTTGATGTTTTAGAATCAGTTTATAAAAAATGTAAGGAACAAGAAAATTTGCCTAAAGAACAGATTGTTAACTATGTTAAAGAAATTTACAAGCCATTTACTGCAGAGGAAATTTCAAATAAAATTTCAGAAATGCTTACGCCAAAAGGTATTAAGTCTGAAGTGAAAATAATTTATCAAACCATAGAAAACTTACATGTAGCTTGTCCTAATCATAAAGGGGATTGGTATTTTACAGGTAACTACCCAACACCTGGAGGTAATAAAGTGGTAAATAAGGCTTTTATGAATTATATAGAAGGATCAAACGAAAGAGCCTATTGATAGAAGATATAATTTTATAGATTAAGTCTCTTAGGTTGATTGTGTTTTATTTGAATCGCAATTTATTGTCGTATGATAATGGTTTTAAGATAAAAAACGTTTCAAGGATTATGTGTTTACGACTTAAAGAATGTCTTTTGTAAGGGCTAATTCAAGTAAAGTATATTAAGCAAATAATTGTTATATTTGTTTGGTGAATTTTGGTTGAATGAAAAAACTTTTTCTAATATGTATTGTCTTAATTGCAACTTTTAAAGTAAAGTCGCAGATTTATGGAAATGTTAAAGAATTAAGACCATTTACATCAGAATTAGAAGGGTTAGAAATTCTTTTACGGTCTGACCCTATAAAGTTTTCGGAACATTATAGCCTAATGTATGCTCGGTCTGTTCAAGAAAAAAATGAACATTTAAAAAGTATATTGCTCATTTACCAAGGCTCTAATCATTATTATGTTAATGCAATAGACAGTGCTATATTTTATTTTGATGAGGCAATTGAATTGTCTAAAAGTATTAAATGTCCCCAATTAGAATTGGCTGCAAAAATCAGGAGAATTTTTTGTGATGAAGATAAATTATCAATCATGCGAACATCCAGAGAAATGCATCAAGTATTTATTAAGGCTTATAATCAAAATGACACAATAAATATGATTTATAGTTTGAATGGCTTAGCATTGTTTCATGACAGAATGGATAGTACTGAAAAGTCGTTACAGTATTATTACGGAGCGTTACAATTAGCTGAGCAAAGTAATAACAAAGCTCAAGAAGGATTTGTATTAAATAACTTAGGTTTATTAAAAATGAATTTGGGGGCAACAGATTCGGCTTATGCAGATTTTAATAAAGGATTAGAAATAGCAAGAAGCATTAAAGATTTGAGACTAGAAAGTCATTTAAGAATTAATATGGGGGAATACTACCTAGATTTAGACTCATTAAAACAAGCTGAAGAAGAATATAACTATGTACTTAACATGGGAATGGAAAATGGATATCGAGATATGGTTATTGCTGCCATAATCAACATTAGTAATTTAGAACATCTTAAACAAAATTATTCTAAAAGTGATTCATTATATAAGTATAGCTTAGAGTTTGCAAAAAAAGAAAAAATCTTAAATACGATATCCGTTATTTATGTGAATCAAGCAAATTTATACCGTGAAATGGGGAAGTTTGATGAAGCTTTACAAATTTTAGATTCAAGTTTAATTTACGCAGAATATTTGTCCATTCAAAAAGTGGAGTTAATTTACCATCAATATAAATTTAACATCTTAAAATCTCAAGGTAGATACAAAAAATCACTTGAAGAGTTTGAAATTTACAATGCACTAAAAGATTCAATTACAGAAATTGGTAATAGCCAAACTTTAGATGAGTTACAGTACAGATATAGAGACGAAAAAAAAGAAAGAATTCAGCTACAAAAACAAAAAAAATATGAACTTCAAATCAAGCAAAATGAAATAAACTTAGCTAATTTTAAATTAAAAATACTGTTGTTAGTCGGTTTTTTAATTATTGTTGTTGCTTTTGGATTGATTATGTATTTTAGACTAAAACAAAAAAGCGACAATTTATTTAGTTCAACAATTGTTAATAAATTAGAAGAAGAAAGAGGTAAAATAGCGCGTGACTTGCATGATGGACTTGGTCAAAGTATGATTATTTTAAAAAATAAATACGGTAAAATTAAAAATAATGATTTTGAAGATACCAATGAATTTAGTGAGAATATTTCTGAAATCATTGAAGAAATTAGAGGGATTTCAAGATCATTAATACCACCAGAATTGAGACGTTTAGGGCTTGTTAAATCTATTGAAAAAATCATGAATGAAATTGAAGAATCTACTGATATTTTAGTGACTACGGATATAGAAGACTTAAATAAAATCAATTTAGAAATTCATCAAAATTTAAGATTGTATAGAATTATACAAGAATTAACAACTAACACCTTAAAACATTCTGGTGCAGATGCCGTTAAATTAGAGGCTGTGATTGAAGAATCAAACACTTTAACTGTGATTTATCAAGATAATGGAACAGGGATTAATATTGAAAAATGGAAATCTGCAAAAAACTCTGTTGGATTTAAGAGCATTGAACAAAGGTTAAAATATTTAAAAGGGAGTATTAAAATAGAAAAGCCTAAAAAAGGATTTAAA
>Ga0316208_1000289_pt1 | contig 67043 bp, 66 predicted proteins | sample 3monopyrite_MG_FD_204944 | JGI IMG/M metagenome (GOLD analysis project Ga0316208, IMG submission 204944) | Microbial mat bacterial communities from mineral coupon in-situ incubated in ocean water Damariscotta River, Maine, United States -... | ecosystem: Environmental > Aquatic > Marine >... | reverse complement strand
CGGGTCAGTGTTTGTTTCTCGACCTGATAGTTCAATCACGTTATCCTTGTTCATAGTGGCGTATCTCCTGTGTTGGTTGTTGGTCTGATAACTACAATCAACCAGATACGCCGCTTCTTTTCAATAGGTGAAACACCAGATTAGGTTATAACTCGGCTTTAAGTGAAACCCTGGAAATTGCCGAGTTGAAAGGCGAACTGAAAAAGAAGATTAACAGCCTGATCAAAGCAGACTTGCTGATTATTGATGAATTGGGCTATTTACCAATGAACAAGCAAGGCATGTACAACCTTTTCCAATTGATCAATAGTTTGTATGAGTACCGTTCGATCATACTTACCACTAATAAGGATTTTACTAACGGGGGCGAGTTTTTTGCCGATGATAATGTTGCTGTCCCGATTATTGACCGGCTAATCCATCACTCTCATATTTTCATGCTAGGAGGTGAAAGCTATCGATTGAAACAGAAACTGAATAATCTATAAACCTTATTCTCGGGTGGGTCAATTTTATTGGCCGCTAGTGGGTCAATTCTGGTGGCCATTGACAAGCACCTACCGCCAATGCCCATTACCAACATATCGGCTTCAGCCAAAATCCACGCTGTTGGGTATTAGCCCGGACTGAAAAAATCGCCTAAGGCTCTTCTAAAATTAAAGCCGCACAAACACAAGTAACTTCAAAGCGGGTTAGTTGCCTTGCAAGCTAACCCGCCTAATCATCGTTTATTATTTACAATAAAGGATTTGCCTTTCACTTCCACGCCCACGCCCACTATAATGCCGCGTTTTCCATTCCAACGTCACGGCATATGCACAGACCGGATCAAGACGAACATCAACAGCAACGCCTGCCGCACCACTTTCATCACCTCGGAAGAAATAATTACCAGCAAAATTGCCTTCCGGTAGAGGTGGGGCACCATGCACTACGCCGCCATTGTTCTTAATGGTTACATTAAAGTAGTCCAAATGTGGGTGGTCAATGGTGTATAAAATATGAACCTCGTTCGTTACTTTATTACATAAATCTCCTGTAAGTTCGGTGAGATTAAGACTGTACTTAACAGGTGAATTATCAATAACGAGCGCGTCCAAGGTTTTATTGTTAGTTGCCTTATCAACCACCGCATCAAAATCGTATACCTGAAAACGCAGTTTAAATCGACGAATCGGCGCTTGATCTACGCTTGCTACTGGGTCTCCGGCAGCAGGCAAACCTAAATAATCAAGCACATCATAAGGAGCTGGCGTCACCGCATCAGAATTTAGCCTCATCAACAAATAGGCACCAACAAAATTTGCCTCTGTAATTGTTTGAGCAGCCGTTGTGCTGTCATGCATATCCACCTGCACAGAAAATCCGAGCAATTTAATACAACCATCCCCATCAAGGTCACTACTCTTAATAACAACCGGTGCCGAACTCGCAAGACCATTTCCATCAATGTAATAGATGTAGCCAACCTTGGAGTCACAAATTAAGGCCACTGGCACAAGATCGTTGTCTGCTGGCGGCGCAGATGGCATCACGGCAGGATCTTCAGTACCACCCGCCCAAGTCCAAGCCCCGATCAGGAAACGATATTTTAATGCCTTACCGCTCGCCACATTAGTGAGCGGCATATTGCCATGTAAATCGACGCAATCATGCATCACATTCGCAGCTGAACCGGCATAACCCTCCGTAGAAAAGTCAGTATCAACCTCGAACTCTTCGACTCTTTCCCAATGAGGAATTTCGTCTGCATCGGGTGGCACAATTTTATCGGTGCATAATTCTACACAGGCACAATGGCCGACATTTTCACGTCCAGGTTGACGACCACTAGAGGCACTTTCATTAATAATGATATCGCCGCCAAATTCAACCTGAAAAAACAAATCAGGCCCGCCGGTAAGTTCAATATTGATAAGCGGCGAAAAGGGCGTTTTTTTAAAATCGGCCGACGTGTAATAGATATAAAAGTAGCCATTAAAGTCGGTGGTCGCCGAACCCAGCGCATCATGCTGCAGCCAATCTGCATCGAAAGCCTTCACAAGCGCACCTGGCAAAGGTTGCTGCCCTTCACAGGTAAGCAGTCGACCACATATCACCCACACATCATATTTAGCCAAAATATGACACCAAAATCGTGCTGCTATGCTGTAATGCCAGCGAGTTGAAACAAACATATCATTTTGCTGAGACCATTCCGGACCTACCGAGGTAATCGTAAATTGTAGCTTGGGACTTTTCTTATCTGGAATACGACCAGGAATTGAATCTATACATACATCCACCTCAAAGGCACCGCCATCGTAAGCAGCTGCATCACCATCAATGGTGACACTAAACTCACCGTTTTCGTCGGCTGTGGCTGTAGCCAATAAAAAACCTTGTTTTTCAGAAACCGCCTCATCAGTCAATAAGGCAAGCGTATTCTTCGGGCTTGCCTCGACCAATTTATCAATACTTTGAGAGTCTCGATGACGATAAAGTTTGACCTGCACCTTGGTCAAATTGACTAAACATTTATTACAAATATATGCGCTTAACTTGCCACGAAAAACATACCTGCTCATGATAGAACTCCTTTTCTGATAAGTTTTCACTTCGGCATTTTGGCTACAGCAACTTCCTAGCCAAACCTGCACCCGAAGCCCTCTACGAAACTAACTACACCCTCCTACCACAATGAAAAAACCCCACACTCCCCTCTAAAGGGTAGTAGCTTGATCTATTGAATACCACTGTTTTCAACCTAAATTTTTCCACAAGTAATACATCACCATTCTCTTCTCTAAACTTATGAATATAACCCCTTTAGAATATTGCCAATCAATCACACCAAACAGCCTGAAATCCTTTATAATCCGCCCTCCATCACTAGCTGTAGCAAGACCTACAGAGGATTTATCATGATATTTTCATCTCTAGATCTGGCCCATGAGATTGAGCAAGCCCTCGAAGCCTGCGGCTACAGTAAAATGACCCCGATACAGCAGCAAGCCATTAACAGTTCGGGCCGGACACCGCTATAATGCACCAAATTATATGGCTTTGGTCGCTTTACGGCTAACCGGCGGTAAGACACGGAGGCCAGCCCCCTTGCGGGTTGGGAGTCATTATGTCTAGATTCCCGTATGGACACATGATATTAAACTGCAAGCACATTCAAATATACGTAGCATTCTTCAACATCCTGTTGCTTACGGTGCATTTGAATGTGCTGACTCATTCCGTAGAACACCCATTTCATGCGCCAGATCAATCGTGCCAAATATTTTTACCGCTAGAGAAGTCAGGAAATGGATTGACTTTCGCTATCTCACAATTAGCGCCGTTAATAAAAAATACCTTACCAAGCCCTAGAATTGTTACCTTCCGATTAATCTTGCTGCAAACGGTATATTTCGCACGCGCTCCTCCTCTATTTTTTTCGAAAAAACCTTAAAAACCATTTATTAAACTGGCGCAACTATCTGAGCTTGTGTCTAACTTTTTCGTTATTGGAGAGTTTCTATGCGTAAGGCATTACTTATGGCTGCTATAACAGCCGCAATCTTAAATCCGGTATTAGCTAGTACTAGTCACGATTTAACGAGTTTAAACAAATCAAAAAACCATGGGGTTGAAAATGTAAAACTGGGGGCCAATATGGATCTCTCTGCAGTATCAAGAGACTTTGGCTCAGAAAATGGTGAAGTTGAACTGCAACTTCGTGAAGTCGAGCTATCGCTTGAGGCTCAAATAAAACCATGGCTCTATGGAATGATATTTCTAACAAAACCATCTGATGAGCCTTTTGATGTCGAAGAAGCGGCTGTTTTAGCTGACCTCAACTACGGCATTCGACTGAAAGCGGGTAAATATCGCAATGAGTTTGGCTTGCTCAACGTAATTCATGAACCCGAGAGACCGCAAGTTTCACTTCCACTACCAATTATTGAATTTTTAGGCGGAGAGCAGCTTCGTGAACCAAGTATCACAATTGGAAAAACAATCGACATTGGAAACGGCCACAGGGGAGGTGTGAGCCTTGCTCTTCTCAATAGTGAAAATGAAAAGGCTTTTAATGCGCAGTCGAGAGATAAAGGCTATTCTGGTAAGTTATATTACGGCTATAAATCATCCGCCACGGCATATCAGCTTGGATTTAGTGCGCTAACCGGCAAAAATGATGCTGCCGGAAAGCTCAGCACAAATCTACAAGCAATTGATTTTCGCTATATGCTACAACCAGATTACGCGTCAAAGTATGATTATTCAGCACGTTTTATGCTGCTCGGTGAGATGTTTTATAATCAACGTGAAATTACAATAAGCAATACAAGTAAAGCGATGGGTTATTGGGCAATCGCAGACTACCAATTTGTGCCTGCGCACCACATTGGTATCGGGTTGGAATCGACTGAAGGCCGATTTGATAAATCAATTAAGTCAAAGGCTCAATCTGTTCACTATAGTTGGTACTACAGTTCGCATGGTCGTTTACAATTGGAGGCACGGCGTCTAAATATTGATAACGCAGATGATGGTCTTGAAATTTTACTGCAATGGAATATCGTGTTGGGTCCACACAGCGAAAATCCATTTTTATCCATATTGGAGTAGCGAAGTCGTCATACTTACATCGCATCTAACGAATGAGGTTAGATAGGGCAGGCCAATTTATGGAAGGCCATAAAGAATGGATCAAGCGCGGGATTGATGATGGTGTTTTTTTGTTGATCGGTAGTCTTCAGCCTGATTTGGGTGGTGGGATTGTTGCGCACAATATGTCATTGGCGGGCCTCCAAAGCAGGGTGAATGGCGATCCGTTTGTGGCTAAAAATGCGGTAAGCGCGGAAGTTATTGAAATCACACCGTCTCAAACCGATGAGCGTTTAAATTTTTTGCTCGACTGAATAAATTCAAACTTGAGGTCATGGATACATGAACGCAGATATAACAGTCGGGCTTGATGGGAAATCACGTTGCAGCTGGTGCAGTGCCGCACCGGAATATTTAGCCTATCATGATATTGAATGGGGTTTTCCTGTTAGCGATGATTATCGTTTATTTGAAAAGTTGAGTTTGGAGAGTTTTCAATCCGGGTTGAGTTGGCGGACGATACTCTCCAAGCGCGAGAATTTCCGCGCCGCTTTTTATGATTTTGATTTTGACCGGATAGCGGGTTTTACCCAGCGCGATATTACTCGTTTGCTAAAAGACGAGGGCATCGTTCGTCATCGTGGCAAGATCGAGGCGACCGTTAACAACGCGCGACAGGCCAGGGAACTTATCACGCAGGAGGGCTCGCTGGCAGCCTTTTTCTGGCGATATGAGCCCGACACGAAGCAACTTGCTGAACCTGAGGTTGTCTCGACTTCGGCTGAATCACATGCTTTATCGAAGGATTTAAAAAAAATGGGCTGGAAATTTCTCGGCCCCACTACGGTGTATGCTTTCATGCAGGCTATGGGGCTGGTTAATGATCATGCTGAGGGTTGTGTTATTCGGGCCAAGGTTGAACACGCGCGTAAACGTTTCAATCGACCCGGATGCTGACTTGTTATTTCATGGGGTTGTTTGTTCACTATCAATGTTTTCAATAATCGGGCAGCCACCTTCGCTGCCGGTGCACAAATTAATCAGTAGGGTTAATTCATTTTTTAGGGTGATTAAATCCGTTAAATGTGCTTCAACTTCTTCGAGCTTCGCTCGGGTTAACTGCCTGACCTCGGTGCGTGCATTTTGAGGGTCTTCTCGCATTTGTAATAAGTTGTTTATCTCCGCTAATGAAAAATTCATTTTTTGAGAGCGTTTAATGAATTTCAGCTGAGACAAATGTTTTTCAGAATAAACTCGAACGCCGGATGCGGTGCGTTTAATGTTGCTGAGCAGGCCGATTTTTTCATAGTAGCGCAAGGTGTCGGCGCTAAGGTTAAGTTTTTTTGATGCATCTCCTATGCGGTATTCTTTCATTTTATCGTTTTAACTCCTGAACAATTTTTTCTACTAACGCCTGTTCGTTCGGTGTTGCGGCAAATTCCAGTTTTCCGTTAATAACAATCGCCGGTGTGGCGCGAACGCCTATTGCCACGGCGGCTTCAATTTCGTCAACTACGTTGATTTTTTGATACTGGATATTGTTATCTTGCATGTCTTCAAGCACTCTTTTAACCAGGCTAACCGCGCGCCCACAACGATTGCAGTTTGGCGCACAATAGATGTCTATATCGATTTTATTCATTTAGCTGGCCTTTGAATAAATTCTGAATATTAAATTCTGAAACCCCAATTTTATGTTTCCTGTTTCTTAAGTCGTTTTTTTTAAAAACCGAGTCTTTTACTGTGATACGAAAGTGTGTTATTTGTAAAATTCGGGTTTATATCCTACTGTAATATAGATGAGGACGGGTTAATTTTTCTCAAATTCAGTGTGAATAAATCGTGTATTTATATGGCATTTTTCTTCGGCTGATAAGAAACATAATGATGACATAAAAATGAAACAAATACATAAAAATGGTGGGACAAGTTTATTTTTTTATATCGCGATTTTTTGTTTTTTAAATTTTATTCCGCACATTGTTTTAGCCGATAAACTGGTTTTAAGTGCTGGCGCACAAAGCCCGGTAAATCCCGTGGCTGGCGGTAATTCCATTTCCTTTACGATAAATATGCAAAATATTGGGCCATCGACCATTGCGCCTTATCTTCGTGTATTTGTTGATGGTGTATTTCAACCGGCAATAAACCTTAAATTTAGCACGTCTACCAATTGTGGTGTTTTTTCTATTAATAATGACTGGTTTTATTGCAGTACAATGGGTGAAGATAGCTCAGACAGTGCAACACTTACCTGGGGTTCCGCTTATATTTCCCCGGGAACCCATACGATTCGTTTTGAGGGAAGTTGTTTTTTATATAATGTGGATAATGACGGCGATGGGTTTTGGGACGGCTGCCCAACGCTGTATTCAAATACAATTGAATATACTGTGCAAGTGGGTACAACCGTGCAATTTTCACAAACGAGTGTAACGGTATCAGAAAATGGCATAAACGCCGGTGTTTATCTTGAGCGTGCAGGAGATTTATCTGGCGCTTCTAGTGTTCAGTATTCCATGATCGATGGTTCAGCAAAACAAGGGGATGATTATGTCAGTGCCTCGAAAACTGCAACATGGGCAGCTGGCGAGACGAGTGTCTTTGTCCCCATTGATATCGTAGATGATGTTCTCGTTGAAGACACTGAAAGTTTTACTATCAGTTTGTCTGATGCAGCAGGTGCAGATATTGGCGCTAATTCAGTTACAACTATTACTCTAACTGATAATGACCTCCCAATTATTAATTTAAGCACTAAACTCGGTGTCGCACGAGAACAGGGAGAAGTCGCTGGTAGTTGTTCATTATTCAGTGATAACGACCCGAATCGATCTTCAGATATAGCGGTGGAATTTTCAGTTTCTGGCAGCGCTGCCTCGGGTGCCGACTACCAGCCACTCATGACAAATGTACAACTTTTAGCAAATAATACGACAACCGATATTACGATCATCCCCATCGATGATAATGACATAGAGCAACAGGAGAATATTCTGCTGCGCCTGGTGCCAAGTATTAATTATGTTATTGGTCAAAATCAATGTGAGGTCTTGATTGAAAGCAATGATCAACCACGCCAGTCGGGAAATCTGCCGGATGTTTCACTCAAAATAGTAAATGCTATCGCGACGGAAACGGATAGAAATGCTGCCAGCGTATTAGTTTCTTTAAATTCACCGGCAGCCGAAAATGGTCTTGAAATACGATTAGCTTTTGCCGGTTCTGCCACCGCATCAGACGATTACCTGGCTTTAAGTGAAACGATAATGATTGCTGCTGGTAGTTCAAGCGCTTCAATCGAAATCACGCCGGTCGATGATGATGTGAAGGAAGCTGAAGAAACCGTCATTGTTTCACTCGTTGCCCGGAATACTTACACCGTGGGTGAACAAAACTCAGTGCAAGTCAGCATTGTAGATAATGAGCCCGATACCACTGAAGGCAGTGAAATTACTATTAGCACAATTGGTAGCTCCGTGTTGCAACAGGCGGGGCTGGACGAAGATATCACAATGACAATCTCGGTTAGCGATGATTTAGGTAATTTGTTACAGGGTGCTCAAGTTATCTGGACGCTAGAGTCCAGTGTGGCAGGTGAGTTATCACTTGATAGTACTGACAATATTACCGATGCGAAGGGGCAAGCCAGTGCAAAGTTTCGATCCGCCGTTAAACCCCAAATTTACAATCTCAAAGCGCAGGTGAACATAGAAAATAACCAGGGTATTTTGCTTGAAGTCACGCAATTATTTGCTATTGAAGCGGGTATTGCCAGTATTTTAACGCCAGATTCGCCAGAGCGAGCGGTTGCAAAAAGCATGGATAATGTTTGTCGTGATCTGGACGCCTCAATTGCATTTTTGAGTGGTGAACAGCAAGCTTTACTTGACCAATGCAACAACCTGGCGAGTGCTGCCGTAGCCGGTAATAATGCCGAGGTACAACAGGCACTAAAAGCGATTGCACCAGAGGAAGCGGTTAGTCAAGGGGTGATAAGTCAGGATATCGCCCTTCAGCAACTTAGCAATATAGGGCAGCGTTTGACAGCGCTGCGACGCGGTATAAAGGGGGTTAGCCTTTCTGGTTTATCTTTTGGTATTAACAATCAGTCACTTCCCGGTAGCGTGTTGGAATACGCATTGTTTGAAAATGCGGAGAAGAATGATACCAGTCGATTGCCCGGCGGACTGCTAAGTGATCGTTTAGGGGTGTTTGTTAGTGGCGGTTTGAGCATAGGCGAAAAAGACCCAACGTTAAACGAAAGCGGATATGAATTTAAGACAAATGGCATCACTATTGGCGCTGATTATCGTTATACAAATGAGCTTGTAGTCGGCACTGCGCTTGGTATTGCTTCCACTGATTTAAATATTGATGCTCAAGGTGGAGGTTTAAATTCAAAAGGTGATAGCCTTTCGATATTTGCGATGCTTTATACTAATGATGTGAGCTACCTCAGTGTTATTGCAAGTTTCGGGAGTAATAAACTGGATATGAACCGGGGAATTAATTTTAGTTTAGGCAGCACTGTTAAAGATGTTTTTGCTAAAGCAACAACTAACAGTGCAAGCAAGAGCATTAGTCTTGGCGGTGGATATCAATTTGTGCATAAAAATACAGGTTTAACTGCTGAACTAATGGCGAGAACGGATTATTTGGCGACTTATATTGAGGCTTATAAAGAAACCAATGCCCAGGAGCTTAATCTTTCCATTGATGGTCAAAATGTTGAGTCATTGTTTGTTGTTACCGGTGTACAAACTTTCATGGCATTAAGTCAAAAATGGGGGGTGCTATTGCCTACTTTCAGCTTTACCTGGGAGCATGAAGAACAGACTGCAAGTAATATCACGGGTAGTTTCATTAATGATCCGAGCGTTAATAAATTCAGTTTTTCCAGCGATAAAGAAGATGATAATTATTTTAGAGTAAGTGGGGGCGTTAGTGCGATTTTGCCGGGCGGTATTTCTTTGTTTTTTCAGTATGATACCATTTTAGACAAAGATTATTATAGTGAAGAAAATTATTCGTTTGGTGGCCGATTTGAACGTATTTTTTAGTGTTTTGAGTACAAAGTATTTCACTGGGAAAGAAGCGTTAAATTGTAAATTGGTTCATGATCGAATTTGAGAGGGTGTTTATAATTTCACCTGACCACCGTTATCTCAATGCCATTGCTTTTTTAGGGGGGGGCTGGGTGTAAGGTGAATATTGTCTCTATTTGTTAGCATGAATTGACCTTGGTTGTTTGTCGTCGATTTCTTTATTGCCGTAAAAATTTGGTTCTCTGTCTATATAAAAATAATTTATTGGGTCTATACAAATTGAATATCATTAAAAATCACCACAAACTGATTGCGTTTTTAGTTGTTTTCTCACTGTTAGCGATTGTTGTTTTAACTCGCACTGGAGAGAAGCCGATTTTAGTGCAATTGCATGCGGTTAAAGCGGGTGTAGTTGAATCGACAGTGGCAAACACGCGAGCGGGTACGGTAAAAGCCTGCCGTCGATCTGAATTGGCACCGGCTATGGGTGGTCGAGTGACTTTATTGGCAGTGAAGAAAGGTGATGAGGTTAAAAAAGATCAGTTATTAATGGAGTTGTGGAATGCTGATATTAAAGCGCAGGTAAAACTGGCCAAACGAGAGTTTAAAGCCGCACAACAAGCGACTGTTCAGGCCTGCTTAATGGCAGATGAAGCACAAAGAAACGCAACTCGTGTCGATATTTTGTGGAAGGGAAAACTTACCACGGAAGAAAAAGTGGATAAGGCGAGAACCAATTCACTGGCAGGTAAAGCCGCTTGTAGTGCAGCACGTGCAAAAGCTGAGGTTAGTCAAAGTCGTATTGATGTTGCACAGGCTTCTTTGCAACGAAGCCTGTTAATAGCCCCGTTTGCTGGCAGTATTGCAGAAATTAATGGTGAAGTGGGTGAGTATGTTGCACCGTCGCCTTCGGGAGGAATAACGCCAGCAGCAATTGATATTGTTGATACCAGTTGCCTGTATATTCTGGCACCCATTGATGAAGTTGATGCCCCGAGCATTCGCGAAGGAATGGAAGCACGTATTACATTGGATGCATTTAAGGATAAATATTTTCTAGGTGCGGTAAGACGTGTTGCCCGCTATGTTTCAGAAAAGGAAAAACAGGCACGTACGGTTGATATTGAAGCGGTATTTATGGATGAGGCACAATATCAGCAATTGTTACCCGGTTATAGTGCTGATCTTGAAGTGATTCTTGATGTTCGTTATGACGTGGTTCGGGTGCCAACAGAGGCGCTGATTAAAGGTGATCGAGTACTGATTTATAATAGTGAAGATCAGTCTCTGCATGAAGAAATTATCACCACCGGTTTAAGTAACTGGCAATTTACGGAAATAAAAGCGGGCTTAAAGGCGGGTGACAAAATTGCGCTTTCAATCGATCGTGAAGGCATTGTTGACGGCGCTATTGTTATACCGGAAAAAGAAAAGCCATGACAGCGGTGCAGATAAAGTTACAGGAAGTTAGTCGGGTTTTTCATGTGGGTGAACAGGATGTTTATGCACTTAACAGTGTTAAGCTCGATATTTTTAGTGGTGATTACGTTTCCATTATGGGGCCTTCAGGTTCCGGGAAATCCTCTTTACTGAATGTTATTGGCTTACTGGATACGCCAGACAGTGGACAATACTTTCTTACTGACAAAGATATTACCGGCTTAACAGAAATTCAGCAGGCGCAAATTCGCCAAAATACTATCGGTTTCGTTTTTCAGGCATTTCATCTCGTGCCACGTTTAACCGCCGCAGAAAACATCGAACTACCCATGACCCTTGCAGGTATTGATAGATCTGTACGTAAAAAACGGGTTGAACAAGCCTTGCAGGGCATGGGGTTGTCAGATCGGGCAACACATCGGCCCGAGCAATTATCCGGCGGACAAAGGCAACGTGTCGCTATTGCTCGCGCCACCATCATGCAACCTAAAATTATTCTTGCCGATGAACCTACCGGTAATCTTGATCGTTATTCCGGACAGGAGGTGATTCAGCTTTTAGAAAAACTCAATAAAAACGGAATTACTTTAATCATAGTTACTCACGATCTTCAAATTGGCAGCCGTGCCAAACGGCAAGTGAAAATGCTGGACGGAAAAATTGATCAGGAGATCTCTTTGATGGAAAAAAATGAAGCTCACTGATCTTATTCAATTTACGCTTGGTAGTTTAGCATTTGCTCAACTGCGTACCCTATTAATGGTGCTGGCAATGGCCGTTGGTGTTGCCTCGGTCATTGTATTAACGTCGTTGGGAGAGGGTGCGAGAAACTATATTTCTGATCAATTTTTATCAATGGGAACCAACCTGCTTATTGTTCTTCCCGGTCGAAGTGAAACCACTGGAAGCACCCCAGTTACATTTATTGGTGAAACGCCGAGGGACTTAACACTTGACGACGCAATGGCTTTAAGTCGTAGCGCGTTGTTAAAACAAATTGCCCCGATGGTGGTGGGCGTTGCCCCTGTTTCTAAAGATAATCTGGAGCGTGAAGTCCCGGTTTTTGGCACCACGGCTGCGTTGGCAGATATTCAGAATCTGGAAATTTCTCATGGCCAGTTTTTGCCAGCAGAGGCTGTCTCTCAGGCTATTTCGGTTTGTGTTATTGGTGCTAACGTGAAAAAAGAATTGTTTGCGAAACAATCGGCACTTGGTAAATGGTTACGTATTGGTGACAGGCGATTTCGAGTGATTGGGGTGCTTAAGTCTAAGGGTGTTTCTATTGGTATTGATATGGATGATATTGTTTTTGTGCCGGTGAAGTCGGCAATGGCACTATACAACCGGTCATCATTGTTTCGTATTTTTGTCTCTACGCATAGTGCGAAAATGATTGAGAAGGCTAAAAAACGAATATTCGAAATCATAAAACAACGCCATCAGGGTGAAGAAGACATTACCATTATTACGCAGGATGCCGTGTTATCAACCTTTAATAAATTATTTAATGCATTAACACTGGCAGTGAGTGGCATAGCGGCGATCAGTTTATTTGTTGCCGGTATTCTGGTGATGAATGTAATGTTGATTTCTGTTTCACAGCGCACCAGCGAAATTGGTTTGTTTAAGGCCTTGGGCGCACCGCCAAAACAGATACGGGCTATGTTTTTAAGTGAAGCGGTTTTCTTATCATTCTTAGGAGCCGTGTTGGGGGTTGTCGTCGGGCATCTAGGTAGCTTGGCTTTAACTCAGGTGTATCCGCAAATTAATTTTAGTGCGCCCTGGTGGGCAAATATCGCAGCGGTGGCCGTTGCACTTGTTTCGGGGATTGTATTTGGTGTATCACCTGCTAATCGTGCTGCACAACTTGACCCGGTACAGGCATTGTCTCGTCGGTAATATTCATGAATATATACGATTTTATTAAACTCACAACCAGTTCTATTTTTGCACATCGTATGCGTAGTTTTCTCACGGCTTTGGGTATTTCAATTGGTATTGCAGCGGTTGTTTTACTTACCTCCATTGGAGAAGGGTTACATAAATACGTGATGGGTGAGTTCTCTCAGTTTGGAACAAACATTATCAAAGTGCAACCGGGCAAAACGAAAACACACGGCGCCAACCTTGCGTCTTTAAGCACTGTGCGGCCGTTGTCTCTGGAAGATGCGCAGGCGTTAAAAAGAATTCCAGGCATCGTCGCTGTTGACCCCCTGGTCCAGGGAAACGCCGAGGCTGAGACGTATCAGCGGCAACGTCGTACTACTGTTTATGGTGTTGGCCCTCAGTTTCCGATTGTTTACGACATTAAACCCGTCAGTGGTTCGTTTTTACCGGATGATGATCAAATTTCACCACGTCCATTTGTGGTGTTGGGCAGTAAAGTCCGAGATGAGTTATTTGACGATCGCAATCCTTTGGGGCAACGCATTCGGGTGGGTGGTCAGCGTTATCGCGTTATTGGCGTGATGGAGCCAAAAGGTCAGATATTAGGTGTTGATCTGGATGACGCGGTTTATGTTCCTACAGCGCGGGCTATGTCCCTTTTTAATCGTCAGGGGTTAATGGAGATCAATGTTAAATATCGTGAAAGTGCCAGTGTTGATGAAATATTGGCAAGTCTGAAAAGAGGATTGATTGCCCGTCATGGTAGTGAAGACTTTTCGTTAGTCACACAGGAAGAAATGTTAGAAATATTAAACTCTGTTTTAAATGTGTTGACTTTCGCTGTTGGTGCACTTGGCAGTATTTCATTATTTGTTGGTGCGATCGGCGTGTTTACAATTATGACAATTGCGGTAAATGAACGCTTTTCTGAAATCGGATTATTTCGCGCACTAGGGGCAAAAAAGTCACAAATTCTATTTATTTTTTTAGGTGAAGCAATAGTGCTTGCGGCAATTGGTGGTTTTGCCGGTTTGGTTATTGGTGCAGGTGGCGCACAGTTGTTGGGTTATTTATTTACATCGCTACCGGTTCATACACCTTGGTCTTTTGTGGTTATAGCCGAAGTCATTGCATTGTTCATTGGATTACTGGCTGGGGTATTACCCGCGAGAAAGGCGGCCAATCTTGATCCGGTGGATGCTTTGAGAGCAGAGTGAGTGTGGCAAGTGAAGGCTTATGTCATTAACTTGGCAAGTGTTCCTTTGAATCACGATAAAAAACCAGTTGCTGCTTTCAGAGCCCTTAGTCGGGGTGGTGCTATGGTCAATATACTTCTGCCTAATGGAGGGCGTCTATTTAATACCTTAAAGGGATTCGATCTCTTTAAGGTGGACCCTTTTTAGGTGACCCATTTTGAGGTGTTGATAACCCTGAGCTTCCCCTAAAAAACAATAAAACTAACGCACATAAATCGCAATAGAAATAAAATGGCTGATCGAGCCGGTCAACACAAATAAATGCCAGATACCATGCGCGTGACGTAACTTTTTCATGTTGTCGAGCACGTAAAATATCACCCCAATGGTATATGCAATGCCACCAAGCGTTAGCCAGACTATGCCTGGTAGTGGGATTACGGTTGCTAAATTTGAATATTCCATTACGCTCAACCAGCCCATGGTGAGATAAATAGTGAGTTGCATAATTTCCAGTCTGTTGCGTACAAACGTATCCAGTAATATGCCCAGTACGGCGAGTGCCCAAACCAGGCTCAGCATTAGTGGGCCATTGCCATCGCCAAGTGATACCAGCATGTAGGGCGTGTAGGTGCCTGCTATTAACAGGTAAATAGAGATGTGATCGAGTTTTTGAAAAATGTGTTTGAGTTTTTGGGGGTGAAAGCTGTGGTACAAGGTAGACATGGTGTAAAGCAGCACTAACGTTAAACCAAAGACGGTGAAGCTGATGAATACGAAGGGATTTTTTTGCTGAATTCCAATGGTAAGCAAGGAACCCAGCGCCATTACTGCGAGGACTGCACCGACTAAATGCGTAATGCTATTAAATTTTTCTCCATAATACATGCCTGCAGTTTCCTTACTGGTCTGTCCGTTGGGTCGGATTGGATGCTGAGTTAATCCCAGCGAAATATTTTTGCACCAATAAACAAAAAGACAATGCTCAAAACGCTTAATACCAATAGGTTGATAGAAATGTCCGTTAAGCCCGCACCTTCTGTCATTACTGCCCGTGATGCATCAACAATATGGGTTAAGGGCAATAATTGCGCTAGTTGCTGAATGAATGGATGAGTGCCTTCAAGTGAAAACCAGACACCGGACAAAATCATCATCGGCCAGGTGAGTAAATTTAACAGTCCGCCAGCGAGCTCTTCGCTCTTAATACGCGCGGCGACAATGAGGCCAAGCGAAATCATGCAAATTGAGCCGATTAAAAAAACAAACAGCAGTAATAAATAAGAACCGTGCATGGTGTAATCAATAATCAACGCACTTCCCAATAAAACCGCGATGGTAATTACCATGATCAATATAAGGCGTGACGCCATTTGTGCCATTAAAAATTCAATGGGGTTTACCGGGGTGGCGCTTAAACGTTTCAAAAAACCACTTTTTCGATATCGTACGATTACGTAACCAACACCGAACAGGCAGCCGAACATAATGTTAAATGAGAGAATGCCGGGTAGTACCCAGTCGACATAATCAATTTCTTCGCCTTCTACCGCTTTTTTAGCGAAGTCTTTACCACCGGTCCCCCACAATATGCGTTCGACCAGGTATCCGCTGGGCGAGCTGATGTTCGTCCAGTAGGCGTTATCTTTACCGAGCACGAGTACCATATCCAGCTTATGGTTTTTTAATTTTTTTAGTGCAATTTTTTGATCATCAAATTCGATGGGCTGGATAAAGTTGGTGTTGATAAATTCAATGTTGCTGTTATTGCTATTAATTACACCGACCTTATAAATCGTTTTATCGTCACCAGAAAAAATAACGGCAAAACCAATGATTAAAAAAAACGGCATAAAAAGAGTCCAGGCAAGCGCTGACCTGTCTCGTACAAATTCGAGATTGCGTGCCTGTAATATGGCGAAAAAACGTTTCATTGCTGTGGCCTTGCTTATTGTCTTAGCTGTTTACCGGTAAGCGCGATAAATAAATCTTCTAAACTCCATTCACGTAGCCGTAACTGGTTCAGTGGAATATGATTATTTAATAGCAATTCGATGGTCGTATGAGTGTTGCTGGTTTGAATTTCTGTCCAGTTATTTCTGATCACGTAGCGTAAGCCAAGTGATTGCGCGACTTCATCCCTTAGTACGCTATCGGGAAGTTGAATAATGGTTTCACCAAAATGATTTTTGAGCAGAGCCTGTGGCGTGCCTTGTGCGATAATTTCACCTTTGTCGACAATAACAATTTCGTCACAAAGCTCGTAGGCTTCATCCATATAGTGGGTGGTGAGTACAATGGTTTTATTTCGTTTGCGGATCAATTTTACCAGATCCCAGAAATTACGTCTTGCCTGAGGATCCAGGCCGGTGGTGGGTTCGTCAAGAAAAAGCACTTCCGGGTCATTGACTAATGCCAGTGCTAATAATAATCGTTGTCGCTGACCGCCCGACAGATGTTTGTTGTCGCGGTTTAGCAATTCACCAAGATCACAGAGTGAGACAAGCTCGTCCCAGGGCATGGTTTTGTCGTAAAAATCGTGAAACATTTTTAAGGTTTCTTTTACCGTCAAGAACTCCTGCAATGCGGTGGCCTGAAACTGGATGCCGGCTTGTTCTCTAAAATCGTCACCCAGCGGTTTTCCTTTGTAAAGAATTTCACCGGATGTGGGTTGGAGAATGCCTTCGGTTACCTCAATGGTGGTTGATTTCCCAGCACCATTCGGGCCGAGCAGCCCAAAACAAATTCCCTCTGGAATGGAAAGGCTTAAGTTATTAACGGCGTGCACGTCGTCATAGTGTTTAACCAGATTTTTTATTTCAATTAACGGCGGCATTGACCATCCTTTATTTGCGGTATTGTCATCATAGCTTATTGCTTTTAACTGGTCATTTGTTTTGTGTTGGACGCTACCTGGGGGCTCGTCTGAGAATGAAAAGTCCGCCTCAACATGGTTTTCCTTCGCGACGACTTTCATGTTCGGATAAACACCTAGTGTAGCCTAAGCTATTCATTGTTAGCCATCAGGCTACTTGGTAAAAGCCGAGAGTTTCACTCAATCAAACAACCCAGTAAGCGCTATTTTTTCTTTAAAAACAATTAATTAAAAAACACCATGCTTATAAGTGTAGCTTATGCTTATCATTAAAAAATTTGTGGTAATTTGGTTGTCATTTTTCCATACTAGTGCTATGGTTAAGTCGTCTGTAAGGGTAGTTGAGTGTTTGAAATAACTTGTTTAAATAGGTGAACAAATTGTTTTGCTCAATTATATTTTGTGATCGAAATACCGCCCCGACGCAAAGTGGTGTCGCGGTTGGTGTTGGCGTGAATTAAGGGGTTTGATATGAGTGATAAAGGTTTAACAGCAGTCATGGCAGCTTTAATTATTTTATTATTTGTTGCTTTGCCAATGTTAGCGGCCTAGCAACGCCGTTTGAGCAGCTTAATATTAAAACTCCCGGTTCAATCCCACTGAGCCGGGGGTTGTTTGCTGTCACTGATATATCTACCCTGTCTTATCTCGCTGTATTTCTTGTCTTTTTGTTTTTTTCTGATGTTTTGACCTTTACCTGATTTAGTTTAGCGCTAATTGTCGTTATTTAAGGTAATATCGCCATTTTTTATAAATGGCTTAGGCGAGAAAATTTATGGCAATTAACTGGTTTCCGGGGCACATGCACAAGGCCCGAAAGAAAATAAAAGAAGCAATGCCAGAAATTGACCTTGTCATCGAGGTGCTGGACGCCCGCATTCCTTACAGTAGTGAAAATCCGCTTATTTCCGAATTACGCCAAAACCGGCCGTGCATTAAAATTTTGAATAAAAGTGATCTGGCTGATCCAAAGGTCACTCAACAGTGGCTTGAGTTTTTAGAAAGAGAGCATCAGGTCAAAGCACTGGCATTAACGTCTACCCAGCGCGGTCAAATTCGTAAGCTACCTGAATTGTGTCGAAAACTGGCGCCAAAGCGAAATGCCACCATAAAACCCATTCGAGCCATGATTTTGGGTATTCCGAATGTGGGGAAATCCACCATTATTAATATCCTGGCGGGAAAAAACATTGCTAAAACAGGTAATGAGCCGGCGGTTACCAAACGACAGCAGCGAATAGATTTGGGTAGCGGCATTGTCTTAAGTGATACACCGGGTTTTTTATGGCCTAAAATTCACGATGAAAACAGCGGTTATCGTTTGGCGGTAAGTGGTGCGATTAAAAATACAGCGGTGGAATTTGAAGATATCGCTTTGTATGCAGCGCATTATTTGCTGGCGACTTACCCTGATTTGCTGGCGGAGCGCTATAAGTTGAAGCAAATGCCGGACACTGACATAAAGTTGCTGGAAGAAATTGGCCGAAAACGCGGCGGTTTGAGGGCCGGTGGTATCATCGATTTGCATAAGGCCTCTGAAGTGTTGCTGCACGATTATCGCAGCGGTGTGTTGGGACGTATTAGCCTTGAATCCCCTGATGATATCCTGCCTGAAGGGGAGTTGTCGTCGGACGAGCTTGAAATTTCGGGTGGCTTAGATGGCTCAGATAATAAACAGTGAAAAAATGCAGATTCGGGCCGAATTAATTCTTGTCAAACTGCTGTGATGTCTCTATACTTTGCGGCCTTCGATACAGGAAACGGTTTATTGTTTTTTTTTGAGCCGTAACTCACTGATATTAGGTAAATAAAGACAGTAGTTAGAAGTTTCGATGGTGGCCATAGCTCAGTTGGTAGAGCCCCGGATTGTGATTCCGGTGGTCGCGGGTTCGAGCCCCGTTGGCCACCCCATCTTCTTCGCTTGTTATATCTCCTTAATATATAACATCTTCGTGTCTTTTTATTCTCAAATTTCCCGTGGCTTTTTCTGTTCAACTTGAGCTTAACGGGCTATCAATTATGTTTTTAAAATTCGTTAATATCGTATTTTTATTCTGTTTTGTCGTCTCTGGCGCGAACGCTATTGTGAATCTTGACACCCTGCATTTAGGTGAGAAACAAACGGGCTTTAGTGGTGATGTGAGTTTTGGTCTCAATGGTGCGATGGGGTATCGGGATCGATTTCGGTTAAGCAGCGTTGCAAACGCCCAGTGGAATCGCAAAAATTTACTTTATTATTTGAGCTTTAACTATGGTTACGGGGAAAGCGTGGGCGTTGAAGATGAAAACAAAGGTTTTCTTCATGCTCGTAGAATTAAAAATGTCTCTCAAAAGATAGCCTGGGAGCTATTTTCGCAAGTTGAACAGAATAAGTTTGCCCGGTTGAATTTCCGGGGCTTGCTTGGCGGCGGTACGCGTTATGCGCTAAATAATAACGAAAAAAAGCAGGTTACGTTTTTGGGTCTGGGTGGCTTTTTTAGCCGCGAAGATTTAACCAACTCCAGCACGACAACGGATGATGGAATAGAAGATATCTGGCGAGCAAATCTTTATTTGCTGGAGCGTTTAGTTTTGAACAAAAATATATCTATATTTGAAACGCTTTATTTTCAGCCGTCCGTTGCAGAGCCGCAGGATTTTCGAATTTTAAATATTGTGGGTTTGAAGTCGAAAATAACAAAGCGCTTTTCAATGCGGTTTTCTCTTGAAATTATCCATGACAGTGATCCACCGCAGGGTGTGGTAAAAACAGATTCGAACTATTTTACCCGCCTAGAGTACGAGTTTTAGGTTGCTGTGCAGGAAAATCCCACCCAAAAAGGGTGAAAACATCACCTAACCGGAAAAATTGTGCCTAGGCGCCTAAAATTGTCTATATTTAACGAATAAGTGAGACTTTTTCTTGTGTTTTCTTGTGATTGCAAATGATCCGGTAGTTTTAGGATTGTAAGTTTTATACAATCTTTTCGGTTCTAGTTGATGTGACCCACTATTACTCTATTAACGGGGAAGTTCAGGAATCATTATATTTTGATTATGATGTTGTTCAATAATCTCGGGGTTTTGAAAGTGAAAACATCAAATAAAAAAACCATTTTGTTGATAGACGATGATGATCAGTTTCGCAAATTTATGCATGAGTTACTGACGGAAAAAAACTTCGAAGTGGTTGTGGCTGAAAATGGCGAAACTGGTTTGGCGCATTATTTATCGGAAAAACCGGATTTAATTATTACCGATATCGTCATGCCGGAAAAAGAAGGTATTGGGCTCGTTATTGCTATTCGAGACTCTGATTCATCGACGCCTATTATTGCTGTGTCTGGTGGCAATCTTGGTAATGCGGATTCGTATCTGGATATGGCTAAAAAACTGGGGGTTAATGCAACGTTAACCAAACCTTTTTCGGCCGACGATATTCTTAAAGAGATACATTATTTACTGTCTGAAGATTGATTATCTGATCACAGTTTTTCTGGGCATTGGTTGTCGGGTCATTGCTTGTCAGGGCGTTGCTAGCCTGAGGTTTGTTTGAGAGTGCGTGCCTTTGATTGAATCTGCAAAACTGGGTTGGCAGAATAATGTGCCTGTGAGCGAAATGTTTGCCGACCCTTATTTTTCCTTAAAAAATGGTGAGGCAGAAACCGATTATGTTTTTTTGCAGCATAATAATTTACCCGGTGCCTTTTTAAATCGTTCTTCATTTGTTATTGGTGAAACCGGGTTTGGTACAGGCCTGAATTTTTTTGTTACCGCAAAAAGTTGGCAACGTAGTCAAATACAACAAGTGCAAAAGCGCGCTCATCTCTACTATTATTCCATTGAAAAATATCCGATTGATAAGCGTCAGCTGGCGGGTATTTTAAAAAACTGGCCACAGTTTGACGACTTTTCGCCTGTTTTGTTAGCACAATATCCAGGCAATTGTCCGGGCTTTCATCAAATTAATTTTCCCGACCAAAATATCACGCTGGTTTTGATGATTGGTGATGTCTGTGCCATGCTTGAGCAGTTGTTGGTGGAGATGGATGCCTGGTATCTGGATGGGTTTTCACCATCAAAAAATCCGGACATGTGGTCGCAAGCGGTGTTTGAAAAGATATCGAAGTCAAGCAAGGTCGGGGCAACGTTTGCGACGTTTGCAGCTGCCGGATTTGTTCGGCGCAATCTGCAGTCGGCCGGCTTTAAAGTAACAAAAGTACCGGGTTTTGGTAAAAAACGTGAGATGTTGTGCGGTACTATTGATAGGCCGGGAATTGATAGGCCAGGAATTGATAGGCCAGGAATTGATAAACCGACGACAAGAAAAACACTGCCGCCCTGGTATTCAGTGCCTGAAAACAAAATTACTGCGTCTGATGTTAAGTCGCCAAGACCAGTTGCCATAATTGGTGGCGGGATTTCAGGGCTGAGTGTTGCTTTGGCGTTCGCGGACAAAAATATCGAATCTGTTTTGTTTGATTCTGGGGCGTCCGTTGGCACGGGTGCCTCTGGTAATCCAGCGGGTATCGTCCTGCCGCGCATCAGTTCGGATTTAGACTCGGCATCACAGTTTTACATTAGTGCTTTTTATTATGCGGTAAATTATTTTCAGCGGTTGAAGCAACAACATCCCGAGTTGTTCTGGAAACAAAATGGTGTTTTACAATTTATTCCAGAGAAAAAGTTAAAAAAAACAGCGGATCTTTTTTTACCTGAATCGCTGGTTTCGATGGTTGATGCAGCGCGCGCATCAACCATTGCGGGTTTAAATATTACGTCGTCGGCGTTGTATTATCCGCGGGCGGGCACGATTAATCCAAAGCAGCTTTGTGAAATTATGCAAATTGCCGCGGGTGATTTTCTGCAAACACGATTTAATTCCTCCGTTCATAGCCTTGAAAAGGATGGTGATTTTTGGGTGCTAAAAACAAACGAAAATCGTGAATTGTGTCGCGCAGAAAACGTGGTAATCGCAAGCGGTTTTGATGCTTCTCGTTTGTTGGATACAAATATTTATACCGTTGAGTCGAGTCGCGGGCAATTGAGTTATTTGTCTGCCAGTGAAAACTCATTGACGTTAAATGTGAGCGTTTGCGGCGAGGGTTATGTCATTCCCGCACGAAATAACACGTATGTTGTCGGTGCTACTTACGGCGGTTGTAGCGCTGATTTAAGTGCGGATGATCACGATTTAAACTGGCAAAATGCGAATAATCTTTTGCCGGAAAATTTGGCCTCGCGTAAGAAAATAACCGGTGGCAGGGTCAGTTTCAGGGCGACTACGAAAGATCATCTGCCGGTTGTTGGCCCGGTGATTGATGAGTTTTTTTATAAAAAAAACTATGCCGATTTGCGTGATGGAAAGCCACAACAAAACTATCCCGATGCGGCTTACAGAAAAGGCCTGTATTTAACGATTGGTCACGGCTCCCGGGGCCTTGTTTCCTGTGTGAATTCCTCAAAATATCTGGTGGATTTAATTTGCGGCGCTGTAATTACTGAGTCGGCTGATCGGGTGGCACTATTACATCCGGGCAGGTTTTTAATCCGGCAGTTAAAAAAATCGTAATAGATTGCAGGGATGATGGTTGACCGGCATCATATTTGGGTTATACTTTTAATTTGCGCTGATTTGATACAGCTTGCGGGCGCATAATAAATTTCGCTAAAGAGGGGTAGTACCTGTGAAATGGGAATAGTACCTGTGAAACGGGAATAGTACCTGTGAAAGGGGAATAATACCTGCTTTGGCAAATGTCAGGCGGGTTTTTTTTTGCCCGCTAACGATGAAAAAATTGAAGGTGATCTTATGTCTACGGATAATAATGAGTATGGTCTAGCGACATTAGCCGTTAGAGGCGGGCAGGTTCGGACTCAGGAAGGTGAGCATTCTGAGCCGATTTTCATGACCTCGAGTTATGTTTATGACTCGGCTGCTCAGGCGGCAGCACGATTCTCCGGTGAAGAGCCGGGCAACATATATTCCCGCTTTACGAATCCCACCGTAAAGACATTCGAGCAACGGCTTGCTGCATTAGAAGGCGGCGAACGTTGTGTTGCCACCGCATCGGGCATGGCGGCAATCGCAACTACTTGTTATGGTCTGTTGCAGCAGGGCGATCATATTGTTTCGTCGCGGGCAATTTTCGGCTCTACGGTTATTTTGTTTAATAACTTTGTTGCTAAGTTTGGCGTTGACGTGACTTACGTGGCACAAATCGATTATGAAGCATGGGAAGCAGCAATTACCCCTAAAACGCGTTTCCTTTTTCTCGAAACACCTTCAAATCCCGTGACAGAAATTGTCGACATAGCCCGGCTTGCCGCAATTGCTAGAAAACATAATTGCCTGTTAGTCGTTGATAACTGTTTTTGTACGCCTGCATTACAAAAGCCGCTTTCGCTTGGTGCGGATATTGTCATTCATTCAGCCACAAAATATTTAGATGGTCAAGGGCGTTGTATTGGTGGTGCAATTGTTGGTACCGAGGCCATTGTCGGGGACGCTATTTACGGGTTTGTGCGTACCGCCGGGCCGAGTATGAGTCCATTTAACGCATGGGTCTTTCTAAAAGGTTTAGAGACTTTACGTATTAGAATGAAGGCACACAGTGAAAATGCATTGTCACTCGCGCGCTGGTTAGAGGCACAGGACAGTGTTAAGCGTGTAAATTATCCGGGGTTAGAGAGTCATCCTCAGCATGCACTGGCTTGTGAGCAGCAGTCTGATTTCGGCGGCGTGCTCTCGTTTGTATTGAGGGGGGGGCAGGAGGCTGCCTGGTCAATTATTGATAACACGCGACTGCTTTCAATTACCGCGAATCTTGGCGATACAAAATCAACAATCACACATCCGGGAACTACAACTCACGGCCGGTTGTCAGACGAAGCGAAGCATGAGGCGGGGATTGCGCCGGGTTTGGTTCGCATATCGGTCGGCTTGGAAGAAATCGATGATATTAAAGCGGATTTGAACCGGGGGTTTGAGGTGTTGGCAAAAAAATAACGTAGGAATAAATGTAATAATGACAAAGTTAGAGCGCTTGGAGAATTTAACGCTGGCCATTTGGGTCGGCTGTATGATTGGTGTGGGTTATATCGCTGCGCCGGTGTTGTTTTCGACGCTGGATGAACGGCAGGTGGCAGGCATGCTAGCCGGAAAAATGTTTTATATAGTGACGCTGCTGGGTTTGATTTCGGGTGGTTTGCTGCTGATATTGCGATATCATGACGTCAGTATTAGTTTTTTTAAACAATGGCGGGGCTGGCTGTTAATATTGATGCTGAGTTGTGTGGCAGCCAGTATGTTTATTCTGCAGCCGATGATTGCCGATGTAAAAGCACTAGGTTTGGTCGAAGGTAGCGACGCCGCGAAAAAGTTCGGCATGTTGCACGGGGTATCATCCCTGCTTTATATGGCGTCTGTCGTAAGTGGCAGTATATTGATCTTTATGGGAATTCGTACACCTGCTCGTTAGGCGTTAGATTTGGATATCAAGTCAAAACCCGGATAGATGCCTGTGAATGTTTTAATATTGGTATCTATGCGGGTTTGTTCATTTCATTGTGGTTTATTAAAATTGTCTATCAAGACTACTTGTTAAGACAAAGCAACCTTCCGCTCATCGCTGGTTTTATAAAATACCGCCACATGGCCAATTGATTGCACATGATGTGCGCCGGTGTTTGTGATAATATTGTCAATCATTTCGCTGCGCGCGGTTTTGTCGGTGCCATTTAGTTTGATTTTAACCAGTTCGTGAAATGCAATTGCCAGTTTGATTTCTTCCATTACTGCTTCTGTTAACCCCGCGTTTCCAATAATGATAACAGGCTTAAGATGGTGAGCCAGTCGGCGCAGGTGTTGATTTTGTTTTGTAGTGATAGACGTTGTAATAGACATAGTTGTAATAGACATAGGAGTATTTTGTGAGCCGTGATTCGAAATCGGACATTATACCGGAAAAAACCTCAGGATTCACTGTTTCGGCCAGTCCTTTAAACCAGGTTAAGCTTGAATTAGGTGCTATTCTGATAATTGGTCTTGTATTGCTGTTGTTAATCGGGTTTATCACCGACTCAATGGCATTACAGTTGGGGGTGTTAGCATTCTTTGGCTTAACGGCGATGGGTTGGCTGGTGATTCGTGTCAAGAAAACCCTGAAAAACCTCGATACTCAGACAGAGTAGGGCCGTGTCAAAGCAAAAAAGTAGCAATGGCTGGATGGCGCGGCATGTTAATGACAGTTATGTCAAAAAATCTAAAGCTGACGGCTATCGCTCGCGCGCTGCTTACAAAATTCTCGAATTAGATGAAAAAGACCGGGTTTTTAAACCGGGTATGACGGTGGTTGACCTGGGTGCAGCGCCCGGTGGCTGGTCACAGGTTGCATCACACAGCGTAGGTGAAAATGGTCGAATTATCGCGTTAGATTTGTTGCCGGTAGACAGTTATCCGCAGGTAGAATTTATTCAGGGTGATTTTCGAGAGAACGCCATTTTCGAAAAGCTTTTAGAGATATTAAATGGCGCCCCGGTTGACCTTGTTATTTCCGATATGGCCCCCAATATAACTGGTCAGCGTGTGATAGATCAGTCAAAATCCATGTATTTGCTAGAGTTGGCGCTGGATTTTGCGCTTCAGGTACTGAAGCCCGGTGGTGATTTTGTCGCTAAAGCCTTTGAGGGCGCAGGAATGGCAGAATATCGAAAGCAAATTCAGTCTAATTTCGCCAAGTGTTATAATCGAAAACCCGGCTCGTCGCGTGCAGAAAGCCGCGAATTGTTTGTTATAGGAAAAGGTCGAAAATCTTGACCGAGTGAGTGTTAATTTAAAAAACAGTGGAGATTAAGCTGTGAATGAGATGTTTAAAAACATCCTGATGTGGGTGATTATCGCCATTGTCTTGATGTCAGTGTTCAATAATTTTGCGCCTAAGCAGAGTTCGTCACGCCACATGGAGTATTCCTCGTTTATTCAAGAGGTTAATTCCGGGCAAATTACGAATGTGAATATTGAGGGTCGCACAATTCGTGGTATTACCGCCTCAGGTCAACGATTTACGACGTACAATCCCGGTGATCCCGGTTTGATTGGTGACTTGTTAGATAATTCGGTCAGTGTTGATGTTAACCCGCCAGAGCAGCAGGGTTTGCTGATGCAGGTTTTCATTTCCTGGTTTCCAATGTTGCTGTTAATTGGTGTGTGGGTGTTTTTCATGCGTCAAATGGGTGGCGGTGCTGGCGGCAAAGGTGGTCCCATGTCATTTGGTAAAAGCAAGGCGCGTTTACTGAGTGAAGATCAGATTAAAGTCACATTTTCGGATGTTGCAGGTGTTGAAGAAGCCAAAGAAGAAGTTGGCGAGCTAGTTGAGTTTTTGCGTGAGCCGGCTAAGTTTCAAAAACTGGGTGGTAAAATTCCACGTGGTATTTTGATGGTTGGCTCACCGGGTACCGGTAAAACATTACTTGCTAAAGCTATCGCCGGTGAAGCAAAAGTGCCATTTTTTACGATTTCGGGCTCTGATTTTGTTGAAATGTTCGTGGGTGTTGGTGCTTCACGTGTAAGGGATATGTTTGAGCAGGCTAAAAAGCAGGCGCCTTGCATTATTTTTATTGATGAGATTGACGCCGTCGGTCGTCATCGTGGTGCTGGTTTAGGCGGTGGGCATGACGAGCGTGAGCAAACGCTTAATCAGTTATTGGTTGAAATGGACGGTTTTGAAGGTAACGAGGGTGTTATCGTAATTGCAGCAACTAACCGCCCTGATGTGCTTGACCCCGCGTTGTTGCGTCCCGGTCGTTTTGACCGCCAGGTGACTGTGCCATTGCCTGATGTTAGGGGTCGAGATCAGATTATCCGAGTTCACATGCGCAAGGTGCCAATTTCAGATGATGTGAAGCCAAAAGTGCTGGCTCGTGGTACACCTGGTTTTTCGGGTGCCGATTTAGCTAACTTGGTTAATGAGGCTGCTTTGTTTGCCGCTCGCGCCAACAAAAAACTGGTTGATATGCTTGATTTCGAAAAAGCCAAAGACAAAATTATGATGGGCGCTGAGCGTAAATCCATGGTGATGAATGACAATGACAAAAAACTCACCGCTTATCATGAGGCTGGTCATGCGATTGTCGGTTTAACAGTACCGGATCATGACCCGGTCTATAAAGTCAGCATTATTCCCCGTGGTAGAGCGTTGGGTGTCACTATGTTTTTACCCGAAGAAGATCGTTACAGCTACAGCAAGCGCCGTCTTGAGAGTCAGATATGTAGTCTGTTTGGTGGGCGAATAGCAGAAGAGCTGATTTTTGGTGCAGAGTATGTCACAACAGGCGCCTCAAACGACATTCAGCGTAGTACTGAGATCGCCAGGAGTATGGTGACCAAATGGGGTTTTTCATCTAAAATGGGGCCGCTTGTATATGCTGAAGATGAGGGTGAAGTATTCCTTGGGCGATCAGTGACGCAGCATAAAAGTGTGTCGGATGAGACGGCACATTCCATTGATGAAGAAGTCAGAATGATTGTAGATTCTTCTTATGCGGAATCTACAAAAGTACTTGTTGATAACATGGATACCCTTCATGCCATGGCTGAAGCGTTAATCAAGTATGAAACCATAGACCGTGGCCAGATAGACAACATCATGGCTGGCAAACCACCGGGTGAGCCAAGTAACTGGGATGAATCTGATCTTGATGGAAAGTCGGATGAAAAGTCTGCTTCGAAAGATGGTGAAGAACAGGCTGATAAAAAAGAAAATGAAAAAACTGATAAAAAAGGGGATGCCGGTGTCGGTGGCCCATTGAATCAAAACTAGATAAACAGGCTGCTTAATTAAAAAACCGCTATATTGACTAGCGGTTTTTTTTTTGCTTGAATTCTTTTATTATCCGTCGCCTATGATTAATGCCAACGTAAAAAAGCCGATATCAGTCATGGGTGTGTTAAATGTCACACCCGATTCCTTTTTTGATGGGGGACAATACGTGTCTCTTCAACAGGCAGTTGATCAGGCGCTGGCAATGCAGCAGGCCGGCGCGAGCATAATCGATGTCGGTGGCGAATCTACGCGACCGAGCGCGCCTTTTGTTCCTGTGGAAGAAGAGTTAAATCGTGTGATACCGGTTATTGAGGCTATTCGCGCACAAACTGAGATTCTTATTTCTGTTGATACCAGCAAACCGGAGGTGATGTACGAAGCGGTGCGAGCTGGGGCGAATGTTATTAACGATGTAAGGGCGCTTTCACAAAAAGGCGCATTGGAAGCTGCCGTGTCGTTGGCCGAGCTTGGGGTGTCAGTGTGCTTAATGCACATGCAGGGTGACCCGGATACTATGCAAGATAAACCGCGTTATATGTCTGTTGTTGATGACGTGTTTGCTTATTTGATGTCGAAAGTTGACCGTTGCTTGTTGGCGGGAATAAAAAAGGATCAAATCTGGATTGATCCCGGTTTTGGTTTTGGCAAGACCTTGCAGCATAATTTGTCTTTATTAAAACATTTGCCGCGTTTTGCAGATACGGGTTACCCGGTATTGGTTGGAATGTCTAGAAAATCCATGATAGGCGCTATTCTTGATTTGCCGGTAGAGGAAAGATTGGCGGGCAGCCTGGCGTTAGCGAGTATTGCCGCCATAAATGGTGCATCGATCGTTCGCGTGCATGACGTTAACGAGACGTCACAAGTAGTTAAAATTTGTGAAGCAGTTTTAGCTGCAGAATAGCGGTTATTAGATAAAAAGAATTAATAATAGAAGGATTTATGCAGTGACTAGACGATATTTTGGTACGGATGGTATTCGCGGCGAAGTTGGAAATGAAACCATTAATCCTGAGTTTGTACTAAAACTTGGCTGGGCTGTAGGGTGCGTATTAGCCCGTGAGGACCGAAAAAAGGTCGTGATCGGTAAAGATACACGTATTTCCGGTTATATGTTTGAGTCGGCGCTTCAGGCTGGTTTATCTGCGGCGGGCGTCAATGTGCGTTTGGTCGGCCCCATGCCCACGCCTGCAATTGCCTACCTTACGCGTACATTACATGCCAATGCAGGCATTGTTATCAGTGCATCTCACAATCCGCATTATGATAACGGTATCAAGTTTTTTTCGTCCGAAGGCATAAAACTACCGGATAAAATTGAATACGAAATTGAAGCTAAAATTGACGAGCCGATGACCACTGTTGGCTCAGCCGAGCTGGGAAAAGCGATGCGTATTGTTGATGCCGGTGGGCGATATATTGAGTACTGTAAAAGTACGGTGCCCATGGGTATGGAATTGCGAGGTATGAAAATTGTGGTCGATTGCGCGCACGGAGCAACTTATTTCGTTGGCCCGAGTGTGTTTAAGGAGTTGGGCGCCGAAGTGTTTGCGATGGGTGTTAAGCCTGATGGCCTGAATATTAATCACGAATGTGGTTCCACTTCACCTAAAGCGCTCCAGGAGCAAGTGTTAAAGCAGGGTGCTGATCTCGGAATCGGTTTTGATGGCGATGGTGATCGCCTCGTCATGGTTGACGACAAAGGCGAAGTGCTGGATGGTGATGAGTTAATTTTTATCATCGCTCAGGCGCGAAAAAATGCAGGTCTATTAAACGGCGGTGTTGTCGGTACTGTGATGACCAATCTCGGTATGGAGGTGGCGCTTAAAGATCGAGACATTGAGTTTGATCGCGCCAAAGTTGGTGATCGATACGTTATTGAAATGATGAAGAAAAATAATTGGCTTATCGGCGGTGAGTCATCAGGTCATATTATTTGCCTTGATAAATCCACCACAGGTGATGGTATTGTCTCTGCGCTTCAGGTATTGGAGGCAATGCTTGACGCGCAGCGGACTTTGCACGAGCTAAAATCGGGTATGCATAAATACCCGCAAACGATGATAAATGTCAGAATTAAAGAAAAAATTGATGTCGATTCAAACCCCGTGATTCAGGCAGCAGTGAAAGATGTTGAGTCCCAGTTGGCGGGTAAGGGTCGAGTATTATTGAGGCCGTCGGGTACAGAGTCGCTAATCAGGGTGATGATAGAAGGGCGAGACCCGGTTGAAGTTGATTTGCTGGCAAGAGAGCTGGCTGGCGTGGTTGAAGACACATTGAAACAGGGTGTTTAAGCCTAAAAAATAAGCGGATCTTGTTGATTGTTGAATGTTAGCCCGAAGCGTCGAATATATTTGATTTTTCCTGCATCCCTCGGTATGCTTGCCAGCTTTTCACGAACTGAGGATAGGATTAATAATGCGTAAGCCACTGGTTGCCGGAAACTGGAAATTAAATGGTTCCAGAGAAAGTAATAAAGCCTTAGTAAAAGGCCTTGTTGATGGAAGTAACCAGGTTGCAAATGCTGAGATATTAGTTTTCCCGTCATTTGTCTATATTGCTGAGGTTGCAGCGCAGCTTGAAGGCTCAAACATCGCCTATGGCGGCCAGGATGTAGCAAAAGAAGAAGTAGGCGCCTATACTGGTGAAGTCTCTGCTGGCATGCTTAGAGACATTGGTTGCACATATGCCATCGTTGGTCATTCAGAGCGTCGTGCCTTATTTGGCGATACAGACAAAATAGTCGCAGAAAAATTCTCCGCTGCACAGCATGGCGGCGTCATTCCCGTTTTGTGTGTGGGTGAGCTTCTTGAAGAGCGTGAAACAGGTCAAACCGAAGCCGTTGTTGAAAAACAGCTGCAAGCGGTTGTTGATCTTGTCGGTATCGCCGCACTTGAAAACTCCGTTATTGCTTATGAGCCGGTTTGGGCTATAGGTACAGGTAAAACAGCAAGTCCGCAAGAAGCGCAGAGCGTACACGCCTTCATTCGTAGCTGGCTCAGCAAAGAAGATGCGGCCGTAGCGGATAAAGTTCGAATTTTATATGGTGGCAGCGTAAAAGCAGCTAACGCTAAAGAATTGTTCTCGCAAGCTGATATTGATGGCGGCCTGATTGGTGGTGCATCGTTGGCAGCAGACGAGTTTATTAGTATTTGCCAGGCCGCAGAATAACGAATCGAATTTCGAATTAAAGAGCAAAGATAAACATGGATACTATATTAATAATTGTTCACCTGGTTGTAGCGGTCAGTATTGTCTCAATCATTTTGCTTCAGCAAGGCAAAGGCGCTGACATGGGCGCGGCATTTGGTAGCGGTGCATCACAAACTGTATTTGGCGCTTCCGGATCAGGGTCCTTTTTGACCAGAACTACTGCCATTCTTGGCACGATATTTTTCATTTCTAGCTTATCGCTAGCTTATTTTTCTGGAAAGGCCAATACGTCAGAAAGTGTTGTTGACAGCGTTGAAGGCTTAGCACCGGCGGCAGTTATTGCTCCAGCGGGAGACGCGCCTATGGTGCCTGAAGAATTACCCGTTGGCGAGTTACCTCCAGAATAATAGCATCAGAAGTTTTTTGCCGACGTGGTGAAATTGGTAGACACGCCATCTTGAGGGGGTGGTAGCGTAAGCTGTGCCGGTTCGACTCCGGCCGTCGGCACCATTTTTTAAAAAAATCATCTAAATCACACGTAGTGCTTATTTTGCTTAAATTTTTAAGCGATTGATTTATATGGGTAAAATAAAGCTGTCATGTCTTGACATGATACGGCGGTCTAGCCTAGACTGGCTAAATTGGTAACACGACACACGATTAGATAAATAAATAGTGGTCGTATTGAGGATGAATGTTTGGGGGCGCACGTAGTGCGTCAAAACCCAGCGAGGGGGGAATGTGTTAGAAAATTACCTACCTATATTGGTTTTTATCATATTGGGTGCCGTATTTGGTGGCATGCCTATTTTGATGAGTGTGATGGTTGCGCCTCAAAAACCCTACGACGAAAAACAATCGGCCTACGAATGTGGCTTTGAGCCGTTTGAAGATTCACGTATGAAGTTTGACGTGCGTTTTTATCTGGTCGCCATTTTATTCATTATATTCGATCTTGAAATCGCATTTATGTTCCCCTGGGCAATTGTCCTGAACGACATTGGTTGGTTTGGATTTGGCGCAATGGTTGTATTTTTGGCAATATTGGTAATCGGTTTTATATACGAGTGGAAAAAGGGAGCCCTGGAATGGGAATAGAAGGCGTTCTTGAAAAAGGCGTAGTTACTACTTCTGCGGACTACCTGATCAACTGGGCCCGTACCGGGTCTATGTGGCCAATGACCTTTGGTTTGGCCTGTTGTGCGGTAGAAATGATGCACGCTGGTGCAGCCCGTTATGATCTGGATAGATTTGGCGTTATTTTTCGGCCCAGCCCCCGTCAATCGGATGTGATGATTGTTGCTGGTACGCTGGTGAATAAAATGGCCCCGGCTCTACGTAAGGTATATGACCAGATGTCGGAGCCACGTTGGGTTATCTCAATGGGTTCCTGTGCTAACGGTGGTGGTTACTACCACTATTCATATTCGGTTGTAAGAGGTTGTGACAGAATTGTGCCCGTTGATATTTATGTGCCTGGCTGTCCCCCAACAGCTGAAGCATTGTTGTATGGCATTATTCAATTGCAGAATAAAATTAAACGCACCAATACTATTGCACGAGTGTGAGACGCTGTCATGGCTAAAGATAACCAGGTATTAGTAAAACAACTTAATTCCAAACTAGGGGCTCTTATTGAGTCAGTTACCGTGTCAGAAACTGATGAAGTAACAGTGGTTGTTCTGTCAAAAAATATATTAGAAGTATGTCAGCAGCTACGTGACAACAGTAGTTTTTCTTTTGAGCAAGTTGTTGATTTATGTGGTGTCGACTACCTGACTTATGGCAGTACAGAGTGGCAGACAGAAGCCGCAACCGAAACCGGTTTTAGCCGCGGGCGGGTAAGTGAAACAAACGCCGCTCACCAATGGACGCAGCCCCGATTTGCCGTTGTTTACCACTTGCTTTCCTATAAACATAACAGCCGTCTTCGAATTCGTGCATTTGTCGAAGAGGACATGCCACGACTCGATTCTGTCGTGAGTGTCTGGCGTAGTGTTAACTGGTATGAACGCGAAGCGTTTGACCTGTACGGAATTATATTTGAAGGCCACCCCGATTTGCGTCGTATATTGACGGACTACGGTTTTATTGGCCACCCATTCAGAAAAGACTTTCCATTGATAGGCAATGTAGAAATGCGTTATGACGAAGAAAAGCAACGTGTGGTTTACGAGCCGGTTAGTATTGAAGAACGAACATTGGTGCCCCGCGTTATACGTGACGACCACCGTAATACGCCTTCAGAGTCATAAGGAGTAGGTCGTGGCAGAAATAAAAAATTATACGTTAAACTTTGGACCGCAGCACCCCTCTGCTCACGGTGTATTACGCCTGGTGTTGGAGATGGATGGCGAAATCATCGAACGCGCCGACCCGCATATCGGCCTTCTTCACCGTGGTACGGAAAAGCTCGCCGAGCATAAACCGTTTAACCAGAATATTGCTTATATGGATCGTCTTGATTATGTATCCATGATGTCAAATGAGCATGGTTATGTGCTCGCACTGGAAAAACTGCTTGGTATTGAAGCGCCGATTCGCGCGCAATATATTCGCGTTATGTTTGATGAAATCACCCGCATTTTAAATCACCTAATGTGGGTTGGTGCGCATGCGTTGGATATTGGCGCAATGACAGTTTTCCTGTACGCCTTTCGAGAACGTGAAGACTTGCTCGACTGTTATGAAGCGGTATCAGGTGCGCGAATGCATGCCTGTTACTATCGCCCTGGTGGTGTTTATCGTGATTTGCCTGAGCAGATGCCACATTACAAAGCATCTAAGTGGCACGGTCAGAAAGCGGTTGATAAGCTGAACGAAAATCGCCAGGGTTCGTTGCTGGATTTTCTTGAAGATTTTTGTAATCGTTTCCCGACGTATGTTGATGAATATGAAATCTTATTGACGGAAAATAGAATCTGGAAACAGCGTACTGTTGGTATAGGTGTAGTCTCAGCGGAAGAGGCATTACAGCTTGGCTTTACCGGCCCGATGTTGCGTGCTTCTGGCGTCGAGTGGGATCTGCGAAAAAAGCAACCTTATGAAGTTTACGACAGGCTGGATTTTGATATTCCCGTTGGTGTAACCGGTGATACTTATGATCGTTACCTGGTACGTGTTGATGAAATGCGTCAATCGAATCGTATCATTAAGCAGTGTATTGACTGGTTGCGTAAAAATCCGGGTGAAGTCATGCTTGGTGATCACAAAGTAACGCCACCTAAGCGGGAAAACATGAAAGGTGATATGGAATCACTTATCCATCACTTTAAATTATTTACTGAAGGGTACTGTGTTCCTGAAGGTGAAGCCTACGCGGCAGTAGAGCATCCTAAAGGTGAGTTTGGTGTTTACCTGATTTCCGACGGCGCAAATAAGCCTTATCGTATGAAAATACGTGCACCCGGCTATCCTCATATTGCGGCTACCGATGCGATGTCCCGCGGACACATGCTGGCGGACGTTGTAGCGATTATAGGTACACAGGATATTGTATTCGGAGAGATTGACCGGTAATGACAACTGAAAACAACTCAATATTATCGAAAGAAGCTCTTTTAAAAATTGATAGCTGGATAGTGAAGTATCCTCCAGAACAGCGTCAGTCAGCAGTTATTCCTGCGTTGCACATCGTGCAGGATGTTAACGAAGGCCGTTTGACCAACGAGCTAATGGATGCGGTTGCTGACTATCTGCATATGCCCAACATGGCAGTCTATGAAGTAGCGACATTTTACTCAATGTACGAGCATAAGCCGGTTGGAAAAAATAAACTTAGCGTTTGTACCAATATTTCCTGCATGTTACGAGGCAGTGACAAAGTGTTGGCGCACCTGAACAAACGCCTTGGTATCGGCATTGGTGAAATGACGGAAGACGGAAAGTTCAGTATCAAAGAAGTTGAGTGTCTGGGAGCTTGCGGCGGCGCGCCAATGCTGGAACTTAATAAAACATATCATGAAAATCTCACGCCTGAAAAACTGGACGAGATTATCGATGCGGTTAAATAGGGCTTAGGGGTCTTAAATGGTTAATGAGGTTTGTTTTCGCACCTTAGATGTGGATAAGCCATGGACGCTTGATGCGTATCTGGCAAATGATGGTTATGTTGCGTGGAAAAAGATATTAAAAGAAAAAACGCCCGCAGATGAAATCATCAATCAGCTAAAAATATCGGTTCTTCGTGGACGTGGGGGCGCGGGGTTTCCAACAGGTCTTAAATGGAGCTTTATGCCCCGTAATACCGAGGGACAAAAATACATTGTCTGTAACTCGGACGAAGGTGAGCCGGGTACATTTAAAGACCGTGATATTTTGCGTTACAACCCGCATGCACTCATCGAAGGGATGGCTATTGCAGCTTATACCATCGGTGCAACTGTTGGTTATAATTATGTTCGTGGTGAATTCTATGAGCCAATTGAACGATTTGAAGCTGCACTTGAAGAAGCAAGAAAAGCGGGTTTGATCGGCAAAAACATTATGGGTTCCGGTGTTGATTTTGAGCTCTATTGTCAGCCTGGCGCTGGTGCTTACATTTGCGGTGAAGAAACCGCGTTGCTTGAATCAATCGAAGGCAGAAAAGGTCAACCACGATTCAAGCCACCATTCCCCGCGAGTTATGGTTTGTACGGCAGACCGACAACGATCAACAATACTGAAACACTGGCGTCAGTTCCTTCAATTTTGCGCGAAGGTGGTCAATGGTTTCTTGATCTTGGTAAGCCAAACAACGGCGGAACCAAAATATTTTCAGTATCCGGTCATGTTAATAAACCGGGTAACTATGAAGTTTCAATGGGAACACCTTTTTCGGAACTGCTTGAGATGGCTGGTGGTGTACTTGATGGCAAAAAACTAAAAGCTGTCATCCCTGGTGGTTCTTCAACACCGGTTTTACCGGCTGAAGTCATGATGGATGTGACAATGGATTATGACTCCATTGCCAAACACGGATCTATGTTAGGCGCGGGTTCCGTTATCGTGATGGATGAAACCACCTGCATGGTGAAAGTGCTGGATAGAATTTCACATTTTTATTATGAAGAATCTTGCGGGCAATGTACGCCTTGCCGTGAAGGAACGGGCTGGTTATCTCGGGTCGTTCACCGGATTGAACATGGTAAGGGCAGGTCTGAAGACCTAGATCTTCTTGTCGATGTTGCTTCAAAAATTGAAGGTCATACAATTTGTGCATTAGGTGATGCTGCTGCAATGCCGGTAGCCAGTTTTATCAAACATTATCGTGATGAATTTCAATATCATATTGATCACGGCAAGTGTATGGTATAAGGCGAACTGACAGGATTTATTAACAATGGTTAAGATTGAAATAGACGGTAAATTGATCGAAGCACGCGACGGTGACATGGTCATCGAAGCGGCAGATGACGCAGGGATTTATATTCCGCGTTTTTGTTACCATAAAAAATTATCTGTAGCGGCCAATTGCCGCATGTGCCTGGTTGAAGTAGAAAAAGCACGTAAGCCATTACCTGCTTGTGCGACACCTGTCACCGATGGCATGAAGGTGATGACAAAATCTAAAACTGCCATTGCCGCGCAAAAAGGCGTAATGGAGTTTTTACTCATTAATCACCCTCTCGATTGTCCTATTTGTGACCAGGGCGGTGAATGTGAATTACAGGATGTCGCCATGAGTTACGGCGGAGATATTTCACGATTCTCAGAGAATAAACGTGTTGTTGCGGACAAAAACCTCGGTCCGCTTATCTCAACTGATATGACGCGCTGCATACATTGTACCCGTTGTGTCCGCTTCGGCGAAGAAATCGCAGGTATGAAAGAACTTGGTGCCACCGGTCGTGGTGAGCACATGCAGATTGGGACTTATATTGAGCACGCGGTCGAGTCTGAAATGTCAGGCAATATAATTGATCTTTGTCCGGTTGGCGCCTTAACCTCAAAACCTTTTCGTTTTTCTACCCGCTCCTGGGAAATGCAACAACGCGACGGCATCGCCGCACATGATTGCATCGGTTCAAATACCCACTTGCATATTAAGTCCGGCAAAGTGATGCGTGTTGTACCTCAGGACAATGAAGACATTAATGAAACCTGGTTATCTGATCGTGATCGATTCAGTTATCAGGGACTAAACAGTGATGACCGCGCTCAGCAGCCGATGATCAAAGAAAATGGATCATGGAAAACGGTTGACTGGGAAACGGCGCTTAACAAAGCCTTTACCGGTATTAATAGATCGCTAAATTCCGATATCGAAAGTGTTGGTTTTCTGTCATCGCCAAACGCGACAACAGAAGAGCAGTATCTGTTTCAAAAGTTGGCCAGAAGTCAGGGAATAAACAATCTGGATCACCGTTTGCGCCAGCAGGATTTTTCTACTGAGTCTCAACTGGGTTTGTTTCCTTCGTTGGGGCAAACAATTGGTGATCTTGAAAGCCTCAATGCAGCCCTTTTTGTTGGCTCAAACGTACGCAAAGAGCAACCAATAGCCGGTCATCGAATTAGAAAAGCTGCTTTAGCCGGTGCCAGCATTTCATTTGTGAACACCAGAAAAAATGTGGTTCGTTTTCCGGTATTAGCAAATATCGCTGCTTCACCAGCAAACATGGTTGAGCAGTTGGCCGGTATTCTTTCTGCGGCTGTTTCACTGTCAAAGGGAGCGTCAATTTCCAAATATGCGACTGCTGTAATTGCAAAGGTTAAAGCAAGTGAAGAACAGTCTGCCATCGCAAAATCTTTAATTGATGGGAAGTTGTCCACCGTAGTGATTGGTACTGAAGTCTTAAATAGTTCAAACCGAGCCAGTATTGAAACACTTTCGTCCGCCATCGCTGACGCGACAAATTCTACCTTGAGTTATTTGACAGAAGGCGCGAATTCCACGGGCGCGCACATCGCGGGTGTTCTGCCGCATTGTGGTGTGGCAGGGACTAAGTCCGAGAAGCCGGGACTAAACGCGAAACAAATGTTAGATCAAAGCCTGAGCGCTTATGTGTTGCTCGGCCTCGAAGCTGAATTTGATGTTGCGGATCCGACACTGGCTGTGAACAACCTCGAACAGTCGGAATGTGTTGTCTCTTTAACGTCCTTTGTGACTGATTCAATCAAACAGTATTCTGATGTTATTTTGCCCGTATGTACTTACGCCGAAACTGCTGGTACGTTTATTAATGTAGTCGGTGACTGGCAGAGTTTTAACGGTGTGGTACCACCCGTTGGTGAGGCTAGACCTGCATGGAAAGTACTCAGGGTCTTAGGCAACATGTTTGATGTGGACGGATTCGATTATATGAGTGTCGAAGATGTTTTTAATGAAATCGACGGCGTGGTTGGTGAGCTATCACTGAAAAACAACCCAGTTGCGTTTAATGTGATTACGCCAAAAGCTGAAGGTATTTCAGTAGTTGGTGGAACAGGTTTGTTATCCGGTGACGCTGTTGTTCGTAGAGCGAGCGCATTGCAAGATGCAAAAGACGAAATTTCAGACGTTCAAATCGGATTGTCACCAGTTACGGCTAACGGTCTTGGATTAGAAAATTATGATCTCGCGCTTGTTAAGCAGGGCGATAATGAAGTTAGTGCGATTGTCTGGATTGATGAATATTTAGCTGACCAATGTGTTTCGATCCCAATGGGAACTTCAACAAGTGCAGTGCTTGGTGCGCAATCAGGTGTTGTCGTCATCGAGAAGTCTACACAACCTGAAATAGACGCAGAAGAAATGGTGAGAGCCTCCAATGCTTGAATTTATTGACAACTTATTATCGGTTTTCCCTGAAGCACTTCAGACATTAATCTGGATTGTCTTAAAAATACTTTTAATTGCACTACCAGTTATGGGCGCGGTAGCTTACATCACATTGGCAGAGCGTAAAGTCATTGGTTATATGCAAGTGCGTATTGGTCCGAACCGAGTTGGGCCAGCCGGTTTGCTTCAGCCGATTGCCGATGCGCTCAAGCTGATGATGAAAGAAACCATTGTTCCGACTAAAGCGAACAATATATTATTCTTAATTGCCCCCGTACTGACATTTATCCCAGCAATTGCCGCGTTCGCGGTTGTTCCTTTTGGTGAAGGGTTACTTTTATCGAATATTGATGCGGGTTTGTTGTACATTTTGGCGATTACTTCCATGGCGGTGTACGGCATAATTATCGCCGGCTGGGCATCAAACTCTAAATACGCGTTTCTTGGTGCGTTACGTTCGGCTGCTCAAATTGTTTCTTACGAAATTGCCATGGGTTTTGCGCTTGTTTGCGTCTTGATGGCTGGCGGCAGTTTGAATCTGGTCGACATCGTTGAAAAGCAGCAGGGCAGTATCATTCACTGGTTCTGGATCCCATTATTTCCAATGCTGGTTGTTTATTTTCTGGCGGGTGTCGCCGAAACTAACCGCGCACCGTTTGACGTGGCAGAAGGTGAATCGGAAATCGTTGCGGGCTTCCATGTTGAATATTCATCAATGACTTTCTCTGTGTTCTTTCTGGCGGAATACAGCGCGATGATTCTGATTTCTTTGCTGACCTCGATTATGTTTCTTGGCGGTTGGTTGTCGCCATTTCAGGGTATTCCTGTGCTGGAAGAGATGTTCGCTTTTGTGCCTGGACTTGTCTGGTTAGTACTCAAAGCCTGTATATTCCTATTTTTGTTTTTATGGTTTCGCGCGACTTTCCCACGTTATAGATATGATCAGATCATGCGACTGGGCTGGAAGGTGTTTATTCCGCTGACGATTGTCTGGATTGTCGTGTTAGGCGTAGCTATATTGGCGGGACTTGGTCCTTGGTTCGATTAATTTAAAGGGCGGAGATACGAAATGAATACAGCAGTTAAATATATAAAAACTCTTTTCCTTTGGGAATTATTGAAAGGGCTTCAGCTAACCGGGAAATATTTCTTCGCACGTAAAATTACGGTGCAGTACCCGGAAGAGAAAACACCAATGTCACCGCGTTTTCGTGGATTACATGCACTAAGACGTTACCCGAATGGTGAAGAACGCTGCATTGCCTGTAAATTGTGTGAAGCGGTTTGCCCAGCGCTAGCTATTACCATCGAGTCCGAAGAAAAAGAAGACGGGACTCGACGCACGACAAGATACGATATTGATTTATTTAAATGTATTTATTGCGGGTTCTGTGAGGAATCCTGTCCGGTTGATTCAATTGTAGAAACACGTGAGTTTGAATATGCGTTTGAAAAACGTGAAGAAAGCATCATGACAAAAGATCTGCTTTTGAAGATGGGTGATAAACATGAATCTCAAATTGCTGCTGACCGCGCAGCAGATTCAAATTATCGATAAGTGGGAGCAATTTAGGTCATGACGATGGAAATGATAATGTTTTACCTGTTCGCTACTTTGCTAGTGGTAAGTAGTGCACTGGTAATGACTATTCGTAATCCGGTAAAAGCCGCCTTATTTCTTGTGCTTGCCTTTGTTGCTAGCGCAGGCGTCTGGATTTTGCTTGAAGCGGAATTTTTGGCAATAACGCTGGTATTGGTATACGTCGGTGCAGTAATGGTTTTATTCCTTTTTGTTGTGATGATGCTGGATGTCGATCTGGCACCTTTGCAGGAAGGTTTTACCCGGTATTTACCACTGGGGATTTTTATTTCAGTGATTGTTTTAATTGAAATTGCATTGATTGTTGGCCCAACTCGTTTTGGTCTTGAGCAATTTCCGAATCCTGCCGCTCATGATGCTGATTACAGCAACACTCGCGAGTTAGGACTGATTTTGTATACGCAATATGTTTACGCCTTTGAGCTGGCTGCGGTCATCTTGGTGGTAGCTATCGTTGCGGCGATCGCGCTTACCTTACGAGAAAAACGTCACAGTAAATTTATTACCGTTGAAGATCAGTTAAAAGCAACTCGTTCTACTCGCGTGCGTTTGGTTAAGATGCCATCGGAAAAGAAAAAGTAGCTGTAAACGAAGCAGTTGTAAACCGCTTAGATACATAGAATTAGAATATCACGCTACGTGATTTAACACTGAGGTAAATTGAATGCTATCGCTTTCACATTTTTTGATTTTAGGTGCTGTGCTTTTTTGTATAAGTCTCGCCGGAATATTCTTAAATCGAAAAAACATCATCATATTACTTATGGCGATTGAGCTAATGTTGTTAGCGGTTAATCTTAATTTTATCGCTTTTTCACATTATATGGGTGATACAGCAGGACAGATTTTCGTCTTCTTTATTCTGACTGTTGCAGCTGCCGAAGCAGCAATTGGCTTGGCAATTTTGGTCGTGTTGTTCAGGAACAGACGTACTATTAATGTTGATGACTTAAATTCCTTGAAAGGTTAATTACGAGTATAACAATGGAAAATATATACCTCGCCATAATTCTAGCTCCTCTGTTTGGCTCTATTGTAGCTGGATTATTTGGAAAGCAAATTGGTCGCGCTGGCGCGCACACCGTTACGATTATTGGTGTTGCTATTTCCTGTGCATTATCTTTTTATGTTTTTAAAGATATCGTTGTAGATGGCGCATCCGCTTTTAATGGCTCTGTTTATACTTGGGCAGTGAGCGATGGAATATCATTTGAAATCGGTTTTTTGATTGATCGATTAACAGCTATGATGATGCTTGTTGTGACTTTTGTCTCGCTAATGGTACATATTTACACCATCGGTTATATGAAAGATGATCCGGGTTACCAGCGTTTCTTCAGTTATATCTCTCTATTTACCTTTTCAATGCTAATGCTGGTTATGGCTAACAACTTCATGCAACTGTTTTTTGGTTGGGAAGCGGTTGGTCTGGTTTCTTATTTGTTAATTGGCTTCTGGTTTAAAAGAGAAACAGCGATTTACGCCAATTTAAAGGCGTTTTTAGTTAACCGTGTTGGTGATTTTGGTTTCTTACTTGGTATTGCCGTTATTTTGATGTATTTCAATAGCCTTGATTACGCAGATGTATTTGCTGCTTCCGGCAATATTGCACAGCTAACAGTTGAAGTCATTCCCGGTTCAGAATGGAATGTGATGAGCTTAATTTGTATCTTATTGTTCATTGGTGCAATGGGTAAATCAGCGCAGGTGCCATTACATGTCTGGTTACCGGATTCGATGGAAGGCCCAACGCCAATTTCAGCTTTGATACATGCCGCGACGATGGTAACAGCCGGTGTATTTATGGTTGCCCGCATGTCGCCAATGTACGAGTTCTCTGAAACAGCGTTAAGTGTTGTGTTAATTGTCGGTGCAATCACCGCATTGTTCATGGGTATTCTTGGCCTTGTTCAGAACGATATTAAACGTGTTATCGCATATTCAACACTGTCTCAGTTAGGGTACATGGTTGTTGCGTTGGGTGCTTCTGCCTACGCTGCCGGTCTATTTCATCTAATGACACATGCATTCTTTAAGGCCTTATTATTCCTTGCTGCAGGTTCCGTCATTATTGCGATGCATCATGAGCAGGATATTCGTAAGATGGGTGGTTTGAAAAAATACATGCCGATTACTTACTGGACCTTTTTGATTGGCTCGCTTGCACTTATTGGTTTTCCAGGGTTCGCAGGATTTTTCTCTAAAGATGCCATTATTGAAGCAGTAGGGCATTCAGAAATCGCCGGGTCGGGTATCGCTTACATCGCGGTAACACTTGGTGTATTTATTACCGCACTTTACACGTTTAGAATGTTTTTCCTCGTCTTTCATGGTGAAGGGCGCATGGATGAGCATACGCGGTCACATTTAAAAGAAAGTCCTTTAGTTGTTACCGTTCCACTTATGTTACTCGCGATCCCGTCGGTTGTTATCGGTGCATTAACTATAGGGCCGCTATTGTTTGGTGATTACTTTGGTTCGGCGTTGGTGGTTTTTAAAGAACATGACGTATTGGCGCAAATTGGTGAACACTTTACCGGTGCAATGGGCTTTTTAATCCATGGTTTGATGACTCCGGCATTTGTGCTTTCAATCGCTGGCCTGGGTACCGCTTGGTACATCTATATGGTTAAACCTGAAATTGCGAATAATGCAAGAAAACAATATCAGGCAGTTTACGATTTACTGGTTAATGGGTACGGTTTTGATGCTTTTAATGACAAGGTGTTTGCAGGCGGTTTTAGAAAGGTAGGTGGCTTTTTATCATCGATTGTTGATCGTAAAGTCATTGATGGTTTCGCTGTCAATGGAACGGCTAACTCCGTCGGCCGGTGGGCGAGTGTCGCCAGAAACCTACAGTCAGGCTATTTGTATCATTATGCCTTCGCTATGATTGTTGGTCTAACAGGTTTAGTGACCTGGATATTTATCGTTTAACAATTTTTGCTAACTGTTTTCTATTGTTTGTTAGTTGCTTTTTTACAAAAAAGGCCCGTAGAGGAATTATTTGAATGTTCGCAGATTTTTCATTATTAAGTCTTATCATCTGGTTGCCAATTGTTGGTGGTGGACTAGTGTTGGCATTGGCCGATAAAAATCCATCGTTAGCTAAAATAACATCACTGATATTTGCCGTTCTCACATTCGTGGCCTCTATTCCGTTGTATACGTCTTTTGACATAACAACGGCGGATATGCAGTTTGTTGAAAAACTCAGTTGGATCGCAGCATTTGATATAAATTATCATTTAGGTGTTGATGGCATATCCATGCCTTTAATCCTGTTAACCACATTCACCACTGTTCTGGTTGTGCTTGCTGGTTGGGAAGTTATTAAAAATCAACCCGCTTTATACATGGCTTGTTTCCTGATCATGGAAGGTCTGATGGTTGGTGCTTTCGCCGCGTTGGATTCCATTCTTTTTTATGTGTTCTGGGAAGCGCTGCTTGTGCCCATGTTTCTGATTATCGGAATCTGGGGTGGAAAACGCCGCGTTTATGCGACAATCAAGTTTTTTCTGTATACCTTTTTAGGTTCGGTTTTCATGTTGGTTGCATTGATCTACATGTATACCAAATCAGGCAGTTTCAGTATTCTTGAATTCCATGATTTGCAGCTCACAATGACCGAGCAGATTTATATCTTCCTCGCCTTTTTAATTGCGTTTGCGGTAAAAGTGCCAATGTGGCCGGTTCATACCTGGTTGCCGGATGCTCACGTAGAAGCGCCAACTGGCGGCTCTGTCATACTAGCTGCAATCATGTTGAAGCTGGGTGCTTACGGTTTTTTACGATTCAGCTTACCGATTACGCCTGCCGCGAGTCATGAACTCGACTGGTTGGTTATCCTCTTGTCCTTGATTGCGATTGTCTACATCGGGTTTGTGGCGCTTGCACAATCTGATATGAAAAAGCTGGTGGCTTATTCTTCAATCTCACACATGGGTTTTGCGACACTGGGGTTGTTCGTCGCGTTCAGTATTTACGACAATACCGGTAGCTGGCAGGGTGCAGCGATGGGTATTGAGGGCGCAATGGTACAGATGATTTCACATGGTTTTATCTCAGGTGCGATGTTCCTGTGTATCGGCGTTATGTATGACCGAATGGGTAGCCGTGAAATTAGTGCCTACGGCGGTGCAGCGAATACAATGCCGATCTTTGCAGGATTCATGGTGCTGTTTGCAATGGCAAATGTCGGTTTGCCGGGTACTTCCGGTTTTGTTGGTGAGTTTATGGTTATTCTGGCGTCGATGAAATCTAATTTCTGGATTGCATTCCTGGCTGCTACTACCTTAATTATTGGTGCTGCTTACACGTTGTGGATGATTAAGCGTGTCATGTTTGGTGAAGTTGCGAATGATAAAGTGGCTAAAATGAAAGATGTGAATACTCGTGAGTTTGCCATTTTGGGTGTACTTGGCGTACTCGTTATCTTATTAGGGGTTTGGCCTAATCCACTGCTGGACGTTATGCATGCCACGGTGGAGAACCTGGTTGTACAAATTGCAAATCCGAAATTGTAAACAACAGATAATATTAGAGATATACAAATGACAGTAGCTTTATCCGAATTTATACCATTGATGCCAGAAATATTTATTCTGACGATGACCTGTGTGGTGCTGATAGTTGATTTGTTTTTAACGGATAAAACCCGTTACATCACTTATCTGTTAACCCTGACAAGTATGGCTGTCGCAGCCGTTATTACTTATGCAGGTATGCCAGCAGAGCCCGAAATCGTATTAGCAGGAACTTACGTAAACGATAATCTCGCTGTTATTTTGAAACTGTTTGTGTATTTGACAACAGTTTGTGTGCTTGTTTACACCCGTCAGTATCTTATTGAGCGCGGTTTGTTTAAAGGCGAGTTTTACGTACTGGTGATGTTTTCAGTATTAGGCATGATGGTCATGATATCAGGCCATAGTATGTTAACGATTTACCTGGGGCTTGAGTTACTGTCTCTTGCTTTGTATGCTCTGGTTGCGCTTCAGCGTGATTCCAAGATGGCTGTCGAAGCGGCAATGAAATATTTCGTATTGGGTGCGTTGGCTTCAGGCTTATTACTGTATGGTATGTCGATGATATACGGCGCGACCGGTAGCCTGGATCTGGCTGAAATTAGCCAACATATTTCTCAGGTGCAGGAAAAAGATTTGGTCTTGCTGCTTGGTGCCGTATTTATCGTTGTCGGGCTTGCGTTTAAGCTTGGTGCGGTTCCATTCCACATGTGGGTGCCAGATGTTTATCATGGTGCACCGACAGCGATGACTCTCTTCATCGGTACGGCACCGAAAATTGCCGGTTTTGCGATGTTAATGCGTTTGTTAGTTGATGGCCTGGGTGATTTGCATTTTTACTGGCAGGACTTCGTCATTGCGTTAGCTGTGCTTTCTATTATCGTTGGTAACGTTGTGGCTATTGCACAGACAAATATGAAGCGTATGTTGGCTTACTCAACGATTTCTCATATGGGTTTTCTGTTTTTAGGGGTTCTAGCTGGCACGTCTGCGGGATACTCGGCCGCGATGTTTTACACAATCGTGTACGTCATTATGGGTCTCGCCAGTTTCGGTATGATCATTCTGTTGAGTCGTTCAGGTTTTGAGGCGGATAATCTGAGTGACTTTAAAGGTCTAAATCAAAGAAGTCCCTGGTACGCATTTATGATGTTAATCATTATGTTATCAATGGCGGGTGTACCACCAGCGCTGGGTTTTTATGCCAAACTGGCCGTATTGGAAGCCGTCGTAAACGCAGGTTTTGTCTGGTTAGCGGTGTTAGGCGTTATATTCTCCATTGTTGGCGCTTTTTACTATCTACGTGTCATCAAGTTGATGTATTTTGATAAGCCTGAAGACTCCACGCCTATTCAAGCCTCGACGGATATGCGAGCCGTATTAAGTATAAATAGTGTGGCGATACTCGCTTTGGGCATTTTTCCAGGCGGTTTGATGGCGCTTTGCATTAATACCATATCGGTTGGCTAGGACATATTTATTCAGTAAAAAAGCCGGGACTACCCGGCTTTTTTTATGTCTGCAGCAATATATTTATAAATACAGGAATGCGACCTGCTCGTAATCACTCTAGTTATTGCGCAGGATACCGATATCATACATTAGGTTTTTGAATAAGTTGTAATAAATACAGTCTTCTAGATGTTAACCACGGTTCATGAATTAGTGTCTGATCAAAGTAAACAAATTTTCACGTCTATAAAAGACGATCTACTGGGTGGTAAAATTAAGCTTCCCGGCCTGCCTGATATTGCGAGAAGGGTTCAGCTAGGGATAAACAATCCAGACTTTAATGCGGCGGATATCGCAAAGATTATTCAAACTGATATCCCATTATCAGGACGTATTATTCAGGTGGCAAACAGCCCGTTGTATAAAGGTGTTACGCCGGTTGAAAATTGTCAGACAGCGGTTACCCGATTGGGCATGAAAGTGGTTAAAAATCTTGTCACCAGTTTTTCTGTTCGCCGCTTGTATAGCGGCAAATCGTCATTGGCACGAAAAAAAGTAGAGTTGCTCTGGAAGCACAGCGTTAAAATTGGCGCAATTAGTTTTACGCTTGCCAGAATAACACCGGGCTTTGACCCTGAACGGGCGATGTTGGCGGGTTTGGTTCATGGTATCGGAGAGTTGTTAATTCTGAATCATGCGGAAAAACATGACAAACTGTTGAAAAATGAAACCTTGTACAACGAAGTTGTGCAACGATATCAGCATAAACTGGGTGCTGTTATTTTGAAACAATGGCGATTTGATCAGGCGCTAATTCAAGTGGCTTTATCCTCTGAAGACTGGTTTCGCAACCCATCCGATAAACCGGACTACGCTGATGTTGTTATGATTTCACATCTTGAAGAGCGTTTGATACGAAATAAACTGCCTGCGGCGGTAATGGACTATAAAAATTTACCCGTGTATGAAAAATTCCCGGTTTTTAAACTGGGGGAAAGCGCGCACAAAGAATTAATGATGGAAGCGCAGGACGAAATTGGCGAGCTGCAAAGATTGCTAAGCTAACCTAATATAACTTAACTTGGTTTAGGTCTTAAGTGATAAATAAATTTTTATAAAATTTTTCCATCGCTCAAGCGGAATTTTTTTCTCCTCCACGGCGTGAATAATTGCACATTCCGGCTCATTTATATGGCTGCAATTACTGAATTTGCAGGTGCCTAAATACGGCCTGAATTCTTTAAATCCCCAGGCGACACTTTCTTTTTCTAAATGCCAGAGTCCAAAATCCCGCACGCCGGGTGAGTCAATAATGGCGCCATTTGAAGCCAGGTGATACCATTGGGAAGCGCTGGTGGTGTGTTTTCCTAATTTGGATATTTTTGAAATTTCACCAATTTGTATGTCAATGTCCGGTAAAATTGCTTTGATTGTTGATGATTTTCCAACCCCGGACTGGCCGACAAGAATGGATACTTTATCTTGCAGAACATGTTCAATCGTTGAAAGTCCATTTCGAGAATTGGTTGCGACATAGATGATGTGATAACCTATTTCTTCGTAATACGCCAATGACTGTTTGAGTTCACTGAGTTCATTTTTACTTAATATATCTATCTTGTTAATGATGATTAGCGGGTGAATTTCAGCCAGCTCGATAGCCACTAAATACCGGTCTATCAGTGCAGTCGATAGCGCGGGTTCAATGGAGCTCATGACTAATATCTGATCGATGTTTGCGGCGACGGGTTTGGTGTTGCCGTTGAAATTAGGTCGCTCAAGCAGTGAGTTGCGATCGAGTATGGCGGTAATGACCGCATCACCGTGGGTAAAGGTTTCAAACACGATTTTATCACCAACCACGATGCTGCCCAGGTTTTGTCTGGACAGGCTGTTAAACCGTTCGCCGTGTTCATCTTCAACAATATACTGGGTGCCAAAGCTAGCAACAACAAAACCGTTGTGCAGCCGGGAAGCACTTTCCTCATCGCCTGTTTTTAATTTTTGTAGTTTCTTTTCAGCCCGTTTTATCCGTTCATCCTGTATTTTCTGCGCTTGCCACTCCTGCTTTCGTGATAACTTTCGTTTACTCATAAGGCGTGGTTTATGGATTTCGTGGGGCCAAAGTTGAAAAGGGCGGGTATAATCATGTTTTTAGTTAGATCTCGAACAGCGATTCTGATTTCACATATAATGATTATATCGTAACACTACGACTATAAGGAGTTTTCATGGCAATAAGTGACAAAAATTTAATCTGGATTGATCTCGAAATGACCGGATTAGACCCGGATAATGACGTTATTATTGAAATTGCAACAATTGTTACCGATGACCAGCTCAATGTATTGGCAGAAGGCCCTATGATTGCTGTCCACCAACCGGATTCGGTTATGGATGCGATGGATGACTGGAATACAAAACAGCATGGCAACTCAGGCCTGACTGATCGCGTAAAAAAAAGCCAATATACAGAAGCGCTGGCCGAGCAGGAAACATTGGCTTTTCTGGAAAAATATGTGCCTGCAGGTAAGTCTCCGATGTGTGGCAACAGCATTTGTCAGGATAGACGTTTTATGTATCGTTCAATGAAAACCCTGGAAAAATTCTTCCATTATCGTAACCTGGATGTAAGTACCTTAAAGGAATTGTCGCGCATGTGGGCGCCCGCGGATATTCACAATGGCTTTAAAAAACAGGGTAGTCATTTAGCGATGGATGACATTCGGGAGTCTATTGCTGAAATGGTTTATTATCGCGAGCATTTTATTAAATATTAGCGACGTTATTCATTCCGTTTTATTGTGAGCACCTATTTTGTTGTTAACAATGTGCAACCAGCTTCACTGCTGAGGCTGATTGTTAGTCTTTTTTGCCGCAGAATGTTCGATATGTAGGTTGTTTGGCAGGCGCATTCCAGAGCGTCTGATAAACAGTTGCTGGATAATTGGCACTTCTAAGCAAACTATTGTCACTCTTGCGTTCGTTATTTAACGACATACCCACTATGATTAGTCTGAGGTCGTAACAAAATACCGGTGTTACTGAACATAGGGGCGTGGTTATTGTCTGGTTTTTTCTCATCCTCAGAAATTCATACAATAATCTGACTCAAGTCGTAAACATGGAATGTTTATGGTGGCTTGCCTTGAAAATAACTTATTTCTGATCGGAGCGTCAGTGGTTGTTGTGAGTTTAGTCCACCTTCCTCACTCGCATTTAGTGAGCCGGTGTTTTGTTGCGACTGATATTTATTGTTTTTGTATTGTTGCTTCTTTGTAATATTTCCTCTTTGTTTAATCCTTTCGTTTTTACCTCAGCCGTTTATTATCACTTTTTACATCAACACATCAACTTTCGCCTCAACGATAACGATGTTTTTAAGCAGTTGTTCGAATTCGATGTTGTATTTTTTCTGGCACGACGCCGCTTTTTCCGGCAGCTGGGTTATGTCCGGTATCTGTGGCGATTTGAACGCAAATAATAATATATTTTTTTGATTGTCGAATTGCAGGCAAAAACTGGTGCCGATAAAACTTTGTCGCAGTGCGGTTAAAATTGCTAAAAATTCCTGATCGCTATTAACCAGCATATTGATAACTAAAATACCCCTTGACGACAGGGCATCGAAGCATTGTGCAATATAATCAGGCTTATACAGAAATTCGGGTAAGGACTTGCCGTCATGCAGATCAACAATAATGACATTAATGTCATTGATTTTATTTTTGGCTAAATAGTTTTCAGCGTCAGCGATGTTAATGTTGATTTGCGGTGTTTCTGGAATTTCAAAATATTGTTTCGCAATTTCTACGACTTTTTCATCGATGTCCACCGCTGTTATTTGAAGTTGAGGGAACCAGTGAGTCAAAAAGTGGATGATCGAGCCGCCGCCTAATCCAAATAATAATACCGACTCCGGTTTGTTTTGAAAGAGTAAAAAACTCATCATTGCCTGATTGTGTTGTAGTTGAAGTTTTTCTTTTTGCGCCATATCAACTTGGCTTTGAACGGCGGTTTTATCCTGGATATAGAGGTAGCGCACGGTATTTTTTTGCCATACTTCAATATTTCCGGATGGGCTGTTTTTAGATGCCAGCAGTTGTTTCTTCATGGTCAAACTTGTTTCCTTCGGGTGCGTTCTCGTTTTTTTGTCGGCTATTGTCGTTTTAGGGCCTGTTACAGTGCTCAGTTATAGTAGTTTGCCACGTGATATTACCTTAATCGGGTGTTTTTTCGAATTTAGAAGGCTGAAATCCTTTGTTTTAGTTATCTACCTGAATAAATAGGGAATTATTCGTTGACAATGAGACTAGGGTATATATAATGCTATCAGCTTGAAAGTACTACTGATATTTATGCACACCTGTTCGATGCACTGTTTTCATCTTCGTCCTGTTCTACATAAGTCATAGCAACACTTCCAGCCAAACAACCTTTTATTAGGTTATTATTTTTATTTGATTTTATAGGATACGATTATGTCTACAACTACTGGTACTGTTAAATGGTTCAACGAATCTAAAGGTTTTGGCTTTATTGAGCAAGAATCTGGCCCAGACGTCTTTGCTCATTTCAGCGCAATTTCTGGTGCTGGCTTCAAAACTTTGGCTGAAGGCCAAAAAGTTGAATTTACTGTTACACAGGGCGCTAAAGGTCCTCAAGCAGAGAACATCATAGCAGTCTAATTTTTTAGATTGTTCGGGTTTGTATCTGTTTTGATACGAACCAGCCTCATTTTCTTCTGATTCAGGAGAAAATGAGTTAAAAAAGGGCAGGGCCAAACAGGTTCTGCCCTTTTTTATTTTCCAAATTCCTTCATTTTGCTTAACTTCATTTATTAACCAGTTCCATTTTGTTAACCAGCTCCATTTTGTTAAAGAGGACAGCCCCTTGAGTCAATCCGCCTTTTCATCCCTTAAATTAGACTCCGCTTTGCTTAAAAACCTTGCTTCCCTTGGGTATAAAGCGATGACGCCTATACAGGCACAAAGCTTACCGCACATACTTGATGGCAAAGATGTGATAGCGCAGGCAAAAACTGGTTCAGGGAAAACTGCGGCGTTTGGCCTCGGTTTGCTGGAGAAGCTTGATGTTAAACGATTTCGGATTCAATCATTGATTCTTTGTCCGACGCGGGAGCTGGCTGATCAGGTGGCCAAGGAAATTCGCAAACTGGGACGTTCAATTCATAATATTAAAGTATTAACCCTTTGTGGTGGTATGCCGTTCGGGCCACAAATTGGCTCGCTGGAGCATGGTGCTCATATTATTGTTGGCACACCCGGTCGGGTGGAAGACCATCTGCGCAGAGGCGCGTTAAAGCTGAACGATGTGGATATGCTGGTGCTGGATGAAGCAGATCGCATGTTGGAAATGGGTTTTCAGACCACGCTTGATGCCATCGTTGAGAAAATTCCCGATCAGCGCCAGACATTACTCTTTAGCGCGACTTTTCCGGACAAAATCCAGTCAATCGCGAAACGTATTATGCAAGCGCCGGTGATGGTAAAAGTGGCCGACACACATGATGGCGGCAGCATTGAGCAGCATCTATATGAGGTTCAGGACGATCAGGATCGCTTAACGGCCGTACGTTTGCTGTTATTGCATTTTCGTCCGGCGTCAGCGGTAGTGTTTTGTAATACGAAAAAAGAAACACAGGAGGTGGCGGATGAATTATGCCGTTATGGGTTTAGCGCTTTCGCCTTACATGGTGACTTAGAGCAGCGTGATCGTGACCAGACATTGGCCAGGTTTGCGAACAAGAGCGCCTCCGTGCTTGTGGGGACAGACGTAGCGGCTCGAGGGCTGGATATCGACGCGTTGGATCTTGTCATCAACTATCATCTCGCTTACGATGCAGAAGTGCATGTGCATCGTATCGGCCGAACCGGGCGTGCCGGAAATAAGGGCGTGGCCTGCACGCTGTATAGCGACAGGGAATCATACAAAATTGCTCAGCTGGAAGAATACATCGGGCATAGATTAAACACCGAGCTGTTGCCGCCAGCACATCTACTAAGCGAACCTGTGTACAAGCCGACGATGGTGAGCTTGCTCATCGATGGTGGTAAAAAGCAAAAAGTACGGCCGGGTGACATTTTGGGGGCGCTGACGGGTCAAAACGGCATAGATGGCAAACAGGTTGGCAAAATTCAAATCTTTGACAATCGTGCTTATGTTGCCGTTAGCTGTGAGGCAGCGTCACTAGCATTAAAAAAGCTGACTGATGGAAAACTTAAAGGTCGCTCATTTCGTGTCCGGCGCATGTAAGTTTGTTCTTACACCCAATATTGAAAAAACACCGAAACAGCACGGGAATAAGTAAATTCAATTAAAGTTTTTAGATCACTAAAACTTGTCAATGATTTTTGAGCTGGAACATAAGTTTTTTTTGTCTTTATTAACAGATAATTTATTTTGTCAATAAACCAAGTGTAATAAAGTTGTAATATTTCAATTAGATTAAACACTTAATTAAAATTGAATTAAAACAATACGTTACACTCTAGTCTATTTTTTAACCAGTTTAACGCGAGGCCTGATGTTCTCTGGTTTTTTACCTGTTTCTGACAATTCATCCACAGAGTTATCCACAGCTTTTGTGGATAAATAGCGAACCCAGTAATTACGTTGGTTTCGGCCGGTTTCGACTGTTGCTTGATCCTTCTATAAAATAAATTAATGGGGTTTGTAATTAATTTGCGCATTTCTTACAAGGATATATAGCCAGGGTGTGAGTCCAGTTTTTCTTTCCGCTAAAATAGGTTTGGGGTAAAATGCCAGCCCGTTTTTATGCTGCAGAGGCGTTCGCCAGATGATAAGACTGACTGAAATTCGACTACCACTAGATCATCATGAATCAGCGCTCAAAGATGCCATCGGCGAACGTTTGTCCATTGCGTTAGAAAATATCATAGATTATGTGATTTTCAGGCGCGGTTACGATGCGCGAAAACGCAACAGCATTATGTTGATTTACACACTTGATGTGAACGTGGCGGATGAATGCCGTGTTTTAGCGGCAAATAAATTAAACTCCAATATTAAAATATCACCTGATACCCGTTATCAGTTTGTTGCCCAGGCACCGGCTGGTCTACAACAGCGCCCCATTGTGATTGGCACTGGCCCGTGCGGTATTCTGGCCGCGTTGCTGTTGGCTCAAATGGGGTTTAACCCAATCATTATTGAGCGTGGCAAAGTCGTCCGTGAGCGCACAAAAGATACCTTTGCGTTGTGGCGTGAGCGAAAGTTAAATACCGAGTCCAATGTACAGTTCGGCGAAGGCGGCGCGGGTACTTTTTCTGACGGCAAATTACACAGCCAGATAAAAGACAAAAATAACTACGGCAGAAAAGTCTTAACGGAGTTTGTTAAAGCCGGTGCGCCGGATGAAATTTTGTATTTAAGTAAACCCCATATCGGTACGTTTAAACTGGTTGGTATGGTTGAAAAAATTCGTGAAGAAATTGAAGCATTAGGTGGCGAGTTTCATTTTTCCAGCAAGGTTGAAAAATTGCTGTTGGAAAATCGACAGGTGAAGGGTGTTGAGCTGGCAGATGGTTCCGTACTAAAAAGTGATAATGTGGTGCTGGCGATTGGCCATAGTGCACGCGATACGTTTCAAACTTTGCTGCAACAGGATGTTTATATTGAGGCAAAACCTTTTTCGATCGGGTTTCGCATTGAGCATCCGCAGTCGATGATTGATAACGCGCGTTTTGGTAAAAATGCGGGTCATCCAATGTTGGGCTCGGCGGATTATAAGCTGGTGCATCATTGCAAAGACGGGCGTTCGGTATACAGTTTTTGTATGTGCCCCGGTGGTACGGTGGTGGCGGCTACGTCGGAAGAAAATCGTGTTGTTACAAACGGCATGAGTCAATATTCACGTAATGAGCGCAACGCCAACAGTGGTATTGTTGTTGGCATTGATCCGGCGAATTTTCCGGATGATGCGGTAGAAAACCCGTTGGCCGGGTTGGATTATCAGCGGCAACTGGAGTCGAAAGCATTTGTGATGGGCGGCGAAAATTACAATGCACCCGGTCAGTTGGTGGGTGATTTTCTAAATAATAAAGCTTCTACTAAATTTGGTGACGTTTCGCCTTCGTATACGCCGGGTGTTACCTTAACGAATTTAGCCGATGCGTTGCCTGAATTTGCCATCACCGCGCTGCGTGAAGCGATTCCGGTGTTCGATAAAAAGATAAAAGGTTATGCGATGCATGATGCAGTGTTAACCGGGGTAGAAACCCGGACTTCATCACCGGTTTGTGTTAAACGCGACGAAACTTTTCAGAGTATTAATACGAGGGGGTTATATCCGGCGGGTGAAGGTGCCGGATATGCGGGTGGTATTTTGTCTGCCGCGGTTGATGGAATAAAAGTCGCGGAAGCGGTTGCTAAAAATATCCTGGGGAAACTGTAAGTACTCAGCGTATTTTTTGCGGGCGTACAAGATAGGCGGCGGATTCCACATGAAAAGTTTGCGGAAAAAAATCAAACACGGCCAGTTTTTCTAACTGCCAGCCTTGTGCGATTAAATGTCCGACGTCACGTGACCACGGGTCTGTTTTGCAGCCCACAATGACGACGGTGTCTACGCCTAATTGTTTTAAATACGTTGTTACAGTTTCACCGCTTTTGTCTAATCCGTCCCTTGGTGGATCAATGAGTGCTGTCCACGGGGCTTTTTTTGCGAGTTTTTTTGCCGCGACCTGGTTGTTAAGCCACGGTTCAACCGATGAGCAGTGAAAGTGAAAATGCGCTGCTGGTTGTTCTGCCTTGTTTGGGACGCTTGAATCTACACAATGAATTTCGGGTAGGCGGTCGATGAGCGGAATGGATAAATTGCCAGCGCCGCCAAATAAATCCAGCAGTGGTTGGTTATCAGGAACCAGCTCTGCAATCCATTTTTTTAATTTTTCGTTCTGGTCATCATTTACCTGACGAAACCCGGATGAGGCATGTTCGTCATTCCAGGTTTGTGAAACACTGCCGTCCAGGGCCAGATTTAGTTCTACTTTATAGGGTTTGTTGAATGTTTTACCCTGTTGTTTTATGTTTTCAAGTATTTCGTTAATTTTGGCGTGGGCAATTTCACATTTCTCGATGGCAACCAGTTTGTTACTTTGGCTTTCATAAAAGCCGATTTCATCTTTAAAGCCACGCAATTGTATGCGATTGCGGTAATGCCACTCATTTTCAGCCGGAAACTCGTCTATTTCGGCGGGTAGTTTGATGCCATTTAAACCCAGAGAATTAATTACACCCTGTTTTTTTGTTTCCCACTGGTGGGCATAGGGAATATGTTGCCATTGGCAGCCACCACATTTGGTGAAAACATCGCAGGCGGGCTTAACCCGTTGCGGCGACGGGGTGATTATGTCAACGATGTAACCTTCGGCAAATTTACTTTTAGCTTTTGTCAGTTTCACTTTTACGGTGTCACCGGGCATAGTGAACGGCACAAAAATGGCCCTGCCGTTTTCATCGCGACCGAACCCGGCGCCACTCCGGGATAAATCAATAATATCAATGATGATAGGGCGGCTATTGTGTAATGAATGTTGATTTTTAGGGGTTCTGCGTTTCATAGGGGCCTGAGTATGGGATAAATGTTAGCGTAAGGCTTAGGGTAAAAAAGCGCGGATTAACTTCGTGGCTTTATCGGCGTATAATACGCTGTATTTACCATCTTACAATACTGGTTTTTGCCAGAGTTTTACTGGATTAGTTTTATGTCACAGATAATAGTTGTTGCGCTTTATCATTTTGTTACCCTGGATAATTACGCCGAACTGCGTAATCCCTTGCTGGATTTTATGCTAGACAAGAATATTAAGGGTACGTTATTACTGGCAAATGAGGGGGTTAATGGCACTGTTGCCGGCAGTCAGGCATCGATGGATGCGCTTATTGCCTGGTTTAGGGCCGATAAACGCTTTGAAGCGCTGCGGTATAAAGTCTCTCATGATGATGAAATGCCGTTTCTTCGTACTCGCGTTAAGTTGAAGAAAGAAATTGTGACCATGGGTGTTGAGGGGATTGATCCCAAACATATCGTGGGCACCTATGTTAAATCGGAAGACTGGAATGCGTTGATTTCGGATCCAGATGTGGTGTTAATTGATACCCGTAATGATTACGAGATTGAAATTGGTACGTTTAAAGGGGCAGTAAACCCAAAAACAGAAACGTTTCGTGAATTTCCCGACTATGTAAAACAAAATTTCTCGCCAGAAAAACACAAAAAAATCGCCATGTATTGCACCGGCGGCATACGTTGTGAAAAATCCACCGCCTTGTTAAAAGAGCGGGGCTTTGAAGAGGTTTACCATCTTGAAGGCGGCATTTTGCAGTATTTGCAGGACGTGCCCGAAGCGCAATCTTTATGGCAGGGCGAGTGTTTTGTTTTTGATAATCGAGTCAGTGTGAATCACGCGCTTGAAAAAGGAAAATATGATCAATGTCATGCCTGTCGTTTACCTATCACGGAAGAAGACAAAGCCGATGAACGTTACGAGGCTGGCGTCAGTTGCCCGAAATGTTTTGGTGATAAATCTGAAAAACAGCGGCAACGTTTTGCTGAGCGGGAAAAACAAATTCAGCTTGCAAAAAAGCGCGGCGAGTCCCACATTGGTGGGGACGTTAAAGACACGATTATTCAACGCAAAGAACAGAAACAACGGATAAGAAAATCGCAAAAACACCGATAGTTATTGAGAGGTTTCACATGTTTGCTCGCACGTATTTTGCCTTTAGTCGAAACTTAAATTTGTTTTATGTGGTGGATCGATGGTTAAACCCGTATTCACGCTCTAAGATAATTCAGTTTAACGATAAGCCGCTTGAGATAAGCTGGACGAAACGGGCGAATCAGAGGTTATCAAAGCGGCATCAGCCGATTTATGTTGAGATGCAGCTGTTTTTTAGCTGCGTGGTTAAAAAACGTGTTTTGTTTCACGAAGTCTGTGAGCATGAATCTGTTTTTGTGACGGATAACCTGCGTATATTGTTTCGCCCCGTTGAAGCGGCGTCCTGTGATCCGGTGGAATTTGCAAAAAACTTTCCTGAAAAAAGAACGCTTGAAACGCCCGGCGCAATAAAAATGCGTGCGAGATCATTGCTGATTGATTTTGTTGAAGGGCAATGGCTCGGTGAGTTTTTAATATAGAGGCGTTTGTGTCAAATACTGAATTACCTGTACTTTATTCATTTCGACGCTGCCCTTATGCCATGCGGGCACGTATGGCTATCGCCTATAGTCAGGTGAGCGTTGAAATTCGCGAAGTTGTTTTAAAAGACAAGCCGGCAGAGATGTTGCTGGCATCACCCAAAGGAACCGTGCCTGTTTTGCTTGCGGATAACCAGGTGATTGAGGAAAGTCTGGATATTATGTTCTGGGCACTATCAAAAAATGATCCGGATGGTATTAATCTAAGCGATTTATCATCGCATGATAGTGAACTTATTGTAAAAAATGACGAGGTGTTCAAAGTCCATCTTGATCATTATAAGTACGCTGATCGTTTTCCTTATTGTGATCAGCAGCATTATCGTTCACAAGGTGAAGTGTTTTTAACGCAGATTGATACATTGCTAAGTAACAGGCCTTATCTCGGCGGTGGTAATATGTCGGTGGTTGATATGGCGATTTTTCCGTTTATCCGGCAGTTTGCCTTTGTGGATAAAAACTGGTTTGATCAATCACCTTATGTATTTTTAAAGCAGTGGCTGGGCAAATTTTTAGAAGCTGAGTTGTTTAAGTCCGTGATGCAGAAAATTCCACAGTGGCATGCTGGTGACAAAATCGCTTTGTTTCCATTTGAAAGAGAAAACTTTGGTTGATAAAAAAATGAAAAATAGAAATGTATCAGAAATTGGAAAATTAAACACGCTTAAGGTAATGCGTGTTGCCGATTTTGGCGTTTATCTCGATGCTGGCGAACTCGGCGATATTTTATTACCGTCAATTTACGTGCCGAACGATTGTGACGTGGGTGATGAAATTGAGGTTTTTATCTATTGCGATTCAGATGATGAGTTAATCGCAACCACGAAGCAGCCCAAAGCCATGGTTGGCGAACTCGCGCTGTTACGTGTGCGTAATATCAACTTTGTTGGGGCTTTTCTTGACTGGGGTTTGAATAAAGACTTGCTTGTGCCGTTTGATGAGCAGTTAAAACGAATGGAAGAAGGTGAACAATACGTTGTTTACATCTACCAAGAGCCGGGTAATATCCGATTGGCCGCGTCGTCAAAGGTGGAGAAATACCTTAACGAAACAGCACCTGAGTATAACGTCGGTGAAGAAGTTGAATTGCTTATTTATGACGAATCTGATCTTGGTTTTAAAGCTGTTATTAACCGAACGCATACTGGCTTGATATATCATGATGATATTTTCACCCTGGTTGAGATTGGTGACGAGTTAACGGGTTATGTCTTGCGTGTGCGCGATGACGGAAAAATTGATTTATCGCTACAAAAGCCAGGCTATCAAAAGGCAGATGCTTTGTCTGACAAAATTATGGCCGTTTTGAAAGACAAAGACGGATTTTTAGCCGTAGGTGATAAGAGCCCGCCGGACGTTATTTATGAAATGTTTGGTGTTAGTAAAAAGAAATACAAACAGGCTTTAGGCGATTTGTATAGAAAACGAAAAATCGTGTTTGTGAAAAATGGCATCGCGGAAAATATCGATGCAAAATAGCGTGAACTTGAATGAAGAAAAACCATCGTTGTTTATTCAGGAATGGTCAATTTTACACAATGACCATGAAAAATATGAACGCTATTCTTTATTGATAAAATTGAGTAGCGTTTTTGTGAGTCTGGTTGCTGTGATTTTTGAGATTCCGCTGATTATTGCGATTTTTTTTGTGGGTATTGTCTGGTTGCAGGACGGCATCTGGAAAACATTTCAGTCACGGATGTCGGATAGAATTTTATTGATAGAGCGTTATATCAAAGAGCAGGCATCCCGTAATACCGATGAAGTTGCATTTCAGTTTTACAGCGGATGGGAAAAATCGCCGAAAGGTACAAAACGATTGTTGGGTGAATATATTCGTAATTCGATTCGGCCCACGGTGGCTTATCCTTACATAATATTAATTTTACTATTGGTTGCCGTCTCTATTTTTAGTTAAAACAGGTAAGAAGTCTTGAATATTTTTTCCCTCATATCGTTAATTTTCATCTTTTGTATCATTTATTTTGTTTTTTACGCGTGAGCTAATACGGATTAAAAATGAACGGTTATGTAAAAAACGATGTTGATTCAGGGCAGGGTCTCGACGTTGAGTTAGCGCGTTCTGAAGCTGAATTTAGCGACATTATCCCCGGCGCTGAGAAAAAAATAATCTGGTTTGATACGGTCAACACTAAAACCTTATTCTCTATTATTTACCTTCACGGTTTTTCGGCATCCCGGCAGGAGGTGTCGCCACTAACCGAAAATCTGGCAAAAAAACTCGGTGCGAATCTCTTTTTAACCCGTTTGACCGGACATGGCCAAACGCCTGAGGCGATGGCAGGCATCACGGCAGAAAATTTACTTGTTGATGCGCTTGATGCGTTTGAGATTGGTAAAAAAATTGGTGAGCGCGTCATTGTTGTGGGCATGTCGACTGGGGCAACGTTGGCAACCTGGCTGGCGGCTTGTCATCAATCTGCGTTATTGGCGGGTGTGGTTTTGTTGTCACCTAATTATGGCCTGGCGAGTCCTAAATCTAACTTGTTGCTGAAACCCATGGCGAGATACTGGTTGCCGCTGATTGTGGGCCGTACTTATCAATTTGAGCCAGATAATGCGTTGCAGGAAAAATTCTGGAGTTGGCGTTATCCCACAGTTGCGCTTATCCCCTTGATGGCGCTGGTGAAACGCGTAACGGATTTAGCCTTTGATAAATTAACAACGCCGGTGCTCGTACTATATTCCGAAGAAGACAAAGTGGTTGATGTGCCTAAGATACGTTTTGTGTATGACAAAATTGGCGCAAAAAACAAACAAATTCACGTTATTACCGGGACTCAGGGGACGACTCATCATGTGCTGGCGGGGGATATTTTGTCACCTGCGACAACGAAAAAAGTTGAGTCTCATATTTTGTCATTTATTGCCTGTTTATAGGTGTTTTTTGCTTTCATAATATATTGTGTATGTCACAGAAAATGGGCTGGTTATTCACTGCCTTTTTCGGGATAATGCCTACCTCTTTTTTTAGTCGGGCATGGTATTTATGTGGTTCAATAATCTTCAAATTTATCGTTTTATCAAACCGTTTTCATTGTCATTTGAAGAGCTTGATGAAAAACTCGGTAAGTTGAGTTTTAAACCTTGCAGTAGTTTGCAGCCCGCGAGTTTGGGTTGGGTATCGCCTTTGGGTCGTTTTGGTACTGAAAACGTGCATGTCGCCAATGGCAACGTCATGCTTTGCCTTAAAAAAGAAGAAAAAATATTACCAGCATCAGTTGTTCGTGATCTGGTGAGTGAAAAAGTGACTGATATCGAAGCAGCAGAATCACGACCCGTGCGCCGAAAAGAACGTGAAGGTATTCGCGACGAAATAATGCAGGACATGTTACCCAAAGCGTTTTGCCGTTCACATCTGACGTTTGCATATATTTCACCAAAAAGTAACTTGCTGGTGGTTAACTCAAGCAGTGCGAAAAAAGCCGAAGAGTTTTTACATTATTTGCGTAAAGCACTGGGTACTTTGCCGGTCGTGTCACCGATCTTAAGAGATGTGCCTTCCATGGTGATGACGCAGTGGGTCAAAGACATGGACGCAAAAAATTTTGTGATAGAAGATGAAGCCGAGTTCCGCGACGCGGGTGACGAGGGCGGCATTGTGCGTTGTAAAAACCACGACTTGTCCGTGCCGGAAATTCAGGCGCATTTAGAGGCCGGCAAGCAGGTCGTTAAACTGGCAGTTGAGTGGAAAGAGGCTTTGAGTTGCATCATTAGTGATGACTTGTCTATTAAGCGCCTTAAATTCGGTGACGAAATTCTTGAGCAAAGTAACGAAACCGATGCTGATGATTATGCCTCACGGTTTGATGCCGACTTTGCGGTGATGGCGATGGAGTTGTCGCGTTTTATTCCCGATTTGTTTGATGCTTTTGGCGGCGAAAATAACGAAGCTTATAAGGCGAAGAGTTCGTAGGCTGAGATCAATCTCACGCGTACAAAATTATGGGAGTAAGTGTCGGAGATGTGATTAAATTTTTTGAGTGAATATTGATTTTCGGTTTATCTTCGGTAAGGGCGGGTAAGGTGTATTCAATCGGATTCCCCCAGTTGATGGCGCCGACACCCTCTACTGTCAGGGTGACACCTTGGTTTGCATCAAACGGAAAATATTGTTGGATATTTTTAAATTCATGCCCCGCATCTGCACCGTGTGCTGAAGGGGCGCGTAGTTCTGAATGATTCGCCGGCTTTTTTGTGACGATGAGTGATAGCTCGTAAGTTGACAATATCGATGCGTGTATACAATCAAACCCTGCCATAATCAAATTGTAAGTTAACAGTGGAATGCTCCACGAGGTGAGATGCCCGGAAATGAGTCGCTCCCTTGGGTGAATAGGCACCACAATGGCGAGTACACCGTTATCGTTTAACGAGTCGTAAATTTTGTCCAGAAATAGGCCAACATTTCGCTGATGTTCCAATACGTGAGAGCACCAGATTGCATCAAATTTTTTGTTTAAATCAATTATCATGAAGTCACCACAATAATCCGCAGTTTTCACAATATCCACCGAGTAGGTGGTTTTACCAAAATAATCAAACAGGCGTTTGTGTTCACCCGCGCCAGAGCCAATATCCAATACGGAATTAAACTGAAAAGACGCCAGCAGCTTTAGAGCCGCGTGGGTTCCCCAGTCGAGCTGAAAATGATTTTCCTTGTCCATAAATCTCTCGAAGTAAGCCTAATCGTGCAAAATAATTAGATTTTATCTCACAAATAATCGGTTACTGTTTCAAATACCTTAATTTATACTAACGCCTTAGTCTTGTTAATTTTCATTTTCATTTCAGGAGCGAGGGGAACGTATGAAATTTTGTATTAATGTCGGTAAGGATGACCGAATTATCAGAAGTTTGATAGGCCTGGGTTTTATCAGCATGGTTTTTGTTGGCCCTGAAACCGCGTGGGGCTGGTTTGGTATTGTACCATTGTTGACAGCCGTTGTAGGTTTTTGTCCTTTATATACAAAACTGGGTTTTGATACCAGTGATAAAAAACCAGAAACAAATGAAGAGGCAAATGAAGAGGCAAATGAAGAGCCGAGAAAACCTGTTGAAGGCGGGGCTTAACTTATATTTAGTTATTTAGGTATTTAGGTATTTAGGTATTTAGTTATTTAGTTGTCTAGATGTCGCTCGCCAATGGCCACTATTCAGGCAGTTTTTCTGAGTAGTGGCTGCATAATCGTCTCTTAGCTTTTTCCTGATAACGAAAAAATTCCTTTTAGTTTGTTCAATTGTCGAATAAATAAATGTTTTGTAATGTCCGGGTCATCGATATATTCCTGAATCAGGGGCAGTGTAAAATCCAGCAATTCCTGTGAAGTCCGGTAGTCATTCATATCAATGTAACGGCTGTTAAATTTACTGAAAATAATAAACTGATGAACGGTAACTTCAATGCCAAAGTGTCCCAGTTGATAAACAACACCTAAGCTGTCGCCATCAACGGGGAAGCGTTTTTTTGATTGGGGTGGGATACTTTGATGTTGAAGAAAAACATCTATTGCCTGCTCGCATTCGTTAACCATTTTGCTGGTATGAAGCATGTGTTTCGTTCTCTAATCCTGTCGTTTGTCTGAGTTAATATTATTTGTGTATGCCGAAACCGTGTTTTCATATTCCTCGTTCCAGGCGGGGTGTGCGTAGTGTCGGTCGGTAAAATAGTGTAAGCCACGGTCGGAATGCGACGCACCGGATATGGTGTGAATCATTTCTCTGGCCTGTGGGCCGACTACGCAGCCGCCAAGCACTTCGCCGGTTTCTTCGTCGTGTACGATGTCGATAAAACCCTGAACCTGATGGGTTAACTGGCCTATTGGGCTGCCTGCTAAGTTTGTTCTGATGACTTCCGGATTGTAATCGGCGTCTTCCGCTGAATCTTCCGTGTGTCCAACGTGGGCAATTTGTAATGCAGAATCAATCACAATTGGCACTTTGTGATAATCACATTTGCATTGATTATCATTGAAGGCGTTTGCTGTTGCAAGCTTCGCGTCATAAAAAGCGGCGTTGGCCGTCATCGGGCCTTGTTTTACGTCACCGATGGCATAGATGCCTTTGCTCGTGGTTTGAAGAAATTCATCTGTAATAATAAAACCATCATCGTCTGTTTTTACGTTGGTATTTTCCAAAGCTAGTCCATCGGTATTGGCGGATCTGCCGATGGCGATGACAACCAAATCAAATTCACCGTTGCTTTTGTCAGAAAATAGTATGTTAACGCCGTTTTTTGAAGAAGTTTCGATAATCGCAACGCGATATCCTGATTGAGCCGCAATGACTGCTGATTTGTATCCGCCGGGGCCGCAGCCAATGATGATTAAGTCATATTCATGAGATGCTTGGTATCGTTAGGCGACTGATTCAAATCTTGATTTTGTTCGATCTGCCCACATTTTTTCTGCAAGTGATTGCGCGTCCTGCATGCTGCCTGCGCGCCCTATTAATTTAAGGGCGATGGCCGCCGTGCCGGTGATGCTGGCAATGGCATATGCATCGCTGTCTTCGCCATTCCAGACTCGCAACATGCGTGTGGAATCCATTTTTTCATCTTTTAAATGGCGACGACCGGAAAAAAGTGCCGGCCATTCTTCTTCAGACAGTTCGCCATTGATGACATTTTTCACCAAACATTTCTGATCAGGGTTGCGTTCAATTTCACCGCCTTCACCTTTAAAAACTGATAATCTGGGCTGGCCGAGTAAGTTGGCGGCGTGTTGGTGCGTATCACGATACGTCGGGTGAAAAATGCCCTGGATTTCACAGCTGGCTTCAAACGGGTTGAGCAACCGGGCAATGGTGTGAACCGGTGACCGCAAACCAAGTAAGGGCCGCATTTGAATAATACGATGCATCACCGGTGACATGTATTCCAGCGGTAAATACGCAAAACTTTTGTCATTGATTGCCTCGGCGGCTTGTTCAAAACTGTTGCATTCATTTATGCCGAATTGTTGCAGAATTTCACGGGTGTAGATGCGTCCGGGGGTATGGCCTTCGGCACCGTGCATAAAAATACGGATTTTGTTTTCAGCCAATAAAAGGGCGGAGAGTAAAAACCACGGTAACTGACGGCGTTTACCGGCATAAGACGACCAGTCCAGTTGGACTTCGGGACGGTTAGCCGGCAGGTCAAAGGTGGTTTTTACGGCGCGAACAAATCCGGCAATTTCTTCCGGTGTTTCCTCTTTCGCTCTGAGTAACATGAGGTAAGCGCCAAGCTGGCATTCTTCTACTTCGCCGTTAAGTACCATTTTCATGGAATCGTAAGCTTCGTCGATGGTCAGGCCGCGTGATCCGCGTTTGCCTTTACCAAGGATACGGACATATTGTGCAAATGGGTGTTCTTCATACATGTTGTTGGCTTGTCTTTTTTGGGGAGATTAATAGTCAGACTGCCTATAGTAACCACAAACGGCGAATTTTCAAGTATTCCATCGTGGGTAGATGGAAGGGTTTTTGAGGGATGGAAGAAAGGGCATGGAATAGAACGTGGACTATCAGCATGCTAAAATATGGTTTTTATTTATCTTGAACTTATTATGTCAGTTAATGATTTTTCTCAACGTTTTGCCGGAATTCAGCGCCTTTATGGTGATGAACGAGCAAAACGTATTTTTGCTTCTCATGTTTGTGTGATTGGCATCGGCGGTGTGGGCAGCTGGGTGGCTGAGTCGCTGGTACGTAGTGGTATTGGTGAAATTACCCTAATTGATAATGATGATATTGCTTTGAGTAATATCAATCGGCAAATTCACACGCTTGATTCAACACTTGGTCGGCAAAAAGTGGTGGCAATGGCAGATCGTTTGCGTCAGATTAATCCGGGTTTAATCGTTAATTTGATTGATGATTATATTACGGTTAAAACGTTTGAAGAATATCTCTCGAAAGGTTACGACTACGTGGTTGATGCTATCGACAGCATTAAGTTTAAAACCTTGATGATCAATTATTGCAAGCGAAATAAAATTCCGATAATGATGATAGGCGGGGCGGGCGGTTTAACTGACCCGACTAAAATTGAAGTGGTGGATTTGAGTCGCACCTATAACGATCCGCTGGCGGCAAAAGTGCGTTCTAAGTTACGGCAGGAATTCGGTTTTAGTAAAAATCCAAAACGAAAGTTTGGTGTTGAATGCGTTTTTTCAACCCAGCAACAGGTTTATCCGCAGGATGACGGCACGGTGAGCCAGCAAAAACCCGGCATTCACGGCGTATCGCTTGATTGTCGGTTTGGTTATGGGGCCAGTAGTTGCGTAACTGCCACGTTTGGTTTTGTCGCAGCGGCGAGGGTGATGGAAAAATTTAAATAGCGACTATTTACCGACAACTGTTTACTGCTCATTAGCGTCTTCTCAAAATCGCAATCCATCGCCACAGATTAAGCAGGCTGGCCAGTGATCCGGCAACGTAGGTGAGAGCGGCTGCCTTTAATATTTTTTCTGCGGCCTGTATTTCTTTGTCACTGAGATATTCACCACTTTTTAACATTGGCAGGGCCTTGCCAAAACTGGCATCCCATTCAACCGGTAATGTCACGAGGTGTACTAATGTACTGACAAACATGCTGCCGATACCAATCATAAAAAACAAAGCACCGGCGGCGGGTGCGCGTGTGATCATGGTGACAATCGGTGCAGCGACAATAGCGGCTGCACCGATTTTTTCGGCCACTTGTGCAGTGCGAATCAGCTTAGTTCGCAGGTTGAGCATAGGATGGTCTTGTGAGTCTTGAATGGCATGGCCAACCTCATGCGCGGCAACAGAAATGGCGGTGAGTGATCTGCCGATATAATTTTCTTTGGTTAATCGTACGGTTTTTGTGAGTGGATCATAATGATCACCGATTTCAGTTTGTTCGAGCCGAATATCGTTTAAACCGTGCTTGTTTAATAAATGCCGCGCCAGTTCTCCGCCGTTGCCGGGAAAGTGATTTTGATTTTTGTTATAGCGGGCAAAGGTGCGTTTGGCCCAAATCTGTGGGCCAAAAATGACGGCGAATATGATGATACCTAAAATAAGAAATTGCATAAAAAGTCAGTGCGAAAAAATTCAATTGTAGCGTTTATATTCGTGTCATGCCATTTGATTTATTCGCGGCTAAAAAAGCGGTAATCTGGCGCGGCTACCCCCGCGGTTTTTCTCGTTCCCACACCGGCGCGTGAGAACGAGGTGAATCCTCAAATCTAACTACTCGCCTAAATATCTACCTGCATTATAAATGCTGATCATAGCGGTCGCCCCACGCCAGTCTAAATCAGCAGATGATAAATCTCCTATACCATGAATGCCATTATCCTAGAAAAATCAGTTGATCCACGAGCTAGAGCACAACTACTTGATTCGTTTGGCTATATGATAAAGGTTTGATTCACCAACCAGGTGAACGCAAACTTTTTCATTACGCCAATCAAACCAATTACTTGCACTCTATTCTCGCGTCCAACTGATCTTTCTAGTCAGCTATTCTAAAG
>Ga0316208_1000288_pt1 | contig 67049 bp, 62 predicted proteins | sample 3monopyrite_MG_FD_204944 | JGI IMG/M metagenome (GOLD analysis project Ga0316208, IMG submission 204944) | Microbial mat bacterial communities from mineral coupon in-situ incubated in ocean water Damariscotta River, Maine, United States -... | ecosystem: Environmental > Aquatic > Marine >... | reverse complement strand
GGATAGTGATTTTGAAAAACGCTTAACCCTGTCGCAGCTTCTTGATGAGGAAAAAGTATCTGACACCATGTTGCCGAAAGTGCTCAGCATTGCAAAGAAGTTTGACAGTGACTTTGAAAAAAGGCTGCTTGTTACACAGTATGTTTCGACCCTAAAACTAACGGCGAAAAGCACCAAGGCCATTATAGAAATCGCTGAAACAATGGACAGTGATTTTGAGCTGCGTCTGATGTTAACTGCCGCCCTCTCAGATGCAAAACTGACGGATAAAAATGTTGAGCGTATTTTAGATTTGGCTCTCACCAAAATTGATAGTGACTTTGAAGTGCGTCTTCTCCTGAGTACATTTGTAGATCAGCTTGGTAATTCGGATAAAGCGGTTGAAAAGGTTTTGGCTGTGGTGACGAAAATGGATTCCAGTTTTGAGCAACGCCTGCTGTTAAATACCTTGGTTGATCAAGCCAAAATGAATGAAAAAAACTGGTTAAAAGCTATTGAAGTTGCGACGACTATTGATAGCGACCATGAGAAGTCCTTTGTGCTTATGCAAATGCAAGATGAGGCCCCGAAGGATAATAAAAGAATATCGACCGCCCTTGAGCAGGCAATGGCAGGTATTGATGAGCGCTATTCACGGTATGAAGGGCGCGGTGAATATAAAAGGGAACTCGCTGATCAACTGCGTGAGGCAGCCCAGGAACGACAAGAAGCCATTCGTGAAGCTCAGCAGTCAATGCGCCATGACCAGCGGTTTATTGAACGCGCACAGAGAGAGGCCCTGCGTGCCGTAAAGCGCGAGCTTGCCCGTATTAAACGTGATGAGTTAAGGGCCGCAGGTGTGGTGCGGCGTGAACTTGCGCGCGCAGCCCGTGATCTGGAGCGTGCACAGCGGACGCTGGAGCGCAATGTTGAAAAACACAAAAAGACTCACAAAAGTGAAGAAAAAGAGGTTGAAGAGCAAAAGGTCGAAGCGAAAACTTTATAGCTTTAAATAACGCTAACTAGTAGCTTTATGTTGCAAAGGAAGTGCTGGCATCTTTGTCTATGGCACTTCCTTTTCCTTTGGGAGCGCGCAAAAAGTTGTTTCAAAGCGTCCCCCACCACTAGCCCTACAAGATTGCATATATTTGTGTGCAGCGTAGAGACTTTAAGTATTATGGCGCTAGGTTTTGCATGGTCAGCTCTTGCTGGAGCGATGCCTTCTTAAAGGTCCCTAACAAAAAAATAATCATGTTCTTTAAAGAAACTATCTGGTTTTGCGCCTATGCTTAGTGTTGGCGATGCCCAGAATGTTTGAGGGTAGCTTATACCTAATCTCTATTAAGCATGTGTTAGTGTCTTCCTATTATGGTTGAAGTGGTTTCTATCAAGGCGAGAATATTTTTACATATTATTTATTTCATTTGCGAAATGATAAGGAACTATGGATTTATGTATGATGATGCGATTGCGGGTAAGTTTTTTTGTTTTTTTTATGTTAGGCCTCGGGCAAACCCATAGTGGTGCGGCTATAGCTCAAACCTCACAAGTTACACCTGCGCATGTTTTCCAAATCACGGAAGAAGCTTTGGTGGAGCTAGATTCGATTTTAGAACATCAGGATCTATATTTTAATCGGCACATTAACAAACCACCTGAGAGACAGCCGCGGCATGTTTGGCAAAAATCCCGTGAAGTGATTGTTAAGTTACAAGCTTATCAAAAAATGTCTGGCTTGGAAGTTTTTAAAACCCCGCAATTGACAGTGAAAGTTGTCATGCCGAGCGATGTGAAAATGCTTGCAGAGCAGATATTAGATGCAATGCGCATTATGAAACGCAATTACGGTGTGTCTGCGCCGGATGCAGTTGTCTCTTTTTCGACCAGAAAAACCCCTACAGATGTATATTTAAATTTGACAAAAATTAGCGCTAAGCTTGATTTTTTATTTGGTAATGCTGTGACACCAAGCGACGTTTACCATATTGCCGTGACCATCAGAAATATTTTGCAGAATATGCATCATGTACGAGCGGAGAGGGCTCTTGTACCTTTTGCATCAATACCCCTGAAAGGTAAGCGCCCCCGGGATGTTTATGAGGCAGGCTTTGCGTTGCAAGCAAAACTGAAAGGACTGGAGAAGAAGCCGGGGTATAAAATTGAAGGTGGTATAGCTCGTGTGGAGGTTAGAGGGAGCCGGATTACACCGTCTGAAGTTCTTGATTTACTTGACGTTGTTTTAGCCGATGTAAATGAATTGGCGAGGTCAATTGGTATAAAAGGAGCAACAGCACTTTCTCCCTACGAAGGTAAAAAAATTCCGACGGATGTTTTCCGTATATTACGTGAGGCTGATGCTCTTGTGGAGACTTTGTTATGAAAGCTGCTAGAGCTAAACACCTTGAGAGCAGGCCAATTTCTGCGTCTGAGCAGGAAGGTTTTTTTAACTATTTTCACCCAAGTTTGTTTGTTGGACTGATAGTTGTTTGCATTTTACCTTTCATATTAACTTTCTTCTTTGATGTTAGTTTTGCGTCGGACCCTTATACAATTAATATTGAAGAAGTTGCGACCTGGGGTCTGTCAAAAGAAGCCATTACAGATGAAATGTTTTACTCCCTGACGGGGGGGGTGCAGCACGGGTTGTTGGAATGGAGTGCGATTGTTATTGCAATGCTTTGTGCACTATTAACACTGGCACATTACCGTATTAATAAGGATATTATTGCACCTATCATTGGCATGACACTGTTATGTTCAGGCTTGGTAGATGCCTTTCATGCCTTTGCTTCTTTACGGTTAACAGACGCCCTTACAGACACCAAAGACCTGGTGCCGTTCACATGGGTCCTGTCAAGAGGGTTTCATGCAGTCATCCTTATTGTAGGGGTGATTATTGCTTTGTATCTTGTGAAGCCAAATACGCCCTCAAAGGCAAGAAAAGAAAGGCAAAAAGGTAATCGGCGCGGTCTCTATATTATTGTGGGTGTTAGTGCACTTTTCATTGTCGTGTCTACGAGTGTCATTTTCACGGTTGCAAATAGTTTGACTTTACCCCAAACGCAATATCCAACGGCTTTGATTACACGGCCTTTTGATGTTATTCCTCTTGGCCTTTTTATCATTGCCGCCCCTCTTCTTTGGACACTTCATAAACGTGTATTATCTGCGTTTAGTGCGGGTCTTTTACTGATTTTAATGCCTGAAATAACGACGCAAGCTCACATGGCCTTTGGGTCCTCCTCGCTGTATGACAGTCATTTTAACATAGGGCATATACTGAAGGTTGTTGTCTATTTGGTGCCTTTTTCAGCGTTGGTGATGGACTATATACGCACCTATGCAGAGTTGCAGGCTGAAGTAGCGCTGAATGAACGTATTCAAGTGGCATTGGTTAAAGCGAAAGACAAAGCAGAGCGGGCGACCAATATGAAATCGGAATTTTTGGCGAATATGAGCCATGAAATTCGTACCCCAATGAATGGGGTTATTGGTACAACAGGCTTGTTGCTGGATACTAATTTAACGAGCAAACAACTCCATTATGCCAAAACCACTATGAAATCCGCTGAGGCCTTGTTAGAGCTCATTAATGATATACTTGATTTCTCAAAAGTTGAAGCAGGGAAGTTAGATTTGGAAAAAGTCCCCTTTGATATGCAGCGGTTGGTTGCGGATGTGTCTGAAGTGATTGCTATTCGCTGCAGAGAGAAAGGAGTGGAGTTTCTTCTTAATTTCACCAGAGATACAGAGCGGTATGTGATCGGCGATCCGGGGCGTATTCGGCAAATTTTATTTAATCTCTTAAGTAATGCCGTAAAATTTACAAATGAAGGGCATGTGCTTTTAACCGTAAAGTCAGTGTCTAGGCCTTCAGGTGACCTTGAGTATCTGATTACAGTTGAAGACACGGGTATTGGTATTTCGCAGGAAAAAATAGAACAGGTTTTCAATAAATTTGACCAAGCTGATACATCGACTACGCGCCAATATGGGGGCACGGGGCTCGGGCTTTCTATTAGTCGGGATCTAAGCGAAATGATGGGCGGTTACCTTACCGTTGATAGTGTTCACGGCGAGGGATCTACATTTAGTTTTGTTATCCTTGTGGAAAAGGACACTGACAATAACGAACCGGGGGAAGGCGTTAACTCCCTTGTAAACCTGGATGTATTAAAACCCTTAAAGGTTTTGTCTGTTGATGATAGTGCGATTTCTAATGAAATAGTGCTTGAGCAACTTGAAGGATATGTCACCAAGGCGGTTTCAGTAAATTCGGCCAGTGGGTGTCTTGATCTCTTGAAAGAAGCGGCGGATTTAGGCGAGCCTTATGACATTGTCATTACTGACTTTTGTATGCCGCAGATGGATGGGAAAATGCTTGCTGAAGCTATTTTAGATGACCCATCTTTAAAGTGGCCTGTTTTGGTCTTGATGACGTCTGCACCTAAAAAGGGGGATGGCAGTACCTTTAAGGAGATTGGTTTTACTGGGTATTTAACGAAACCAATTTTTCCAAAAGAGATTCCTCTGGTTCTTGCTGCTTCTTACGCTGCTTCTATAAGTAGCCAAACAACGCCGCTTGTGACACGACATTCTGTTTTGGGCGCGGAAGAACAAAGAAAAGAGAAAATAATCCTGAAAAATACGCATATCCTCCTTGCGGAAGATAATGCAATTAACCGGATGGTTGCAGAAAGTATTCTTGCCCAATACGGGTGCTTTATAACGCCTGCAGGAAATGGCAAAGAAGCTTTAGAGTTAGTGAGGCAGCGAGATTTTGATTTGGTCTTTATGGATTGCCAGATGCCGGAAATGGATGGCTTTGAGGCATCGCAGAAAATCCGCCAGCTTGAGGCTCAAGTAGACTCAAAGCGCATTCCAATCATTGCTTTTACAGCAAATGCCATGCAAGGTGACCGTGAACGGTGTTTAGAGGCTGGAATGGATGATTATATGTCCAAGCCGGTAAAACAAGAAGTTATGGAGGCAATTTTAGTGAAGTGGTTGCCAGAAAAAGTGGCTGATCCGGCCAGTGTAGTTGAGAGTGTGATTGACCATGATGTTTTGGCCACGCTCAAGCAACTTTTGGACGGGCAACATCTTGATATTGTTGAAAGTTACCTGACATATGCGCAAGAGACAGTGGTGGCAATTACTGCTGCAGCAGCTAATGATGATGCAAAAGCGGTACGTGATTTGGCGCATGGTTTGAAAGCCAGCAGTAAGCAGGTTGGGGCCGTATAATTAGGCGACATGGCAAGCGAACTGGAGATGCTCGGTCTGAGCGGCGTGTTAGGGGATACGCGTGATGCTATTGACAAATTTAACGCGATGGCCGCTTTAGTATTCGCTGAATTTGAAGATTATATCTCAGACAATAAAACAGACTAATTTTTGCAAAGCCCTAAAAACAACGCCCTGAATATAGTGTGTCTCTGCATGTATAATGTGTTTGGGTATTTAATGGACAAAAGCCGCTGCAGGCATCCACTACAGAGTTAGGGCTGCAAGGACAAAGGCGGCAAGAAAGGCGGTTTGTAACACTAGGGCTAAAACCGGGTTTAAGCCGAGAGAGAAGAATTTCTTTAATGATGTTTTCATGCCGAGAGCGGCAACGGCGGTGATAAGAAACCAGCGGGACATATCCGCTAAAAACCCAAGCATGGCTGATGGAATAAGCCCCATGCTGTGGGCTGCAACGGATACAATAAACCCGACAAGAAACAAGGGGATGATGGGGGTTCTATGTACAGTACCATCAGTTGATGGCGTGCTGTTTCTAAAAATTAACCCTATCACCATAACAGTAGGGACAAGGCAGGCAACGCGTAGAAGTTTTACAATCGCTGCAACTTCCCCTGTTTCCTGAGACACCATGTACCCTGCGCCGATAACTTGGGCAACATCATGGATTGTCGCACCAAGGAAAATGCCTGCAGTTTTATGGTCTAACCCTACTATTTCTATCAGAACCGGGTAGAGGACCATAACAATGGTACTCAGGGCAGTGACACCAACAACAGTAATGAGCGTGTTGTTTTCCAAGCTTTTTTTATTTCCATTATCAGATGGTAGTACAGACGAAATAGCAAGGGCGGCAGATGCCCCGCAAATAGCGACCGCACCAGCGGATAAAAAACTAAAGCTACGATCAAGCTTTAGAAGCCTTGCGATGCCTACCCCTGCGCTTATCGTGAAGGCGACCCCTGAAACTACAAGGAGTATCGTTGATATCCCAAGAGACACTACTTCCATCCATGTAATTTGAAGCCCGAGTAAAGCGACACCAATACGCAGAATGCTTGTGCTTGCCAGCGCAATGCCGGGCCTACATTTATCATCCTCGCTTAAAAAATTTAGAGGTATACCAAACAGTAATGCATAGAGCATTACAGGCCCCCCCAACTGGGAGGAAATATAATGTGCAGCCGCAGCGATAATAAAGGCAATTGTCGTGCCTGGGAGATGGTCACGAACAATAACAGCGGGTGATTTACTCGGCACAAACTTACTGAAAACTGTCATTAGAGCGTTTGGTGTCCTGCTTTTGGGTTTACATTTTTTCGAGTGCTTGTCTGGCATGCCCTGTTTTGGACCATAATGTCATATAGATTAGTAATTGCTTTACTTCCAGTACGTTCACATAGGCAAGGGATTAAAGCGTGAATAAGACAGGCACCTGCTGCATGTAACAGCTTCAAACTAAACCGCCCAGCCTGAAAAAGATGTTCCCCATAAGATTCACCAACGGACCGTGGGTGGTCGAGAAAAACTTTTTTAATCATAAGGGCACTTTCAAAGTCACGGTTGCATGCGGGATGGTCTTTCAAAAATTATAACGCGATCTTTATCAAAATAATTCTCAAATTTTGGGGTTTTATCCTGTATAATTGGGAGTACTTTTTATAAATAGGGATTAAAATGGGAAAAATTGATGAATATGACCTGCGACTTCTAAAACTTTTGCAAGAAGACGCTAGTTTATCAATCGCGGAAATGGCAGAGCGTATCAGCCTGTCTCAAAATGCATGTTGGCGTCGGTTGAAGGGGTTGGAGGAAGAGGGGTATATTCTCAAAAAAGTTGCTTTGCTGAATTATAGGGCGCTTGGATGCCGGGTAACGGTTTATGTGACCATTCGCACCAATCAACATAGTGAAGAATGGTTAAAGGACTTTGCAAGCGGTATTCGGCAAATCCCTGAAGTGGTAGAGTTTCACCGCATGAGTGGGGAAGTAGACTATTTAATGAAACTGCGTGTACGCGACATTGATGATTATGACCGTATTTATAAAAAAATGATCAAATGCGCGCCTCTTGCTGATGTTTCATCTTCGTTTGCAATGGAACAGATCAAGGAAACAACTGAAATTCCATTATCTTTATAGCAGGGTATGAACATAGAAAGAGTATGGAGGCGCTCTTGCCTAAGTGTGGGTTATGGGTTCGTGGTGCTGTGTTTTTCGTCGCCCATAGAGGAGACTAAAATGCTCCTGTATTTCGTTGAATGACAAAATTTAAAAGTTTTCTTGAGATTTTAAATATGGCTTAGGCTTTCTTCATGTTGAAAAGCACCATTGAGACAAGAGTAAGGGCAACCCCTATCCAACCGATAAAATTAAGATTAGGGAACAGAATTGTTTCTGGCCAGAGCTGATGTGCGCCGTAACTTGCAAATATCGTTGCAAGAGGAATAAGCGCTAGGCCAGAGCTGATATGTGTGGTTGGCCAAAAATTCAAACTTTCTGAGAATGAATAATAAGCGATGAGTGTATTTAAGGCGCAAAAACCAAGAATGACCCAGTCGATAATCTCTAGGGGGGCAAAGCTTGTTAAGTTGCTCACCGGAAGCAGGCCAATAACGGCAACCAGATAAACAAATAAGAGGATATTTGTGGATGAAATTTTCTGCACAAGGTGCCTTTGTAGAAGGGCGTAGACGGACCAAACGAAAGCCGCGAAAAGAGCAATCATCGCCCCTATAATAAAACTATCTTCACTAAGAGAAAACCCTAGGATGGCATCGTTAAAGAATAACCCTAACCCTATAAAAAGGGTAAAAAAACAGACGCTTTGAAAAAGGCTGATACGTTCTTTGTAGAAAATAATACCTCCGAGGGCCAGAAACAGAGGCATAGCCTGAGAAAACACCTGAAGGGCTGTAGGATCAATATAATTTAAGCCGTGAATATACAGCAGATAGTCGCTGATAAGTAAGATTGTTGCGGCAAATAATATGCCCCAATCTTTGAGGGTAAGGACTTTAAATTCTTTGAGCCTGCCCTTAGCTGCCTGATATGTCAGACACAGAATTGCTGCAACAACAAAGCGAAACCAAGTGATAGTCATACCGTCTTGCATCTTTAGAGTAAAGACAAGGGCAATAGGGAGAATACCCCAAAAAACCACAGTGATACTGACCATGATTAGCCCTTTTATAAAGGCGCCCTCAGCTTGTTGGTTCATCACGCTTAGTCCTTTTCAGAGGCTGGCTATAAAAAAGCGTCTTAATTGCATTTATGGAGCAATATGGATTGCGTCGCGTTGAATGGGTAGCGAAATTTCTTGGGGCGACAGAAAAGAAAAGGTGACCTGATACAAGGGCGGACAATTGTACGGGTGCAGTATTTTACTAAGTCTTTTCTTATAAGGCCCAGTTAAGGATAACTTTTCCCGACTGTCCTGACCGCATAATATCAAAGCCCTTTTGGAAATCATCAACAGGAAAATGATGTGTAATGACGGGGGATAGATCAAGCCCGCTCTCTAGCATGGCAATGGTTTTATACCATGTCTCAAACATACGCCGGCCATAGATACCCCGAATTTCAAGACCCTTGAAAATTACCTTGTTCCAGTCAATGCCTGTATCTTTTGGTAAAATACCAAGAAGGGCAAGCTTGCCGCCGTGGTTGATGGTGTCGAGCATGTTTGCAAAGGCTGCGGGTACACCGGACATTTCAAGCCCTACATCAAACCCTTCTGTCATACGCAGTTCAGCCATAACATCCCGCAGTGTTTGCTTGGTAACATTCACTGTTCTTGTCGCGCCCATTTGTGCCGCCAAACTCAGACGGTAATCATTGACGTCTGTAATAACAATGTGTCTGGCCCCTGCGCGCCGGGCAATGGCAACAGCCATAATGCCAATAGGGCCTGCGCCTGTAATCAGGACATCCTCTCCGACAAGGTCATAACTTAGTGCTGTGTGGGCCGCATTACCCAGAGGATCGAGGATTGAAGCCAAATCATCGGAAACGCCGTCAGGCAGAGGGCAAATATTTGTTGCGGGAACGGAGATATATTCTGCGAATGCGCCAGGGCGGTTAACGCCAATGCCTTCCGTGTTACGGCATAAATGGCGTTGGCCAGCACGACAATTGCGGCAATGGCCACAGGTTATATGCCCTTCAGCCGACACACGCTGTCCAACTTCAAGACCTTTAACCTCGGTACCAAACTCTACAATTTCACCAGCAAATTCATGGCCGACATGCATGGGAACCGGAATGGTGTTTGCGGCCCAATCATCCCAATTGTAGATGTGAATATCAGTGCCACATATGGCAGTTTTAGTCACTTTTACGAGAACATCATTGTGGCCAACAGGGGGAGTTGGCACATCGTCCATCCAAATGCCTTCTTCGGCTTTTAATTTAACAAGCGCTTTCATTCATTTTTCCAGCAGTTAAATGGATTATATTACACCAAGTTCACGGCCAATACGAGCAAAGGCAGTGATGGCATGGTCGAGTTGCTCACGGGTATGTGCGGCTGACATTTGCGTGCGAATACGGGCCTCGCCCTGAGGGACAACAGGGAAAGAGAAACCGATAACAAAAATACCCTCATCAAGAAGTTTATCTGCCATAGTGGAAGCCAGTTTGGCGTCGCCCAGCATCACAGGAATAATGGCATGGTCAGCCCCTGCAAGTGTAAACCCTAGTTTGGTCATTTCTGTACGGAAGTGTTCGCTATTTTCTTTGAGCCGGATGAGGGGGGAATGGTCTTCTGCAAGAAGGTCAAGCACACGGCAACTTGTTGCGGCTATTACAGGGGCTAGTGTGTTTGAAAAAAGATATGGGCGTGACCGCTGGCGGAGCCATTCTACAATTTCTTTAGAGGCAGCCGTAAAGCCGCCTGAAGCACCCCCTAGAGCTTTGCCTAAAGTGCCAGTAAGGATATGCACACGGTCCTGAACGCCCCAAAACTCAGGCGTGCCTGCGCCGGTTGGGCCTGTAAAACCAACAGCGTGGCTGTCATCAACCATAACCATAGCATCATATTTTTCAGCGAGATCACAAATGGCGGGGAGATTTGCGAGAATACCATCCATTGAGAAAACACCGTCCGTTGCAATGAGGCGGAAGCGTGCGTCTTGTGCGTCTTTGAGACACTGCTCAAGCGCGGCCATGTCATTATTGGCATAGCGGAAACGTTTTGCCTTACAGAGACGCACCCCATCAATAATGCTGGCGTGATTAAGTGCATCGGAAATGATAGCATCGTCTGGTCCGAGTAGGGTTTCAAACAGGCCCGCATTCGCATCAAAGCAGCTAGGGTAAAGAATGACGTCTTCCATTTTCAGGAAAGAAGCAAGCTTTGACTCTAAGTCTTTGTGAATATTTTGTGTGCCACAAATAAAACGAACCGAGGACATGCCGTAGCCATAAGTATCGAGGGCAGCTTTTGCAGCCTTGACCAAGGCTGGATTATTTGACAGGCCGAGATAATTGTTTGCACAAAAATTAATATAACCCTTATTTTTCGAGCCAGCCACACGCACTTCGGCTTGCTGAGGCGACGTAATAACACGTTCCTGTTTATAAAGGCCTGCTTCGCGAATATTTTCTATTTCTTTCCGGAGAAACTCTTTGTACCGTTTTGTCATTCTTTTCATCCATACTAGCGTAGCGAGGCTTTGTTAATTCAATATATTGAATATCATATCCGTTATATTGGTCAAGTGACAATATAGTGCATTATAAAGGGTTTGAACCTGATAACACGACCATCAAGGCGCGTGCTTTTGTTTTCCCTTTGTTTTCAATGGTGTGGGGCACATCAGCTTGATATCGGGCTGTATCTCCTGCGGTAATACTTTTTTTTTGGTGGCCATTTTTAATCGTCAGAGTGCCTGTTATAACGGTTAGGTGCTCTACCGTGCCTTTGCTATGCGCGTCTGATTCTAAAACACCGCCATTTTCCAACTGCATATCGTACCATTCTGTTTTTGCGACTTGGTCTATTGGGCCAAGAATACGGAGGGTACATTTGCCATCAGCACTTTGTATCTCTGGAGTTTGGTGCGCCTTTGTTATCGAGAGATAAAGGTCTTTTTTGTCATTAGCAGGCGTTTCAACAAGCAAGCTTGCTATATTAATACCAAGGGACTGTGTGAGGGACCATAAAATCGCAAGCGTCGGATTTGTGAGGCCGCGTTCAATTTGTGACAACATAGATTTGGATACACCAGACTGTTTCGCTAATTGGTCGAGTGTAAGCTGGCGCTCATTACGTAAGGTTTTGATTTTCAAACCAATATCCGGCGGCGCATTGCGTGACATATTATCCCTTATCTTAAGTTATTTGTTTACTATATTGAACAAAAGGTCTGGTCTGCAAGAAAAATACATGCCCTACTCTTAGGGCATCTACCGGGGCAAAAAATCAATATGCTTAAGAAAATAGAGACAATTCAGTGTATCATTAATTTATTGCGGTTTTTTTTTGAGCCTATCTCCCGTATGACTATAGGCAAAATGATTCCGGGGAGGAATGAATAGTGTTTAGTGAACGCCCTAAAATAGCTCCAAGTTTGGTTGATGCCCTTATCCCGATCTTTGCGCTTATTATTATGTTGTCCGCGTCGGTTTATTATTTTGGTTCGGATTCTTCGTATGGTCCAAACCAAGTTGCGCTTTTTGTGGCAAGCGGTATTGCCATTTTAGTCACCGTTAAAAATGGTACACTCTGGAGCGAAATTGAAGGTGCCATTGCAAAGAGTATTGCAACAACAGTAAATGCCATGCTGATTTTATTGATGGTTGGTGCCCTAATCGGCGCTTGGCTGATCTCGGGTACTGTGCCGACGATGATTTATTATGGGTTGAAGCTTATAAACCCTGAAGCTTTTTTTGTGACGACATGCATTGTCTGTGCCTTTGCATCCCTTAGTATTGGTAGCAGTTGGTCGGTTATTGGTACAATTGGTCTTGGTCTTTTTGGGGTGGCACAAAGCCTTGGAATTTCGCCTGAAATGGCTGCGGGCGCAATTGTGTCTGGCGCTTATTTTGGTGATAAAATGTCCCCTTTGTCGGATACAACAAATCTGGCCCCAGCGGTGGCAGGGACTGATCTATTCACACATATTCGTCACATGACCTGGACAACATTTCCTGCCATTGGGATAGCGCTAATTCTATACACCATCATGGGCTTTGGTGTTGAGGTTGAGGCCACATCTTTGCAGGTAACCGAAAAGCTGGAACTCCTAGAAAACACCTACGGCGTTGGGTTACATCTGTTGTTACCTATTCTTGTTGTTGTCGGGCTAGCTTGGCGTAAATTTCCTGCCTTTCCTGCTATGATGTTGAGTACGTTAGCGGGGATAGTTCTTGCGTTAATTTTCCAGCAGGACCTTTTGTTGTCGTTTGCCGCAACTGAGGGCCTGAGTGATATGGCTGTTATGTTTAAGGGTGTATGGGCTGCTTTGTTTGGGGGGTATCAGGCAAACACTCCTGATGCTGAATTAAATGAACTTCTATCACGCGGTGGTATGGCAGGTATTATGAATACATTGTGGCTGATTATTGCCGCCATCACCTTTGGTGCCATTATGGAAAGGGCAGGCTTCCTGCAACGGTTGATTTCAGGTGTTATGTCTATCGCAAAAACATCTGGTAGCTTAATCCTTACAACGGTTTGTACTTGTATTGGCCTCAATATTGTTGCGGGGGATCAATATATTGCAATTGTGCTGCCTGCTCGCATGTATAAGGTTGAATTTACTAACAGAAACCTTGCACCACAAAACCTTTCGCGCACAGTAGAGGACGCAGGAACAGTCACCTCAGCGCTTATCCCATGGAATACGTGTGGGGCTTTTATTGGCGGGGTTCTTGGTATTTCGGCCTTTGCATATGCTCCTTATGCATTCTTCAATTTAATAAGTCCGGTAGTGTCTGTCATATATGGTATGATGAACTTCAAACTCACACCTCTTGATGCTGGAGCTGTAGAGGCAGAGCCTCAAAAGGTGGCTGCGGAATAGAAACATAAAAAGGCCCCTGGATTTGGGGTCTTTTTATGTTTTGTGCGTTGCTTATCCTTGCTCGGTGAGAGGGGTTTCTCTATCAAGGCTGTTGGCAAATTCATGATTTACATCGCGGTGCCCTGCTTCATCTGCACGGACCGCAAGGATAACATCCCTCAGTGTTGCGTCTTCTTCTAGATTCCAATAATCGATGGCAAGTAACGGGGCGGGGATGTTTTCTTGGCGACCTGAATCTATTTCCTCGAGGTATAATGTGTAACTAATGACAGCCTCTTCTTCAAAATACCCAACAACGCGGTGGGCCGTCCGTGGTGCAAATAGATACAGGAAAAAATAAACATTATAGAAAATGGCTTGTGTTACCATGATGACGAGGCGCTCAAAAAAAGTAGGTTGAGCAATCTCAACAAATGTCATGAGGTGCATACGTTCATTCTGTGCTTCATCAAGTAAAGTTTTGATCCAGCCTTGGTCATCACGAATATGGCGTAAGCATTTAAGATGCTGTAACAGACCGCCGACCATACCGGGTACAGCGGCGACAGTTTCTAGAACAACTGCTCTATTACCATATCTTTTAGCAAAAAAAGTATCGGCAAAAAAACGCAAGAGCCTAACAAAACGGAAGGCGAATTGGTCACTAAAGCCTTTTGGTTGGTGGTGCTGGTCAAGATTTATAGGAGGGGGTTGGTGTTCCATAATAGGTTGCCTCACACATAAAGCTGGTTTTTTACTGCATACTATAAATACTGTGTACCATAAGTAAGGAAGCCTATATGCATTTGATAGGTGTGCGACACTATAACCCATCTAGGGGTTGCTGTGATCGGGGGTGTTTTATTGTATTAACTGGGAATGAGCTATGTCTGAAATTGTTTTTCGTAAAGCCAAACGAGAAGATATTGCGACACTTATAAAATTTATTCATTTGCTAGCGGCGCATGAAGAGCGACCCGAAGCTGTTACTATTACAGAAGCCGCTCTAACGGACTTACTTTTTGGAGACAAGGCAATAGGGTATGGTTTTGTTGCTTTACAAAGCGGAGAGCCTGTAGCTACAGCATTGTTAATACAGAAGTTTTCAAGTTTCAGGGGAAGTCGTATCCTTTACATAGAAGATATTATTGTATCAAATGGGGCGCGCGGGTCGGGTGTTGGCACAAAGTTTATGAAATTTTTGGCACAAAAGGCACTAGAGTGGGGTTGTGATGCTATGGAATGGTATGCAATGAAGTACAATGCGGGTGCTTTAAGGTTTTATGAACGATTAGGGGCACAATATGATGATCCACATGCAATTTTAGGTTTTGATCAAAAGACGTTGCGGGATGTTGCTAGGAATGTAAGTGAGTAAGGGGTCGAAAAAAAGTATCTATGATACAACGCAAGCTCAGATATTAGCTGTGCTTGAAGGGGAAAATAACCTGACGGCAAGAATGGCAACAGTATCATGTTTGTTGCAGCTGGCTTTTCCTGAGCGGTTTTTCTGGACAGGGTTTTACATTGTTGACCCCGAAAAAACAGCGGAACTTATTGTGGGGCCTTATCAAGGTACTTTGGGGTGTTTACGCATTCCTTTTGCACGCGGGGTGTGCGGTATGGCCGCCGCAGAAAAAGCCACGCAAATTGTTGATGATGTGCATGCTATTAAAAACCACATCGCTTGTGATAGTAATAGCAACTCAGAAATTGTTGTACCTGTTATGGGAAAGGACGGCGCGTTAATTGCTGTTTTAGATATTGATTCAACACAGTTTGCAGCTTTTGATGAAGTAGATAAAGTATGTTTAGAAGAGTTGATGGTTAAGGTGTTTGGGTAAATGTTGAAATATCTCCATACAATGGTGCGTGTACGTGACCTAGATGAATCTCTGGACTTTTATTGCAATATGCTGGGGCTTGTTGAGGTAAAAAGAAAAGAGGTGCCTGAAGGTAAATTTACGCTCGTATATCTTGCAGCGCCTGGGGATGAAGATTCTCAAGTGGAATTAACCTTTAATTGGGAAACTGAAGAATATAGTGGCGGTAGAAATTTTGGACATTTGGCGTACGCTGTTGATGACATTTATGCTGTTTGTGAGAGGATCATGGGAAATGGGGTTGTGATAAATCGCCCACCGCGGGATGGTCGAATGGCTTTTATCAGAAGCCCAGATGGTATTTCAATTGAGCTATTACAGGCAGGAAAAGCTTTGGCACTTAAGGAACCTTGGCTTTCAATGAAGAATGTTGGAGAGTGGTAAAGGGATAGTTTAAAGGTGTACTAATTTACTGCTATAAAGATTAAAAATGGTCGGCTTCTCATCGGGAAGTGTGATTAAATAAATGCCTAGGGGATGAGGTTGAGGCTACATTGGTCCGATAGAATATCATTCAAGTTAGCGAGAACTGCGGTAATCATTGCTTTTGCTGTTGGGCTAGTGCTTTCGATTGGTCAGGTTTATCTTGACTATCTGGAAGAAGGCGGGTTGCTCAACCAAAAAGTAGATAAAAGCTTGCAGGTGTCTCAAAAGGCGGCCACGCGTGCTGTGCTTATCCTTGATTCTGATCTGGCCTCTGAGGTGGTTTCAGGTTTAATGGAATACCCTTATATCGCTGAGGCAATGATCTTGGATGATCATGGAACCATGCTCGCAGGAGATAAGCGCGACACTAAAGACTTTGGTGGTCGAGGGACAGAGTTTGCGCGTTTTTTCATTGATGATACCTCCTTGCATAATTTGGAACTTGAACTGCCTGATACAATGGCTGAAAAACCGGGTAGCCTGCGCGTGGTTGTCGACCGGGCAATTGGGCTACAGCCTTTCTTTTCACGGGCGATAACAACACTTCTTTCCGGATTTGTGCGTAATTCTGTTTTGGTGTTGTTATTGTATTTTGCTTTCCATCAGGGCTTAACAAAGCCTTTGGTACAAATTGTGGAAAAAATTTCAAGCGTAAGCCCGGAACACCCTTTAGAGCAGCGAATTCGGGTTGATAAACGCCATAAAAATGATGAGCTAGGCCTGCTAGCTAGTCAGGTTAACCTTTCTTTCGACGCGGTGCGCGAGTTGCTGGGAAATTTGCGGGCGACAAATAAGGCGCTCTCTTCATCAGAGGAAACTCTCCGTAAACGTTCATGGGAATTAGAGCAAGAAGTTGAACGCACCAAAAAAACATCGCTTGAACTTATGATTACCAAAGAACAGGCCGAGGCAGCAAACCGTGCGAAAAGTGTTTTCCTTGCAAATGTTAGCCATGAACTGAGAACACCCTTAAATGCTATTATTGGTTTTACAAGCATTATGGACGGCCAAATGTTTGGGCCCATTGGGCATGATAAATATAAAGGATATTTAACAGACATTCTTTCTTCAGGCGAGCATTTGTCGGCCATTTTGGGCGAAGTGTTAGACCTTGCAAAAATTGAGGCAGGGCAATTTGAACTTGAAGAAGAGAATGTTGATATGGCTCGGCTAATCAAAGAAAGCCAAGCCTTGGTTCATGGTCAGTCTTCTCAAAAGGGGTTGCGGATTGAGCTGAAAATCGAAGAAGGTTTGCCGCATGTTTTTGGGGACCGTTTGCGGTTAAAACAATCTATACTTAACCTCCTCTCCAATGCGGTTAAATTTACGCCGCAAGGGGCGGGTAATGTTGAGGTTTCGGTTGGCATGACGTCTAAGGGCGAAATGATGGTGCGCGTATCTGATAAGGGCATTGGCATCCCAGAAGAAGATCAAGAGTTGATTTTTTCTCCCTTTATGAGGGCTGCATCTGCACTTAGCCGAAGCCATGAAGGAACAGGTTTGGGTTTATCTCTGGTGAAAGTTTTCACGGATATGCATGATGGATACATTGAGCTTGAAAGTGAAATAGACGTTGGAACAGTTTTCACCTTGTATTTGCCTGCTGAACGTATCATTCCTAATAGTGACGAATCTTCAGATTCTGTTGGTCAAGTTGGCTCGGCATAACGGCCAAGACTTATGAGTTACTATATAAATTTAGATCGTATTCGCGTTACCTGTGGCTTTTTGTTTGCCAGCAGTTGTTTCCTGCGTTAGCAGTTTCTCTTATGTAAAAGGAGTTCTGGATGGCAGGCAATAGAAATGTATATATATTGATGGCGGCTCAGGCTTGTTTTCTGGGGACATCAATGACAGTTGTTTCCTTTGCAGGCCTTGCCGGTAAGCTCTTATCCCCTAGCCCAGCATATGCAACACTGGCGGTGTCACTCGTTATTGCGGCGACTGCCCTTGCTACAGCGCCCATGTCCATGTTGATGCAGCGAAAGTCTCGACGTTTTGGATTTAGGCTGGGTGCAAGTTTTGGCATAATTGGGGGTGTCATGGGCACCTACGCCCTCTTTTCAGGTAGTTTCTTTTTGCTCTGTTTCTCGTCTGTCCTCTTGGGGCCCTATCAATCTAGCGCACAATATTATAGGTTCGCGGCAGCAGAGAGTGTCCCCGCAGGTTATACGGCTCGTGCTATTTCTATGGTATTAATTGGTGGCTTGCTGGCGGCCCTTGTTGTCCCAAGCTTAACGCATGTATTCGTAGAGGCAGCAAAGCCTAACCTCTATATGGGCGCGTATATTTTCATCATTGCAATGACTCTTTTATCATTGGTTCCTTTGGCATTTTTAAAGCCTCTGGATAAGCCCTTACAAGAAGACACATATGTTGATGTAAAAACGCCTAAAGTGCGGCCCTTGGGACAAATCCTAAAAACACCCATCTTTATTGTTGCTGCTATTAACGGGTCTCTTGGCTTTGCGATGATGAGTTTTGTGATGACAGCAACGCCGCTGGCTATGGATGTCTGCGGTTTTGGGAGCGATATAAGTTCTCGTGTCATTCAAGGGCATGTAATTGCTATGTTTTTACCAAGCCTGTTTACGGGCCATCTCATAAAACGTTTTGGCCTAATAACAATACTTCTTACAGGGCACGCGCTTTTTGCGGTTGCTTTTATAACAGCACTCTCAGGCCTTCAAATATGGCAATTTTCACTATCATTGATTGCCCTTGGTATTGGATGGAATTTTTGTTTCATTGGAGGGAGCAGTTTGCTCACGCAAGCCCATAATGATAGTGAAAAAGGTAAAGTTCAGGGGCTGAATGAATTTTTAGTTTTTGGTATGTCGGCAACGGCTTCTTTTGGTGCAGGTATATTGCTCGACCTATTTGGCTGGGATATTGTGAATAAAGCCGGTTTTATTATGTTGGTTGTGGCGGCAGGGGTTACCGTTGTTTGGGGGGTATCTCAGCAGGCGCAAAAAATAGAAGATGTTGGATAACAGAGCCGTAGATAATAGTTTAAAGGAAATACAGGTATGTTGATTGTTCTTTCGCCCGCAAAAAAGCTTGATTTTGAGAGTGAGAACCTCAGGTCGGGTTCAGGGGTGCCAGCTTTGCTGACACAAACAAGAAAGCTTGTGAAAGTGGCGAAGACCCTCCGCGCAGAAGATTTGAAAGCAATGATGGGTATATCTGACAATCTGGCAGCGTTGAATGTTGCACGGTTTAAGGCCTTTAAGACCCCTTTTACACCGACTAATGCACGCCCGGCACTTGATGCATTCCAAGGCGATGTTTATGTTGGCTTGGAAGCATCAACATTGGATGAAAAAGCGCGACAGTTTGCGCATCACCATATCCGTATTTTGTCAGGGCTTTATGGTATATTAAAACCCCTAGATTTAATGCAGGCATACCGGCTAGAAATGGGTGTAAAATTCACCAATGAGCGAGGTTCTAACCTTTATGCTTTCTGGGGGGATTTAATTTCCAAAGAACTCAATAAAACCATGGCGGATGACAAAGATCCAGTTCTCATAAATCTTGCGTCAAACGAGTATTTTAAAGCTGTGAACAGCAAAGCGTTGAAAGCGCGTATTGTGACCCCGGTTTTTCAGGATATCAAAGAGGGTAAGGCGCGTGTCGTTTCATTCCTCGCAAAAAAGGCGCGGGGATTGATGACACGGTATGTCATTGATAACCGGATAGAGGACCCTGAGGCTTTGAAGGCATTTTCAGTGGGTGGTTACAGGTTTAAACCTGCATTGTCTACTGAGAGTAAATGGGTGTTTCAACGGTTGCAGCCATAAACGTTTCTCCGTTTTTGTTTGTGGCGTAGCGGCGACACTTAATAGCATATTTCCATGTTGGTAAACATTTGTTGTTTCGACAAAGGCATGCCTGTGGGTATAGTTATGGCCTGCTTAGGAACAGATGCGCGAGGGAGTGAGGCTCATGAAATTTACAGTGAATAACCAACCGGCCACATTTGAAGGGGACGGGGAAATGCCACTCTTGTGGTACCTTCGTGATATTGAAGGCATGACAGGAACAAAATTTGGCTGTGGCGCAGGCCTTTGCGGCGCTTGTACAGTCCATATTGATGGGGTGGCTGTGCGGTCCTGTCAGACATGGATGGAGGATGTTGAGGGTACAAGTGTCACGACAATTGAGGGCCTGGCAACAGGGGATACCCTGCATGCACTCCAGCAGGCATGGATAGATAATAATGTGCCACAGTGTGGTTATTGTCAGTCAGGCCAAATTATGCAAGCGGCATCTTTGCTCGCAGAAAACCCCAACCCTAGTGATAGTGATATTGATATAGCGATGGAAGGTAACATCTGTCGTTGCGGGACATACCAGCGCATCAAAAAAGCCATACGCCAAGTGGCGGGGGGTGCGTCATGAATATGAAAATAGAAAATATTTCCCGCCGCAGTTTTTTGAAAACTACAGGGGCTGTGTCTGGGTTGATATTGGCTGCTCCCACTATCTCGAACCATGTTATGGCAGAAATGACAGGTAAAAATGGTATCTCTCAGTCTGTTTATCTCTCGATTGATCTGGATGGTACGGCTCATATTTATATTCACCGTGTGGAAATGGGGCAGGGCAGTCGTACCGGGTTGCCACAGATCATAGCGGATGAACTTGAGGCTGATTGGGACAGATTGGTTTTTGAACCTGCTTTTGGTGACAAAAAATTTGGCGACCAGAATACGGACGGTTCCACGTCTATTCGTAAATTTTATGATATATTCCGTTCTGCAGGCGCTGCTGCACGTATGTTGCTGGAACAAGCGGCTGCAAACGAATGGGGTGTTTCTGTTGCTGATGTTGAAGCGAAGAAACACCGTATACTCAATAAAGTAACAGGTGCTTCGGAAGATTATAGTCACTTTGTTGCCGCGGCTGCTATGTTAGACGCACCTGCCCCTGAGGCAATTAAGCTGAAAAACAAGGCTGACCGGACCTATATAGGTAAACCCCAAACCAACATTTATATGAATGATATTATCACGGGGAGCAGTCAGTTCGCGCAAGATACCCGGCGCAACAATATGCTTTTTGCGGTAGCTATTCGCCCCCCTGTGGTTGGGGGGAAGGTAACAAGCTTTGATAAAGCTGCCGCAATGGCCGTTCCAGGTGTTGTTGATGTTGTGGAACTACCAACTTTGACGCTCCCAGCAGTCTTTAAACCTCTTGGTGGTGTCGCTGTGCTTGCAACTAATACATATGCAGCAATGAAAGGACGAGCCGCGCTGAATGCTCAGTTTGAAGGGGGGGATAATGGTTCGTATGATACGACTGCTTTTGAGAAAACGCTCTGGCAGAATATAGACGGCGCTAGTACGACACATTTGAAACGCGGTGACTGTGAGGCAGCATTAACAAATGCTGATGACAAAATATCGGCTGATTATTTTGTACCTCACCTTAGTCACGCCCCTATGGAACCGCCGGCCGCTACGGCGGAATGGCAAGGGGATGACCTTAAAATGTGGGTTTGTTGCCAGGACCCACAGTCGGTTCAAAATACAGTTGCCCCTTTCGTAAACAAAAAACCCGAAGAGATTTATGTTGAGGCAACGTTGCTGGGTGGTGCCTTTGGCCGAAAATCAAAGCCAGACTTTGCTGCTGAAGCGGCAATCCTAGCAAAGCATGCGGGCCGGCCTGTCAAAATGATTTGGACCCGGGAAGATGATATTCACCATGGATATTTTCATACTATTGCGGCGCAGCGCGTGAAAGCTGCCATAAAAGGCGGGAAGGTTACTGCCTGGCAGCATAAGGCGGCCTATCCCTCTATTGGAGGGACATTCAATACGGCAGCTAATGGGCCTGGCAGCTTTGAACTTGGCCTAGGGCTGCTTGACTTGCCTTTTGAGTGTGAAAACCTTCAGGTAGATACGGGCGAGGCAAAAGCGCATGTGCGTATTGGCTGGTTACGTTCAGTGGCCAACATTCAGCAGGCCTTTGCGGTTGGATCTTTTGTGGATGAACTTGCACATAAGCAAAAGAAAAATACCGCTGATATGTGGGTGGAACTTGTCGGAAGTGACCGCAAGTTTAATCCATCGGAAGATATGCTTGGGTATGACCCAAGTAACCCTAAAGCGCCTGCTTATGGGAACTACGGCGAGAGCCAAGAGCGCCACCCGGTTGATACCGTGCGCTTAAAAACCATGCTTGCTAAGGTGGTTGAAATGTCTGGTTATGGTAAAATGATGCCAAAAGGCCGAGGCATAGGCATCAGTGTACACCGTAGTTTTGTGAGCTATGTTGCGTGCGCGGCTGAGGTGGAAGTGGATGATACTGGTGCTCTGCGTATTCCCCGCGTGTGGATGGCGGTTGACTGTGGCACATACATAAACCCAGACCGTGTGCATGCACAGATGGAGGGGGCTGTTACCTTTGGTATGTCTATTGCACTTCATAGTGAGATCACAGCGGAGAATGGTGCTATCGTACAGAGCAACTTTGATGGATATGAACTTTGCCGGATGAGTGAAACCCCTGATGTTAAAGTTTATATCGCGGAGAATGATGCACCGCCGGGGGGTGTTGGGGAGCCGGGTGTTCCACCAGTTGCACCTGCTATTACAAATGCTATTTTTGCCGCGACAGGGAAACGCATTCGCCGGCTGCCAATACGGGATCAATTGGCCGTATAATTACTGACTATATTAAAAATGAAAAACGGGGCCCCAACCCTGTTTTTCATTTTTTGACATTTCAAAAATATTTACCCACTGGATAGCGCAAGCATTTACATCCATTTTCTTTTGTTCGTTTCGATGCACGCTAAAATATTGCGTCGCCAGCCTTCTGCATCTTTTAAAGGGATATAAGGGAGCAGTATTTTGGTGCCAGCCATTTTTATACGCAGAGACGCAAGAGCATGTTTTTGCTGGCTCGGGGACTGAATAAGCTCAACCGTTTGAACTTTGAAAAAAGGAATGATCGTTCGCCGCGTGCCTATAAAACCGGATTGAATTAAGCCGTGAGTACCATTGCTGCAATAAGCAAACATACGTCTGTATTGTTCAACAATTGGGTAGGCCAAAAGTGGCATTATAAGAGCATATAAGCCTTTGTAACCGAAAGCGGATGTAAGAGATATGGATACGATAAGCGTAATAGGTAGAATGCGGTAGATTATCAGCTTAGCAGTATATCTCTTGCTAATTGGGTTTAAAGGCAGTGTGGCCCAAGAAAAACTCGGATAGAGCAGTTCTGAAAAATTTTGAAGAAAACTCTCAGTCACACTAGGAATAATAAAAGTGGGACTTGATTTTAGTTGGCCGTTATTATTATGGCCCCCAAACCCAACTTGATTAAGTGTTAAATTAAACCGTTTTAGCAAAACAGCGATCCACGGTTGTTTAATAGTCAGGTTTTGTATTTTGCGGATATGTAAGCTGGTCTCTTGTTTCTCAAAAAGCCCTTTGGTGCGGTAAAGCCGACGGTTCGGATGCTCTATTAGACGGTAATTATAATAGCCAATGATGCTTCCAGCGACAGAAAGGCCCATAAGCCCTCCAATGAAAAGAAAAAGGCTGGAGACAGCCATGAAGCCAGCAATTAGATATTCTTTGATGCCCGGCGTTTCTACAAAATCCGGTATATTTATTACAGGAATATACTCCCACCAGTCGAATTGTGCCGTAGCCCCGGCTAAAATACTCGCAAAAACCCACATATTATTATTTGTTAACCCGTATCGAACTAGCTCTGAGATAGGGAGCCAGATAAGCTCCGTAGTAGTTTTTTGCGGCGCCGTTTTTTTGTCCGTCATACCATTGGCTGTGCGGGGAACTTTTTTTTGCAGCCCGGTTTTTTGTATGTTTAGTACTGTGGTCCGGATCTCTTCGGCTAATGCTCTTGGTATGCCCGCTAGACTCACTTCTGACGCAGAAGAGCCAGCACTTTCTAGCATTAAGACGACCGTGTTAAAGGGGCGGAAATATAAAGGCTCTTTGATTGCCACATTTTGAATGCGATCAAAGTTCAGAGACAGGCGCTTTCGGGTAAAGACCCCGCTTTGAATCAAGAAAGAATCGTGGCCAATACGATATCTGAATTTAAGGAAGCTCAGAAAAGCCGCTAAAAACAGAAGAATAATCACAACACCAAGAACAAGACTAATGATGAGCCAGCGGCTTTCACCGGTCGTGAAAAATATAGCCGCAAGCGGCGCTAGAGCCTGAAAGCCTTGCTTGAGGATAGCTGTGACAAATTTGATAATATAATAAATAAGAGCAGACGGTGATAAGCGCTGCCATTTATCAACCTGTATTCGTAAGGGTGCGGCGGTCTCATTCATCAGATGTTTCTTCACTTAGTCCAGCTTTGTCCAGCACAAAGGACCTCAAGCGGCTTGCCCTGTTAAATTGCAGCCCCGGAATTCTCATGTCGGCACTGCCCCCGCCTGCCGTGAAGAACTTGAGAGTAGTCAGGTGAAAAAGCCGGGCGATGGGGCCGCTCTCAATTTCAATATGCTGAATCCGGTTAAAGGGCAGTGAAATTGTTTTCCTCCAGATGAGACCAGACTGGAAATGCAAGTCCTTCTCTCTTAGGGAGATTTTTTTACTGCGTGCCAGGAGAGGGGCCGCAACAAAAAAGGAAATAAGCAGTAAGGAATAAGGCCCTGCCACTTCAGGCCGTGTAAATAAAGTAATAGGATCATTGCCGGAGAGAAAATTTACAGTAAAAGCAACTATAGTCACTCCAATCAGATATAGCGTGCTCTCAATAATGATTGTCCTCGCATAGGTTGGGGCAAGGGCTTCGAAGGATAAATCTTCAACTTCAGGCATCTGTGTTTCGTGTATAGCCTGATTTGAAAAACTATCTACCATGGAAAGCGCTCCCTCTTTGCAGGTAAAAATTATTTAAGTTTGATAGATTTTACATGGGTGTGGGTGACTGAAAACACAAGCTTTGCCCAGCAAGTAAAAGCCTGCTGGGCAAAGCTTGGGTGTTATTTGTTAGTTTTTAGAAGTTCTAAAACAGCGTTTGTCATCGCAGTAACGCCTGCTTTAATGGACGGTTCTAAATCAGGGGCATAGTAGGATGAATGTAAGCTTGGCAGCCGAAGGGTGCCTGCTTCTGCAGCGGTAATATTGGCAGCGCTTACGGTGCCAAGTCGGAAAATAAGGCTCGGAATTTTGGGTTCAACCCGGCCATAATGAGCGAAGTCCTCTGCACCCATAACAGGAGATTGCATATGCACTTTATCTTTCCCGAAAACGCCTGCAAGCGTATCATGAATACGTTTTGTAAGCGTTGGGTCATTATAGGTTGCAGGTGTACTCTCTCCGACGGTTACGACAGGGAGTAAATTTTCAGGAAGGCCAAGAGATACCCCTTGTGCATGTGCAATGCGTTTGATGCCCTTGAGAAGGTTTTTCCTCACATCATCTTTATAAGAGCGTACTGTTAATTGCAGATGGGCACTGTCAGAAATGATATTATGCTTTGTGCCTGCATGGAATGAACCAACGGTAACAACCGCTGCCTCAAGAGGCGAGGTTTCGCGAGACACAAGAGTTTGTAGCGCCATAACAATTTGTGCCCCTAAAACAACGGGGTCCTTTGTCGTGTGTGGATACGCACCGTGCCCGCTAATACCTTTAATGGCAATATCAACAGAATCTACATTAGCAAGAGAAAAACCAGCAACAAGACCTATTTCCCCTGCGGCTAATGCCGGACTTACGTGCAGGGCAATATTATAATCTGGGCGTGGAAACCGCTCAAATAGGCCATCGTCAATCATGGCTTTTGCCCCTAAGACACGTTCTTCAGCGGGCTGAGCAATCATAACCAGTGTGCCTTGCCACGTGTCCTGCATCGCTGCAAGGCGGCGGGCGGTACCAATGAAGCTAGTCATATGAACATCGTGGCCGCATGCATGCATCACAGGCACAGTTTTCCCATTGTCGTCAACTGTGGTCACTGTACTTGCGTGAGGAACACCTGTTTTTTCAAGTACAGGCAAGCCATCAGTATCAGTACGAATGAGAACAGTTGGACCCGTGCCGTTTTTTAGAACACCGACTACACCATAACCACCGACACCTGTTGTCACACTATAACCGATGGACTTGAGCTCCTCGGCCATACGGGTCGACGTTTTTTCCTCTTGCAAGGATATTTCCGGGTTGCTGTGCAGGTGTGTGTATAGGGCCTTGAGATAAGGATAGTCGCCCCCAATATCAGCTGTTAAGTCGGGTGCCGCACCATGCGCGGATAGACTACCTGCAAACAGTAAAGCCCCAAGGATATTTCTCTGTAATGGTTTCATTGTTTTCCTCCCTCATATTACAGCGAGCATAAAGGCAAGATTGCTGGGTGCAAGCATTTGTGCATAAAACGACTGTAATTTGTGAAGCCTAGAGGGTGCCTCTTGTTTATGATCCTTAAACGAGGTTATAAGCGCGCTCAACGGATGTAGGAGTATAACCCAAATGGCGCCACCAATTTTAAGCTTGCGTGATATTGATTTGCATTGGGGCGCTGAGCCTGTGCTTGATAAACTTGAAATGCACATTGGTGTAAGCGACCGTCTTTGCTTGGTGGGGCGTAACGGTGCAGGAAAGTCTACTTTGCTCAAGGTGGTAGCAGGTATGATTCAGGCAGACGGAGGTGTGCGCTGGGTTCAACCTGGAGCACGGGTTGCTTATTTACCGCAAGAGCCAGATGCATCTGGCTATGATACGCTGTATGATTATATCGTCGGTGGTCTGCCCGTAGACGAGCAAGATCAAACATACCGGGCTGATGTTTTAGTCGAAGATTTGAGTGTTAAAGCTACAGCTTCACCGTCGACAGCATCAGGCGGCGAAATGCGCCGTGCAGCCCTTGCTCGGACATTGATCGGCGAACCAGAACTTTTGCTTTTAGATGAGCCAACCAACCATATGGATATTACTACAATCCAGTTGCTTGAGGGGTATCTGAAGGCATGGCGAGGTGCAATGGTCATCATTAGCCATGACCGGGCTTTCCTGAGTAACCTTGCATCCGCTTGTTTATGGCTCGATCGCGGCAAAATACGACGTCTTGATGATGGATTTGATAAGCTTGAAGAATGGCAGGATAAGGTTTACGCCGAGGAGGTGGACGCCCTTAAAAAGCTTGATAAAGTTATCAAGGAGGAAACCCGGTGGTCAGTTGAGGGTATCAGTGCTAGGCGAACTCGAAATCAGGGCCGTTTACGCCGTTTGCATAGCTTGCGCGATGAGCGCCGATCTGTGGTCAAGGCTGAAGGGAATGTTACAATTTCCATGGCAGGTGGTGATAGGTCTGGCGCTCGTGTGATTGAAGTGAAAAACATTTCAAAAGCGTACGAAGGAAAAACGCTGTTTAGTGAATTTTCCACATGCATCGCGCGGGGTGACAGGGTTGGTATTATCGGGCCAAACGGGGCTGGAAAGTCTACTCTTTTGAAGGTGTTAACTGGAGAGCTGGCCCCAGATGAAGGGAGTGTTAAGCTCGGCACGAACCTTGAAATGCTGACAATTGACCAAAAGCGGGCAGACCTTAAGGATACCATGACCATCATGGATGTGCTGACAGGGGGGCGCGGAGAATGGATGCATATTGGCGGTGAAGCCCGTCATATCATGACATATATGAAAGAATTTTTGTTTGATCCAAGTATGGCAAACACACCGGTATCTGCTTTGTCGGGCGGTGAGAGAAACAGGCTCTTGATTGCAAAAAACTTTGCTCAGTCGTCGAACTTGATTGTACTTGATGAGCCAACAAACGATCTGGATATGGACACCCTAGATTTGCTTCAAGAAGTGCTCGCTGATTATAAAGGTACAATTCTTCTTGTCTCCCACGACAGGGACTTTCTTGATAGGGTTGTGACAAGCTCCATAGTGCTTGAAGGCGATGGCACTGCCATAGAGTATGCAGGTGGGTACTCAGACTATAAAGCCCAAAAAAAAGCACAAAACCGAGCACAAAAATTGGTAAATTCTGCTTCGGCTATCAAGGCAAAATCAAAAATAGTATCCATCAATGATGGCCAGAAAAAAAAGACGAAGAAATTAACTTACAAAGACCAGCGCACATTGGATAATTTGCCTGCAGAAATTGAAAGCCTAACATTCAAGATTGCGCAAATGGAGGCAGAATTATCTGACCCGAAACTCTATACTAAAAACCCTGTTCAGTTTCATCAGCTTACAAAGGGTATAGAGGCCGAGCGCACAGCCCTTGAAGAAAAAGAAATGCGCTGGCTAGAACTGGAAGAGCTTAAAGATAGCCTTTAAATTTATCGTACGTAACTGGCACCATTAATATCAAATGTGGCCCCTGTGGCGTGGTTGGCAAGGCCCGATAACAAAAAAGCAATCATATTGCCAATTTCTTCAGGGGGTGCTGCGTCGCCCATAGGTACCTCTTTTAGCATATATTCATTGCCTGGCTCATACGCAACGGCAGCCATGTCCGTTTTTACCCAGCCTGGTGCAATCAGGTAAGCGTAAATACCATCACGGGCGAACGCACGTGCAATAGTGCGCATCATGGACACCAAAGCCCCTTTGCTGGCGGCATAATGCATCATATCCGCCGTATCGCCCCGAAAAGCGGCCCGGCTCGCAACAGTCACGATACGACCCACACCACCGCGTTTTTCAAAATGATTTATTGCAGCTTTCGAAAGGTCAGCAACCGCCTGAACATTAACCGTCATAACATGCGCCCAGTCACGTAGCCATACGTCTTCGCTCACGGTATGCGGCGTTGAAGGCATAATGCCTGCATTATTTATGATCCCTTCAATGCTTGGGCTAAAATCAAGGGCTTCTTCAAACAACCGAAAGGCAGCGCCAACATCGCCCAAGTCTGACTGAAGAATATGCAGTTTTTCAGCCCCAAATTCTTGTTGAAGGGTACTTAGGCTGCCGGGTGAGTGGGCATAGCTGCCAACAACATGGGCTCCGGCCTGCAGCAAAATACGGGTTGTTGCGGCACCGATACCGCGGGAGGCCCCTGTAATCAGGAATGTTTCACCAGAAAATTTGATCATTTATTTGTCCTTTGGGGGCATGGCAACAGGCAGCCCAGTGGGGTGTACTCTGAAAACGATAATTTCACTTTTTTCATCTTGAGTCATAGCATTATGAATAACTTTAGCAGGAATTTTGTATACAGCGCCCGCACGAAGAAGCTGGTCAATTTCACCATCAACTTGAAGTAAAACAGAACCGGAGGCAACATAGAGAAACTCTTCGCTCGGATGGTAATGTCGAGGCATGCTTGTATGCGCTTCCATAGTAACACGGTTCATTAAAACTGTATGGCTGGAAATCGCTTCAATCGTTGATTCCAATAGTGTTTCAACCTTTAAACTGTCACTGGCCGTTACAGCCGGGGCCATGCTGAGCAGAAAGCCCCAGAAAATTCTACGCATGATTCTTCCTAAAATATTGAGACACCATAGGTAACAAGGGAAATCCAATTAACCAAGATAGAATGTAATAAAGCTATGGAGGTTGAAAGTGACCCCGTGCAATGAAAGATTTGCAAAAAACCCAATGGCTCCATAAAACGAAGGTATCAGGCCTATGTGGCTAATATTTTATGGTGTTTTATGGGGGTGTGTCATTTTCAACTTAATAATCTCTGCTGAAACTAACCCAGAAAAATTTTGGGATTTGCTATTGCTTGCCGACCCCTCAACGGCGCTTGTTGAAGAATATCTGAAAGAGGGTAAGCTCTATTCGGCAACATGGGATGATGTTGTGGTTGGAGTGTTTGTACTTATCCCGCTTGAAAAAACCTTATGGGAACTTAAAAATATTGCGGTTGCCCCTGAATGGCAAGGCAAGGGCATTGGCAAAGCTATCTTGGTTGAAGCAATAGCAGCAGCACAGGCGCTTGGCGCGACAGCCTTGGAGGTTGGAACGGGCAACAGCAGTGTGGGCCAGCTTGCCCTTTATCAAAAGGCAGGTTTCAGGTTTGACCGTATCGCCAAAAATTTCTTCACCTTGAATTATAATGACCCTATTTTTGAAAATGGCATACAGTGCCGTGATCTGGTTATTTTGACGCGGGTACTTTAATATGGGGTATTTTAGTGAAGGAGACTGTCGTGAAGTGTAAGACTGTGGTTTTCAACGGCACAGCATTTTTGGCGGCAGGGTTGATTGCTTTTGCGGCGAATGCTGAACAAACTTGCATCCCTGCCATGCCTGTAGCACACACAAATAACGCGGTGGCCTCAATCGCCCTTCATGGCCAAATTCACCTGTTTTCTTTTGCAGGGCTCAAGGCCGGTAAAACATGGACCGACACCTCGAAAGAAGCCTATATGTTTGTCGAAGGCCGCGCGGTATGGGAACGCCTGCCAGATGTGCCTGTCGAACTTGGCCGCCTCGCTGCAACAGCAGAGGCCGTTGGTGAGCGCATCTATTATTTCGGCGGTTATACGGTCGCGGAAGACGGCAGCGAAGTCTCTACACCGGAGAATTTCGAATATAACCCTTTTGAACGTACTTATAAGCGCATCGCAGATATGCTGGTGCCTGTCGATGATGCAGTAAGCTTTGTATACCAAAACCGCTATATTTATATGGTTTCAGGCTGGCATAATGATGGCAATGTACAAGATGTACAATATTACGATACCGAAACAAGTAAATGGGCAAAGGCAAGCAATTACCCCGGTAGTCCCGTATTTGGTCATGCAGGTGGTATTGTAGGCAACCAATTTATCATTGCAGACGGTGTCGCGGTTGCTGGCAAGGACGAAGACGGCCGCCGCCAGTTTGATACAGTAAACGAAGGATGGATGGGCACCATTGATCCAAGAGACCCGAGCATAATAGAATACCGCCGCCTGCCGCAACTACCGGGCAAGGGCCATTACCGTATGGGCGGCGAAGGTGATGTTAATGGCAAGCGTGTTTTATTCGTTGGCGGCACACCAAACGCTTACAATTACAATGGTATTGGCTATAACGGCGAGCCGTCAGTGCCCAAGAAACATGTTTTTGCTTGGGATTTCAGCAAAGACAATTGGGCCGCTTACAAAGATAGACCGACAGCCAGTATGGACCACCGTGGTCTCCTGAATTGGCACGGTGAGTGGATTACCGTTGGTGGGCTTATTGCAGAACAAAAGGTGAGTGGCATAGTTCTCGGTAATTCAGGCCGTCAAGTTAATTGCCCATAGTGGGACTGAAAACACTGTTTATAGTTTTTCACTATGCTTTCTTTTCCTTATAAAGGAGCTCTCGAATTAGGCGGGGTTATGTGCTTTTCTTTTCGCGAGATAGGCCACAAGTATAAGGCTGACCAGCGCGGGTAATGCTTGTATGTAGAGTATAGAGGTGCCTGCGGTTAGGCCGCCGTATATCCCTGCGATTAATACACATGATAGGAAGAATAGTTTCAAATCTGTACGTTTTGAATAGAGCGCCCAAATTAGCCCTGCGGCTAAGAAACCATTATACAGACCTTGGTTTGCTGCAAGGACGGCAGATGCTTCTGCAAACTCCACTGTTGTGCCAAAAGTTTTAAGGCCGATAGGGTGTTGCCACAAAAACATCTCTAGGACCAAAAACCATAGATGGCTTAACGCGACCAAGCTTGTTACTGCGATTGATAAAAGTTTCATGAGCTTTCCTATGGTAGCTATGTAAGGCCTACAATCCAACATCCCAGCAGTCTTTAATCACCACTTTTTGCATCCACACTGTTTTCCAGCGCGATTTTTTTTCTTCTACCGACAGTTTGGCCGGGCTGACCACCTCAGCTGGTGGGAAGGCGTTCCTATTATCAAGAACGCGCCGGTTTACGGCCCCTTTTCGGCGGTTTTCAATGTCGCAGGTGACAGCAGAGACCACACCGCAGCGCTGACAAATCCACAGCCGCGCGCTGTCTGACCCTTGCGAATATAAACTAAGCGCGGCTTCGTTTTGGATTTCAATCTCAAGGTTGGCGTCAGGTGTGGATATCCACTCGGCCCCATGGGCTGTGCAAAAATCACAGTCGCAGGCGCGGGGTGTCATGTCGCTTGCGGCAACATCTGTTTCCACGCGCACCGTAATATTGCCGCAGTAACATCCGCCAGTGAGTGTACCCATAACCTTTATATCCCCTCTTAATGCTGATGGTTTAGCCTAAACTTCCTTCAACTTATACTCAAGCGTGATATTCCCCCTGTTCAAGACGACTAAATCTGCTAATAAAGGGGCCAATTGCAGCCAGTTTTATTTGCTGGCATACAGGATATAGTAAGTAGAGACAGGATAAAGGTAACCATGGCTGGCCATTCCAAGTTTAAAAACATCATGTACCGTAAGGGTGCGCAAGATAAAAAGCGCTCAAAAATGTTCTCCAAATTCAGCCGAGAGATCACTGTGGCTGCTAAAATGGGCGGACCTGAACTTGATAGTAATCCGCGCCTTAGGCTGGCTGTTGCAACGGCCCGCGCACAGTCTATGCCCAAAGACAATATCGACCGAGCCATCCAAAAGGCTGCGGGCGGTGACGCAGAAAATTATGATGAAATGCGCTATGAGGGTTACGGCCCGAGCGGTATTGGAATTATTGTTGAAACCTTAACGGATAACCGTAACCGGACAGCATCTGATGTGCGCGCCATTTTTGGTAAGGCAGGGGGCAATCTGGGTGAAAGTGGCTCTGTCGGCTTTATGTTTGATCGTGTTGGGGAAATTAATTACCCCGGGGATGTGGCAAACGCTGATGCAATGTTTGAAGCAGCTTTAGAGGCTGGCGCGGAAGAGGTTGAATCCGACGAAGACGGACATTCCATCTATACAGAGGCGACCGAACTACATGCAGTTGTTTCGGCCCTCACAGAAGCACTCGGCAGCGAGCCAGACGGCGCCAAACTGATCTTTAAACCAAAAGAGCCAATGGTGCTCGATAAAGACGGTGCCGAGAAGGTGTTGCGGCTTATTGATACTCTTGAAGACAATGACGACGTGCAAACTGTTTTTGGGAATTATGATATTCCGGCTGATGTGCTCGAGCAGCTATCAGAGGAATAAAACTATTTGGTCAAAGTATGCTCTGGGGAGGGGCGCTACATATAATGCGTTTATTAGGCCTTGATCCAGGACTTCAAAAAACCGGCTGGGGTGTTGTGGAAAGCCGCGGCACTCGCCTTATCCATATTGCTAATGGTGTGGTTAAATCAACCAGCAAAAAGTCTCTGGCGGAGCGGCTTGTGGAGCTTTACGATGGGCTTTCCGGGGTTCTTGCAGAGTGGCAGCCCCATTCCTGTGCCGTTGAAGAAACCTTTGTTAATAAAAATCCCACGAGTACTCTTAAGCTTGGACAAGCTAGAGGTATTGCCCTTTTGGTCCCATCAAAGGCAGGGTTGCCTGTTGCGGAATATACCCCAAACCATGTGAAAAAATCAGTGGTTGGGGTAGGGCACGCCGCAAAAGAGCAAGTTGACGCAATGGTGCAAGTTTTACTGCCGGGTATAAAAATAAATGGCCCTGATGCAGCAGATGCCCTTGCAGTTGCGATCTGCCATGCGCATCATATGTCGACGGCTGCAAATTTAGGATTAAATGTCAGGGGTAATAACGCGTGATAGCAAAACTTAGGGGCATTTTAGATACTGTCGGCGAGGATTATGCAATCCTTGATGTGAACGGCGTGGGCTATTTGGTGCATGCTAGCAGCCGCAGCCTTGGTGGTTTGCCGCAGCCCGGTGAGGCAACGATGTTGCATATTGAAACCGTTGTGCGGGAAGATGCTATCACTCTATTTGGGTTTGCGGACAAAGCCGAAAAAGACATGTTCCAACTATTGACAAGTGTGCAGGGTGTGGGTGCAAAAGTAGGGCTTGCCATTCTTTCTGCGCTTGGTCCGAATGAGCTTCAAAATGCAATTGCCGCGCAAGACAAAACGGCTGTCTCACGTGCAAAAGGCGTGGGACCAAAGGTTGCAACACGGATCGTGACGGAACTGAAAGATAAGGTAACTGCCTTCGTATTTAAACCGCAGGGTGTACATGTACAAGACAGTCCTGTCGCCGCTATGCCAGAGGGTATGAGTGGGGTGATTGAGGATACTATTTCTGCACTTGCGAACCTTGGCTATAGGCCAACAGACGCCCATGCTGCTGCTGCAAAGGCAGTAGGTGAGTTGGGTGAAGAGGCTGGTGTTGCGAAACTTGTGCCTGCAGCCCTCAAACATTTGAGTGGGTTGGTATGAGCGACGAAGAAAATAGAATCATAACAGGCAGTGAAACAGGGGCTGATGTGCTTGACCATGGGTTGCGACCACAGTCTCTCGCTGAATTTATTGGTCAGCAAAATGCGCGCGAAAACTTACAGGTTTTCATTGAGGCTGCCCGTACGCGCGGTGAGGCTATGGATCATGTCTTGTTTTATGGCCCGCCGGGACTTGGTAAAACCACTCTTGCGCAAATTGTTGCCCGTGAACTTGGGGTTAATTTCCGTGCGACTTCCGGCCCTGTCATTTCAAAGGCGGGCGATCTCGCAGCATTACTCACAAACTTGCAAGAGCGTGATGTGCTTTTCATTGATGAAATTCACCGGCTCAATCCTGCAGTTGAAGAAGTCTTGTACCCTGCGATGGAAGACTTTCAGTTAGACTTAATCATCGGCGAAGGGCCTGCTGCACGCTCGGTGCGGATTGATTTGCCGCAGTTTACGCTTGTGGGGGCAACGACACGGTCAGGCCTTATTACCAAGCCGCTTAGAGATCGCTTTGGTATCCCAACACGGCTTGAGTTTTATAATGTTGAAGAGTTGACCGAGGTTGTGCGGCGCGGCGCAAGGCTTTTGGAGCTTTCATTGACAGAAGATGGTGCACGTGAAGTAGCAGGGCGCTCGCGAGGCACCCCACGTATTGCGGGGCGTTTGTTGCGCCGGGTTCGGGACTTTGCTCTTGTGGCCGAGAAAGAAAGAGTAGATGCAGTTTCCGCTGATGCTGCTTTGAACCGTTTGCAGGTTGATAACCTTGGCCTTGATATCATGGACAGGCGGTATCTTTCCTGTATCGGCGAAACCTACACCGGTGGTCCTGTTGGTGTTGAAACCCTTGCTGCAGCGCTTTCAGAGCCTCGGGATGCAATTGAGGACATTATTGAGCCCTACTTGATGCAAATTGGGCTTGTGCAGCGTACGCCTCGGGGACGCACCCTATCCCCGGATGGTTGGAAACACATGGGCCTCAACCCTCCTCCTGGTAAAGATAGTGGGCAGATGAACTTGCTGGGAGAAGGGAAGTGACGGGTGCCTCAATGACAGGAGAATGGAAAGAGGGTGTTTTCCAGTTCCCTATCCGTATTTATTATGAAGATACAGATGTGGGGGGCATGGCGTACCATGGCAGGTATGTTAGTTTTTTTGAGCGTGTACGCACTGAGAGCATCCGTGGCACAGCGGCTGATGTGGACTTTCTTTTTAATATACCAGAAAACGACGGTGGACCGCACACGTATGTGGTGAGTGAACTTAATCTCAAGTACCATAGACAATCAAAAATAAATGATTTGCTGCTGGGCCATAGTATGGTCACAAAAGTACGCGCAGCTGCTGTTGAGGTAAAACAGTGGATTACATTGCAAGACCAATTGATTGCAGAAGCCAAAGTACTCGTCGCAATCATTGGCAAGGATGGTCGACCACGACGCTGGCACCCGGAAGCGCGAAAATGTTGGGATGAATGGTGTTCTGAAGCAAAAGCATCAGGGAAGTACACTGAGTAGTAGATTATGCGCCGTGCGCGCGAGGAGAAGATGATGCAGAACCAAGCCGTTGAAGCGATTGAACTCGGGGGCAGTGTGCCTGACTTTTCTATCGTTGGCATGTTTATGCAGGCTGATTTTATTGTTCAGGCTGTAATGATTATGTTGCTAACAGCAAGTGTTTGGGGGTGGTCTATTATTTTTAATACTGCGAGCCGTGTAAAACGTGCTCGTGCAAAAGCGGATGATTTTGAAGAGATTTTTTGGTCAGGGAACAGTCTTGATGAACTGTATAATAGGATCAAACAAGCCCCAAACCACCCTCTTGCAGCGGTATTTGTTGCGGCAATGCGCGAATGGCACAGAAGCCTCGGCAGTAAAACAACGGGCATTGATAAAGTTACCGTTCAGGATCGGATCACGAAAGTGATGCATGTGACAACAGGCCGCGAGATGGACCGTCTTGAAGGACAAGTGGGGTATCTTGCCACAATTGGTTCCGCCTCGCCCTTTGTTGGTCTTTTTGGTACAGTATGGGGCATTATGAACAGCTTCACGTCAATTGCTGTTGCGTCAGATACATCTCTAGCAACTGTAGCTCCTGGTATTGCCGAGGCGCTTCTTGCTACTGCACTGGGTCTTGTCGCCGCAATTCCTGCTGTTATTGCCTACAACAAACTGTCAACAGACCTTGGTCGGTATGCAAGCCGTGTGGAAGGTTTTGCAGATGAGTTCGCCGCCATTCTTTCCCGGCAACTTGATGAGAGAGGCCACTAATGGGCGCGTCAATCACTGGAGGAGGACGGCAACAAGGAAGTGGTCGTCGCTCACGCTACCGGCCTATGGCAGAGATTAATGTTACGCCTTTTGTGGATGTGATGTTGGTGCTGCTTATTGTTTTTATGGTTGCAGCCCCACTATTAACAGCGGGGGTGCAGGTTGATTTGCCTAACGCACAGGCAAAACCTTTGCCGCAAGACAGTAAACCGCTTGAAATTACAATCAATCATGAAGGTGCCATATTTCTTGTTGAAACTGAAATTGGTTTGAATGAACTGGTGCCCCGTTTAATGGCCATTGCAGGCAATAACCGAGATACCCGCATTTATGTGCGGGGAGATACCCGGCTTGATTATGGTCAGGTAATGCAGGTTATTGGTGCGATTAACGCAGGTGGTTTCACCCGTGTTGCCTTGGTTGCTGAACAGAAATGACGATTTCGGAGTTGTAAGTTTTGGTCGGTGGGAAGTTAGGCTGGATATTGTCTGCGCTACTGCACATTAGTGTTGTTGTAGTGGCTTTGATGGGGCTGCCCTATTTGCAGCGCCCTCTGCCAACACCGCCGCCACCAATTGCTATTGAGTTTGTACAGATATCTGAGAAAACACAGCAACAGGCCCCAAAAGAAGAAGTGAAGCAAGAAGCCGCAGAAGAAGAGCCGCAGCGGAATATTGCTGCTGTTGAAAATGTACCCGCTCCAGTTGAGAATGCAGTACCTCTGCCTGATAAAACGCCGCCTCAAGAAGTGGCGCCTGCGCCAAAGCCAGAACCCAAACCAGAAATTTCTGAAGCACGAGCTTTGGCTCAGAATATACAGCCCCGCGTGAAACCTCGTGCGCCTTCAAGGTTGAAAAGTCAGCGCATCGCCGCTCTTATTGACAGGTCGATTAAAGAAGAGAAAGAGACTGTTGATAAAATCGACGAGCAACAGGAAGAAAAAGAAAAAATTGAAGAGGAAAAAGAACAACCAGACAGATTTGCAGGCCTTCGAGGTAAGCTAGCGACCGCATCACTGAGAGATGCTCTTAGCCAAAAGCTTTCGGGCTGCTGGACATTTCCTCGGGGAGCAAAGGGCATTGAAAAAATGCAGGTTACAGTGCGTATTTGGTTGCGACCAGATGGTACATTATCTCGCCCACCTGAGTTTGTTGATGCAGGTAACTTGAATGATCCAAGCCGCGCTTTTTTTAGGGTGTTTGCAGAAAGTGCTCGGCGTGCTGTAAGATTATGTGAGCCCTTTACGGAAGCATCGCAGTATATTGGTGCTGGCCAAAAATATATTGATTTTAACTTTAATGGCGCTGAGTTCGCCGGGGGATAAATTTCGTGATGCATGTTTCTATCATGAGACGCCTATTCGCCTTTTTTATTATACTGTCATTTGGGACTGTAGCTGCTACAGCGCAGTTACGTGTTGATGTAACGCGGGGTACTGTTGACCCTGTGCCCATTGCAGTACCTGAATTTGTACCCACTGTTGATGTCGAAACTTCGACAGGTATGCTTTCAGACATTGGTGTAAGTATTAGTCAGGTTATCACAAGTAACCTTGTGTCTACGGGCCTGTTTCGAGCGGTAGACGAGAACGCCTTCATTGAAAAAATTACAGCCGCACAGATGCAACCAAATTTTGCTTCATGGCGACCTCTTGCGGTGCAAGGGCTTGTGACGGGCAGTATACAGGTTTTACCTGATGGAAATTTGCGGGTTGAGTTTCGCTTATGGGATGTGGTCGCGGAAATTCAGATGGAAGGTGTTGGTTATAATACACCGGTCTCGAATTGGCGGCGTATTGCCCATGTTATATCTGATCGTATTTACAGCCGCTTGACTGGGGAAGAAGGGTATTTTGATACGCGAATTGTATATATCGCGGAGCAGGGTGACCCTCTTGACCGGAAAAAGCGACTGGCCATTATGGACCAAGACGGAGCAAACCAACAACTGTTAACAGATGGAAGTTATTTGGTTTTGACCCCGCGTTTTAGTCCGAACAGGCAAGAAATTACCTTCCTGAGTTATTTTAATAACCAACCCCGGGTGTATCTTTTTAATATTATGTCTAACAGGTTTGAGGTGCTGGGGGATTTTCCTAATATGACTTTCGCGCCGCGTTTTTCGCCAGATGGAAATAAGGTGATTATGTCCCTTGCAGATGATGGGAACTCGGACATTTATGTAATGGATTTACGGACGAGGCGGGTGGTCAAATTAACAGATGACCCTGGCATTGATACTTCACCCTCCTATTCCCCGGATGGCAGTAAAATTGTTTTCAATTCTGACCGTGGCGGAAGCCAGCAAATTTATGTAATGGATGCTGATGGCTCAAATGTACACCGGATTTCATTTGGGAGTGGGCGTTACGCCACGCCGGTCTGGTCGCCGCGCGGTGATTTGGTGGCTTTTACAAAAATTGGCGAGCAGAAATTTCGGATTGGTGTGATGCGCCCAGATGGTACGGGGGAACGTCTGTTGACGGACGCTTATCAGGATGAAGGTCCAACATGGTCGCCGAATGGGCGTGTACTGATGTTTTTCCGGACGACACGGTATGAAAATGGTGGGGGGGGTAAGCCTAGTCTTTGGTCTGTTGATTTAACGGGCTATAACGAGCGGCAGGTTCCAACGCCGTTTGACGCGAGTGACCCGGCATGGTCACCGCCTTTACCCGTAACTAAGAGGCGTTAAATGGCTGCTCTTCAGGCATTAGTAAAAAAACAAATTGAAATGTTGAATAAGGGTCAAGTGCTTGAGGCATTTGACCTTTATTTCGCGGAATATGGCGTAATGCATTCGAATGGTAAATTGTTTGGAACGGGCCGTGCTGAATGCCGGCGTAAACAGGAAATTTTTTTAGAAAATTTCTGCCATGTCCGAGGCGAAATTTCTGATTTGGTGATAGATGAAAAAAGCGAATTTTGTGTTTTTAGAAACACATTAGCCTTTGAAAGGACGACTGAAAAACATCATGAAATCAATGGCCTGCACGTACAGATGTGGGCTGGCGGTGAGATTGTCATAGAGTGGTATTTTAGCGGCGACCTTATGGAAGAGGTCATTGCAGCAGGTATTTTTTCTGACCCGGCGCATATTCTCGAGCTAGTGTAAAGGTTGCTTGTTTATATTTATGTATACAAACAAGCAAAGGGGAACCTTACTTAATTTGATATGAGCGGAATACCTGTCAGATAGCTGTGGTAATAGAAAGCAGCCGCAAATACAAATAAGCCTATCACCACCGTTATTATGTCGCGTGAACGGGGCACAGGTTCTCTTTTTATCCATTCGCCATCCCGCTTATTGCTCGCAAATATAGCGCTTAAACTGAAGATAATTAAACCACCGAACAATAGAATAGACCGTGTTTCGCCGTTAGAAAAAAGGTGGCCAATGCCCCAGAGTGTTACACCTATCAATTGGGGATGACGGATGAGGCGGCGAATATTTGTTGGGGCATTACTGGCAATGAAAAGCAGTATACCAACCAGAACAAAAAGCGGCGTAACATGGCGACCCCAAACGGGTGCAGTATACAAATATTCTATTTCGGATGCTTGCCAACCAAGCACTATCAGTACAAAACTTCCCAAAGAAGCTAGCGCAAACAGAGCCTTATAAGGGCGGGGGCCAAGCGCAGAAATTATTTTGTCGCGCATATTTTGCGCACAAAGAGGCATCATATGTAGCCCTGAAAAGAACAAAAGCCCAAAAAACAATAAGATCATAATCACGCCCTCCCATGCGTTACAAAGAAACTACATGATTATCCACTTGAGGGAAAGGGGATTAAAGTTGAGAGAAAGAAGATTAAAGCGCCTGTAATTTGGGGGGTATATCCCACAATTTTGGGGCAGGTAAAAGTGCATTTGCTTTGCATAAAAACCAGGGATTTAAGAATGTTTTCAAATCTTTACCATATGTTAGGGGCGTACCGTCCGGTGTTTCAACTGTACCGCCTGCTGCCAGCAAAACAGCATGGGCTGCTGCGGTGTCCCATTCACATGTAGGCCCTAATCGAGGGTAAAGGTCGGCCTCTCCTGTCGCAAGCAGGCAGAGTTTTAAACTGGACCCAATTGATATATTTTCTGCGTCTGGAAAATGTCTCAAATATGCCTCAAGCTCTGCAGATCGGTGAGACTTACTTGCGACAATGGTGAGCGCATGTGTGTCACTGGTGCGCGTTCTTATTGGCTGTTGATTTTTGAGCGCCCCGTTTTCAATGTTGGCACTCCATGCACCTTCGTCGACAATGCCCCAATATATTTTTTTCATAGCAGGTGCGAGCACAACACCCATAACAGGGTGGCCATTTTTAATAAGGCCAATATTGACAGTAAAATCTGTCCCTTTTTTGATAAATTCTTTCGTACCGTCAAGAGGGTCAACAAGCCAAAAAATACCACCTGAAATATCAGGACAGGTTCCTTCGGATTTTGCTTCTTCTCCCACCACGGGAATGTCAGGTGCCATTTCCAGCAGAGCTTTGGTGATGACATCTTCACCGCGTCTGTCGGCTTCTGTTACCGGGGATTGGTCCGCCTTGCCGTAAACTTCAAAGTCTGAATGAAAGACATCCATGACCACATCGCCTGCAGCAAGAGTTGCTTCAAGCATAGGGGTAACAAATTTGTCTAACTTCAATGCCATAAGGTTTCCAATTAATTAACTTAATGAGTGTTTACTATCTTGGCACTGCGCGGAACGTTAGGTAGGTTCATGACGGCAGTTGCTAGATGCAATGTCTTATAGGGGCATTTCGCTTGACTGTCATCGGGAAACTCTTAGGATTTTTTGAAAATTGTCAGGCTTAGTTGATTGTTTTGCCACAGTCAAAATGCAAAATCGGGAGACTATTTCATGTCCGAATTGGACTTTGCTGCACTCTTATGTTCACGGCTTTGCCATGACTTGGTAAGCCCTGTCGGGGCGATCAATAACGGCCTTGAGATTTTGGAAGAAGAAAAAGATGCTTCCATGCGGGAGGCGGTTGTTGATCTTATTACAAAGTCAACACAGCAAACAGCAAATAAACTACAATTTTTCCGATTAGCGTTTGGCGCGGCTGGTGGATTTTCATCAAAACTCGATACACGAGAGGCTGAAAAAGCTATTGTGGCATTATTATCAGGGAGTCGTGTATCTCTCGACTGGCATGTCTCTGTGCCAAGTGTTTCAAAAAGTTTTGTGAAACTATTATTGAATGTAGCGCTTGTTGCCTCAGAATCACTTATTCGCGGTGGGGTTCTCGCCATTAGCTTGGGGAATGAAGATGACCAGTATCAATTGGAAATTGAAGCTAGAGGTGAAAGGATAATCTTGCAAGAGGCTGTTAAATTTGCTCTGTTAGGACAAGTAGCTGAAGATGACCTAGAGCCGAGGACAGCCCCTGCTCATTTAGCGGCTATTCTTGCACGGGAACTTGGGGGACGACTAGAGATTGAGCAGGATGAAGGAAAATTTGTGGTAAAAGCTCTTGTTAGTTCAAACAATTAATTCCATAAAATTATACATGTTTTACACGTTCTTAACTCTTTTTGGCCAATGTGCAATATATAGTGGCACGTAAGCTGAGTACATACTCAAGTATGGCTCTAACCCTTCCGGGCAGGGATGACTGAAATGGATGACTTATTAAACGAATTTTTGACTGAAACCGGCGAAAGTATTGATGTAGTTGATGTCGAGCTCGTAAAGCTTGAGCAAGACCCCAACAACAAAGAGGTTTTGGATAATATTTTCCGGTTGGTGCATACCATCAAAGGAACCTGTGGCTTTTTGGGGTTGCCACGGTTGGAATCAGTGGCGCACTCGTCAGAAAATGTTCTTGGTAAGTTCCGCGATGGTGAATTGCAGGTTTCTGAGCATGCTGTAACGGTTATCCTTGAAAGTCTGGACCGAATTAAGGATATTTTGGCGGGTCTTGATGCAACGGAAGAAGAACCTGACGGCGATGACAGTGATTTGATTAATCGTCTTGATGCAATTGCCCTCGGTGAGGGTGCCCCCGCGGTCGTTGAAGAAGAACCCGATACTGTTGACGGCGAAATTGTTGATCCCGGGCTTGGTCGAACACTCAAGCCTGGTGAAGTGTCGCTTGAAGAACTGGAAGCTGTTTTCAACTCAACGGCAGGACCAGATGCTGCGGCAGACCCTGAACCAGAATCTCCTGCAACAGCAAGTGCGGATCCGGCAGTTTCATTGTTTGATCGTGTTGGCGGGGAAGATACCATCGCTGTTTCTTCACACCTTCTGGCACAGCGCCTCGGCAGTCATAATGATTTAGGTAAATATTTCGAAGGCACTTCCATTGACCAGCGTAAAGGCCGTGTGATGGGCCTGATGCTTGCCCTTTTTAAAGATGACCTTGATGCTGCAGACAATGTGGGGCGTCAGTTTGTGTCAGCCGCCGGGTTCGGTGAAGCCCAATTTGATAAGTTCCTTACAGAAGTTAAAGAGGTTCTTACAGAGTGTCAGGTTAACGGCGATGTTGTTGACGAAGCTGTCATGAGTTTTGAACTTGTGCGGGATGCTATTGTTACGGCGTCTAAAGTTCTTGCTCAATCAAGCCCTAATCAAAAAGGTCAGACAAAAACGGGAGCGGCTCAAGCAGCGGCAGGCCCGGCAAATAAGGAAACAAAACGGTCTAGCCAATCAATTCGTGTCAGTGTTGATTTGCTGGAAGAGCTGATGAATATGGTGTCGGAGCTTGTGCTGACACGTAACCAGCTTTTGCAGATTACACGTAATATGGACAATTCTGAGCTTGGTGTTCCGCTTCAGCGCCTTAGTCAGTGTACAACTGAACTTCAAGAAAATGTTATGAAAACTCGTATGCAGCCAATTGGAAATGCATGGGCGAAATTACCGCGTATTGTACGCGACCTGACAGTTGAACTTGATAAGAAAATTGAACTAGAGATGATCGGGGCAGACACTGAGCTGGATAGACAGGTTCTGGAACTTATTAAAGACCCGCTCACGCATATGGTTCGCAATTCGGCAGACCATGCAATAGAAACCCCCGCTGAACGTATTGCGGTTGGCAAGCCTGAACAAGGAACTGTTGTTCTAAACGCGTATCACGAAGGTGGCCATATTATCATCGAAATTAAAGATGATGGTCGCGGTATTGCGGTTTCAAAATTGACGGGTAAAATTGTAGAAAAAGGGTTGGCGACAGAAGCTGAACTTGCTGAAATGTCAGACAACCAAATCCAGAAGTTTATTTTCCATCCTGGATTTTCAACAGCAGAAAAAGTAACCAGCGTTTCTGGTCGTGGTGTTGGTATGGATGTGGTGCGGTCAAACATTGAAAAAATTGGCGGCACGATTGATATGGTTTCAATCGAAGGTAAAGGCACGACATTTGCAATCAAGATTCCGCTGACGCTTGCAATTGTTGCTGGTTTGATTGTGAAAGCCAAAGACAACCGGTATGCGATACCACAAATTAGTGTGTTGGAATTGGTGCGGGCGTCTGCAAACTCTGAGCATAAAATTGAAAATATTAAAGATACACCAGTGTTAAGGTTAAGAAATAGGCTTTTACCGCTTGTGTATTTGAATGAAATCCTTGGCTTTATGAGCCGGGAAGATATTGATAACCGTGAAAATGTTGATGATTTTATCGTTGTCACTCAGGTAGGGCCATTCACTTTTGGTATTGTTGTAGACCAAGTGTTTGATACGGAAGAAATTGTTGTGAAACCTGTGGCCCCTATTCTTAAGGATCTTGAGGTTTATTCCGGCAATACCATTCTCGGTGATGGTAGCGTGATTATGATTCTTGACCCTAATGGCATTGCGTCTCTTACTAATTCTGGTGTTGGTGATCAGCAGTCAGAAGAGGCAGAGAAAGAATTGGTTCGTAAAGCGGCAGGAAAAGAAACTGAAAGCATGCTGGTGTTTATGGCCGGGGATAAACACCCGAAAGCAGTGCCTCTTGCTCTTGTTGCCCGCCTAGAAGAAATTGATGTTGACGATGTTGAACTGTCTGACGGTAAAAATATGGTGCAATACCGCGGTGCATTGATGCCGCTTATAACAGCGTCCCCTTCCATGCAGCTCCAGGAAAAAGGACGTCAACCTGTCCTTGTGTTTACAGACCGTGAATATACAATGGGGCTTGCCGTTGACGAAATTATGGACATCGTTGAGGAGGACCTTGATATTAAACTCGCCTCTAACAAAGAGGGTGTTGTGGGCTCAGCGGTTATTGGCGGCAAAGCAACAGAAGTAATTGATGTTTCACACTATTTGAATCTTGCCTTTGCAGGCTGGCTCAAAAGCCGGGGTGCGGCTGACGATAATAGGCCCTCCAAAGGTGCAACGGTGTTGCTTGTAGATGATAGCGATTTTTTCCGAAATATGCTGCGCCCGGTTTTAACCGTGGCGGGATACGAAGTGCGTGCGGTTTCCGGTGCAGGGGCAGCGCTTAAGCTGATGGATGAAGGGTATCAATTTGATCTCATTATTTCCGATATTGAAATGCCGGACATGGATGGCTTTGAATTTGCTCAGGCTGTGAAAGCCAGTGATAAATGGGCGGATGTTCCGCTTGTTGCGCTTTCGGCACTGGCGACAGAGCGGGATATTAACCGTGGGCATGAAGCCGGGTTTGATGATTATATCGCTAAGTTTGATAAAGAGACATTGCTGAAAAGCTTGTCACAACAACTTAAAATCAGAGGAGATGCGGCATGAATGACCTTATTGTTCGTGACGATTTAAGTGTTGTGGCGACAGGTTCACAAGATTTTGTAACTATTAAGGTGGACGGCCAGACGCTTGGCATCCCTGTTCTTGCGGTGCATGACGTTTTAAATGCGCAACAAATAACCACGATACCGCTTGCCCCGGACTGGGTTGCTGGTGTGTTGAACCTTCGGGGAAAAATTGTAACGGCTATTAATCTTCGTCGACGTTTGGACTTGCCACCGTTAGATGAAGGCAAAAAAAGCATGTCTGTGGTTGTAGAGCACAACGAAGAGCCGTATAGCTTACAGATTGATACCGTCGGGGAAGTGTTGTCGCTCGATGATCAATTGTTTGAAAGAAACCCTGTGACCCTTGACCCGCGCTGGCGAGAGGTTAGTCGGGGAATTTATAGACTGGACGGCGAACTGCTCCCCATTCTTGATGTGGATAAACTCCTTGCTTTTGAAAACAATGGGAAAGCTGCTTAGATAATAAAAAAACACCCTGAAATATGATGGGTGTGCTTCAGATAGGAAGCAAAACCGGGAGATACGGACAAATGAAATTATGTCTTGTTGTTGATGACTCAAAAGTAATTCGAAAGGTTGCAAGACGTATTTTGGAAGAGCTCAGCTTTGATATTGAAGAGGCTGTGGATGGACAAGATGCTTTAGACGCCTGTGAACGCAATATGCCAGATGTGGTGCTGTTGGATTGGAATATGCCAGTGATGGATGGGCTTGATTTTTTAAAAGCTCTCCGTGCTTTGGAAAATGTTGAGCAGCCGTCTGTCATTTTCTGTACCACAGAGAATGACATGTCACATATACGCACTGCAATCGAGGCGGGTGCCAATGAGTATATTATGAAGCCATTCGATAGAGAAATTATTGAAGCGAAATTTTCGCAAGTAGGCTTAATTTAATCGGAATTTTGAGTGATCTCTACAGCCATGCAAACGAACACTTCAGCAAACGCGGGCGGCCCTTTCCGAGTGATGGTAGTCGATGACAGCGCCATTATTCGCGGCTTCTTGTGCCGGTATTTATCGGAAGACCCCCTTATTGATGTTGTGACAACAGCTAATAACGGCGCTGTTGCTTTGCGTCAATTAGACCAATTTGATGTTGAAGCCGTTGTTTTAGATATTGAAATGCCTGAAATGGACGGTATGACGGCGCTGCCTCTCCTCATAAAGAAAAAACCAGATATTAAAGTAGTTATGGCCTCAACACTCACACGTAAAAATGCTGAGATCAGCTTGCGTGCGATGCAGATGGGGGCCGTTGATTATGTGCCAAAGCCGGAAACAGCACGTTCTGTAAACGCTAATATTGATTTTAGGCGCGAGCTTGTTGATAAAGTAAAGGCCTGGGCTGCAAGAGGGCGCAAGCGACGTGGGGAAGCTTTGCCTTCAACCGCAGAGATGGAATCTGCAAAGCCGGAAGCGGGATTTGCGAAACCGACATCACGTCCAGTTTCTCCCGGATTTGTTACAGTCTCCCCGCGACGTACCGAAAAGCCGGCAGCAGTTGTTTCAACAAATCAAGCGGCAGCGCAACCGGCTGTATCACTTCAGGCAGGGCAGGGGAAAACGATTTCCCTTATAGAAGGTTCAAAAAAGACACCCAAAGTGCTTGTTGTGGGCTCATCTACGGGTGGACCACAGGCCTTGATGAAGTTCTTTGCAGGTTTTAAGACGAAACCAGAAGTACCTATTTTGATTACACAGCATATGCCTGCAAACTTTACAGCTATTTTGGCTGTGCATTTAGGTCAAGCCACAGGCTGGCCATCAGAAGAAGCAAAAGAAGGCGTGGCACTTGAAGCAGGCCATATTTATGTTGCCCCTGGGGGGCGGCATATGGAGGTTGCTGGGGAGAAGGGTGCTTTCTTTGCACATTTAACAGATGAACCCCCTGAAAACTTTTGTAAGCCTGCCGTCGATCCTTTGTTCCGCAGCGTTACGAAGTATTTTGGCGATAGATCTCTTGCCGTTATCTTAACCGGTATGGGGCATGATGGGTTAAAAGGAGCACGTGACCTAACAAAGGCAGGGGGAACTTTGCTGGCTCAGGATGAGGCTTCTAGTGTTGTTTGGGGTATGCCTGGGGCTGTTGCGACAGCCGGGTTATGCACGGAAGTGCTCCCTATTGATAATTTAGGCGCAGCGACATTAAAGCGCTTGCAAGGAGGAATCGGGTGAAAACAGAAGATTTTGATTTCCTCTCAGGGATGTTAAAAGAGAAGTCGGGTTTAATGTTGACCCCCGACAAAGTGTATCTGCTTGAAAGCCGGTTAACGCCGCTTGCGCGAAAACGGGGTTTGGATACGCTTGAAGCGCTTATACAAAAATTGCGAAGCCGAAGTGACCCGAGTTTGGTCACTGATGTAACGGAAGCTATGACAACAAATGAGTCATTCTTTTTCCGGGATAACACACCTTTTGATCTTTTCAAAAATCACGTGATGCCTGCGATGCAAGATGCACGGCGTACTCAGAAAAAGTTACGCATTTGGTGTGCGGCAGCATCGACAGGCCAAGAGCCATATTCTCTTGCTATTTTGCTACGTGAAAATTGGATGAAATGGCGTGATTGGAAAGTTGAAATTGTGGGTACAGATATTTGTACTCAGGTTCTTGAAAAAGCACGCAAAGGGGAATACAGCCAGTTCGAGGTTCAGCGCGGGCTTCCTATTCAGCTTTTGATTAAATATTTTAATCAGGAGGGTGATGTATGGCGGATCAGCGATGATATTCGTAACATGGTGACGTATAAACCTTTCAACTTGCTTGATAATTTTGCCGCACTTGGTTCGTTTGATGTTATTTTCTGCCGCAATGTATTGATCTATTTTGATCAGAAAATGAAGTCTACAGTTCTTGACCGTATGGGGAAAGTACTGGCTTCAGATGGCGCTTTGTTCCTTGGGGCCGCAGAAACTGTTTTAGGCATTACCGAGGCATTCCGCCCGGTAAGAGGTCAGCGAGGTCTCTATGTGCCAAGTGGTGGTACGTCGGAAGAAATAATGAAATTTGGCTAAGTGTAAATGTTAGCGAATAAAAAAGAGCGGCCAAATTGGTCGCTCTTTTTGGTTTTGATGCCTATTACAAGCAGTTTAGCTTGCTGCGGCAGTTTCATCCTCTACAGGATTGCGAAGGACATAACCACGCCCCCAAACTGTCTCAATGTAATTTTCACCGTCGGAAGCAGAAGCAAGCTTCTTTCGTAATTTGCAAATGAAAACATCGATAATTTTTAATTCTGGCTCGTCAATGCCGCCATACAGGTGATTGAGGAACATTTCTTTTGTTAGAGTACTACCCTTGCGCAAAGAAAGAAGCTCAAGCATTGCATACTCTTTGCCGGTCAGATGAACGCGTTGCTTTGAAACCTCAACCGTTTTGGTGTCAAGGTTAACGGCAAGCCTGCCTGTTTTGATAATAGATTGGGCATGCCCTTTTGACCTACGGACAATCGCATGGATACGGGCCACAAGCTCTTCTTTGTGGAATGGTTTGGTCAGATAGTCATCAGCACCAAAGCCAAGACCTTTCACTTTATTTTCCATCTCGGAAAGGCCAGACAAAATCAAAATAGGTGTTGTCACTTTGGCAGTGCGAAGTTTCTTAAGAACATCATAACCATGCATGTCTGGTAAATTCAGATCAAGTAGAATGATATCATAATCATAGAGCTTTCCAAGGTCGAGGCCTTCCTCGCCCAGGTCAGTACTATAAACATTAAAGCCCTCAGAATTTAACATGAGCTCAATGCTGCGGGTCATTGTTGGGTCGTCTTCAATAAGAAGAACACGCATATTCTTTCCCCCCTAGGGTTTTAATAGAATGATCGCTACGACATAATACTTAGTCTTGAGATACAGTCTGATACTTAAAAGGTACCTAGAAATGTATGTTTATAAGGTTAATATTAACTAAGGTTAACGAAAACACCAAGAAAAATTCTAATTAAAACTTATTGGTTTGACGTGAAGCCGTGTAACTTTTACCAATCTTTAAAGCAACAGGTGCATTATGGGACACCCACAAGGTGAGATGCATGGCTGTAGCTTAATCTAATGTGTGGGCATTAGAAGTATATAGAGAGGTTTTGTGCGTACTCTTATTCAGGAAGTAGAGCGAATAAGAACTGAACGTCGGTATGGCCGCGTGGCAGGAGTGCGCGGACTTCTGGTTGAAGTTTCTGGAATTGGCCAGCATATATCTATTGGGTCTCGGCTAGAGGTGGAATCGCGTAATTTTCATCGTATCCCGATTGAAATAGTGGGCTTTCGGCATGATACGGCACTTGCAATGCCGTATGACTCGCTTGAGGGCGTAGGCGTAGGCTGTCGGGCCGTTTTAACCCATTCTGACCCCGTTGTATTCCCATCAAATGCATGGCTTGGGCGGGTTGTGAACGCGCTTGGTGAGCCCATTGATGGTAAGGGCCCTATACGGCATGGTACCCGCCCCAAATTATTGCGCTCGGGCCCCCCGCCGGCACACAACAGACAGCGCGTTGGCCATAAGGTGGACCTTGGTGTGCGGGCTTTGAACACCTTCATTAGCTGCTGCCGTGGGCAGCGTATGGGTATCTTTGCAGGGTCTGGTGTTGGTAAATCAGTTCTACTATCTATGGTTGCTAGGCATGCTTCTACAGATATTAGTGTCATTGGCCTTATTGGTGAGCGGGGACGCGAAGTTCAGGAGTTCATTGAGGATGATTTGGGGCCTGATGGCCTGGCAAAATCTGTCGTTGTTGTTGCAACTTCTGACGAATCGGCACTGATGCGACGACAGGCAGCTTATTTAACATTGACCCTTGCAGAATATTTCCGCGACGAGGGTGAGGATGTTATGTGCTTGATGGACAGTGTAACCCGGTTTGCTATGGCACAGCGGGAAATTGGTTTGGCTGGCGGCGAACCCCCGACAAGTAAAGGATATACGCCGACTGTATTCACAGAGTTGCCACGCTTGTTAGAGCGCGCAGGGCCAGGACCACGTGGGGCTGGTAATATAACAGGGCTTTTCACTGTTCTTGTTGAGGGGGATGATCATAACGAACCTGTTGCAGATGCTGTGCGCGGTATTTTGGACGGGCATATTGTGATGGAGCGTTCCATTGCCGAGCGAGGGAGGTTCCCGGCCATCAATGTGTTGAAATCCATTTCCCGGACAATGCCACGCTGTAATTCAGATGAAGAGAATATGCTTGTGCGTGAGGCCAAACGCTATATGTCCACATATTCTGACATGGAAGAAATGATCAGGCTAGGAGCATATCGGCAAGGCACAAACCCAGATGTTGATGCGGCAATTGCGTATAACCCAAACATAGAAGAGTTTCTTGGGCAGTGGAAAGATGATAAAACAAAATTGTCTGAAGGGTATCAACAGCTGCGTCAGATATTAGAAGCAGGGCCAGCTGCTGAGGTTTTTGCGGCCTATGCGTCTGACGGAGAGAGCGGGGGGGATACAGTGCATGAGCAGACTTGATAATATTATTAGGCTCCGACAATGGGAGCTGGATGAAATACGCCGAGGCCTTGCTATGCTCCTGGGGGAGCGGGAAGACATGGTGCACCAGCTCCAAATGATGGAGGCGGAAATTGCAGCGCAGGCGCGAGCGGGGGCTCTGGAGGTGTTTTCAGTGACTGTTGGAGCTTACATGCACGGTGTGCGTATTAAGCAGGAGCATATTGCGGCGCTTATTGCAGAAAAAGACGAAGAGATTATAGTGCAGCAAGATAAAGTGGCAGAAGGGTTCCGCGAATTAAAAACGTTTGAAATTGCACGTGACCAAGAATTGAAGCGCCTTACCGCCGAGGAAAATAAACGAGAACAGCAGGCATTTGATGAACTTGGCATTCAAAATCACGCACGGCAGGATGCTGTTGCAGACTCCGATATTTTGAACATGCGAAACTCATAACGCATTTTCATGGACCAATTAGAATAAGACATTTCCCCTAACCCTCTCTTTCTGCTAAAACTTTAGGAAACAAGGAGGGCAATATGGATCATTCCCCAAAGGATAAGTTTGGCGCAACATTAGAAGACCTGCAGGTGCTTGATCAGAAGCATCATATGCACCCTTTCACTGCGGCAGATTCTCTGAGGCAAGCACCGCCTTTTTTAATAGATCACGGTGAAGGGTGTTATGTAACGGGTCAGGGCATTCAATTGTTGGACATGATGGCTGGTTTGGGCTGTGTAAATGTGGGGTACGGGCGGAAAGAACTCGCCAATACTGCCCAAAAGGCCATGTTGAACTTGAGTTATTATCATAGTTTTTCAGCTGTCTCGAACCCTACTGCGGCAGCGCTTGCTGGACGCATTGCTCGACTGGCCCCTGAGGGCATGAATAAAGTCTTTTTCGCAAACTCAGGGTCTGAGGCCAACGAGACTATTTTGAAATTGATAGCTTTTTATTGGCGGCAAAAAGGCCAGCCAAACAAGCGTGTGATTATTACACGTGAGTATGCGTATCATGGCAGTACGCTGGCGACGACCGCCCTGAACGGAAACCCTGCCATGCTTGAGCCGTACGGGATCGCACCGAGTGCGGATGTGATACGGGCGGCATCTCCTTTCTGGTACCGGCATGGGGGTGACATGTCCCCGGATGAGTTTGGGCTTCTTGCTGCGCGGTCTATTGAAGAAAAAATCCTTGAGGCTGGTGCCGAAAATGTTGCCGCCGTTTTTGCAGAGCCGATACAGGCGACAATGGGGGCGATCATTCCCCCTGAGACATATTTCCCTGAGGTTGAACGCATTTGTAAAAAATATGATGTGCTTTTGGTGGCGGATGAGGTTGTGACAGGGCTTGGCCGTACTGGGAAATGGTTTGCTCAAGAAACATTTGGATTTAAAGCGGATATTATGACCCTAGCGAAAGGCTTGTCCTCTGGGTATTGCCCGATTTCAGCTGCGGTGATCCATGATACTATTGCGGATGTGGTCGAAGGTGGAGAGAGCATTTTCCAGCATGGTTTCACAACATCGGCCCACCCTGTGATGGCGGCTGTTGCCCTCAGAAATTTGGATATTATCGAAGAAGAAGGTCTGGTTGAACATATTGCCAATGACATTGGTCCTTATTTTAATGAAAAATTACAAACCCTTGCGGACAGCCCGCTTGTTGGTGAAGTTCGTGTAAAAGGGCTGATTGCAGGTATTGAGTTGGTGAAGGATAAGGCCACACGGGAACAATACCCTCTTGAACTCGGCCTTTGTGAGCATGTTAATCAGGCTGTTTTGGTACGCGGTGTCATCCTACGCCCAACAGGCAATAACCTTGTTCTCTGCCCGCCTTTCACTGTCTCGCATGCGGAGATTGATTTCACTGTCGATGCTCTCAAAGGCGGCCTTGAGGATGTTTATAATGCTATCAATGCGGGATAAAGAAGCAGCACGGTCCATACTGACCTCACCCACAGTTCTGTAGACTGCGTACCATGCGGCGTATTTTGGTCAAGCTAATTGTTGGTGTGACGCAGGAGACATTTTCCCAACAACATCTGCAACATTGACAGGAAAGTTTTCTTCAACGCTGAAACCCAGCGAGCCAGTGAAAGCACTAGCGGCCAGAGCCTGACTGAAAAGTTCGCTGGTATCCTGTGTTAACCGTGCAGGAAACTGGCGTTCGCTGCGCACTATCAAGTCAAAGCGATTGCCTTTGATCGTTCCGTCAAGCTGTACAGGCCCAAGTACAGAGAATTGCACCTCAAGTACAAAGCGCTTTAACTCGTTATCTTTTTCTTCTGGGGTCTGTCCGTCTTTATTGTGTTTGTCTGGGTCAACTTCATGGCCCTGACCAAACAAAAGTGTTAGTATGGGCATGTCTTGGCTTCTGGCCTCAAAAGGAAGCATTAGGGCACGCCATTCTCCTGAGGTATCGGAGGAAAGGGTGAAAAGGCGGCGAATATCCTCTTTAAGTAAATCCAGAAGCTGGGGGTTGCGCTCCCCAAGTATTTTTTCGGCAGCAGACCCAATCCAGTGGCTGGCACTGCCCCCACCCAGCGCAGACAACAGGAACATGGTACTATTTGCCAATTTTGCCCCCCCTTGGGCACTACGCTCAGAGAGTGATTGAAAAGCTTCGGCCCCTGCCATCCCCGTTGACTGCAAGAGGCTGTAAGCTTGTTCTAGTGAAGGCCACTGCGTTGTAGTGAGACCAGAGGCGGCGGCAGTCATCATGTCCGTGCTTACAAAGGCAGCTTGTGTCATAGGTAACGGCAGAAGGGCAATAGGTACACCGGCTGCGGGCCTAATGTGGTTAGGCAACGTCATGGTTAAGTCACCAAGAGGCGTTTCAAGCCGAATGTCGCTTTGAGGACCTGAGGCTGTTAAAAAAGCTCTTGTAATGTGCACTGCGGTAACGGTTGTCACATTTTGCGGTGTACTAGCTTGGGGTGTTTGCTGGTCTAAAAACTGTATTTGTACATTTCTCGGCGCGTTTTGAGCCGCGCCGATAAGCTTAGCATTATAGACAGGCACAGCATTTGGGGCTGTTGCTGTTGGGGCCGCGCTGTTTGGTGTAACTCTTATAAGTTCACCCGCAAGTGTATCCGCAACTGTTTGGTTCAAGATAAACACACCCTTGCTGGTCTCAACATGGGCTAAGGCACTTGTATTGCCAAGGGAAGTAACAGCAACCGGCAGCGCTTTGGCATCTTGAGGTGTTAAGGGGCGAACCACACTGACGCTGGCCACTTCAGCAGGTGAAACTTTGCTAATACTCGGGTCAAGTAGCTGTATATTCACATTTTGCCCTGCGGACGAAATAGCCGGGATATTAGCACCGAGCCCGAGGAGTGCCCCGGTGGTTGGTGCTGTAATGTCAGTCAGCGTAGAGGAGGGTAAAATATGATCAGAAACACTAGGCTGGTTAAGGAGAGGGGCATTAGCGGGACTAGTCTGAAATGTCCCTTTAGCCGCTGATGTATTATTCTGCTGGGCAGCAATTAAAGCAGACAAATTTGATTGCGCAGAGGGGGTAGGCACTGTGTGTTGGTTCGTATTAGACAGAGATGAACTTACCGTACTGGCAGAACCACCGGCTTTTCGGGCAAGGACGCGTGCGAGTATATCGGTTTCTGTTTCGGTTGTGGTAACACGAGCGCCAATAACGGGCCGTGTTGGTTTATAGGCTGATGCCGCAGCAGGGTTTGTTGTGTCTTTCACTTCCGTTTTTGCCGGTTCTAGTTGGTGCAAGGCAATCACAACAAGATTAAGGCGAATAGGTGGATCAACTGTACTGCCATTATGACGCAAGAGGTCTGCGGTAAGTTGCTTGCTTGTATCTTTCACAACAAGAATAACATCATCGCCTGGTTTGAGCCCCGCATCAGGGCGTAGAGCAAATGTTGCTGTTTCTGTTACAATGATGGGGCGCCCTTCAGGATCAACTGAGGCGACCTTTTGTTTTAATTCCTCTCCAATACGGAGATGGGCGGCACTAGCGGAAATGGAAACTGCAGGGTCTCGTGCCTGCAGGGTTTCATGCTGGGGTGCTTTTTTACCGTCTTTTCCGGCTTCTTCTTTGGTTTGTTCGTTTGCTTGTTGTCTGTCTTTAGCAACACCACTAGCCCTATCAGTACCATGGGATACTGATTGAACGGCTTTGGGTATAGGTTGTCCACCTGTTATATCGCTCAAGTAAGCCCCCAAGCATAAAGTTGCGGTGGCTTCAATCCTATCTCAGAGTTGCAGCCAGTTGTTTTACATCTGTTGCTGCGTCTGAATTGGGGTGCCGGGTTATAAGAGGAACCTGGGCCCGAATAGAATCCACCACCTTTGCATCATTTCGTATAATACCGACAAGTGGTGGGGAAATCTTCAAAAATCCTTCGCAGGCACGTTTGATGGCTTCAAAAGCGCGCTCACCCTCACGTTTGTTGGTAACATTATTCACTACAATTGATATATTTGCAGACGCATTTTGCATGTGTGTGAGTTTAATGAAGGCATATGCGTCCGTTAAAGATGTGGGATCAGCTGTCATAACAACCAAAATTTTACCTGAATGATGGGCGAGTGTTGTCACTGCGGGGTCAATTCCGGCAGCAAGGTCTAATAACAGATGATCATAGTTTTGAGCAGTTACAATAAGGTCGTTCCGAAGTTTCACAAGGGTTTGTCGGGATAAAGACCCCAGCGCGCCAGAGCCTGATTTTCCGGGCAAGACATCAAAGCTGGACCCATCATGGTCACCGTAGGGAACGGCAATGTCAGCAAAAGTTGCTGCGCCTGAGATAACATGACCTAAGTCTTTGTCAGGCATGATGCCAAGCTGAATATCGACGTTAGCAAGGCCAAGGTCACCGTCAAAAAGAGCTATTTTTTGTCCTTGATGGGAGAGGGCATGAGCAAGCGTTACGGATAGCCATGTTTTGCCAACACCGCCTTTACCTGAGGCAATTGTTATTAAGCGCTTTTCTGCTGGATTTGAGGGTGTATGTGTCATGTGTTTTTATCCGTACCAGATTGGCTTTTTTTGCGGCTTGGCAATGCCGTCAAAAGTCGTGAAAACGCAAGAGCAGAGGCTGTTTCTAAGCCGTCTGCAATAAAGGGGCTTCTGCTGATAGCTGCGAGCGACAGATACCCGGGCCGGGCGGCCATTAAAACGCCTGCGTAACGGCGAGAGGCATCAAGCCGTGTTGCAATGAAACGCTGGCTACCCATGCGGGCAAAGATGCCTGCAATTTCCTGTGCATCATACGGGTCAAGCCCGGCAGGCAGTACAAGAACAGGCTCTGCATCAACTTTTTGAATGAAGGTGAGTAGGGTTTTCAGTTCATCCATATCAAAAGGGTTGGTACCGGGTGTATCAATGATTGTGAGTGTTTCAATGTCAGCGCGGGCTTTAATAACCGCACCAAGCTCTTTAGGCGTTTCTGCGGTGGACACAGTTTGTTTCATAAGCTGTGCAAAATGATCCAGTTGCTGGATACCGCCTGCTTTAACTGTATCTGTTGAGATCAGATTTGTTTTACGGTTATGCAGTAAAGCATCAGCGGTCAGTTTTGCGGCGCAAACAGTTTTCCCGGCGCCGGGGGGTCCAACAAGCATGACGGGCCGTGCGTGTGCATCGGTGAGAGGGCTGAAACGAATGTTTATTTCAAGCGCGCTGCTAAATGCCTCAGACAGGCTTGCGGCGTTAACAGAAAGAGCAGCTTGGTTGAAATGCTCAGCAGTTTCATGAGGGATACCGTGATGGTTTAAGACTGCCCGTACATCGGCTTTATCAAACTCTGCCACTTTAGAAATGGGGTGCGCAGCTTCAAACGCGAGAGGTGTTTGGTTGGGGCGTGGGGCATCTTTTGGTGGTGGCGGGGTGCTACCAGCCTCTAGGGCTGCTGTTATACGGACACCGGTTTTTCCTTCCTCGGACTGGATGATAATTGCATCAGCCCCAAGTTCAGAACGAACTTGTTCCATAGCATTCGCCATCGTTTTAGCATGAAAGGTTTTAAGTCGCATGGTGCGTTAGGTGTCCCACTGTATGTTCCTTATAAACCGGCATCATTCTTAAATCTGGCCCAAAGTCCGAATTTTCGCCTGAGGGTGAATTTCGTTCTGGCTCATGACCACAGTTGCCGGCCTGAAGCGCTCGATAATAGAGCGTACATATGGTCTGACAAGGGGGCTTGTAAGCAGGACAGGCGATTCTCCCCTCTCAGCTTGTTGGTCATAAATAATACGCACTGAATTAATAAATTCTTGTAGTCGGGTAGGGGGCATTACAAGTTGTTTTTCTTCCCCTTGCCCAATCAGACTTTCAGCAAAAGCCTGCTCCCATTCTGTTGAAAGGGTAATCAGGGGTACAAGGCCATCAAAGTTGGCATACGCCGCACATAATTGGCGCCCTAGTCGTGTGCGCACATGCTCGGTGATGGATACAATATTTTGCGTGAAGCCGGTGGCCTCGGCAATACCTTCTAGAATGGTTGGTAGATCGCGAATTGAAACCCGCTCAACAAGCAAGGCCTGTAAAACACGCTGAATACCCGAGGCATTAATCTGATTAGGAACAATATCAGCAATCAGTTTTTGATGTTCTGCCGGTAGGTCATCCAGTAATTTTTGTGTTTCTGCATAGGAAAGCAGGTCGGCCATATTGTCTTTAATAAGCTCTGTTAGGTGTGTTGTGATTACTGTCGCTGCGTCAACAACTGTGTAGCCCCGGAAGTTCGCCTCCTCGCGGGATGAGGCATCCACCCATGTTGCAGGCAGACCAAAGGCGGGTTCTGTTGTTGCTTCCCCCGGAAGCTGTACGGGCTGGCCCTCCGGGTCCATAATAAGCAACATGCCGGGGCGAATATCACCACGTCCAACTTCTGTTTCCTTAACGCGGATCACATAACTGTTGGCGGGGAGCTGCATATTGTCAAGAATACGCACTGACGGCATAACAAAGCCGACCTCCCCCGCAAGTTGGCGGCGTAGTGACTTGATTTGGTCTGTTAGGCGGAAACCGCTATCGTCATTAATAAGAGTGAGCAGGCCGTAACCAAGCTCTAGGCGTAACTGATCGATCGCCAGCGCTGCCGAAATGGGTTCTTCAGCAATAGGGATATTTTTTTCTTCAGCGAGGGCTAGAGCATCTGCCTGCTGCGTTTTCTTTTCTCTATTGTAGCTAAGGGAATACGCGAGATACCCGAGTGTGCCACCAAATAAAGCAAAAGGCAGAAAGGGCATGCCGGGCATTATGCCCATTGCAAAGAGCAGTCCGCTCCCTACACCAAGCGCTCTAGGGTTTGCACTAAGTTGACCGAACAAGGCTTTGTCAGTCTGGCCTGTAAGCCCCGCTTTTGTCACCAACATACCAGCCGCTGTTGAGACAATAAGCGCAGGTATTTGCGAAACAAGCCCGTCACCAATGGTGAGAATAGTGTAGCGGCTTCCGGCTTCCGCAAAGCTTAAATCGTTGATGACAACACCAATGATGATACCCCCAACAATGTTGATAATAGTGATAAGGAGGCCCGCGACGGCATCCCCCCTCACAAACTTGGCAGCACCATCCATTGCACCAAAGAAGGTGCTTTCATCTTCTAGTTCTTTCCGGCGGACAACGGCTTCTTTTTCGTCGATCAACCCTGCGGACATGTCTGCATCAATTGCCATTTGTTTACCGGGCATAGCGTCCAAGCTAAAGCGTGCGGCAACTTCGGCGATACGGCCTGAACCCTTGGTGATAACAACAAAATTCACAATCACAAGGATGGCAAAGACAATAACACCAATGACAACTTCGCCGCCCATTAGAAATTGTCCAAAAGCCTCAATAACTTCACCGGCGGCGTCAGTGCCCTCATGGCCTTTGGATAAGATCAGACGTGTAGAGGCCAAATTTAGTGCCAGCCTGAGCATGGTTGCAACTAATAAAATAGTTGGAAAACTGTTAAAATGCAGGGGTTTTTCAACAAAAAGTACTGTCATTAAAACCATCACTGAGAAAGTGATGGAAGAGGCGAGCATAATATCAAGTAGCCAGCCAGGCATCGGCATGATCAGCATTAACAGAATTGCTACCATGCCAAGAGCAAAGGCAACGTCTGTATTTTTCAGGCCAGATATAACACGGCTAAAGTCAGGACCACCACCGCCGGTGGGGCCGCCTTGCTGTTCACCTGATGCTGCGTCACTCATGACAATACCTTACAACATTTTATTTAAAGGGACATTAAGTGACATTTCAGGAGGCACATACCAGCCACTCTAAAACTGTAAACATCAAATAGGGGCCCTACCACTTGCATCGCCGGGCTGGGGCACCGACACACCATCCGAGTTATACTGGTTTAACTTATTCCGCAGCGTGCGAATTGAAATACCCAGTATATTGGCGGCATGTGTCCGGTTGCCAAGGCAATGCTTCAAGGTATCAATGATTAGATCACGCTCAACCTCAGCAACAGTTTTACCAACAAGCCCAGCGACAGAGACATCATCTGTATAGTCGGAGCTGCCGCTTTCATAGGAGGCCTCGGTACTGGATGTTGGTGCTGCGCTGCTTGTATCCTGAGTGATCGCCATCGTTGATAAAGTGTTACTGCCGTCGGGCAACATAATTGCGGCCCGGCCAATTGTATCACCAGTTGCCAGTAGAACAGCCCTATGTAAGGCATTCTCTAGCTCCCTGACATTCCCAGGCCATGTATGTCCTTTTAGCGTCGCCATCGCATCACTTGAGATTTCTCTCGCCGTGATATGATTTACCTCTGCGTATTTTTCAGCAAAATATTTAGAGAGAACTTCAACGTCCTTTGGTCGTTCACGAAGGGAAGGCACACACAAATTTACAACGTTCAGGCGGAAAAAAAGATCTTCTCTAAAGGTGCCTTCTTTCACATCGTTTTGTAGATTGCGATTTGATGTGGCGATAATACGAATATTAACGTTAACAGGTTTGCTGCTGCCGACACGGTCGATTTGGCGTTCCTGAATGGCCCGCAGGAGTTTCGCTTGAAGGCGGATGTCCATTTCGGAAATCTCGTCAAGCAAGAGGGTACCACCATCCGCTTCTTCGAATTTACCAATCCGACGGGCAATGGCACCAGTGAAGGCCCCTTTTTCATGCCCAAACAGCTCAGATTCTAAAAGGTTTTCAGGGATAGCGGCGCAGTTGACAGCAACAAAAGGTTTGTTGGCTCTGCGGCTTTTTTGGTGAACAAACCGGGCCATCACTTCTTTACCTGTACCAGATTCTCCTGTGATCAAAATACTCGCCTCTGACGGAGCAACCTGTTCTGCAAGGGCGATAACATTTTTCATGATGTCATCGCTGTAAACAAAGGATTGGTCCTCTTCAGCAACAGCCTCAAGCACAGCAGCAATTAATTCAGCATCAGGGGGTAACGGAATATATTCTTTGGCCCCACCGCGAATTGCAGAGGCAGCAATTTTGGGATCGGTTCCAATGCCACAAGCGATAATGGGAATGGAAAAATGTTCAGCCCTAAGCCGTGGTATGAAGCTCGGAATATCCATTGTTACTTCAACCATCATCAGATCAGCGCCGCGGGTTCTAAGAATAGCGAGCGCTGTATCCACGTCTGGTGCATGTGTAACTTTTGCTCCGCGTTCCATTGCTATCTGGCTTGCGGCACCCAGTTGGCCTTCAAGTGTTCCCACAATAAGCAATCGCATTATATGGTCTCCATATGGTTACTCAGCGCCTGTAACGGCATGATGTGTTTTGTCTGCATCATGATTTGAAAAACGTAATTCGTTTTGCAGGCGGCAAAATTGTGTTCAGCAACATTTCCAGTCGCCGAGGGTTTTCTTTACGCCGGATGGAGGTAGCCCCCATTGCGTAGAGGTTGTTCACAAGGGCTTCTTCGCTTGTACAATGTTCAGTCTTAGCGGCAAGCGGGATGAACACTAAGTGCGCCATCACAGCCCCATAAAAAGTCGTTAACAAAGCAACAGCCATGGCTGGCCCCATTTCTGATGGGTTATCGAGGTTGCCAAGCATACGTACCAAACCAATGAGGGTTCCTATTAGGCCCATGGCGGGTGCCACATCCCCGGCGCGGCGTAGAAAATCAACAGCCCGCATATGTCTTGCGGAAGCTGTGCTTGCTTCTCGCCGCATGATTTGTTCAATTTCATCGGCTTGTGCACCATCTACTACAAGCTGGACGGCTTGCATAAGGAACGGTGTATCTTTTAGGCGAGGGACTAATCTGTCTAACATCATCACATCGTTATGTTTACGTGCTTCAACAGCAATTTTTAATACCTTAATAGCTTCTTCACTGGGCTCCCGTTGTCCATGACGCAGCAACATCCAAATATTATACGGCAATGAAATCATCTCCTGTAAACGGAAACTAATTGCTGTTACTGCAAACGTGCCCAACACTACGATGATCAATCCTTGGAGGTTGATAAAAGCGAGAGGGGAGCCGCCCAGTAATATTGCGCCAGCGACTAATAGAAACGCCGTCAACATGCCAAAAACTGTACTCATAAAACTCATCCTCCCCGGTGCTTATGAAACCTCTATGTCCCAGAACCTTCAAGTTTGATAATCTCGGTCATGGTGACACCAAGGTGGTCTTCCACAAGAACGACTTCACCGCGAGCAACCAAGCGGTTATTCACATAAATATCGATGGCTTCACCCACTTTCCGATCAAGCTCGACAACCATGCCCGGGGCAAGTTTCAAAAGCTGGTTTACTTCCAGTGAGGACTTCCCAAGGATTGCTTGCACCTGTACAGGAATGTCATACACAGGCTCCAATTCTTGGCCAGTGCGCGTTTGACCATCTTCTTTAGGGGCAAGGTCTGGTGTTTTCGACGCATCATTAGCTAGGTCTTGTAACCCTACGTCATTGCCATTTTCGTCTTCGTCGGCCATGCCTAGTCCTCATTTCGTTGTGTTGGAGCGTCCGTTTCACCAACAACTTGTTCATCAATATTTTCAGCCGTTTCATCATGCGCTTTATTATGTTTAGAGCTTTTGTCCGTGCCCGACATTACAAACCGTTGTACGGCATTTTCAATTTCTTTCAGGGTTTCTTCATGCCGTCTGTCAGAGCCGCCGTCAGGCCATTCAACCCGGCAATCTTGTGGCCCCATACCAGATTCTCCAATCAGGACAATATCCCCTGGAAAATTTGTGGAGGCTTTCATGTCTTCGATACGGTCACTGACAGCATCTGCCACAGCGTCGTCAACACGCACAACGAGGCGTGGTTCTTTGTGGGCTGTTACCATGCAGTCTTCTATGAGTGCCTCAATTTCAGTAAGGGGTTTTGTGCGGATCATTGCTGGAGCAAGTTTTGATGCAATTGTGTAAGATAGTTGCACCATTTCTAACTTAAGATTGGCTTCTAATTCGCGTTGTTGTGAAAAAAGGGCATGAGCTGCTTGTGCCATATGCTCTAGGGCATCTTTTGTTGCAGCCTCTATTTCGTTCAAAGCTTGTTGGCGACCTTCCTCAAACCCTTGTGAATGCGCACTGGTTTGGGCCTGTTTGTTGTCTTCAACAAGACGTTCAAGCTCAAGGTCATAGCGACTTTTTGCGCCGCCATCAAAAGCTTGATCAAATGTGAATTTTACAGGTTCTGCCATATCATCTGTCATGATCTTAATAGATCAATTCATCCTCACCTTTATTGTCGGAGAGCAGGATTTCACCCGCCTCAGCAAGGTCTTTAGCCTTATTCACCATATCCATTTGGGCTTCATCTACATCGCGTAAGCGTACGGGGCCCATTGCTTCCATATCTTCACGTAAAATTTTTGCAGCGCGTTCCGACATGTTGGAAAAAAAGAGGTCTCGCAGTGTATCGGATGCGCCCTTCATACCAAGAGCCAGTTTGTCTTTGTCCACATTACGTAGCAGGGTCTGGACACCACTCGGATCAAGGTTGGCGAGGTCTTCAAACGTAAACATGAGGGCACGAATACGTTCAGCTGAATCGCGGTTACGGTCTTCAAGCGCCGCCAAAAAGCGAGCTTCGGCACTTCTGTCAAGAAAGTTAAAAATCTCGGCGATGGTTTCATGGCTATCACGAGCACTTGTACGCGCAAGATTATTCATAAATTCAATGCGAAGGGTTTGTTCAACCTTATCGAGAATATCCTTTTGAACAGATTCCATGCGTAGCATCCGCATGATGACTTCCATGGAAAAGTCTTCAGGCAGGACAGCAAGAACTCGAGCAGCATGTTCGGCTTTGATTTTCTGCAAGACCACCGCAACTGTTTGTGGGTATTCATTTTTCAGATAGCTTGCGAGAACCATCTCGTTAACGTTACCGAGCTTGTCCCACATGGTACGCCCAGCGGGGCCACGGATTTCATCCATAATGTTTTGCACACGGTCTGGTGCTAACATTTTACCCAGAAGGCGTTCTGTACTTTCAAAAGAACCATTGAGATTGCCAACGGTCGAAACTTTGCCGGCAAACTCTACAAATAACTCTTCAACGGACCCGGCTTCAATAGCCCCTAGGTTGGACATATGCTGAGAGAGTTCCTTAACTTCGTCGTCAGAGAGTATTTCCCAAATGAGTTTCCCGTGATCTTCCCCAATGGCAAGCATGAAGGCCGCCGCCTTTTGAGCACCTGTCATTTTCGTTAGATCCATAGGGTCTTCACTCATCTATTCACTCACCTTAATCGGCATAAAGCCATGTTCTAACAATCGCTACAGATTCCTGAGGGTTAGAGCGTATGATATCGGCAACCTTTTTAATCGCAGATTCCTGAAGGCGACCCTCAACCTGTGCAATGTCAATTTTACTGTCTGTACGCATTTGTCCGCGCACAAGACCCCCTGATTCACGGGCGGCAAGAACAGCGGCAGCGGCGTTTTCATCTCCTGCGGCGGCGGCGGCTAATAATTCCGCCGATAATGAGGACCCAGGTGCTGCAATGGCCGGTGTTTCTTGGGTTCTATCTTCTAATACCTGATTAGGGTCTACTGGTGGTGGTGCATCTGGAATTGCTTCAATAAGTCGTGCAACGAGAGGGCGTACAATCAACAAAAGAATAAGAACAGCGAGGACAACAGTACCCCCATATTTCGTCACCTCAATGACATCTTGTTTATTTAAACCAAGAAGATTGAAAGCCTCAGCTGGGGCTTCGATTGGATCAGGGTCAACAAAGCGCATGGAAACCACAGTAACTTCGTCACCGCGCACCTCGTCAAAGGGGATTGCAGTTTTAACAAGATTTTCAATCTGTGCCAGTTCGTCTTCTGTCCGGGGCGTGGGTGTGCCAACGGTTTTGCCGTCTTCATCCAATACACGATTATAGTCAACAAGTAACGAAACACGAACTTGCGTAATCTCGCCAGGCTCTTTTACCGTAACTGTTTGGGTTTTTGAGTTTTCGAAGTTGGTAACTTCATTTGTCTTGCTGCTATCATTTGTTGGTGCGCCGTTTAGCCCCCCTTGTGCATCGGGCAAATTCAGGCTTGCAGTAACCTGCCCGCCTTCGGGAGCTTCTTGGGTGCGTTCTTCAGTTACATTTTGTGAAAGAACCACCTGTGTGTCGGGGTCAAAGGTTGTTTGGTTGGTTGTTGTGCGTTGCATGTCCATTGAAACTGATACCTCAGCGCGCACCAGGCCCCGACCAACAACACTGCCTATTAAATCTTCAATTCTATTTCTGTAATTGCGCTCGTTACCAAGGCGGGCTTCTTCCAAACTTGAGAAGCTACTAAATTCAGATTCACCCGCACCGTCCATAATCAGGCGGCCATTAGTGTCTGAAATTGTAACTCTATCAGGAGACAGGCCTGGGACAGCTGAGGCAACTAGCGCCTGAATAGAGCGCGCTTGTTCTTGGCCTATAGACCCTGAGGTTTTGAGCATAATAGAAGCAGAGGGCTGGCTTTCTTTGCTTTTAAAAAAGCGTTTCTCAGGCATTACAATATGCACACGTGCTTCGCTTACAGAGCGAATATATTTAATTGTTCTCGAAAGTTCGCCTTCGATTGCACGGACATAATTAATGTTAAGCTCAAAGCTGGTACGGCCAAAACTTGATTCACCGTCAAAAATTTCTTTCCCAACAACACCACCCGAAAGTCCTTCGCCAGCAAAGCGTAACCGCAGTCTGTCTACCTGCTCTTCGGGTACCCGAATAACTCTGGCTGTAGCGTCAGATTCATAAGGGATGCCCTCAGCGTCGAGTTGCTGCGCAATTGAGGATGCGGATGAGGGGTCCAAATCGGCATAGAGTGTTGTCATGCGTGAAGTCTGCAAACCGCCAATAACCGCCACGAAAAAAGCGACAATAGCAGCACCAACCAAGGCAATCATGATCAGTCGACCTGTGCCCATGGTTCTAAATAATTGTAGTAAACTCTCCAACGCCCACCTCAGCAACTAACTATGACGGGGCTTGCCGTGCCTCGTCTATTATCTTTTGTTTCTCTCGCGTCCCTAAAATACAGCCCAGAGAGTAAACAGATAGTTAAATCTAGGCAATTTTTGCCTATAATTGTAAAGTAATTTTTTTTTGTTAAGGATTGATTGCATGTTCATTGCCTTTTTAAAGACGCTTGTATCCAGCGCTCTATAGGCTTTTGTGCTACGTTGACAGGTGAAAAGCCGAGCTAATAAAATATAAAAATATTTTAGATGCCAAGCACAATACCGTTTTTAAAAGGCTGTTTCCCCACGATATTTTTGGATTCGTGTTGTACGCAAGCCAGCGAGACCATTTTGATTGATGGCTTGTTGCCACGATAAAAACTCTTCCACAGAAAGGGAATAGCGGCGGCAGGCATCTTCAAGTGTCAATAAACCGCCTTGTACGGCGGCGACTACTTCCGCTTTTCGCCTGATAACCCATCGCTGTGTATTTGCAGCAGGCAAATCAGCCAAAGTTAGAGGCTTTCCTGTTGGACCTATGACGGGTCCATTTTGTGTAGGGTCTTTTTTTCTATTTTGCATAGCTATCCAACTCGGCCAGTGAACAAGGCATGATGGATTATAGGTACTGCACTTTAAAAAAAGCCTAATGGACACAGTTAATGAAAATTAATTGTTAGCGGCTCTAACAGATAAGGACGGCAACAAATAAGGGCGACCAAATGGCCGCCCTTAATGCAAGGAGAAGTATGCGTTTTAAATTCTGGTTAACTCTTCGAGAATTTGATCAGACGTTGTAATAATCCTTGTTGATGCAGAGAAAGCCCGCTGTACTTTAATCAGTTCTGCAAATTCGCTTGCCAGGTCTACTGTTGAGCCCTCAAGTGTATTTGTAGCGACCTTACCAGCACCACTTTTGCCTGCTTGTTGGTATGTTACCTCACCAGACAGGTCAGAAACACCGTAAGCATTGCCCTGACGGCGCTGTAATCCATTCGGGTTGTCAAAAACAGCGACAGGGATTTTGTAAATCTCTTTTGAAAGACCATTTTCAAAAGTGGCGGATACAACGCCGTTTTCGTCGATCAAAATACCATTCACATTGTCAAATTTGGCACCGTCAACACTTTTGGTAATAAGAGCAGAGTCACTTTCTGACTGTGTCCATCCGTCGCCAAGGCCGTCAGTACCAAAGTCAATATTGATACTTCCAGGAGAAACCAGGGCATCCCCTGCAGTCGAATATGCGAAGGCCAGGTTACCTGCAGGCAGTGTTACAGCTGTACGTGTACCAGCATTGACACTGAACAAAGTAGTAGTGGCCGCATCATTAATGGTTTCAATGTCAATAGAACCATCTGTATTAAAGTTCATCACGCCCTGCGCGATAAGGCCGTTGGGCTGGGCCGTCGTATCAAGGACTGACGGGTCACTAAAATGATACTCATAGCTCCATTCGTTTGGTGCTGTTTTTAAGGCAGACACCAACACTGTGTGTTCTCGGCCAAGGGAATCGAATATTTGAATATTCGTTTGGAAATCAGGCGTAATTGCACCTGATGCCAACTGTCCCCCGGTCGCCGCATAGGCAGGTGTACCCGCGTAAACGGCCGTGCTGGCTTGTAGATTTGCCCGCATAGCAACCGTTGAGGTTGCTTCACTGATACCGTTCAACTGAGAAATATTTATCGGCTGAAGGACGGAAGGGCTCTGCAAGTTTGCAGGGGGGTTACCAGCTGAATCAAGCCGCCAGCCCATTAAATACAGCCCTGCAGTATTCTTGTAATAGCCTTGGCTATCTTCTGTGAAAGCACCCGCACGGGTGTAAACAAGTTCACCGCTGTTATCGGTTGCATTGTCACCGGTTCGCGCAGTGAAAAAACCAGAGCCATCTATCGCCAAATCAGTTGACGAAGATGACGGCTGTAGAAGCCCTTGTTTTGACACAAGAGATTCAGCAAAGGCACGCACGCCGCCTGGTGAATAAGATGACCGAGAGGATGTCTCTGTCACCAAGGTAGAGAACCGCGAACGAGTTTCTTTGTACCCGATCGTGTTTACGTTTGTAATGTTATCAGCGATAACACCAACGCCTTCTGTGAAGGCTTGTAGGCCTGATACGCCTGCTGCCAAAGCACTGAATGCCATTTGACTTCTCCTAAACTCTTTGCATTTTCACTTTACTGTGGCGTTCTGCTGTTGCCATTCCTCTTGAAGAGGTGGCTAAGGCCGGACACTTCGATCCAGCCGTATAGAAGGGCGAGCTTTATAGCTTCCTCACCAAACTAAGAATATCTGATTGTGGGACAGTGTTAGGGCCAATTGTAAAGGTTGGCACATTGCCCGCTGTATTAACGGCTGTAATAGTTTCCTGAACGGCGATACCAATATTCAATTTGGCACCATCTGCATCCTTTGCAACCACTTTGAGTTCGTAGTTCCCCGGGTC